>Ga0123353_10000003_pt1 | contig 329018 bp, 416 predicted proteins | sample TergutLab28metaG_3_FD_92763 | JGI IMG/M metagenome (GOLD analysis project Ga0123353, IMG submission 92763) | Labiotermes labralis P3 segment gut microbial communities from Petit-Saut dam, French Guiana - Lab288 P3 | ecosystem: Host-associated > Arthropoda: Insects > Digestive system > Gut ... | reverse complement strand
TTTTTACTCGTGATATATAAGCTGCTTTATTTTGATGTTTGGGAAGATTAGGTCTTATTATAAATTCTGCTTCTCGTTGTGAAAAACATTCTATTATTTCATTAGTATTACAATTACGTAACCAAACTCTTTGGGGAGGTTTTGCAAGTTCAGTTTTTGTATCATTTTCATCAATTTTATTTCCAAATAATTCTAAATGAGGTTTAATATTTTGTTTAAACCAAGATGTAGGGATCCATTCTTTAAAACAATTTATTTTTTCTTTTTTAGCTAAATTATGAAAATGTTTTTCAATTTCATCAGCATTTTGAAAACCCCAAGCATCTATTTCTTTAATCCCACCTGGACATCCTGTTTCTAATTGAAGTTTTCTTTGACTTATTTTTTGTGTAGTTTTTCCTAATTTTGTCCAGGTATCTAAAGTATCAGGGTCCACCGCATTACTTTCCATTGAATAAACTTTTTTCATTTAATCTCCTACCTTAGAGTATTCTTCACTCATCATTTCTGATGTTGAAAAAGTCTGTGGTCTCATTTCTTCAGTAATATCTTGCTTATTTAAAATACATACGGAATGATCACCATACATCCAAGTGCCGGGCAAAGGAATCATTTGATTGTCGTTTTTTACTATTTCTTTCGCATTTGGAAAGATTTTTGAAACGCCGTCATAAATGATGTTCGGGTTGATATTATAAACGCTTCTGCGGACCAAACAATGGATTCCACCACCAGTGCGAACAAAAATCGTATTTCCTTCTCCGAATTGTGCATTAAAATAACCTCTGAGTAATTCATATTTTCCCCAATAATCTTGATCATCAAAATCGATGTCAAAATCTATCCAACATTTTTCTCCAAAATTTCTAGCAAATAGAGATTGTGAAGTATCGAAAGATTTTCTAACTTTATAAAAAGATTGTTCTAAACCATTTTTAGAATTTTTAATTGCACTATCTGTCAATGATGTCATTACTTCATTTAAGTGATTTAATTGATCTTTCATTGCAGAATATGCGTCTATTGGACAGATATTAAAATAACAAACTACAGCCTCATTTATCCAATCAGCCGACTCATGAGGGAAATAAGAATCTACTCTTACTTCTAAACGACGAATATGTTTAATAAAGGCTTCCCAACCTTGATGTCTAATTTGCTGTTTATTCCACATTTCATTATGTGGAATTACTTTTCTTTGTTCTGAAGAAAGGCGTTTCTTTCTTATACTCATAGAGACAAAATATATTTCATTTGGTTTAAGTGTAGGCATAGCATATTTATGCCACCATTTTAATTCGTTTTCATCTGCAATTACTTTAATATATTTATTTTCTGACATATTGATATCCTCTAAATATTATATAAGACTATTCGTCGTCACAATCAACTGGTTTAACTATAATTTTCTCTGCTTGTTCAGCATTTATATTAGGAGTTGGTACCTCTAATTTTATATTTTTCCCTTCTTTAATATTTTCTTCTAAAAATTTTATAGCATTATGATACATTTTACCAATTTCTACAAATTCTTCCTGGCTCATAGAGTTCATTCTAACTATATGAATTGCTTCATTTATAAAATAATTCATTAAACTTGAGCTTATTCTATATGTATCAAATAAGTGTTGACATATTTCAGGAGTATACCATTCTTCTCTAACTTTTTGAATAGCATCTTGTAATATAACACTATAAACAGTATTAGGAATATTAGGAAGATATTGAATTTTATTATGAATTATTTTTTCTTCCTTTCCTAATAATTTGTAAATTAAAATATCATATTGCTCAAAATCATCCCGCGGAAGCCTTAATTTTTTTAATTTTTCTTTTGCTTCTGCATAAGTTATTTTTTTCTCTACTGCCTCAGTTAAAATATCTTTAATTGTCATATTATTTAGTCCCTGTTTTCATATCAATCAAATAATTCTGCTTTTGTTTGTTCTATAATATAATTTAAAATTTCTTTTCTACTAAACCAAGTAAAACCACCAGAATCTTTTATACATTTATAAAGATATCTTCTTGCCGACGGCCCCTTTTCATCAGTAACAGTATAATTTATTCCAGCACTACTTATAAATCTTTCACCAACAACATTCAATCAAATAACTCCCAATCTTTTTTAAATATTTCACTTAATTTACTAAGAGAAAAACATTCAAACGCCCAAGATTTTTTATATTGTAAATCTTTTCTTAATGGTAAATATCTACATTCATATTGAACAGCACCAGTTGCCCAAACTGAGTTTGTGCAATGAATCCCATGTACAATAAATTCTTTCTTTTTATATTTAAACTTTCGACCAATAAAATCAATCAATCGAATAACTCCGCATCATCTCCAACTAATTGCATGAATTCTTGATATGCAGAACAATGATCTCCAAATACTTGATAAGTTTTAACTATATATCCTTTTGCTAATTTTTTCATCATTTGATCCCACATAGTTAATCCTGGTTCTATATAATTTTTAGATTGTGCTTTATGACCAATTCTTCCCCACGCGGCTCTGAAAGGTCGACTATTAGATAAAATAAAATTTTCATTTTTATCTTGAGATAAATGATAATATTTATAATGATTATCAGTAGTATTTTCTAAAACTATTTTTTCAGCATTTTCATTAGTCCAATGTTTATCTCTTAATAATTTAAATTCTTCTTGAATTAATTTAGCCATAATTTACTCCAAGTTTATATTTAATCTAAATGGTTTTTTTAACATTTCTATTGCTTCAACAACATTTTCTTCAGTTAAACCTAATCTATGACTAGTGTTAACTAACCATGGTTCTAATTCTAACATATCGTCATCATCATCTAATATACAGATATTTTCTATCTTATCTTTTCCCATAAGATGATAATGTACTAACCAAGATAAGATTTCTTTTCCTCTATCAGTACTTAAATATCTTGTTCTTCCTAAACAAACTGGAATAATTCCAACGGCTTCAAAAAACATATCAATTGCATGCCCATGAAAATCAATTTCATGTTCAGTATAATCTAATCTCCAAGTTGAAGATAAAACTATTTTTGTTTGAATTCCAGGTTCAGAAGAATCTTTAATTATTTTATTTAATAATTTTATTTTTTCTTTGTCAAGATTATAATAATTATTTGTCATTTTTTTCTGATATCCACCATTGAGTACACCGTCAATATCTAGAAACACAATTTTAATTTTATTCAACTTTTATCTCCGAATATTTTTTTAAAGAATCTAAATCTAAATTATTAAGAAAGTCTGATTTTATTTCTGGAAGTTTTCCCCATTTATATATATTAAAATATATTTTTGAGAATGGACTATCTTTAACTTTCATTGCAAATTCTTTTTTCATTGTTGGACCATCTTTATCAGCATGATATATATTAGCAATGTGATGGTCATACATATAAAATACTTCATCAATTTTAGAATCTACAGTTTTATACAGACTAACTACTTCTTGAATTTTTTGATTATATTCTGGAAACATTCCAATTATATCATCGATAGTTTCATTTTGAATACACTTAAGAACATGTTCTGTTGATAACTGCCCACTATTATCTTTCATTCTATGAACTGAAAGATAAGCTTCACCTTTAATTTTTATTCTATTAAAATGTTGATCTACTAAAACTATCCCTTCTTTATCTGCACCCATTTCAGAAACTAAATTTATTATTTCTGCAACAGTTTTTGTTTCCATCTGATAAACTTTTGGTTGTTTTATCCCATATAATAATTTACTTACTGATGAGTTAAACTTTTTATCTGTTCCAATATGAACTAAATCTCGAGGTAAATATTCTTTTCCAGTTATTTTGCATCTACAACCTAACCAATAAAGTTCGATCATATTGTATGGAACTACAACCCTATTAAATGGAGATACAAGTTCAAACATAAAAACTAAATCTTTTCCCAATTCTTTCATTTCATAAATAATGCTCTGATCCCAATTTTTTATTGCTTCATCTATTAAATCTTGAAATGTTTCATATTCACAAATTAAGTCACCTGGTAAACTTGCACTAGCATCAAACCCATTATTTGTTGTCCATAATTTTCTATACCAAACACCATGATGGGTTTTTGGATAAACATCTTTTATTGTAGTATATTTTATAAGAGAACCATCTAATTTTTCAAATGCATATATTGGACCATTCCAATCTATTTTATCAGCATTAGTTTCACCGTGATTAAAAAATTTATCAAAACCTCTAATTATGACTTCACATTTTCTTACTTTTTCTGGTTCAACCTTTGAGTAATCTTTAGAATCATCAAATAAATGTTTCGTTATAACATCAAGAACGAGGCCCCTAGATACTTTTACAATATCAAAACTCATATCAGATCTGATCATATCGTATGAGAATATAAATCTATTTTTTATATGGGGATGTTCTCGTATTCGTAAATTATATGGAGCATCTTTTAAAAGCTCATACCAATTTTCGTTTTCTTGAATAAAATTAAATAAAGATTGAAGTTTCTTATCCATAATATAATATAAGATAATATTAAGAATTATTCAAATAAAACTTGCCTATTTCATCTATTTTAGCACGTTTTTCTTCTAATGTTTTAACTTTATCTTGTTCGTAAAGTATATCACCTGCTAAGTTTTTATAGCAAAGATGTAAAATTTCAGCAAAAAGTTTTTTACCGTTTCCTTCTTCATAAGGAGTTTTTATCCATCTGTCAATTAAATTATGAGTATGATGACCAACTTCTGGTCGCATATTTTCTGATACAAAAGTTAAGAATGCGTTATTAGCTAAACTATCTAACCAAAAGTTTCCATCATAATAAAAAAGAATTCTATCATAATCTTGATCATCAGAAATATTTACATACATTTCTAATGTTTCACCTAATGAACCACGAATAACGACTTCTTTAATATTTAAAGAAATATTTTCATTTAAAGATTCTATTAAATCATATATATCGTCATCCATTGGATTAAGAGCTTCCCATATAATTTCCTCTGGATCATATATAAAAAGCAAAAATTTCATCATGTTTCGTTTCCTACTTTAATTAAAAATTTATTATTTTCTTTTGAGAGAGTTAGATCAATATCTTTAATTGTCCAACCGCGATTCATTCCGTCTGAATATTTAACAAGTACTTTGGCGAGTTCCTTAGCTAGTAAATTTTTATCTTGTATAGATAAAATTCCAAATAAAGTCTCTACTGCGTCTTGGTACTCATAAGTTTTCACGTATATTATAATCTCCTTAAAATTATATTAACTTAAATTATGCCCCACCTAATGATTCTACTAATTCAGAATAGTTTATTTCTACTCCTTTTTGTTTCGATACTTGAGTAATTATTTTATCTAAACGATGTTTAATATAATCAAGATGCTCTTTCATAAGTTTATTATTGATTTTTAATTCACTTAATATTTCTCTATTTTTGGCTCCTGAAGATTTCATATTTAATAATTTTTTTTGTTTTGGAGTTAATTCTTCCTTTAATTTATCTATAGATTCCCAAAAAATAGTTTTATTTATTTCAATATTTAAGTCATCTTCTATATCAGTTGGTTTTTTAGCTACTTCGACATCTATATTAGTTAAGCTTTCTTTTCCCTGATCTTTACCAATAGAAAAAATTGGTGTAGTATTTATATTCCAATCAAACCATTTTTTTAATAAATCACGATTCATAGATCTCCAATAACCCCAAAGACGAATATAAATACTCCAATTTGGTAAATGAGCAACATCGTCTAATCTAATTCCATCCATTTGATTTATAAATTTATCCCATGCCTCACCATCATATTCTTCATATAATTCTGGGTAATATAAATTATTATCTCTAACAACTTTTGCTAACTGAGCTCTCATTTTCATTCTTAATAAAAAATATTTTTCCCATAATTCGGTAGCAGCTGCCATCATCAATTTTTGATATTTTTCTTTAGTATGATCTTTTCTAGCTGTAGAACTCAAATGTAAATTTATTTGAAATTGTTCTACTAGTTCTCTGTCTGATCTAAATGGTTTTCCAGTATTATTATTTATTTTTTTAGGTCTTCCCATAGTTTTCTCCTTAATATTATATAAGATTTAATCAAATAATTCACAAAGCATAGCTTCATTAATTTTTTCTTCTTTTATTTTTAAAATTTTCTCATATTCAGTTTCATGCCAGCCTTTTAAATTAAAATCATCAAGTCCAGTTGCTCTAAAGAAATAAGGAAATATACTTATTTCAAAACAGAGTTTACAATATTTACTATTTGCATTAGCACAATAACGATCAGCATCTTTTACACACATAATTAATCAAATAATTCGTATTCTCCCTTTTTGAATGGATTTTCTATAGGAGGATGTACTTTGTTTATTTGATCAATATATTTTTTTGGATATAATTTTTTAGAATAATTTTGACATAAATTAGATACACATTCTCCAATCATATGCTCATCTCTTATTCCAGAAGATAATACATTTAAACTATTTTTCTTAAAATATTTTATATATTTATTTTTAAATTCTTCTCTTTTTACATCGCATGCTGTTCCACCTGAAATAAAATTAAAACAATCGTGACAATTTGTACGAATTAAAGATGGTGTTAAAACAAATTGTTCTATATCTTTATCTTTAAAATGTTTCTTAGTCCAGAAGCTCATCTTCTTCTTTTGATTTCCTTTTTTTTTCTTCTATTGCTTCTTCAATTAAGCTTTGCTTTTTTTCTATTGTTGTAGATTTTGTATTTGTTTTCTTTCCACCAAGTTTTCTTTTTCTAGCAGCAGCTTCTTTAATTTTTTTATTATCAGCCGCAGTAACTTTAGTTATCATATTAGAAATATATTTATCATCAAACGTTGATAAATCTAAAATGGTATGCCAACAATCTGCTAATGAATGATGTTTGGCCATATAATCTAAAAATGTTTCATAATTATCTTCGAGCCACTTAATGTTATCCTTGTCTTTAATAAATGGGTTATTGATTGTCATTTTTTACTCCTTAATCAAATAATTCACATTCTTTTAATTTTTTTCTAAAATTACATTTATCTCTATTTAAATGTCCAACGCATATTGGCTCACTTAAATCGTTATTCCAATAATTAGGTTTCTCATTTTCATATAAATGTTCATGATATTCACAATGACACCATGGTGGATTTGGTTTTTTATTCATAAACTAAACTTCTTAGAGTACCAATAAATATTTCTGTATCTTCTTTAGATAAACCAGCTTCCCACGCGCCAGTAGTTCGTCTCCAATTTAATTCTGTTTTTTCAACAGCATGAATAGATAAATCTATATGGTCTAAATCTTTATCTTTACTAATCATAACACCATTTACATCAAAATATTCGATAAAGTTAACATAATTTTGAGATAAATATGAACTTCTAGATTTATAACCAACTTTTTCTAATACTTCTATAATTTTGATTATTTGATTATTTGTTAAAGCTATACTAAAAAATTGTCTATAATAACCTAAAGTGAATAATTCTGGATAAAATTTAAAAAGAAACCAATGTTTTAATTTTAATGAAAAAGGAAAAGATTGTGGCATCATTTCGAACCAAACTGTCATATCGTCATGGTCATAAATTAATTCTAATGTATGATTTTCTCTACAAACAGAACATTCAATAATAGCTAATTTGGTATAATTACCTGTTATTATTTCCATATATTATTATATAAGCCTTTTTATTTTTATTGTTCAATTATTTAATCGAATAATTCTGCAGTTCTAATAATTTTTCTAATTCTTTCATTTTCGGCTTTTAATTGTTCTAACTCTTTTTGTAATTCTTTTGTTGTCTCTAAAAAAACTTTATATGTTTTCTTAAGTTTAGCCTCTAATAAAAGAATATTATTTTTAGCTTCTTTTGAGAATTCAGAGTTGATTTTTGTATGTTGATCAAAAATATAGTCTATTTTTGGAGTATTTTTTCGTGTTTTATTAAAATTTTTAGGAGATTCTTCATCACCATTAATTGCTGTTAAAAGTTGATCTATTTCTTCTTGGCTTAACACTTCTGTATATCTTATGTCTTCCATTGGTAAAGCCAATGATTTAGCTATTTTCTTTTTTTCTTTTTGAGTCATAATTTTTAAGTTATATTAACAATAAAAAGCCCCTGAAAATCAGGGGCTATTATTTAACTACAATATTCGTAACTTATCTTTGAGCTTTCGGGCCTGCCCCATGTCCCATTGCTGGTTCATTACCTAATTGTGAATTATCATCTTGTCTAGCACCTGATTGTACTATTGAACTAGCAGGTCCTTTACTTAATGCACTTCCATTAATTTCGCTAGGTACTCCGTCATTTGATGGTTTTGGACTACCTTTCCCACTATCATAATGACCACCTGGAGGACCACTTACATCTTCATAAATACGTTCAAACATTTCATATAATGGTTTGTTTGTACTATAATTAGGTGTAGATTGTCTAACTTTTGGACTAGAACCACCAGCTGGTGCTAAAGACCTATTATGTCCTTCTGGAACACCATCATTTCTATTATCGAGTTCTTGAAAACCATTTGCATTTCCGTATTTAACATCGCATTCTCTTAAAGTTTGTTTTTGTTGAATATTACCAACTTGATAAGTTTCTTCAAAAAGTTTTTTAAATTTTGGACTAATCAAATCATCAACATCAGTAAAGAGATGCTCTTGTCCTTCATAAAGTTCATTAAAACTTCTTTGATCTCCAGTATCAAAAAGGGTGATTGCTTCTTCTTTAAGCTTTCTCATTTTTAACCCCCTTAACCTAAAAGGCCTTTCTTCATTGATTCCTTAAGTTTTCCGAAGTCAAGTTTTGGTTCAAAATATCTATCTACATAAACATCTGTTACTGTTTTTACTGAATTATCTACAACACTTTCTTTTACTTGAGTTAAATCAGTTTCTGTTTCTTCTGCATTTTCTTTCATTTGTTTTGCATTTGCACCTTGAAGTGCTCCACCTGCTTCCTTACCCATTGATTTTGTTGGCCATGTTTTTGCTGGTGATGTTTCACCTGCTGCTGCACCTGAACTATAACCATTTGCTAAAGTTTGTGGTGATGGAACTTTTTCAATTTGTGATGGAGCTGCTGGAGCTGTTTTTTGTGTTTCACCTGTGCTATTTCCCTTATTATGTTTCCATAATTTTGAGTTAGCAAGGGCAGCTGTTGGAAGCGGGCCCATACTGTTTTCTTGAAGTTCTTCAATTGCTGCTTGTCTAGCTGCAATTCTTTCTTTAATTTGTTCGTATTTTGATTTTGGTGCTGGTGCACTTTGTTTTTCTGCTTCTTCTTTTAATGCTGCAACTTCAGCTTCAGTGAGTTTATCAGTTCCTTTATTTGCTTTTTTCCAAGCTTTATAATCATTTGTTAATTGTTCAAATAATCTACCTGATCTATCACCACGTTTTTCACTTGATTGAAGTGGTGCTGCTGGATCAGCTGGAGGCATTCCTGTTACTGGTCCTGCATCTGTTCCTGCTGGAGGAGCACCTAATGGATCTCCTACTGGTGCCATTGCCCCTGCATCTGCCATAAATGGTTGAACTGCTGCAGAAATAGCTGCTGCCATATCAGAAACAGTTTGTCCGCCTGCTGGATCTGGCATTCCCATATCAGCTCCTGGAACTGCTCCTTCAACTGGAGGCATTGCATTTGGATCTCCTGTTGGATCAAAACCGGCATTAGCTGGATCACCTTCTTTAAGATGAATACCTTTTTCTCTTGCTTCCTTCCAATTTTCTTTAAGCATTTTTAATTCTTTATAAGTAATTTTTGCACCTTCGCCTTCTTTACCTTCTTTAAATTTTTTGTAATTAGAAAGATAAGTTTCCCAATTTTGTTGTGGTTCTTTATTATTTATTTTTTTACTTTCTTTAATTACGGATTCTCTAAGGGCTTTAAATTCTTTTTCAGTAATTTTATCTGTTCCCTTATTTTCTTTCTTCCAAGCTCTGTACTCTTCTACTTTTTCTTTAAGAGCAGATTGTTTTTCTGTTGTTGCTTTATAAGATTCTCTAAGCTTTGTGAGTTCTTCTCTGGTAAGCTTACCGTTGCCTTTTTCTTGTAATTTCCAGGCGCTGTATTCCTTTACTAGGTCTACAAATGTTTTCTTCATAAATTTTCTCCTATATTAAGTCTTTCACGTTATACATATTAGATATTTTAATCTTTCTTTTAGGCGTAATATGATACGAATCCAAAGAGCGTGAAGCAATTCTCTTAATAAATTAGTTATTTAATAGCGTAAATTTACACTTTTAAGAAAATCTTTATTTTTTTGAAAAACATTATCGTAATCTCTATCAAAACAAGCTTGTGGGTTCCATATTTTTGATGGAATAAATTCACCTGAATACATCTTCATTAATTCTATGTTACCAGCGATAGCATCGGTAGCATCCTTAGCATTAATACCAGCAGTACAAGTTATCCAATCTCCTCCTTGCCAATCATAATTTAAATCACCTGGAAAGTGTTCAATTTTCATAGATTCACTTCGTTTACGTTTAGTATGATATAATGATTTCATATTATTTTTAACGAATATATTTTTTCCACAAAACCATCTATTTTTAGTTACTAAGTCTATATAAGTATAATATGATTCATTATTACTATCAACTGAAATATAATCTACAGTAAAATTCATTCTTTTTAATGCTTGTTTAGTTGATTCAGATTGATATCCGTCAAATGAAACGTGTCTAATATTTAATCCACCTAATTTACGTAAATCGAGAATAAAAAATTTAACTGCATCTAAATTTATTAAACCACCTTTTGGAACTAACATAATAGTAAAATCAGTAACATAAACTATTACCGATTGTCCAGTTAATGGATCTATTCTAGTTGGATCTCTTTCAACGTGGCTCATAGCAATACAAGTACAATCTTTTGATTTTGATAAGTCAACTGAAATTACTCTAGGAAGATCTGGCTCATAATAATAATACCATCTATCTAATATTTTATTAAAAAATAAATTATAAATTTGATTCCAAATAAGATGTTCTGGTTCTTCATGAGCTAAAGCAACTATACTCCCATAAACATTTTTTAAGCCATTATCAAAACAATCATCTATCCAATGTCCTTGATAAAAAATACGATCAGCTTGACCAGCAGGAATTCCTGCTATATTTTTCATAAACTCTATTGGGTTTTCTTTTGCTTTATCTAAAAAGTTTTCTGTTCCCTTTTTAGTTACTTGTTTAATTGGGCACCATATAGTATCAGCTTCTTCAAAAATAGCTGCTTCGCTATCTGTTTCACATATTTGAGGTATTTTACCATTACCACCTTTAAATAATTTAAATCCAACATCAAAATTATGATTTTCAGTTATTTTTTCATTTAATCCATGTAAATCTTCTATGTTACAAAAATCTGGAAATTCTTCTGGATATAAATTCCATCTACTCCCCTTCCAAACAAAATTAGCACTATTATTAGGAGCATCATATGTCATCCAACTTTGAATTGGATCTTCTAACGATGATGGTGATGAATCTAATATAAAACGAGCATAATAATTATTTTGAAAACGGTTGCTAATTCTTTGTCGAAGTTTAGAGAAGAAGCCCATAAGCTTTTCTCCATTCCAACCTTTTCCTGCTTCAAGAAAGAATGTAATTTCTGTCATTGCACCGACTAAAATATTCATACCTAAAAGAGAACCAGCAGACGATATTTGTTTCCAATTTAATCCATTTCCAGTTTGTAATACAGATGTTTTACTAGATGTTGTCCAAGGAATATAATTTACATAATCAGATTGTCTTAAATGATTATCCTCACGAATCATTGCTTGGTGATCTCTACAAAATTTCCAATAAGTTGCAGATTCTATTAATTGCTGAATTGGCTCAAGATAAATTTCAGATGCTTTAGATTGTGTAACAGCACACAATACAAATACAAATACTGATGTTGGAGACATACTAAAAAACTTCCAAGGATCTCTCATAAGTGCAAAACAAACTGCAACATACAATAATACTAACATAGTAAATGTAGATTTTCCAGCACCAATTGATGGATTTAATGCAGCTGTTCTATATGGTTTTAATGGATCTAAATATTCTATAAAAGCTTTTTTAACTGGAACCCAAACTGATTCGCTCATAACTCCAATATATTTTTCACCTAAAAATTCTTCTGCTGTTGGTGGTTTATCTTTAAACGTTAATAAATAAGGTCGTTCTAAAAGTAATTGACGGAGTGAATCATCAATACCAGTACTTAATAAAAACTTTATTGCTTCTTGTAATTGTTTAAAATTAAGATATGCATATTCTTCTCTTCTAGCTAATGAAACATCACCAGATAAAATATCTTTCATTATATAAGCTAAATTATTTATAGCTTTTTCATCTTTAAATGTATATTTTAATAATCCTTCATCTATTTTCTGGCCTTCCAATTTATCTATATCAACAGTAAAGGGATTGACAATAATAGAGCCAGCTTTATCATCACTTCTCATATTATATATTTAGTAAGTTTTTTACAATAAAAAAGCTCCCTTTCGGGAGCTTATATTAAACGGGTTTAGCCAACGACTGAACCCGTAAGGGAGGTTGTTTTAGTAGTTTCTTCTACCTGCTTTTTTCTCTTCAATTATTCTGGCATGCTCTTCAATTGTTCTGAAATAATTAAAGTCCATCCAAGTTTTGCGAACATCAGAAGTAGAAGTAGTTCCATCTTCACGATCCCAATGAATTACATAGTGAACAGATTTTGCATTAATCTTTACGATTGTAGCTTTCTGCCAATGATTTCTATATTTTTTTGAAGTATTAGTATCAACCATTAAAGTTGCTCCAACCCTAAAACCCAAATTAAGAATGCGAATGTTTTCCTTGCAAGCATTTATATCAGAAGTGATTTTATATTCATCTCTTTCAGGCCATGTTCGTTCAACTTCTTTCCACTGGTCAAGTACAGCAGCTAATTCAGTTCCGCTCTTCAAAATATTTGCCAAGTTTGTCATATTCTGGAAAAATGCAATATCTTTATCAAGATTTAAATCTTTTCCACTGTGACTTCTGGAAGGCAAACCAAAACGGTGAACTCTAAGACCAAGTGCAGAAGAATAAAGAACTTCAACTGAAACTGAACCCCAACTATCGTCAGCATCAGTCATGAAGCAAAAATCGTAACGAAGATCATTATCCTTTGAACCGAAATAGGAATCCTTGCTAACTCTTTTGAGTTGAAAATTAACGTTGTGGCCAGCAAAAAACTCATTAAACATTGCAATATTTGCTTCCAAACAATTTAATCTTTCCAAACCGAAAGCATCAGATGCAACCTTGAATTCTACAAGTTCCTGTTCTAAAGCAGCAAGCTGCTCTTCATGTGTTGTATAAGTTCTCTTTGTCATAATATAATCTCCCTTACAAATATTATATAAGAAACTTAGATTACATGTTCAAAATCAAACTATTTATTAAGGAGTTAGATTGTGATAAAATTTTTATTAAGTATACTAAAATATTTAGGATGGGAAGAAAATTCAGTTAAAATAATTGAAAAAGAGATAGAAATAGATCGGATTATTGAAGTGCCTGTAGAAATCAAAACTATTCAAGAAAAAATAGTTGAAGTTATAAAAGAAGTACCTGTAGAAATAAAAGGTAATATTGTCTATATTGAAAAAATTAAAGAAGTTCCAATTATAAAAGAAATTCCAGTTGAAATAAGAATTGAAGTTCCAAAAAATATTTATATAGATAAAGAAATTATAATATATAAAGATAAAATTTCAAATGAAAATGCTGTTATGAATCTTTAAACTCAGGTCTATCTTGTTCTAATACTGTAGTTTGTAATGGGATTATTGCCGGCTTAATAATTTCCTCATTTATAGATCTATCTTCATTTATTACACTTGCAGGAAGTTTTTCTTCTTTAATAAGTTGTTTAATAAATAATGGAAGAAAATTTGTAGCTTCTTGTTGTGACATAAATATCTCTTTACTATAAAATGGAAATATAAATCGTTGTTTTTCTAAATCTTCATTTAATTGTAGAATTAAATTTCTTAAATTATTATTAAAAAAATTAAAAATTTTCTTTTCTTTATCCCATTTTTTTAATTCTATAATTTGTCTAATAGATTGTAATTCATCTATTTCTTCCATAACTAATCTACTAAAAAATATTGCACATTGATATAATTCAGAAGGCATTGGTCTTTCTTTTCTAAATCTATCATTTCCTCTTTTTACTATTTCATTAAAATCTAATTTGTCTGCTGTTGGCATTATCTTACTCCATCTTCATTTAATATATCATCTAAAGATTCTACTGACAAGTTTCGTACGTCAGAAATTATAATAGAATCTAAACCCATAAATTGTTCAGCTACATTAGATGCGTATAATATTGAGTTATAAATTATTTTATATGGATCTATTATTCCAGAATCTATTAAGTTTTCTATTTTTCTTTTTTTAACATTAAAACCCTCATTATCACTGAGTTTTAAAATATCTTGAACAACATTTTCATAATCTTCACCTGAAGATCTAATTAAAATTTGTGATGGTATTCTAATTGCTTTCATATAAGATTTAAATGATGTTCGTGAACCAATACTCATTTGTTCTGAATTAAATTGGTCACAATAATTAAATTGATTATACGAAATTCTTAATAAAGGGGTTGATGCTCCTGGAATGTATCCTTCACTTAACATTGCTCTAACTGAATTTATTGCATCTTCATATCTATCTTTCTTTTCACCTAATTCTACTGAAGTTAAAGAACCAATAAAAATTGTTGCGACTCCACCAGTCATTTTAGCAATTCTTTCTTTTATATTTTGTAATTCATATTCTGAATAACCAATTTCAGCACTATCATGATCGACTTTAGCTTGTAAAAATTCTATATGTTTATCAAATCTTTCTTGATTAGTTCCTGCTCCCAAAATAGTAGTTTTCCCTTTAGTGATTACAACTTGATCTGCTGAACCTAAATGATTATGTACATCAAAATCATTTAAAGAAACATCTTGACCTAAAATAGTAGCATTAGTTAAAACAGCTAAATCTAATAAATTATCTGCAATATTTAATTTAGATACACCAGGTGCTAATACTAATGAACCTGTTAACATTTTTTTAGAAATCATTTCTCTATGCCAAGCCATTACTTCTTCATCAAAGTCTGGGGCAATAATAATTAAAGGCCATTTATTCATTTGCACCATTTGAATAAGCACATGTAAATCTTGTGGGCTATTTAATATATCAGTAGATAACAAAAATTTAGCATCATGTAAAATACATTGATCATTAGTAGAATTTACACAAAGTGATGATAAAAATCCTCTATCAAATTCTATACCAGAAGATATTTTAACTGTAGTTTCTCCTTTACGAGATAAACTATCAGCAATAGATACTATACCGTTATCTCCAATTGCTAAAAAAGCTTCTTGAATATGTTTTGCAATTTCTTCATCGTTATTAGCTGATATTTTTGCTATATTAAAAATATCTTCTTCTTTATTCATTATAGTTTGATATTTTTCTAAACATTCTAATACTACTTTTTCCGCTACTTCAAAACCAGTTCGTAAATCATTAATATCAATCCCTTGATTTAATAAATTATGAGCTGCCGCGCATAATTCAGCAGTTAAAATAGTTGTAGAAGAACTACCGTCTCCACTTATATAATTACTTTTACCTGCAGCTTCTTTAATAAGCATTGCTCCAAAGTTTTTAGCTTCGTCAGAAAATTTTATTTCTCTAGCTACTGTAATTCCATCTTTAGTAATTCTAAAAGAACCTCCTCTATCAAAACCAACAGTACGACCGCATGGGCCGTATGTTGAAGAAACTGTTTTAGATACTTCTAACATTCCTTTTAAAATTTGTTCACGAGCTGTTTTAGAACGCTCTATTCGTTTTCCTGCAGGCATAATATTTTTTCCCTCATTTTTTGTATTAAATTTTCATCTGTAGTTAAAAAAGGCATTTCTAAAATAATTTTATTTTCTATTTGTTGTAATTTTTCTAGATAAGGAATAAAATTACCTTTATAATAATTTTTAAAAACTATAAAAGCCCTTTTTTCTATATCTGCGTATATATCAGATAATTCATTTTCTATTTTATCTTTTTCAATAAGTAGATCTCTTATTTTACAACAAAATTCTACTCCTTCTTTACAATTACAAAGTTGTACCCATTTTCCATTACTTTTTGCAACTGTCATTTTATTACCACAAAATGGACATAAGTTTATTTCATTTTCTACACTTACATAAGAATAACTATCGTTTAAATTATTTTGATACGTTATGCCCCTTTTGATAATATTGAGCATGTCTTCTGCTTTTAACATATAAATTATATTAACTTCTTTCTCTAATTACATCTTCAATCATAATCAATTCAGTAGAAATATTTTTTATACATTGAAGATTATGATGTTGCCTAGCATAAGCTAATTGTTCTATTTTCCTTTTTTTAATTTTTAATAATTGATTTAAACTTAAACTACTATAACTAGTTATAGAATGTTGTATTTTTCTACTCATCAATTATTTCCGTTGCATATTTTATTATTTCATCAGCTGAATAATTAGCATAATATTCATTTAATTGATTTCGAGTAATTAACGGTTTTGATTTTAATTTTAAATTTGACATGTGTTCTAAAAATACATCTTTAGCTTTTCTTGAAAGCCCTAATTGTTCTGCAGCTTTTTCTGGATATTGAATAAAAGGACCAGCTTCATTTATACATAATCTAATAAAATCACAAAGTTTATTTGCTATAACTTCTGTAGTTCTTCCAAAACGATATCTAATAGTTTTATTATCAGTATAAATAGTTGGTTCAACTTTTACTCTATTTACTTTTATAGTTTCAGGAACTACTTCAACTGGAGTAATAATTTCTTTATTTCGTAATTCTTCTTGAAGTGATTTTGTATATTCTGTTTCTTCTTTTTTTTCATCATCATTAAAAAATTTTTCTAATCTTTCTTTACTGACTGGTGGTAAAGAAGGAAGAGTTTCTTTTTCATTTGATGGTTGAGTAACATTAGTGACAGTCGGTGTTGGCTGTATTATTTTTTCTCTTTTTATTCTCTTTTTTCGCATTACAACTTGTTGTTCAAATTGCTTTGGAGATTCTTCAGGTTTAAAATTTTCATCAAATCTTTCTAATTCTTTATCAAATTTTCCTAATAATTCATTTATATCTACATCGTTTGGAATCCAATTTCTAAAATAATATAATACTTTTCTATTTACTTTAATATCTGGAGCTGTTTGGAAAATAGTCAATTCTATTAAAATAGCAACAAATAATAAAATGATAAGTTTTATCATTTTTGGTTCTATACCAAATAATGCACCCATATCGTCAAAGATAATTTGCATACCTTTTTCTTTTAATATTCTATCTTCTAATAAACCCAATTCTTGAATGAGTTCTCGTGTTACTAATCTAGCTCTACTAATAAGTGGTAAATCTAAACCGGGTGCTGTTAAATCTAATTCTCTAACCATCATATTAAATTCAGCATCTAATTCATTCATTCTTTCTTCTACATTAGTTCCTCTATCATTAAATTCATTTATTGCACGTTGTCTAGCATCTCTAGCAGCAATCATTTGAACGTTTAAGTTAGCTCGTTCAGTCCAAGCTGCGTTAGTTTCTCTTTGTAATTGTAAATATAAATCATCATCAGGGTCAGTAGATCTAAATCTAGTATTGAGTCTAGTCCACCTATCGTTTGCTTCGAGAAATATTCGATTTCGTTCTTCAAAAAATTCATTTGCTCTTATGTATGGAGAATATTCTGAAAGAGTAACATCTCTTTCATCTGCAAATGATTCTATTCTATCTCGAATAGATTCCATAATTTCTATTTTATTTTGAAGATTTGCAACTTCTATTTCTTTAATTGTGTCTGTAGTTTCGGTAACATAATAAGAAAATCCTGCAGCTGACATTATAGATAAAACAGCTAAAGTAATGTATAAACATAAAAAGAATGATTTAGCTAATTGTATACGTTTTTTCTGTAATTTTATATATAATGATGAGAAAACATTTCTAGTTAGAATAGTAGAAACTTTTGCTGATTCTAACAAAATAGAAATGCCGAAAAGAATCCAATAATATCCGCCCGTATCTAAAGCTTGAAAGAAGAAAATATTTAATAGAATAGATATAGCACTGGCTATAGAAAACGAAAAATATCTTATAAAGATAAATATATTGGAGTCAATGTTTAAAGTTTTTTTCATAAGCATCCTAAGTAAAATTATTTACTATATAATTAGTTAAATTAACTTTTTCTTTCAGCTTGTGAAAAAATCCTCGTTAGACGGATTCCAAAGTTTTCGTCTACTGCTACTACTTCCCCTTCGGCAAATTTGATATTATTTACAAAAATTGTAACTGGCTCATCAGCATTTTTGTCAAGTTCTATAATAGTTCCTTCACCTATAGTTAGAATTTCTTTTATATTTTTCTTTGTAGATCCAAGTTCAGCACGTAATTCTAAAATTGCGTCTTGTAAATTATTAAAATTTTGTTGTTCCATAATTTCCATTAAAAAAGGACGATATTTCTATCGTCCTTTCTTTATCTCCTTTATACTACCACAGCTTAGTAATCATTTGCTACTCTGTTTTATGTTCTAAAGTAGCTTTTTCCTGTGGTTGATATTTACCGAAAAGATTAATTTTCTTCGGTCTAACTTCCTCTTTAGGAAAAATTCGTATCATTAATAGACCATTATTAAATTCAACTTTGACATTATCTCTATCGTAAAATCTATGATCTACGATCCATGAAGTTTCAATATGTTGAATCTTCTTTAGTCCTCTCTGAATAAAATGAAGTGGTTCTATCTCAGCTTTTGTAGGTACATCTACAATTAACTTAAGATAATCTGAATCAAACGAAAGATTTACGTTCTCTTCGTTACATCCTGCTAAGGCAACTTCTATTAAAAGTTCCTTTGTTTCTTTGTTAACTGACACATTTGCTGGTGGGAAATCCCTGGTAGAAATGAGTCTGTTAAATCGCGGTTGTCTATCATAAATAGTTGCAAATCCGTCAGTAGAAAAGATATCGTCCATCAATTGGAACAAATCTTTAAAACCATTTAAACCATAGTAATTATTACTCATGTTATTCTCCTTTCAAGTATCTAACTTTAATTCCTGCTGTGGTTAAGGCAATCTTTAGTTGATCTTGTATAACTTTTATTTATATTAACAAATTTATTTAAGTATGTGAAGGACAATCATTATTATCACACTCATCATCTACAACATGTCCTATTCCACACTCTTCGCATAATTTAGGTGTTGTTCCTGTAGAACCTCCGCCTGTACCAGGATCTGGTGTTTTTGTATCTGGATCTCCAGAGCCTTTGCCATGTGGTGGATTATTTGCAAAATTAGTCATATTAAGCCATGGTGATTTATTTCTATCTCCATTTGCTTCTGCGATTGCTTCCATTGAATGAGGAGCATCGAGAGGGTATCTTGCAAATGATCTTTTTACAGCTCTAGTTCTTGGAACAAGTTTTTCAATAGGTGGAACTATTCCAGCCTTACTTACTTGAAAAGGTGTATCTTTTCCATCTTGATCTGTTTGAAATAAAACAGAACCGTCTGGCTTTCTTCTAACATGTCCATTTTGATCTACAATACCTACGTCTAACATATCTTGGCGCATTTTTTGTAATTCATTTCTATCTGCCATTGTATATTCTCCTTAATAATTAGTTAGTAATGACACTAAAAATTAGTCAAGAAGTCCCCAACGTTTTCTTTCTCTTTTAAATTCTTCTTTTAAATTTTCTATTTCTTGCATTAAATGATTTATATAAGGATTAGTTTGCGGTGGTGGAATAGTTAACATCTTAACTTCTAAATCTCTAATTTCTTCAATAACAGCATTTTGAAAATTATTTAAATGTATAATCATATCTTGAATAGACATAGAGTCATTTATTTGTTTAAACTGAAAATCGTATAATCTATTCACAATAATTATTTCATAGCACTTTTCTTAAATCGTCTAATGATTCCATGGATCTCTTTACACTTTTGGTATTCAGCTTTTGCCTGTTCTTCTGTCATTTGAGATAAATCGATATCTTTAGTTGCTACTCTCCAAGTTTCTTTTTTTTCTTCTTCTGTCAATTTAGAAAGGTCATACCCAGTAATAGAGTCTGCGTCTTCCTTAATAATCAAAACTTCGCGGTCAACATCTTTGTACTTAAATTTTTGTACGGTCATATTTTTCTCCTCTTAAATATTTGACTTATTCTATAAAAAAAGTTACTTATAGATATTTTTATTCCATATTTTAATTGCCATATAAATTCATTCCAATAATAATTATAATCGAAAGTAATTTCTATCATTTCTGGTCTATATTCGTCTGCCTTTCGTATTTTAATATATTGGGCTTTATTTTTCCATTCACCTCTCCAAGGAACTCCTATATCTATTTCCGTATCATCTTCAAAAATAATACAAACAGCTGTTATATCTTTATATTTAAATCTTTTATAAGCTTTAGTAATTCCTTCATTATGACCTTCTTCTGGAACAAACTCAAAATCATAACCTAAATTATCATAAAATTGTTGCCACTCTAATTTTAGAGAAAGATATTTGGTACTATTTCTAGAAAACATAATACCATGTTGGACATGAAAGGATTCATGACAATTACCAATTATTATGTCATAATATTTTATATTAGTTAAGTTAAGTAAAAGAATTTCACAATTTTCTAAAACAAATTTTGCTGCTTTTACTTTCTTATTTTCTACATTCATAATTATAAATTAACTGGCATTTAGTCAATAGTTTATTACTCCTCCGAGGCGCCATAAATAAACTATTGACATCCAAACATTTTTAATTATTTATAAATTAACAAACTCTACATTATTAGTATTTGTATCAATAATAACAAAATAATCATGATTTTTAGTATCGGCAAATACAAATATTTGCTTATCTTGTATTAGCATTCTTGGATCATTTCCTTCTGTATGTCCTACACATTGATGATATTTCTTAATACTATTTTTTAATAATGAAATTGGTCTAATCCAAAACGGCCCTTCATTATCATTATCTCCATAACCATTCGGCCCAACCCATCTAAAATAATTTGGTCTTTCTCTGAATAATCTATTTATTTTTCGTATATTTTTTATTCCACAAGATTTCATCCATGCTTTAGAAATACCGGCATGTGAGAAAACCCAATTATCATAAATATAAATAGCATCATACAAATTTTGATTTTTATCATAAAATTCTTTTATATCAATAAAACGTTCTGGTTGAAAACCACTACACTGTTCTCTTAAAAAATAACTTGTTGCATGGTTTGACCAACATAAATCTACTTTTTCTGAATTAAGAGTTTTAAATTTAATTAAATCTAAAGCATTATCCATTTGATTAGGCCATTTATTAGTCCAAGAATCAAATTCATCTCCAAGCACAACTATTTTATCAAACTGATCTTTATATGGAATAACTCTTTTCCAATTATCAGAACCGTGAATATCGCTTATAATAATAATTTTCATAAATAATTAGTGGGGAGAATTAACTCCCCACTTTCTGTTACATACCTAAAAGTCGTAATACGTTTTGTGAGTTTCCATTTGCATGGCTTAACATTGCTACAGCTGCTTGCATTAAAATTTGATCTTTGACATATTTTGTAGTTTCTGCTGCCATGTCTGCATCTCTAATTCTACTTTCAGATGCTTGTAGATTTTCTCTTGCGATGTCGATACCTCGTTGTGCATGTTCCATTCTGTTTTGCAATGCACCTAAATCAGCTCGTTGTTTGTTGACGATGCGAAGAGCGGCGTCGATACTACCGAGTGCCATATTTGATGATTCTGTATCTCTTAAAGAGATAATTTCATTAGAGCCCTGTTCATTTCGCATACCAAGAGCTTGAGCTGTCATTTCACCAATATGAGCTTGAATGCGCTGATCCATGTTTGCACCAACATGAAAAAACATATCTTGTGTTCCAGTTTGTCTAGCAAATCTACCAGTAAGTAAATTCATCCCATTAAATTGAGCGTGACTTGCAATACGATCAATTTCGGAAACCAATTGTGATACTTCAACTTGAATCATTAAACGATCTTCGTCTGAATAAATTCCATTTGATGCTTGAACTGCTAATTCTCTTAAACGTTGTAAAATATCTGTTGTGTTTACAAGATGTGCTTCTGTAGTTTGAATAAAAGATACACCATTTTGTGTATTAGCTGAAGCTTGTTGAAGTCCGCGGATTTGAGCTCTCATCTTTTCAGATACTGCTAAATTCGCGCTGTCATCTGCAGCTCTGTTTATTCTTAAACCAGATGCTAATTTTTCTAATTGCTTGGAAACTTCCTTGTTGTTTATTCCAAGCATCCGTTGTGCAAATAATGCACTTAAGTTATTATTAATAACCATATTAGTCCTCCTTGACTTTATTTTTCCATCCTTTAACTTTTAATCTTCCTTTCCAATAACCTTCAGGGCAAATTAAACTAAATTTGTCTTCTTCACCATTTGTCCACCAAATTTTTCCTAAGGAATTAAGTCTTTTTCTTTCTATTTCTTCAATAGAATTTTTTCTACCCCTAGAACCATTTCCACATTTATATCTATATTCATTTGAATAAATTCCAATTTTTCCAGAATTCCACGCAGGTTTACCTTTTCTTTTTTCACCTATATTTTTTTTAGTTTCTTCAGTATGTTTTTTTCCAAAAAAGGCATTATTAGAACCACTGTTTATATGACTTAATAGTTTTTTAGTTTCTTCTGAACAAAATTGTAAACCTTTTTTACCTTTGTTCCATGGAATTTGATTTTTTTTATTTTTCTTATTAAATTCTGAAACTCTTTTAGAATGTTCTATTCTAACTTCTTCATATTCTTCTGGTGTTAGTTTATGGCCATCTTTTTTATCTATAGCCATTTGCCAATAAGCATGCCACATATTTTTTCCATAAATATAAGCTAATAATTTATGACATTTAATATGTTCTCGTGGTGTTAATAAAATTAAATTAGATTTTCTGTTGGTCCATAATGGAAATAAAGATTTTGGTAATATATGGTGCTTTTCATATTTATGAACTTCATATTTTCTATTTTTAGCACTTTTAATAATTTCCATATAATCTTTAACAAAATTATTTTTATTCATAATAATTAGTTATGGGAAAGTGCTAATCCTGTTGCATTTGTTTTGATAACTCGAGTTCATTTATCCCGAGTTGACGTTGGGCAAATAACGCCGGAACGCTATTTATTCTCATATATACCTCCTTGTATATTCTGTAGACAAGTAATCCTTTACTTGTTATTATTTAGTTAAATTAACCTCTTAATTTTATCTAATGGAATTGGTTCAAATACAGAAAATTGCCAACAGATTTGTCCAGGTGGTGGGTCAAAACCATAATTATGTTTTATTCCAAAATCTTTTCTTAATGGTATATAGTCAACTTCAAGAAGAACATCGCCATAAGAAATACCGGGATCGGAAGGAGCCAGATAAGTGTATCTATAAGAATCTCCACTATATTTTCTTTCATTGTCTTGTTCCCATAAATTACCGTGTACACCCCAAAGGCACCCATCTTTTCTAATTGCATCCCATCTCTCCTCTTTTGTTCTATGATAAAATTTCATTTTTTTCTACTTTAAAATAAATATCCGGATAATCTCTTTTTAACATATTATATAAAAATTCTATTTGATTATATTTTCCAAAAGCTAATGGTTTAGATTCCCATAAATTTTTATTTTCACAATAATCTTTAGCTTCTCTTAATCCTGATATTATATTAAAATCTACTAATACATCAGAATATTCTTGATTTAAATTTCTAATAAGTTTAATAGCTCTTATATTAAAATCTTCATTAAAACCTTTTAAAATAAGATTTGCTGTTTTTTCATTACTTATTTTTTTTACATCTTTAAAAGAAAAATCTTTATTTATTTTTAATTCATAACCTCTATTTCTTAGGCGAATCATTAATTCTGTTGATTCTTCAGCATCTAAATCATCAAATAATTCAAGAATTTTTTCTACAACATTCATCTTTCACTCTTTATCCCACGTTCATAAAATATATTACTTACATCATCTAATGAGATTGGTTTATAGTCTATTTGTTCAACACAAACGTTTAAATGATTACCACCAGGACTAATATAATTATTTTGATGAGTATGACCGTGCAAATTTACATACGGAGAGTTTATTTCTAAAAATACTGGTTCATGAGACAAAATCATAAACCCATTAAATATAATTGGAAAACGGCTACACCATTCAAAGTTTAATTCCATATATTCAGTTGGACGATATTTGTCATGATTTCCGAGTACAGCCATCTTTCGTCCAGATAATCTAGCAGTAAATTTTTTAATTACTTCTCTATCACCTAAACAAAAATCTCCAAGATGATAAACTATATCATCTGGTTGAATTATAGAGTTCCAATTATTGATAATTTTATTATTCATTTCTTCAACATCATTAAATGGACGATTACAATATTTAATTATATTTTTATGATTTAAATGTAAATCTGAAATAAAATATGTTTTCGACATTAAAATATTTCCCATTGTTTTACTGGGCCCCAAGGTGATTTATATGCAATATTTCGATTTAATTCTTGTTCTAATATTAGTTGTTCTTCTCTTATTTTTATTTTTTCACGATGTCTAGCCATATTTTGTTCATGTATTTGTTTACCTAATATTTTTTTAATAATATTATTTTGTCTTCCTCTTTCATGTCTTTGGTGCTCTTTTAAAAGTCTTTTTGCATTTAATTTATAAAATTCTTCTAGTTGTTCTTTAAAAATTATATTTAATAAATCGTGTGCTTTATTATGTTCTTCAGGAGTTAAATGAACTCTATTCCATTCTTTATTTTTCCATTTTCTATATATTTCTTTTGGAAAAATATGATGGCCTTCGTATACTCCTTTAATATAACTTCTATTTTCACTTAAAGCTTTTACTATAAGTTCGTTATATTGTTGTTGAATAATGTTCATTATCTATTTCTCTTTTTTAAGAGGTGTTCCAGTAGGAGTTTTAATTAAATTATGTTCTCTTAATCTTTCATCAATAATTTCAAATAAGCTTTCTTTTGGAATACTGGTAGATTTAGTATATGAATAAGAGCCAAATGGTGATCTATCTAATTTATTTACTAAAGACTTTTCAAATTGATGTTCACAATTTTCTTGAATTAGTTCAGCTGTTTCTTTTACAAGATTTTGTATTTCAGATACTAATTTAGATCTACCAGTATCTTCTAGGTCTTCTATCCCTAAAATATTTGCTGATGTAATGGCAACAGACTGTTCTAATATTTTTTGAACTTGTTTTCCCCAATCTCCGACTAAATCGTTCTTTTTCTTTCCGAACATAATTTCTCCTATTTAATTTATACTTTCATCACCAAATTCTTTTTTACTTATCCCAGATGCAGCAGCTTCTGCCTGGGCATTTTTTGATAATGTATTTAATACGAAAGCATATTTTTCCCAACCAGACATTAAATGATTTATAAAATTGTATTTATTTTCTATTTTTATATATTCAGCTTTTAATTGAGATAATTCTTTTAACCAATTTTTTCTAACAAACATTTCAATTTCTCTTGCTGCTGTAAAGTTTGCACTTTTACCCAAACTAACTTGTTGCATTTTTATTTCACAATATTTTTCAGCATAAAAATTTTCGTATTTTTCGTTTGCAATATCTTTTTGTATTCTCATTTCTTGATGTAAAGCGATAAGCCCTAATAGCACCGACTCATAATTCATTAAAGATTGATTTAAAGCATAAAATGATGGCTCAGCCATCCCGCCAAAAAGAAGATTTTCTTTCATAAGTTCTATTTGTTTTTCTACAAATATTACTAAATTTTCTTCAGCTTCTTTATATGGTTTTTCTTGATTAAATAATTCCTCTGGGACTTCAGGATATTGACCAACTTCTACCACAATACCATTTATTTGACTTTTTTCTATATCTTTTAAATTATCAATTACGTCAGCTGATGCTGACGTAACTGGTCTACGTTTTACTCGTTGTTCACTCATTTAATGCTTCTAATTCCTTCTGCTTTAGTTTTTCTTCTTTTGCTAATTGTTTTTCTAATTCTTTTTCTTTCTTTTCATTAGCTTCAAAGGTAGAATTTTGAAATGCAGCTGCCTGCTTTTTTGTTCTTGCTTCTTTAAAATAAAGCCGACACTTACACCAACCCTCACTATCTCTATTTTGAAATTGTTTACACATACATCTATTATCAGATGTTTTTTCATTTCTAGATGGACAATATCCACCATTTAACATGACACGTTCTTTTAATGCAGTTCTTTTTTCTAAATCCGGATTCATAAAAATTTTATATTTTGCTTCAATGTCCGAAATAGTATAAACATATGAAGGTTTCTTTTCTTTTTTTGCTTTCGCCATTTTATCTTCCTTAATGATAATTATATTTGTATATTAACTATATACAACAAAAGCCCCGGATTATCCGGGGCTATTATTTAGCCAGCCACAGCCGGCATAAGATCTGTTACTCGTTTTCCAGAGTGTTGAAAGGCACTAAAAATCTCACCAGGATAATTTTCCATGAAAGAAGTTGCAGCTTGAAAGGCCTGTTCTGATCTACGGCCCTTAATCTCTACGACGAAATCATCGCCTACTGGATAAGCCCCACTCTCGATTCCAAATGGCAGAGTCCGAATTGCTTGATAATGAGGAGTATTAGAAATCCCCTTAGTCAAGTCTGGTTTTTGAATAGTGATTAAAATCTTTGTCATATCTGTAATCTCCCTTACATATATAATATAAGATTATAAGAAAGATTGTTCAAATAACACCAATTATTTCATCTTCTTTAACATAATCTAAGATATCACCGGCTTTATTAGCCATACCATAGATAAACCGTCTAGAAGATGGATCAGTATAATTTAAAAATTCTACCGATCTAATTGTCCATTCTTTACATCTTCTATCTGTATGTTCTAAATCTAGAGAATTAGAAATTTTTACAATATCGTGAATATTGTATTTTTGCTTTTTATTCATAAAACCACCCTTAATTATTTATTAAATTTATATAAGAACTTAAAAAAATAAATTCAAAACTAATTACTAAGAACAACTTATATATAAGGAGAAATAATAATATGTTAGATAACAAATTTTCTGCCAAATGGTGGAAAGATAAGTTCAGTTCAAAATTTACAAATTTTTGTAAAAAATCACCCGTATTACTTTCAATGATAATTAAAATACAAAATGGAGAAGAAGGTGTTTTAATTACTCATGTCAATTCAAATAGTAAATATTTTTTTCCATTTAAATATGAGCAAGATCCAAAAGATTTTATAGCTGATATTAAATCTCTTTTAGTAGAAAAGCATTATCCTAGGATAATAGAAGAAATTTTAGAAAAACATGAATTAACTTCAAGTGAATTAGCATTAAAAGTAGAAAAAGGACATGATATAAATAATTTATCTAAATATGAAATGCGTGTTATTGGTACTCGTATGTATCGAATAGATAAAATATTAGCTTGGAAACAAATTGCAATTTTATTATTAGAAGAAAGTTCATTTCTTAATGATGAAATTGGAGAAAGTTTTAGATATAAATTTAATGGCGGTAGTTTAGTTATTTTCTTAAAAAATTATCGTTCTGGAAAATTTAAAACTTTAGAAGAAGCGTCTGAATACTTTTTTATTAATAGTTTAATTATAGATCAAATAATTAAAAAAGAGGATTAGACTCTATAGTAAAATAATAACTAAATAATATGACTCGAAAAGAATGGTTAAATACACCAAATAATGATCCAATTAAGATAAAAGGATTTAAAAATTATAAAATAATGGTTTTAATTTTTAAATTTATTGTTAAAGAAATGAAATTAAAAAGGCCTAATATACGAATAGTATATCATCATTATGATTTTAATAGCCCATATGAAAATTGGAAAGTTATACCAATGTATTCAGATGAGCATACTGCTTTGCATAATAAATTAGGAAAAATACAAAAACATTCAGAAGAATGGAAAATAAAAATGAGAGAAAAAATGGGAAATAAAAAATGGTGGACTAATGGAATAAGTTTAAAATTTCAAGAAAAACAACCTGAAGGCTATATATCAGGTGGAAATAAAGGACAAAATAAATTTTCAAATCAAAATTATATATGGATAACTAATGGAAAAGAAAATAAAAGAATTCATAAAAATGAAAATATTCCTGATAATTTTTATTTAGGAAGAAAATATAAATTTAATTATGATAATTCTAAAAAAATAATATGCATTGAAACTAAAGAAATATTTAATTCAGCAAAAGAAGCTGGCCTTAAAATGAATATAACTTGTGTAAATAAAGCGGCGCGGTTAGGAATATGTATGAAAGGATATCATTTTAAATATATTTAATTAAAAGTAGTTTCAGAAGGAAGTGGCTCGATTGTGAAATATTCTCCATTAAATATTCCTTTAACTGTTTTACCTAATTTAAAATTATTTCCTTTTACAACTTGACACTCGATTATATCTATCATATTTTCATATTGTTCAGGTTGTAAATATAATTCAGCATACATTTTTTCTCTAAAAGTTGTAATTGCATATCTACATCTTTCAACCCAACCATGTGCATTTTTTATTTGTGAACGATTTGGTCTAAATTGTTGTAAATCTTTTAAGTCATGACATTTTTTATCTGCTTCTGAAGATCTATTTAATTGTAATACACCAACTATATGAATATTTAATTCTTTAGATAACGCAGATAGTTGATTAACAGCAACTTCAATAACTTGTGCAAAATTCATTCCGTTTTTCATTCTAGTAAAATCAGTAATCATTGATAATAAATCTAAAACTATTATACAATAATTTTGACCAATTTCAGCTTGAAATTTCTTTATATATTTTCTTAAATCACTTAAAGACATTGAAGGATCTTCTGAAAAACGAAATTTAGTATTTTGAATTAAATTTAATCTTTCAGATTCTATTAAACTACATAAATCTTCAAATTGACCCTGATCTTGTGGAGCAACTATATCACTATATTTTATTTCTAATCTTTTAGATAATAATCTATCCATAGTAGTTGTTGACGACATTTCTAGAGAAAAATACATACAAGGAATATTTACATCAATTAAAGAATTAACTAAGTTAAGACATAATGTACTTTTACCTGAACCAGATGCTGACGCTATAATCCCAATTTCGCCAGGTTGTGGTCCACTCAAAATTAATTCATCAAATATAAAATTATAAAAATAATATTGTTTTCCCTTTTTTCTAGCATTTAAATCTTTATTATAATTATCCATCCACTCAGGAATTCCCATTACCTTTTTTGTAGAATAATCTTCTAAGATTAAAGAACTTTCAGCATCACCAATTAAATCTTTTATATCTACAACGTTAACTTCATTTAAATGAGTAACTTCATCTATTTTTTTAATTGCTGCTTTTAAATTTGCGGCGGCCCTTCTTCTCTTTTTAGCATCTTGTAATTGTGTTATAATATCTTTTATTGTAGTTAAAGATTGATTTTGTTTTTGAGTTATTAAGTCTATAACAGCAGGATTTGCATCTAAATCTAATTTTCCATATTCTTGTAATAATGCATCACGAGTAAATGGTATTGCTGAATTTTTTAAAAATAGTAAAGATTTATAAATATTTCTAGTTGATGAAGATGAAAATATATCCTCATTTACAAGTTGATCTTCTAAAAATTCTGGTTGAAAATATAAAGTTTGTAATAATCTTTTTTCAGTAAATTGATCTATATCTGATTTAGCCATTAAAATAATACCTCTGGAATATCATTATAAATATCGAAAAAATTAAATTCTGTTTTATTTTTATCAGTATATTTTTTAATTAAGTTTTTAATAGACATATTTTTTATATCTGCTAAATGAACGTTAGAAATAAATATAATTCCTTTTTTATTATCTATTCTTTTTTGAATAAACTTTTCTAAAAATGGAAGTTGTTTATCAGTATATATTTCGTTAAATACATCATCAATAATAAGTAAATCACAGTTTATACATTGTTGAACTTTAATTTCATATTCTTCATTTTCTGGGTAATATTGATTATCTATTATTATTTTAAATAAATCATCACATATTTTATATCTAATATCAAAATGAGAAAGTAATTTATTAGCTATAATAGTAGCTACAGTAGTTTTTTGAGTATCAGTTAAACCCCAAAAATATAAAATAGTTTTTCTTACTTTATCATCTTTTGGAAATAATTCTATATAATTTTTTAATCGAGTTATATTTCCTATTGATTGGGTTCCCTTATAATCTTCAAAGTTTAAATTATATTTATCTTTATCGAAACCTGAACTTATAAATTTTTGATATTTTTCTTCTTCAAGTCTCCAATTTTTGTGGCATAAACATTCTTTTGTTACAATATAATGTATTCCATTTTTTATTTCTTCTGTTTTAAAATACCCAGCTGGAATAGTTGGTGACTGTTTAGATTTACATTGTCGACATTGGGTCCATTTTTTTAACATAAAATTAAATTAACTATCGTAATTATCTCTTTCTTCTTTCTTCTTTTTCTTTTCTAAATGTTTCCAATTTATTCCACTTGCTGTTCTTTGTGCCATAGAATGATAATAATCAGATTCTATTTTTGGAGCCCCTGGTCTTGATGCATTTTTAATAAACATATCATATTCTTTCTTTAAACCTAAAGCTTCTGTTATTTCTGGATCTCTTTTCTTCATATTTTTCTCCTAATTAAAATTTATAAATTCTTTTTGATGACATTCTAAAACACCTTTAATAATTTCATTATAACCTTTTTCATTACCTTTAAAATCATCGAGAGTTACTCCAAATTCTTTTGCGTACATTTCTATAAATTCAGATTGCATTGCATCACTTCCCGCTTCATCTTGAAATCTACCTTTTGGATTATATGGTTTAACTCTCTTTATTAAACAATTTATGTTAAGATACTCATTATGAAGATGTTGTAATACTTCTACATAAGGCTTGTAATATGGTTTATCTTTTGCGTAATAAGCCGCCATTAAAAGTGGGCTATCTGTAACTATAATATCAACTTTGTTTTGTAATCTAGCCATTCGTTGTGATTGTTTTGCTGTTACATAAAATTGATTACGAAATACTTCCAAATCGTTTTGCCAAACTCTGTCCTTCGCATATTCAACTACTAGTTCACAATTTATACCTTGCATTTTAAGTTTTGCAAAAATATAAGCTGCACCTGTCGATTTTCCCGAACCAGGCGCGCCGATTAGATTTACGCAAATTGTTTTTCTTTGTATTGTTGTATTTTGTTCTTGAAATGTTTTTTCATCCATAAATATAGATTAACCCCACTCCAATTCACCACCCATACCAATTACTGCATTGACTAATTCTGGTTCAACGTCTACTTCAAAAGCATTTTTTATTTTTGTTTTTACTCTTTCATAAAATTGTTTTCTAGTTTCATCATCTTCAATTTCTAAAAATTCTAATCCAACATATAAACCATTATCATCAAAATGATAAGTGAAACCATTTTCATCTAAAATACTATACATTTTTTCTTCTAATTCATCATAATCGTAATTTTCATCATCTTCATCTGTGATAAAACCTAACTTATTTTTTAATTCCATTAAATTTTCTTCATCAAAATAATGTCCGACAATTACAAATGAGCTGCTTGAACTATTACTAACGAAACCGTTTCTTGTTTTCATTTTTTATTCTCCTAATATAAAATTGATTGCTTCTAATAAACTACCATTTGTTTCTATCTGAATAGTTTTACAACCAGCTGCCTGACCTGCTAATGTATCTTGAATTCTATCACCAATAAAAAAACTTTGAGATAAATCTATACCATGCTTCATTGATGCATATTTTAATAATCCCGGTAATGGTTTTCTACATTCACATTGAATTTTTAATTCTTTAACTTCATTCGGCCAACCTTTTTCAGGATGATGCGGACAATAAAAAATATCATCTATTTTAGCTTCACCAAATTGTAACAAATGAATCATGTAGTCGTGAACTCTTTCTAAATCTTCTTTAATAAATAATCCTTGGGCAATTCCAGGTTGATTAGTAATAATTATTGCTAAATAATCAGATTCATTTATTTTACGAATTGCTTGAATAACAGATGGTAATAAATAAAATTCTTCTGGTGATTTAACACAGGGATTTTCTTTTATTGCTTCATTTATAACACCATCTCGATCTAAAAAAATAGCTTTATTTTTCATATAATCCTTCTTGAATTATTTTCTCTACTTTAATAAATCTTTCTGGAGTTCCAATATCTTTAATAAATTCGTCTGTATAATAAGTATTTATAATTTTTCCATTATTAAGATATGGTTTTAAAATATCTTCTTCTAGATCTAAAACACTATTTTCAAAATTTTCAAATAATTTTGGATCAAAATATCTAATACCAGTTACTGTTGTATCACAATAATTTGGTGCTTGTCCTTTTTTCCACCATTTAATAATTTCATTATTTTCTATTTCTACACAACTACTATCATGGGGATGATCTGATTGATGTGTAACAACAACTGCTGTTTTTCCTCTCGAATAATTTATAAAATCGTTGAAATTAAAATTAAAAATTATATCTCCATAAATTACTAAAAATGGTTCATTTAAATCTTCATTATCTAATAAAGCTTGACTAAGTGCACAAATTATTCCACCAGTTCCCATTGGTGTTTCTTCTGTAACAATTATTATATTTAATCCCCAAAGTTGATTTTTTAATTCGTTATCTTTTTGTTTTTCTTTTATCCAATCATTTATCAATTCAGCTTTATAACACGTGATAATTATTACATCATTAATGTCATATTTTTTAAGTTGTAGTAATTGCCATTCTAAAATAGATTTACCTGCTATTTCTACTAAACATTTTGGTTTATCTTCTGTATTTATTGATGATAGACGTGTACCTTTTCCACCAGCTAATATATAAGCTCTCATAAATTCATCTCAGCTTTATATTTATTAAATAACATTAATAATCCACAATCTTCAGTAAGTTCACCATAAAAAATAATATTATTCATATTTATAAAAAATCTTTTAAAATTAAAAGGCATTTGTGATAATGGTTGAAAAGAAAATTCTACTTGTGATTTTGTAACATTTGGTTGTTCTTTATAATTTTCACCGAAATATTTAATCATTTCTTCTTCAGATAATTCTATTATTCTATGGAAAACTCTATGAACTTTTTCTGGTGGAATATCTTTTAATCTAAATGTAGAATCATTAAATATAGAATCATCTTCAATTATATAATCCTCGCCTGGATTTATTCTAACTAATAACATAAAATTAGCGGAGAATATTTCATCTCCGCTTCCTCCTATTAAACGAAATTGGCTCCGCAGCCAGGACATGTTTCAAATGTTTCAGGTGAAGGTAAGTGACAATCGCAAGCGAAAAGACCTTTAGTCTCATCACACTCTTCCCATTCAATTTCTGATACTACTCCGTCTTTAGTTTTAATATCTTTAATTAAAGATTTTTGATGATCATTAAGTTTTGACCAACCTTTAAGTAAAGCAATTTTATCATCAGATAAATTTGCTACTGGACCAATTGCAGTTCGTCTTTTTGGTGTTACAGGTGCTTCTTCCTTTTTAACTTCTTCATTTATAGTTTTATTTTCTACTGCAACCTGTTCTGCTTCATCATTATTTTCTCCCTTAGGATATAATCGAGCCCATTCTTCCTTTTCTTTTTCAGAAAGATCTTCAAGTTCTTGGAAAAACTTCGAACCTAAATAAGCATCTGTAAGCTTAAATAATGCTGCAACTCTTTTTAGAAGTTTTGTATAAGATGTTGGTTGATATAATTTATCTAAATCATATCTTACATAAGATTTTTCTTCTGAAGTAAGTGGACCACAAATGATAATATTTTCATCTGGTAAAGTTCCATCTGTATTCTTTATTTCTTCCATCATACTCTTAGATTTATAAAGAGATGCGTTTCTTAATTCAAGAGGATTGTCCTGTTCACCTGTTTTCTTAAAAGCGATATCGTACGTTTCTAAATTACCATACTTACCGACGATTTCTGCTAATCTTTTCTTTAAAGAAAAAGTTTTAATACCAGGTTTTGGCCAATAAGTAACTTCTTGTGTTTTTGGATTTGTTGATACACCAATATCGTTACACAAAATTTTAGTATGCTTATTTTTTTCACACCAATCATCTTGTCTATCTATAACATTCATTACTGTATATGTTGTAGACTTAAATCCTGCCGAAATTGAATAAGTTTTGCCATCATTTTCAGTATAATTACCTTTAGTAATCATCTTCCATAGATCTGGGTATTTAGTTTCATTTACAAAAACTTTCTTTCTGTTAACCCAAACCACCTCTGTTATTTTGTCATATAATCGATGTAAAATATGATTATGTGCAGCAATATCTTCTCTTAATGGAAGACGAATAGTAAATTTTTTACCTTCATCATCCTTTACTTCACACATCATAACTTGTTTTGGGTCATAATTTTTTCTAACATAACCCATAGTTTCTGAACCAGGAGGTGCACCAATTACTCTATAAATTTTGTTTACACCTGTTTCTAATCCAGTATAACCGATGTCTTCGAATTCTCTTTGTGGGAAATTAGATTGTCCTGTTGATTTTTTTGATTCTTCTGCGACCTTTTTTGAATAAGCTTGAAAAAAGCTAGGGTCGAGATCCGTTACGACTTCTTGTTTTGTTTGTTCACTCATTTTTTTCTCCTATTGTGAAATTGTTCACACTAATTATTGACTTACTATACTTCAGTCATATAGAAATAATCTATAATAATTAGTATCTCTTCTTTAATTATATTAACTCACATAACGATTTATAGTATTTTAATTGATTTTCTAATTGCTCTTTTTCTTCTATTAAAGAAATTACTTTTCCTTGTGCTATTAAACTTGATCTTGCTAATTCATTATATTTTTTTTGACTTATAAATATTTTTTCTATACCGTCTTCAGAATGATTTTTAGTTACTTTACCATCTGGGTTATAAGCCCAACTTCCAATAGATATTTTATCTATTTCATTTATAGATACCGGTGCATCTTTATAATTTACATCTTGATATTCTTTAAGAGCTATTGGATCGCCTTCATCTGTATGAGCAGTTATATTCCATCTTATTTTTTGTTGTTTACTCATTTAAAATTTTGAATAATTGGTTTTGTAGTATCGTGAAGCCATTTTAAAAAATCATGTGTTAACTTAAATTTTTCAACAACTTCATCATCAGGTGGGAAAGGAAATAAAAATAAAGAATCTGGATCTAAACCTTGATTTTTTGCACCTGATAAACAGGCATCATATGTAACTTTTACTTTTTTATATTCATCAATATGCCATATTTGTTTGTAACCAGATTTTTTATCATGAACACCGACAACAAATAATTCTTTATCTATCATTCAATTGCCTTTATTATTCTGACAAATTGAATACAAACAAATATTATAAATCCAATGATTAATATTCCAAAAATATAATGAAAAATTGGAAGACTAAATAAAACTAATAATCCTATAATAGCAAATATAGCACCATAACAAATACCGCAATCTCTTAACCATTCTTTCCACATAATATTAAATTAACTATGTTCTAAATTACTTCTGTTATAAATACTGTCTTAAAAGTGTTATTCCATTTTTGTTTAAATTCACCATCACCACGACCACCATAACCTGCATGATCGAATATTCTATTACAATCTTCTTTATTAGTTACATTATAACCAATAGCATATTTAATTCCAGGAATTTCTTGTGCTGCTTGTACCCAAGCATTTAAATTATCTTGGAAATCTGATATTATAAAAAGTTTATCAGTTCTTTTTGAACAATATCCTTTTTTAGCAACATATTTAATTCCTTCAGCAATTTCTGTACCACCACCAGAATAAACTGATTTTGTTCTAGCATTCATTATTTCATCACTTACTACAGAAGTATCACAAAATATAATATGTGAACGAGCTAAATCAATTCCAGAATTTGTATCAACAATACTGTTTATAACTCTTTCAACATAATCAGTTGGTACTGAACCAGAAACGTCAACGATAATATGACATTCAGTTGGCATCCATTTTTCAATTAAATGTCTTCTAGGAACTACAACACGCGATGCAAATTTTCCTCTATTAGAATTATATAATACGTCTGAATTCCAACGGCGATTCTTTTTTCCTAAACAATTTTTTCTTAAAAATTTTGTAAAACTATCAAAAGTTTCACATGTTTCAAACTCTACTTCAACAGGAGATGAACCCCTTCCTCTACCTTCTCCACCTTGACTTCTTCCACCAGACGATGCATCTCCAGTTTCTTCATCATCTTCATCATCACCTATACCGCCACCTTCATTGGCATCGTCCATTGCATCTTTTTCACTTTTATCTTGGTCAAAATATTCATCTAAAATATCTTGAGAGATTTTTTTCTGGCCACCTGCAGTTCCTGTTCCTGCACCACCATTTCCTGAACCTTGTGCTGCTGCACCTGCTTGAAGTTTTTCTTGTATTTGTTTTAGTACTTGTTCCATAGTATCATCAATATCTTTTACAAGAAGAATCATATATGTCATCCAATCTAGTTTTTCCGGCCAACCTTTATTTGTTGGATAACAAAATTTAAAATCACCTTCTTTTCCATCAATACGATCAATAATATTAGAAAGAACAATTAAAAACTTTTTAACTATTTTCTCATAACTTTTGTGTCCTAAATTTCTAGCATTTTCATTTTTAATTAAACCACTTAATTCATCAAATTCTCTATAAACATCAAGATAATGAACTACAGTTGCTGAACGAGCTAATGTTTTTTTAGCTTTAACCCATTCACCATTATCAAATAATTTAGAATTTATTTCCATATCTTGTGCAATATTAGAAAATTCATTAAAAAGCATTCTAACTATTTTATCTTTAGAGTTTTTAAATGTTGTAGATTCAAAATATTTAGCAAGTTTTAAATCCCATATTTTATCAATTTCTTTTCTAAACTGTTCAATATACATTTTTGTTCCAGCTGTATGATTAAAAAGAATATGGCCTTTTTCATGAAGATCAGCTGAATCATAAGATTCATTTTCCATATCTTCATTAATAAATATGTTAAACATATTTCGCCATTCTTTCATTACACAGGCGAGCACACCCGCTGCTTTAAGTTTTGGATGTGCCCTATCAGTATATTTTACCATTGTGCTATGTTCTATGAGATCATCATTTGCTAATTTTAGTTTTGTAGGAGTATAACGAGATTTTGGATAAATAACATCCAACATTTGTTGAAGATACATTACATCTGATCTAGTTATTAGTCTAGTTGTTTCAAAATCTATAATTGGTAATGTATTACCAAAAAAATCTATTTTTCCTTTTGCATCATAAAAAGGTGCGGCATGAAACATTTTTTCAGCTTGTTGTCTATTAGTTTTTGGAACCAATACAAATACAGATTTATCTAATGTTTTAGTAGTTATTTTTCCCATTTAATCCTCTTAATATTATATAAGATTAATCCATTCCCCAGAAATTATTTTCTTCTGCAGTTTTCATCCACTCTTTTATAGGAATATCTTCAATTTTGTTCTTTATTGGCCAATAAATAGATTTTATTGTAGAAGTAGTTATTGGACCTATTGGCTTATTATTTTGATCAATTTCTTTAAAAATTTGATTTCTAATAAAAGCTTTCTTATTTTCACCTGTTTTGGTTGTAATTATTACAATCATCTTTTTCTCCTATATTGAATTAAGAATGGCAGTTTTATATGTGTCCCAAGATGCAGCAATTACTTCAAGTTCTTTTACCAAAGGACCAATTTCCATCATTTGGGCTGATTTAAGATATCCTGCCAAAGTATTTAATTTTTGCAAATCACCTAAAACTCTTTTTGAATCCCAATTTTTTGTAAGCGTAGCAGTCATTTTAGTTTCTGAAGAGCCATAATTCTTTCTGATTAGTTCCATTAACCGCTGAAGATTTATATCATTAATATTTCCATTAGATTCTTGAGATCTCATCCACATTGAGATTCCTTCTTCAATAGTTTTATCGGTAAAATCAAGTTCTACAGAATTTATTTCTTCCATATTTGATTCTACTGAACGACGAAGTATTTTTTGGAAACCGGTTAGAAGTGAAGTTTGGAAATCTTCTTTTTGTTTTTCATTCTTAAATGTATTTGTACCAAGACCACCAAGACCTAAAACTAAATTAGCAATTATTTCTTTATGTATTTTCCGTATAAGCCTAAGATGAATAAAACCAATAACAAGTTTATACATATAATGAACAGTTCTACCGGTTATAAAATTATGAATTGGACCTGGTTGATCAAATATATCACTAAAATTTGTGTTATTTACATCAAGCGTCATTTCTTTATCATCTTTTCTACAATATGTAGAAAATAAAATTGCTAATGTATCTTTTAATACTTTTCTCGCTGTATCTTCAATACGAGGAGAAATTTCTACTCGGCCGAAAACTGGAATTTTATCTTTTCTTTCTTCTTCTGATTGTAAAAATTCCGTTATGAGACCAATTCCATCAATTGGATTAACGTTAACTATACAAAAACGATTTAATGTAGGAGCTTGAATACCGCACTGAGGTGGAATATTTCCCTTATAATTTGCAGCTGAAACAACGAGACAATCATCGGGAAGATAATTTGCTCTACCACCAACTCGGCGATCAAAAATAAGCTGCAACATTGCACCTTGAACATTATCAGGAGCTTGTGAAAGTTCATCAATAAAAAGAAGGGTTTTAAATCCTGCTTTCTTGTTCTCAACAACTTCGTCAAACCAATCTGGAGTATAAGTTATGAGACGTTTTTCTCCAGTATCATTTACCATATAACCAAGAATTTCTTCAGCAACTCTTTGTGTTCCAATCAAGGTCGTAACTCGATATCCATAAGTTTCAGCCCAAAGACGAACGCCTGTTGTTTTAGCAATTCCAGGATTTCCCAAAAAAAGCATTGGAATTTGTGTATATTCAGTAATGCTCAATGCAGTAAATATTAAATCTCTAACATGATTAGGATTACGATCATCTTGATCATTATTTACTTCTTTTTCTTTTTCAGCCATTTTCTTCTCCATAAATAAATATAAGAAATTTTATAAGTTTTAAATTAACTTTGGCCGGATCTCTCCGGCCTGAGTTATCTTAATTTTTGAAACGATTTATCAAATATGCTAAGCCTTCATCAAATGAGACTCGACGGATTTCTCTTCTATCACCAGGAAGTCTATTAAAAAGTAATGGTGTCATATATGTATGGCTATATTGTTTATGATTAGAACCTTTTCCTAAGCACCTAACTGCACCAGACGCATAAATTCCATAAGTTTTTTCTGGTGCTGCACCAAATTGAAACATATAAGTTCCATTTTCTAATTGTTTTTGTGTGGAAACAAGTTTCCCATTACATGCCTCTGCGGCAGCTGTAGCTATAGAAATTCTGGTTTGATTCATTTAATATTTCTCCATATAATAATATATAAGTTTTATAAAGAATATGTTCAAAAAAAGAGGAGCTGAAAAGCTCCTCCATATTTTTAATTTTTTGGTAAACAATCTTTGTTTCCGCAGAACCAACCAACACCAATTGTCTTATTAAACCAAATGCTTGCGATTGTAGAAACAATACCCATTGCTAAGAATGAGATGTACATTATTTGTCCTTCGAGTATTTCTATTCCTGCTAACCCGAGAGCAGCTAAAAGTGCAATAACCATTGGAAATACGATTGTGATTGTGTCACTAATCTTTTGTCCAATATCTCTTTGTTCAGCCATGATATGACCTCCTTATAGAATTTAGTCATTACCACCAATTAAATGTTCGGCCTAAAATGTAGATAAGTCCAGTTCCTACAACGATACCTGCACCTGTCATTGTTTGCTGAATATCATTGTTTGCAATCCCCATTCCCATCACAGATCCACCACCAACGAAACAAATTCCGCCAATGGCAAAAACGTAAGGTCCCAATTTAACACGTCTTTGAAGTTGAAAGTGAGCTCTTTCCCATTGATTAATTTGTAAATGAGCAATAGCAACTAGTTCACGTTGTTCATCTAATAAATTCTCCATATGCCACCAATTTTCTAGTGCGTCGGTTACCCCCCTAGTCGCTGATGCCAAGCGCTGCTCTAAACTCGCGATTATCCTCCCAGAGCTCTCTAACAATGATATCAATTCTTCGTTGTCGCTCAATAAGTCCCGTGATGTCTGTTCCAATAGTTCCCATTGAGCTTGTAAATTCAATAAGTCTCTCATTTGTTCGTCTAGAAACCCCAATGGCGAGTCCGTGGTTGTGTTCGAGTTCAGTGATATATTGATTTGCATGTTCAAGGTCGTCAAGGACTGATGTAAGTGTTCTGCCTTGTTCAGCATTAGCTGTTCGTAATTCATCATTGTTGGATTCCAATCTGTTGATTGTATCTCGAAGCTGATTGGCGTAATCGATACTTCCTGTGCGGCCATAATAGATGGCGATAGCGGTGCTAATAATAAAAGCAACGCTAAGAACAATGATAATGATATTTTTGATACGTTTTTCATTCACATTTTTTCTCCTTAATAATTAGTAGATGAAAAACATAAGAGAAAATTATTCTAATCCCATTCTATTTTAATAGAAGAATCTGGTGCAAATAAAAATCTTTTAAGTGATTCTTTATTTGAAAATATTTTTTCCATTTCTTCTGGATTATTATTTGGGTGTGAACCATGATTTAATTCATATATAACTTTATCAGCAGTAAAAACTTCATGATAATCTTCATCATATATCCAATTTATTTTAATATGTTCTAAATCTAAGTTTTCTTTAAGAACATCAACGAACATATCAGTCCATCCGTTATCTTCTTGATTAGGCGACCATGAACAATAACACATAAGTGATACCCAATTTAATCTATCAATAAATGTATTATATATCCCACATTCCCAATCGGCTGTCCCACCAAATGTTTGAGGTATCTGTAATGTTTTAACATCACCATAAGCTACATGTAATTTATGAATTTGTAATGGTTCATTTCCAACTACAATAAATGATGAAGATGAACTATTGCTTACAAATCCGTTTCTAAATTTCATCTTGTTCCTCCATATTATCTTCAATAAATTTTTTTAAGGCTGTTACACCTATTTTATTTATCCAACAAATTTCTTTGTTTTCTTTATAAGCATCAGTAAAAACTAATGCTCCAGTTTTATCAAAAGAAGCAATTATATCACCTAATCTTAATTCTTTCATTTTTTCTCCTGCAATGATTGATATAAATAAAATTTATCTTCATCGTGATTTATTTTATCGGCATATTCTATGTCATTTCTTCGAGATAATTCATTTGCAATATTATTAAGAGCTATTGCTATAGCAACATCAACATTTCCTTGCCAATTTTGTTTTAATACTGCTTCATCTATTTTATATTTCATTTAATTAAATAATAAATTATCACTTAAAGATTGAATTTCTACTTTATGATCTTCAATATTTTTCTTTAATAATTTAATCTCCTTTTTATATTTTTCTATTTCTTGAGAATGTTCTTTATTTTCTTCTAAAGCTTTTTTATATTTTTTATAATTATCTTCATTAACTATAAAGTGTGAAACGTTATCAGCTTTATAAATAAAAGCACTAACATCTTTTTTAAGTATTTTTTTATCTACGTCATCACTTAAATGAAAATAAATAGTATTTTCCCGAGATTTTCTTTTTTGATCATCTAAATCAAATTCTAAATAACCGATCATTCTTTTTGCCATTTGTTTTCCCATAATTTATTTATTTGTTCTTCACCATAAGTATCTACTAAAGTTTTAAGTATTAAAGATGGATTATAAAAAAGCTTTATATCTGTGTATTGATCAATAATGTTTAAGTTTCTTCTTACGATACAATTTGTACAGTAAATATTAAAAATGTTTTCTGGATTAGAAGCCAAATACATAAATAACTCACCTTTCTCACAAGAACAAGCTCCGACGGGAAAAATGTTTGTTGCGATATCCATAGTATTGTTATGTACCCTAGCACCTTCTTTCTTTTTCTGTCTATTATTCATATATTTTATATTAACTTTATAGTGTAATCAAATTTTGATCTCGAAATCTCTTTCGTTTTTAAAGATAAATTTAAAAAGGAAACAAAATCAGAGATCACAACATATATTCAAACTGTTGATTTTTAACTGATTTTATTTTTCCTTGACAACATTGTTTTATTGAAGTTAAACTAATACCAGTTATAATAGCAGCCGCCCCTGCGTTTTTATAACATTTTCCAGTATTGATATGAATTACTGTTTTCATTTTTCCTCTAGAAATAGCTTGATTATGAGATTCTGGTCTAGTTTTTGCATATTTAGAAATACTTTTATTTCTTTTAGCTATAATTATTGGATCAAGATTACTCATTGCTTTTGCTATTTTTCTTTTTATTAAAGTTGCCTTTCGTTTTCCAAAGGCTGCTTCATAAGTTGCCGGCTTAAAAAACTTTTCGTAACATTCTTCTGCTTCAGTAAATTCTTTATAGAATATATTTTGTAATCGTTTATGTGGTCGTAATATACAAAATGCTTCAGTATAGTTCCCAATAGCATAATCAATATAAGGCTCCATATTCATGCTTTCTGATACATAATCTCGAGCTCGTAAAAGATGGGCTCTAAAATGTATTCCAACTGGAAGCCAAATTTCTTCCTCTTGATCTAAATCTTTACATTCAAAAGCTGGTGTAATATGATGTTTTTCTATCATAATATTCATACGTTCCCAAGTTTCTTTTTTAAATTGTTTCATATAATCCATTAGATCTTTATAATTATCTATCTTTTCAGCATGCCAACATTCAGTAATAAAACTAGTATCAGTAATCATATTAGTTAGTATCATTTTTAAAGTTATAAAGAATATTTGAAAACAATCTATTTATTTATAGGAGATAAAAATGGCTTATAATGCAAATAAAACAACTGCACCTATTAGAGGTTTAGTAAACTCAGGTGCCGACCTTTTAGTCCAAATGTATGATATTAAGATTTACTTCCCATCTGCAAGTGGACAACCAGATCAAAACCCATTTCAATCATATCCAATAACTGTTAGAGCAACAGCTTTTAATATTCCAGATGTTGAAGTTGGAACATATGAAATAAAATATCACGGTATTACAATTAAAAGACCAAATGCTACTTTAGTATTAGATAGACAATTTGAAATAGAATTTAGAGAAGATGCTGCATTTGACTTAAGACGTAGATTTAGTGCTTGGTTAATGGCAGTAGTAGATCCAGTAACTGGTGGTGTATCTAATGCAACACAATTCTTTGGAAGAGTAGACGTTGGAACAATTGCCGGCGCATATTATGCAACAACAGTTAACAGCCCAAATGGTACAGGAAAAAAAGCTGACGCTGGTCCAGAAGATATTCAAGATACTTATGGTCACTTAACTACAAGAAGTAAAATGAATCCATTAGCTTTATGGTCTTTTTATAACGTTTGGGTATCAAAAATGGGTGGTATTGCATTTAGTACTGAAGGAACAGATCCTAATAAGTTTACAGTTACTTTCCAATTTATGGATATGGATTATCCTCAATTCGGTGGAAATACTTTAGACCTAGGTCAAAACGCAGATTGGAAATCACCAACTGAATGGACTCAAAGATTAGACTAATAACTAAGTTATAAAGGAGAATATTTAATATGAAAGATGAGGAATTAATTGAACGACTTGAAGAGATCATTGAAACTATAAAAGACGGTAGTAGAGAACAAGCTGAAGTAGATTTAGCTGATTTATACGACGAAGTTTGTAATGAATATGATGATTACGATGAAGAAGAATATGACGAAGAGGAGGAAGATGAAAATGGCGATTACGATGGCGAAGAAGAAGACAGCGAAGACGAATAAGCCTGCTGCTGCTCCAAAACAACAAAAGCAAAAACCAAAGAAAAAGAAATAACTTGAAGGCCCTGATTTTCAGGGCCTTTTTATTTATTGTAAAATAAAATACTAAATAATATGAAAGACAACAAAACTTTAAATGAAATTTTTGAGTCTGTTTATGAAAAGAAGATTCCAATAAAAGAATCATTTATTCATAAATATGATAGATTAAACGATAAAATTAGAGAATCATCTGATTATGATTTCGATGAAGATGATGATATCTCTTTTAAAGATTTCGAGTGTGATGAAATAACTGGAGATTTTGTTTCTTTAGTTTTAAATGAAGATTTCTCAAAAACTGAAGCAATTGAAATGATCTCTAAAGGATGGGGTGCAACCCAAGAAGAAATTATTCAAATAATAAACTCAACAATGGGCGGATATATCGGTGGGTATAATCAAGAGCCAAAGGAAAATTATGATGAACAAGAATAACATTTTTGAAAATATTTATGAATGTGTAACAGCCTCTGATGGAGGACCTAGTTCTTTAAATGCTACAACACCTGAAAATCAAAGAATATTAGTAGAAAAAACTGATTTAGATAAAATAGAAGAAAATAATGTTTATTTAAATTATGGTGAAGAATTAGATGAAAGTGAAGAGCTTATTGGAACTTTACAAGTTTTAAATGAAGAAATTTTTAAGGCAGCTACAAGTAATAGATTAAAAGAAGATTTATGTAATGAAGATAGTAATGTCAATTTAGTTCGTTATCAATTACAAAAATGGACTAATGGTGGGACATTAAAAGAAGATGGTACTTTAGATGGTGAAAAAGGTGGTCCTTCATCTTATGAAGCTTGGAGAGAAGGAATTATTACTAAAAAACGAAAAGAAAGAACCGAAATAGAAAATGAAGATAGAAAAAGAAATGATGATGCCGGAGTATATAGAACTACAACTATTGGTAAATCAAAATTATTAGATGGCCAAATTGATGATTTCTTGCTTTGGTGGATGAAAAAGGAGAAAATCAAATAAAATGGACACATCAACAATTATATCTTTAGTTACTGTTATAATAATGATAGCCGGTTTAATAGGAACTGGTTTTTGGAATGCAAGTAAATGGACTATTATAAATCAATCAAATAAAGATAATATTGATAAAGCTTTTAACGAAATAAAAGAATTAAGAAGAGATATCGACGATAAGTTTGATAAAGTATTTAAACAAAGTAATGAACATTATAGAGAAGATATTATTATTCGTTTAATGAAAAAATTCTTAAAAGAATTTAAGAAACATAATAATAGACACGTTACTGCATGATAGATTTTTTAATGAAAATATTCCGAATATTATTTGGAATAAAAGAAAAATCAGAAATAGAAGAATATGAAGAAAAAGAAGAGGAGATTAAACAATTGAATATAAATGAACAATTACTACCTCGAGGTAGTCAAAACAGACGTGGTGATGCAATGAGAGAATTAAGGGCTATAGCTATTCATTGGGTAGCTAATCCTGGTACTACACCAACTGCAAACAGACGCTGGTTTGAATCAGCACAAGCCTTTGGTTCTTATCAATATTTAATTGGCATTGATGGTGAAATTATGAGAGTTGTGCCAGAAAATGAAGTAGCTTGGCATGTAGGAAGTTCTCAAAATGATCCAAAATCTGGAAAAATTTATACAGATTTTGCTAGAAGATTATATGGTGAAGATGTTTGTAGAAATAGAACTAATAATTGGCATGCTATTGGAATTGGATTATGTCATTCAGCATGGGATGGCTTATTTACTCCAGCAACAATGGATTCATTAGAAAAATTAGTTGTAGATATTTTAACGAGAAATAATAGAACAGTAGAAATTTTAACTACACATTGGGAAACAGTTGGTTGGAAAAGATGTCCATTAAGATGGTGTGATATTCCCCAAGAGTTTATCAATTTTAGAAGAAAAATAAATACTATGATGCCTCGTAATTTACAGGTACCAATGAGTTCTATAGTACAAAATTATTAGGAGAAAATATGAACTTTGAGAATATTTATAATAGTAATATAAATAGTTTTATTCAGTATGCAGATTCTTATAAAACAGTAAGAGAACAAAAAACTGAAGATATAATTTATAAAAAGACTTTAATGGGAATAAGAAGAGGTGAACTTATCCCAATTAAAAAATTATCAGAATTATATAAACCTTATTATAAACATTTTAATTTAGAAGAACAGAAAGTTTTAGATACCGTTGTAAATAAACTTAAATTTTTAGAACAACATATTTTTTCTCCAGCTTTTAATTTAGATAAAAGTAATACTCGATTATTAGAATATTATTTTAATATAGCTTGTTTAAGATCTAATTCATTACGAGAAGAAATAAATACTGGTAATATTCAAAATATGATTGATAAAATTAAAACTGAATTAGATAATTTATCTAATGAAGTAAATGCTGGTGGAGATAGTAATCAACAACCTGATAATCAAAATCAAGGAAATAATCAGGAAGGTCAAAATCAAGAAGCACCACCTGCAGAAGAAAATTCTGAAAATCAAGATGGAGAAGAACAAAACCAAGAAGGCGGAAACGAACAAGCTGATCAAAGTGAAGGCCAAGATCAAAACCAAGAAGGTAGTGCAGAACAACCTGCCGAAAATAATCAAAATAATGCTGCTACACAGAATAATCAAGCTGCTCCTGCACAAGATAATAAAAAAGAAGTTGATACTGGTACAGGTCATCAAATAAATAATGCTAATAAACAAATGGGCGGAGGTGGTGGATGGCTTGCTAATAAGATAGGTGGTGCATTCGATACAGTAAAGGGCGTTAAAAATAAAATTCAAAATTTTGGACAAGGTATTAAAAACAATGTAAATCAATTTCAAAATACTGTAAGTGCTGCAGCAAATAAAGGTGCAAATCAAAGGGCGGCAGATGAGGTAGCAAGAAATGCAAATACAGCTACTATAGCTCAAGATAAAAATACTAGAACCGCGATGAAGGGTAAATAAATGATAGATAATTTTTTAAATAATAATGAAACAGTTCGTGAACGAAAAATTCGATTAAGAGAAAATCAACAAATACTAAGAGAAGCTCGCGAAGGAACTTGGCTTCCACAATTTAAATTAAGTGAATTTTATAAAGAAATTGCACCAGCTATTTGTGATAAAGATTGGCCTTATTTAAGAGAAGCAATTATAAATATGATGAGATTAGAAGAACAAATTTTTAACCCGTCATTTAATTTAAGAGAAAATAAAAATCGTTTATTAGAAGAATATGCTAGAATATCTTTATTTGAAGATAGTAATCATTTACAAGAACGTAAATTAGTTCGTAAATCAGATGAATCAGATGAAGATTATTTTGGTAGAGAAAGAGCTAGAAAAGATAGAGAAAATGACGCCGCATATATTAGACGTAAATTAAAAAAAGATACCCCAGGTGACGATATTCGTTCTGGATTACAAAAAAGAAGAGATGATAGAGCAAATAGACCAGCTGAAACACCTATAGAACAAAAATTAGATAACGATAGAGAAATGGGAAAAATTGAAATTGAATCTATTCCAGAAACAGAAGAATTAGAAGCAATGACAATTCCAGAAATTGAAAAAACTGCTCAAGATATAGCTAGAGAATTACAATCTAAAATATTACATGGTCAAGTTACATATAAACAAGCATCACAAGAATTAGCTGATACAATTAAACCTGCTGGTAAAAAAGGTGGTTTCTTAAAAGGCTTACTTGGAAAAATTGGTGGTGTTGTTGCTAAAATAGCTAAACCATTAGCTTATGGTGCATCAATGTTTAAATTTGGAGCAATGTTTGCACCATTTGGTCCTCCAGGAATTTTATTAGGAGCTGTAACTGGTATTGTAGTTGCCCACTTTATGTTAAAGTTTGGAAAATATGGAGCCGAAAAAGGCGGTCAACTAGGAGAAAAAGCATATGACACTATTATTGAAGCATTACAAAATTCTAAAAATAAAATAGCACAATGGATATTAAAAAAATTACAATCATCAGATAAGGGTAAAATATTCTTAAAAACTTTTGCTTCTATTCTTGGTGGTGTTGCACTTGGTGGTGGATTTATGATGGGAGCTTCCGCAGCATTACAAGCTGGAGTTTCTTCTTTAGCAGGCGCATTTGCGGCGGCAATTCCAGAAGCAGCAGAGATTGTTGCATCGTCTAGTGACGCAATATCGGCAGCTGAAGCTGAAGCAATGAATTCTATAGAAACTTTAACTGCACAAACACAACCACCTAGTACAGTTCATAATTCTATTGCAGCACAAGCAGAAGCAAACGTTGGGGATGTTATAACTCGTACAGATGGTACTCAAGTTCAATTAACACAAGCTGATATAAACTGGGCCCAACAAAGAATTTCGCCACATCAAATTATTTCTCAGGGTGGGGATATAAGTCCAGCACAATTAGAATCTATATGTGGAAATTTAGTTGCAGATGGTTTACAATCAGATGCAGTTTATGACATAGTTCCAAAATGTTTAGATGTAATTGAACAACAAGTTGCTGCTGGAGCTGGTACTGAAGAAATAAATAATGCTATTATTGAAATAGCTGAACAAAATGGATTAGATCCTAATGAAGCTCAAATAATAGTAGCTGAATTAGTTCCAGATATTACTCCTCCAGGAATGGAACCAATAAAAACTATAATAGACCCATATGAAACATATCAATTAAATCAAATTTGTCAAAAATATGGTGTAGAATTAAATGATGAGGCATTAAAAAATATAGCTGATATTGGTGAAAATTTAGCAAATGGTCAAGTTATTCCAGATAATGTAATTGCAGATGAAATTGCTAGACAAGGCGTAAACCAACAAGTAGCACAACAAGCTGCAAATGAAATTAATTTTGTAAGTGATGGGAATGGTAATTTAGCTATTCAATCGCCAGATGGTTTTAATTCTATGAATAATCCTAGACCTGGCACGATTGGTCATGAAGTTGCAACCTCTGGACAACCGACAACAGTTAATTTACCAACTGCAAGAGGCAATGAAGATATTCTTGTATTACCCAATGAAACTGGAGGATTTTATACAGCTAGACCAATGACTATAGATGGAGTTGAAATGTTTGTTAGAGACGGAAACGCTTATAATGAAGCAGGCCAACAAATTGGTAGGGTAGTAAGTTTTGATGCAGGTAGAGGTCAAGAATTTAAATATTTCCCAAATGCACCAGAAGTAGCTGAAGCTGCTGCACCAGCACGCAGAGGTTTAGGAAATATTTTTAGAAGAAATCGTGCATAATTTATTTTACAATTGCTTTTAAAAAATCTAAATCTTCTTCCAAAAAACCATCTTTAATATAATTTAATTTTGTTAAAGTGTTTTGATGATTTATAGATATAGGTGTTAAAGTCCAAAATAATAATCTATCAGAAGTATCTGGTTTATTTATAAAAATTGGAATATTTTTATTTTTATATAATATTTTCATTAATTTCTTTTTCATTTCAAATAATTTTTCTTCTGTATGAAATGATCTCATTATCGTAGTATTTATATGAATATACATATGATTATATCTACTACAAAATCTTTCATATAAATATTCTATAGATTCTAAAGTTTCTTTATCATTTTCTAAACCTTTATAATCTATATGAAAATATTCTATATCAGTTTGATCGATTATCTGTTTAAATTGATGTATATTATAACCAGATGTAAAAAACCCAATTCTTAAATCTGTTTCAGCCCCGACATTTATTATTTCTACAAGTTCATTACTAGGAGCATCTAATGGTTCTCCACCTGAAATAATAAGCCATTCAACTGTATTAAAAATTTCAGAACCATTAACTATTGGGTCTGGTACAATTTGAAGAGATTTAATTTTTTTTATAATTTGTTTTTTATCAAAATTACCTGAATTAAATTGTCGTAATTCTGGATTAAAACAATAAGGACAACTTAAATGGCAGCCGCATGTATAAACTACTGCAGCTGAACCTGTGGGACTATCTACAAGTGAAAAAGGATTCCAATTATAACTTTTCATATTAGTCAAATAAGATATTATTTACTATTTTTTTAAACTTCATTAAACGAGATATAGAAAGAACTACTTCAGAACTTTTTCTATTTTTCATATTTATTTCTACACCTAATTTTTCTTCTATCTCTTTATTAAAGCTTGTAAAATCTTCTATATCTTTTAATAAATAGTTATTTTTGCATTTTTCAAAAACATTAAATATATTAAATAATTCATCTGCATCACCTATACAAGAACCATTAAGAAATGTTTGATATTTTTCTCCAAAAATTTCAGGGCCCATAACATTAGCTAAAACTATATATTGATCAAAATTAAAATGAGCATCAATGTCTTCAGGGTTTATTAAAATGAAAGTTTTTTTAATCATATCTTTTTCAGCAAAAGACCTCTTTTTTGCAAAAACACCTTTGCCTTCATTTTCAAAATTTTTTACTGAAATAATTTGTCCAGAAGGAGTATATAAAAAACCAATTTCTAATAATTTTTCTAAAGTATTAGTTAAATTAAAATTATTTTTTAATAATCTTTTGATAAAATTAGCTGCGTGTTTCATTTGAAAACCATCATTTAATTTTAACATTTGAATAAGTCTAGAAACAAAAGTATGATTTAAAAAATGATATCTTCCATTAAAAATAACTTCTACTGAATCTGTATTTTTTTCTTGAATAAAAACTATATCATCATCTTCATAATTACAAGAAGAATTTAATTTTTTAATATCTTCTAATGTAGAATCTTCTTTCATTACAAGGGTTAAAATATCATTATAGAGATCATCATCTTTTTGATATTGAATAACTCCTTTAGATGTGGGAATTAAAATTGCTTCATCTGTAATTATGTGTTTAATCATTTTAATACTAAGCTCTCTTTTTCTGCAATATAATTTATTAAGTGATCTTTATCGAAATCAGATTTTAATGCATAAATAATCATCGGATATTTTTCATATATTTCTGTACAATAATTTACTCTTTTTATATTGACAGCTTCTAATTTTAATTTTAATTCTTCAAAATCTTTTAATAGTTTATTAAAACTGTCTGAACTAAAATATTCTTTCATTCCCATAAGAGAATTATGAAATGTAGATACTGTCTTTTTATTTAAGCTAATATCAGTTTCTTTATTAAACGATTCATTAATTTTTCTTTGACATTCTATTCCAAAAGCTGTATTTTCAAAATTAAGATATTTTTCAGTTCCATGTTTTAATAATGCCTCAGCTTGAGTTGATCTATAAAATGGAGAATCACCAAATAAAATTATATTTAATGCGTTAGTTGAAATTGTATTAAAATTATCCTTAATTAAATTGGTTGCATAATCATTTATATGAACCCAATTTTTATTTCCAATAATATATTTTTTAAAGAAATTCCAATCTACCAAATAATGATGCGGTCTATTACTGGGAAGCATATTAAATATCGTATTAAAATCTTCTACTCTATTACTGCAATTATTATAGCTTCCATGATAATTTATTTTAATACAAGCCTGCTTATTTATTTTTGTACTCTTATTTATTACATCAAATAAAGGAGTATACCACCAACCTTTCTTATTTACTTCTCCTTCAAAACATTCATATGTAACTTTATTTTTCTTAGTAATTTTTAATACTTCATTAATTTCGGCATATCTTCTTTCAGTATAATTATAACATTTTGCAGAAGTATCTCTTTCAGATTTTGTTTTAATTTTAGCTTCTTTTGTAACTACTAATTTAGAACAATTTATAAAATCTATTTTTAGAAAAGCTTTTAATTTTTTTGCTGTCTTTTCAGTTACACATAATGTATTTATAGTTTTATCAAGAAGAACAAGTTTATTTCTTAAACTTATTGGAGTAGTAAAATAAAATCTTTGTTTTTCTAAAGCTTTCTTATGAAAATTATCCAGTTTTTCAGAAATATTTGCATCATCTAATACAATAATATTTTTTATTTTGTTTTCTACAAATATATCAGAAAAAATACTTTTTGTAGTGTTTAAGTCTTGTATTTTTGATGCGCTGTCTTGAGCTATAGCTTGTACTTCCCAAGTTCCATTATGGCGTTGCTTAATATAATAATTTGCTTCTTTTTGATCAATTTCAGAATACAAATAATTTATAACATTTTTATATAAATCTCTTATAGAAGAAACATCTTGATTTGTATCATCCCATGTAGAGATTTTTACTACATCTTTTGCATAATTTATTTTAGAAAAATTCTTCAAGAAAGTTTTTGGATCCTTGTAATTTTCCATATTTACGATATAATTTTCAAAATGATTATAAAATCTATTTTGAAGTAAAGCAATTGTAGATTTATTATAATTTAATACTTCACGTGAAGGTTGAAAAGATACATCACCAAGATTTACATGAATAACTTTTCTTATGCCAGAATAATTACTATAATTTGGAAAATTTAATACTTCTTCAGCAGCTGTTCCATAACCATCTCTTAAAATTGCTTTAGGATTTACTGAATAATAAACTTGTCCCATAATAATTCCATGTGTACTATTATAGCTATTTAATATTTTACGAATAATAATATCGCCACCGTTGCTTTCATTAGAAATATAATCATTCTTTAATAAAAATCTAGCTTCATCAAAAGCTAATTTAGCCTTTCCTATTTCCATAGTATTACTAAATTTTTGATATATTACTCTATAAAACTCGTCTTCTCCTCTCATAATTATCGGCATTTTATCAAAGAAAACAAAAGTTTTAATAGCTGCTGTAATAAAAAGATCGATATCTTCATTACGAACAATCATTTCAATTTTTGTTCCAGAAATATCAGTATCTTCTGAAGAAGTTAAAGTAACGTTTGGAATACCATCTTCATCTTTAAAAATTATATAACTATTTTTCTTTCCATCTTTTGCAGTTTCTAAAATAAATTGTGAAGTATAAGCAAGAGGTGTTTTCCCGCCTAAACCTAATGCACCAATTACCTTATTAGAATTAGATTTAGTAGATTTTCCATAAGATTTATAAACTGTCATAACATCTTCATGGGTCATGCCTATACCGTTATCTTCAATAATTAAAGATTTATAATTTTGGGTTGGAAGATAAACTTTAAATGGTTCAATATTTTCTACTTCAATATTAGCATCGATAGCATTACAGGAAAGCTCACGAATTACTGCTCTGATTGGATCTTCATAAATTTTATTTGATAATATATCAAACATTTTTGCATTAGCAGCAATTTCAAATTCGCTAGATTCAGTTTCCAAATTGTTTTCAATATTATAATTCTTGTTGTCTAAAATCATTTTCTTTCCTCTTAATAAAATATAAGAATTAAATTAAAATAATTCCAAATTTTTCTAAAACTTTTATTATATTCTCTGTCGGATTATTTTTTCTATAATCTTTGAAAACTTTAGAATGTAAAATATTGTGCTCTGGTTTAGTAACGTAAATATTTCTAGCCTTAATAAGCCAAGATTTTGCATCCTTTCTTGTAAATTCAATTTTGTTATCAACACAGTATTTAAATTCATCAAGAAATTGTTTTGCTTCTACAAGATGATGTTCATCTTTTTGTGTAGATTTGGAAGCAGCTTCTGAAGAAAGAATTTCTTTTCCTCTTCCAATATTTAAAGTTATTAAACGAATTTCATAATGGCAAGCATTATAAACGAAAACATTTTGATAATTTTCTTTAAAAAACTTCCAGAAGATCATAATAGAGTCTATATAATCTTTGTCTGTTACGCTTTTCCAACTGTATTTCCAATTTTTCATATTCATAATTAACTTGGGTAATTTATCCAATAATTTGCATCTACACTTTCAGCAAAAGTTAGATTTTTTCTCTGACTAGCAGAATATATTCTTTCAATTGGGAGATCTACGTATTTGCAATAAGAATATATTACGTTAGGGTCAGCATAATTTGCAAGGGAAGTTCCCAAAGCAATATCCGCAGTAAGTTTTTTCTTGTCAAGAGCAAATTCTGTTTTTTCAATGCTCATTACTGCTCTTTCCATTTGAGCAATCATTTTAATTTTTGTTTCTTCAATTTTGGCAAGTTTTTCTTTTAATATCTTCATGCCTTTGAAAGCAATTTTAATTTTTGCTACCTGAGTATCAAGTTTAATTATTTTCTCTTTATGCTTTTTCTTAAGTTCTTTTACACGAGCTTTCGCTTTTTGAACTTTTTCAGCAATTTTTACTTCACCTTCTTTTTGATTTTTACCAATATTTTTTTGGTGATTCATTGTCTTTGCAATTTCGAGATTTGCTTCAAATATTGCTCTAAGCTTTTCGGCCTCAGTATTTGTTTTTGTAACTTTTTTTGTTTTAAGATTTTTTACCAAAACTTCATTACATTTTACAGTACGAAGATTTTTAACTGTTGCACCAGGATGTATTTTCTTGAGGTAACCATTAACGTCTATATCATTATTAAATATTCTTTCATTTGTATCTCTACAAGCTAAAAGACTTTCAAGATTATACCAAACATTTTCATCAATAATTATTGTTCTCGTTTCAGGAACACTATCTTTTCCAAGAAAATCAAATGTTACTGTAAAATCTGAACCAAGAGTTATATGTCTTTTTTCAAGAGTACTCATTCCATAAGTTTTAGCTCTTCGTTCATCTTTTTCACCACCAATACGAATACCAGTTTCTTGAATAAGATACACGATAAGTGCTTCATGCTTAGGATTTTTCTTTAATGAACAATCGGTAGCATCAGCAAGAACTTGAGATTGAATTTTATTCCAATTTTTAAGAATATTTTTAGATTTATCAAATTTTCCAGAATTATTAGCTTGACGAACTGAAACAGAAGGAGCAAAAGCAATAATTTTATTGAGCTCCATAAAAGCCTTCATCTCAGGTCTTCCGCATTTAATTTTATATCGCATTACCCAAATAACTGTATTATCAGAAATACAATTAAATCCTGAAACTGGTTTTCCATTTACAATATTCAAAGTAACATCAGATTTTTCTACAGCATATTTCCAACAAAATTTTCGGGGATCTTTACCGCGAGTTAAAATCCAATTTGACTCTTCAATCATATATCCGGAAAGGGGAACACTTTCACCATCAAGAATTGCGAATCCGTATTTTTCTTTAAGAGCTTCTTTTTCATTTTTAATTGCTATTTTTTCTTCTTTTGAAAGAGCTTTCTTTTCTTCTTTTAAAATCTCTTGTGTTGCCTTCATACCACTCATCATCGCAATATAATCAGCATGTGATAATTTTTGTTGCGATTTGGTCAATTCTGGATAAAAGCATTTCCACATATTAGAATCAGATGCGAAACATTCTTTTTCATAATCTGAACCAATAAAACGAGCTGCTTTCCAAGCCATTTCTTCTGCAAGAAGGGGAAGCTTTTCTCCAGCCGCGTGGTAGCCCTTATGTTCCCATTTTTTGGGGAATACTGGACCATTTGATTGTAGTGATTTGAACCGTGCTTGTTTACTCATATTCATATATTATATAAGAAATTAACATATAGCGTTCAAAATGTAATTAAAACTTCTACAACTAACTATTATGGCTAATAATCCGATAACTTTATATAGAGAATGGAAGGTTCCATTATCACAAAGTAACTATAGACCTGTTGCAATGCAAGTTTCTCTATTTGATTTGATGTTTTTTACTGATGCTGCAAATAGATTGTGTACCAGATATGTAAAAAATGCAACTGAATCTTCATTTAAGTCTATGGGTTTAGAATTACAACATAATATTATAGTATTTGATCAAAATATTTATAGATTTCCTAGTTTTCAATTAGGTTATAGAGATTTAATAAAAGAAGACTCACCTGGAGATGGTGGAACAACATTTGAACAATGGGCAAAATCTGGTTTTGATATTTGTTTACCAAAATTTGATAAAAGAGTTAAACCATTACATTTAAATCCAGCGAATGTTACTACATATATAAGAAATGCTTCGCAAACAGATATAGGAAATTTGTTAACTTTATTAAACCCACAAGATCCTGATAGTTTAGATTTTTTTAAGTCACGAGGATTTAAAATATGGGATAAAGATGCAGCATTAAAACCACAAACATCTTTCGATTTTTATAATAATTCAGTATTAGTTCCATTAAATAGAGAAGAACCAAATACTTGGGCTGATTATCCCTATCCTTGGAAAATTGCAGTTGAAGAAGATTATGTTTCTAGAAATGTTGATGGTGCAGACATTATTTTATCTAATAGAGATAGGGCTTTTGAAGATAGATTTCTTTTTGGTGAATATGATGATAGCACGAATGTTGACACTTATCAAATTAGAGCTTATAATGGACTTTGTGTAAATTATTCTTCTGTTAATGTTTGGCAAAATTTAATGAAATATTATAATGCTAGAATAAATTTAACGCAAAATGAAGTTAACGATTTTGTTTCATGTAATGGGATTATAGTTCTTCATATAAACCCAGTATTAAGATATTTATTAGAACATTGTTATGTTTGGATTAAATGTTCTTTCTTTGCCGATTATATAGATTATAGAGATTTCGATCAATCTCTAAATAAATCAGCTAAAGTTATTCACGAAAATTTAATGTTAACTAAAACAGGTGATTTTAAAAGATATAATAAATTATTTTCAGAAGGAGCAATAGCAGCTCGCGATTTAGCAAGAGCATCGCGACCTTATTTACCATCAACAACTCCATCAGTAGATATTCTAAGAGATACATTATTACCAACTAGACAAGGCAATTTTAATTTCCGTCAACAAATGGATTTTATTATAGAAAATGCAGATGATCCACATAGTAGAATTGGTGCACTTCCTGTTGAGCCACTCGAATTGCAAATTGATGGAATGGATACCCCACATTTTACATCAGAAGCATTAGATACTCCACCCCAAGTTTGGTTTGATCCAGAATCTAGAAAAGGTTCAGAAGATTATAACGATTTTCCAATCTTAATTCCAAAAGATGGAAATTTAATAATGAATGGTCGTATTATATCTCCAACAATAGATGAACTTTGGAAAATGATTAAAGAATTAGCTGGAGGTAGAAAACCAGATAATGAAGCTGTTTCAGAAAATGAAGAAGCTGGTTATCCTAGAGGTTTAAATGATAGACGTGTTACTGTTGATACTCGACCATCAATTAGAAGCCATAAATTTAAAAATTATAGAACAAATGCTGATGTAATAGGTGATCCAACAAATATAGATTATAATTTAGATGCTGAAGAACCACATTATGAAATTACATCTTGGATAAATAATCCATCTCAAATAGAATATAATATAATTAAAGAACTTATAGACTTAAATACTTTAATTGTAAATAGTGGAAATATAGATTTAATTAAAGAAAGAATAGATACAATTAATTTACCAACATCATATAATCCATCAACTAATCCTTGGTCATTACGAGAAATAGAATCTCAATTAAAAGGTTTACGTTGGAATTTATGTTATTATATTACACATATACAAAATTTTGGTGTATATAATGGAATGATTGGCAGAAATAATTCAGACGATAAAGAATATAATGTTAATGCTGGTGGATTATATCAATTACATAAAGAATATGATGCTAAAAATTCTTTTAATCAACCTAATACAGTATATGATGAAAGATATCACAGAGAAACTATAAGTTATGGAATAGGTTTAGGAGAAATTACAGACGATATGACTACCGATAATAAAGAAGTTGTACCTTCATGGGCAGTTTATTTAGGAGCTGATGGAAAATGGCATTCTACTAAACAATCTACATTAATTCCTGTACGTAGTGATGAAATGTTCTAAAGGAAACTAAATAATATGAATGATAAAATTGATGTATCATTAAATGGATTAAATCAGCCAGGAAATATTTGGATAAATGAAAAGTCTAAACAATTAAGATATAAAATAGCTTCAGATGAACCATCAAATTGGGTTGTCCCATTGTCAGTATATGAAGTTGGTAATAATGTAAAAGATAATAACGAAGTTATTCTTCCAAATGAAGCTTATATTAAAAGAGGACAACCAGTTTCAGTTGGTTTATTTGAAGACTTAGATGCTATCGTACAAAGTTCAGCTGACCCCGCAGTAGTACCAACTAATCCTAGAAAATATCAATGGTGTATTGGTATTGCATTAGAACCAGGTAATGCTGTTGTAAATCCAACTTTTCCTAATATATTAAATCATATACATATTTTATCACGGGGTCAAATAGAATATGATTTAAATGATACTCGAGAAAATATATTTCATCCACCTTATATTACAGATACATCTGGAAATAAAGTTAGATATGTTTGGAATTACGAAGATGATATTGGTAAACCAGTTTATGTATCAAATCATCCAGACGATAACTTTGGAAAACCGGGTGGGTTAACTATTGATATTACACACGCTTATTATAATGGTGCAAATATTATTTCAGTTGGAAGACTAGCAGATGCTCCTAGAAAAGCTGATTTATTAGATCAACAACAAATAGTTATTGAAGTTCAGCCAGCTGGTGACGTTAGAGGTATGATTGACTCTACACAATTTGATGTTAGAATTGCACCTTCTGATCCAAATAATAGATTGATAAAATATGAAAATCAAAATGCAGATAGATTAATTTTTGTTAAAATAGAAGAATTAAATAATAGACCAATTGGTATCGTTATTACTTCAGATGAAATTTTATTAAGAAATAGTGCACAACGAAGTCCAATTGGAGCCTTTTTAGCTAAGCCAAATGAAAACGATGAAATAGATTTAGAAGAATATTGTGATACAAATGTATTGTGTCATCGATTAGGTATTTTAGAAGGTGAGCAAATAAAAGACGCTTCAGGGAATATAATAAGAGGCGGTTTTCAATTTAATGTTGAAGATTTTGGTAAAGAACTTTATTTAGCAAATGGTGCTATAACACATGAGGGGGCAGCAGACTCGTTTGAATATAAAGTTGGTATAATTTTAGATTATAATAGAGTTTTAGTAGATTGTAGATATCCTCGAATGTTTAAAAAATTCGATGCTATCGGAACTATTAAACCTGCATATACCGATAGAGAAACTGATAGAATAATAGTTGAACCGGGGTTTATAGAAATAAATATAAATGAAATACATAAAGTAAGTGGTGGTGCAATAAATTTTGAGCAATTATTAAGAACTACAATGCATACTGGAATGTATTTATATTCTCCAGATGGAAACCCAACAGGGCCATGGGTAGATATTGATGGCAATTTTACTTTTGATTCTGGTCCAAATTCTATAATTGGTGGTTACTTTAAATTTAAAGATGTATTTTATAGTGCACAAAATGGTGTTGTATCTTCTCAAATAAATTATAATCAAGAGGGTGCACCAGATGATATGCAATATGTTTGGCCTCAAATGTCTTTTAATTTTATTTATGATCCACAAATAGAAGGCCTTAATCCAATGGATTATGTTAGCACTAATATTAGATTTAATATTGATTACTTAGTAAATTTAGGTGCGCATATTGATGGACAAGGTCGAAATATAGAAAATTATGATATAGTTGCAAAAGTTCCAAGACAAGGACCAGTAGGTATTCATAATGTAGATATGGGCGTTTATCTTTCACCTGGTTTTTATACTAATGGACAAGGGTTGTGGTGTGGATTTGAATGGGTAATAAACTTTGATCCAGTATTAGGTTCTTGGTATTTAAGAATGGCAACTAAACCAGGTGGCCCGAGTGATATTCCAAATAGCCAATGTTTAGGATTATGTTGGCCACATGGACGAAGGCCTGATAGACAACTTTTAATTCAAATATTTATTAGAAGAAGACCTGTTCAATATCATAGTTTATTTTTGAATCAATTGGTAGAACATTTTCCATGGAAACCACATACAGATGGCCAAAATTTAGTAACTGAAGATACTTTATTTTTTGGTGAAATGCATAGTGGCATTACTGGGATAAACGATGAAACATCTTGGATATTAAATATGTCAGGTGCTTCACAAATACAAATTAAACAAGACTCCCCAATTTCTGGGAGATATAGAAAACAACATAACGTTATTTATGGTCCACACTGGGATCCAGATTTAACGGGAGCTCAAACAGTTAATTTTGTAACTGAAAAAAGAATTGTAACAAATTGGGCCTCGGGTGTTTTAAATCAAAGAAGTATAGATTGGCAATATGATTTTGATAATCAAATTGTTGGTTTATTAGCTGAGTTTGCTCCTAAATTAGTTGCCCCATCTACTGCAGATGAAAATATAACTGAGTTCAATTCTTGGACAAATGAAACTATAGATTATCACTATGGAAATTATATTGAAGGAAGAACTCAAGAAAATCCATCTGGTTTATATTTAACACCAAGATCAGCACTTAAAACTTTACACGAAGTACCAGTAGGATTTTTTAATTATACTTCTGATTTAAATAAAAATAATAGAAGAATTACTACTTTAGCAAGAGATTGGATGACAAGTGGTGATTTAACAGATCCTCGAAATGTTAGTTTAGAGAAATGGTTACCAAATGATTTTATTAGACATATATTTCCACCACAAGAAATTGAAGTAGATAATGGAGATGGTACAACATCAATAAATTACATCCCAATAAGCGGTACATCTTATCAATACGCTTCTATTAATGCGAGTAATATAAGACATAGAGGTGAATGGGAACATATTGTTCAAGAAATAAATATGATGTTTAGTAATGTTGTAAGAGATAGTTATGGAAATACAACAGGTGGTGAATATCAAGTATTTCAAACAAATATTGGTTTATTAAATTATGCAGCAAAAGAAACACAAGACAGATTATTAAGAATAGAAAGAGCTTTATTTGGTTCAGATTATGAAACAATGCCAAAAGGTATTCATGGTTTACAAATTCAAAGTCAATTAGATAAATACGAAAAATTAAACGCTTGTTTAGATGAAGGTGGGATACTTCGTCAAATGGGTGCTATGAGAAGATTTAATGTTATAAATAATATAACGAGAGATATTACTTCCGCAGAAGCATATCATTCTAATTTTATAGATATAAATAATGAATTATTTGGTAATTATGTAACAGAACAAGATTGGCTTAATCTAATAAATAGTAATGGTGGAACTTCAAATGGAAATTTTCACAGAGTTTATATTTGGTGGTTAGCTAAACAAGGAGGATTTAACGCGGAAGGTATTTCTAATCACTATATTCAAACAAGTTTACCTGCCCCAGATACTCGAGTACAATCTGCAAATGATTCAGCAAAAAATATTTATATACAAAAATCGCATTCATTTTTCAATAGAGATACGGGTACTAGAGAAGGCGGCTATCAATTTGAAGTGCCTTTTAATGATGGAAATGTTTTTACAACAAGAGGAAGACCTTTTGCATGGCCAATTAGCCATATAAAAGAAAATAGAAATACAAATTATTTTAATTTTAGAAAAGATCTTTGGTTAGGTTCTAATACTTATAATAGATGGTGGCACTCAGATATGATGGGTGACAATGATAGAGTAATAATTGAAGATCCTAATATCCCAGGAGTGATGATATATCAATCATCATTTGCTTCCCAATCTGTTGAAGGTATTCTTTACGATATTATTTCAAAATTATCTTATATAAGAGAAAATTGTGATATAGATACTCATTCAATAAATGCTGATTTAACTGTTATAGATAAATATAAACAATATGATAGATCTTCAACTGGTTTTTATACTTTTAGACCAAATTATCCTTTTGATAAAAATGATATAAATAATAGACTTATATTAAAAAATAGTTCTGAATCATTTTCTCATTTAGAAGCAAACATAAAATATAATGGAGAATATTCAGCTTTTGGTTTTGAAAAACATAAGATATCGTCTGGTTGGACTTTAAAAATAAGACCGATCCATAAACCTGAAAATTTTACTAATAAAGATTATCAATATAAACCAAAATTTACTTATATTCTTAATAGACAAAATATAAGTTCAGTTGTAGATTATTGGAGACCTAAAGATCCAAGTTTATTTAATGTAGAACATTTTTCAGGAGTAAAGTGGACAGCTCATTTTTATATGACCGAACAAGAATCTCGTGAAGAAGTAATGGGATTTACTGAACAACAATTAAATGAATTACATAGAATGAATATATCAGCTGGTGTAGATTCTCGATTAACTTCTGGCGTTCACTCAGTTACAATGATGACTTACATGGATAATCCTTGGGGTTGGGGCGGTGAATATCGAACTAATTCTGAAGGTGTAAGCGAATGGTGGCCTGCAGATGGAAGCCCAGACGTAGGAGATGAATATAGAACTTTTAATTTAGTAAAAACAGATATGCATGGGAATAATTTCATGAAATATCGATTTAATTCTTCTGGTACTCACGATTTTAATTATAGTGGTATTTGGCAAGGCCAACGCGAAGGCGAAGATATAAATACAAAAATTCATTCTAATTTATCTGGAATAAATAATATTGGACCAATTTCTGGTTTAAGATTATATAGAAATTATTTCGATTTAGGTGAACAAATTATTAGAGCTGATTTAACAAGTGGAATCGAATTAAAACATGATCAATACATTAGACCAATTGAAGATGAGTGGATATCTGGAACTATTAGAAGAACTCAAGCATTAAATATTAGTGGTCGGGTTAACGGAACATTATCTGGATTTATGACTACAGTTAATGGGCATAATGATGTGTCAGTTCATGGAAGAGCAACTGTTTTAATTCCAGAATATCCTAATATAGTAAAAATATTTGATGTTACTAATACTTTTATTCCATTAGAATTAGATATTATACAAACGAACCCAGGATCACCATTTATTCCAGGAGATCCTGATGTTGATCCACCAATCCCAGATATACCAGAAGTCCCACCAACTTATATAGCCCAATTAAAACAACAACCAGCCTGGACACCTGGAAATATTATTTTACAACATCATAATTCTAATAGAAATATTTCTTTTGGAGAAAATATATCAATTCCTAATCCAATTACTTTTAATGGTGGAACATCTAATTCATCTGTTAGTGCTACTGTAAATACTGGTTTTGCAAACGATTCTTCTAATTCTAATTCTGTAACTATTACTTATAGGGCTTTTATAACTTTCCCTGAATGGATCGAAAATTCTCCAACAGGTTCAGATGGTAATATACTTATTGGAGATATTATTGGTATAGATTTTACAAGAGAACCAACTGAGTATGAAGTAAATATTGATAATGTTAGGGTTAACGTTCCATCACTTTCAGGAAATCAAAATACTATTGGGATTGGTCCAGGAAATGTTACTACAACTATATCTGAAAATAGTGGTGCTCTTGTACCAATACGAAATATTCAAGGACAAATTATTGACCATCAACCATTATTTGGTTTTTATGATTCATTAGCTTATCAGTATACAGAAACAGATATAAACTTAGACTATGGTAATCAAGCTATTATGGAAATATATCAAGATTCTAATCATTTCTCTGGAGCTTCAGGAACAGAAGCTAATAATTTATGGAGAAATAATGGTGGTCCTGGTATTATTTTATCTAATGAAGCTATTAGAAATAAAAAATACGGCGATTATTCTGGATTATTTACTCATTTTGGTACAGCAACATTTAATGGTTATAATCAAGCTGCTGCAATGGGAACAGGGGCTTTATCACCAGGATTCACTTATTTTGATAATGTATTTATTTCTGGTATTGTAAATGGAAGAATAGCTGAAAGAGGCATAATAAGTGGTGAATTAACAAGTATTGAACGTTGGTCAGCAACCTGGGGAGCTTCAAGTGGAACAAGTGGAAATAGATGGGGTAATCTAAGTAATAGATATATATTTGGTTATGTAAATGGTTTTGTTAGCGGTTTAGTTGTTGATGGTTTTATTCAAACTAGTGATTTAGGTATTAGAGGTATTATAAGTAATGTAAATACTAAATCAGATATTATTATTCATAGACCAACAATTGATAGATTTGCTCTTTATGGTTCTCATATTCCAACTGATTATGATATGATGACAAAAATTCATGGTGAAAAAGATGTTTCTAATCAATTACATTTAGCATTAAATGAAGAACCTTTTGATCATCCAAAAGAAATAACTTCTTATCCAAGACAAACTATTGTTGCAGAAAAATATGATGATATTTATCTATTATGGTGGAGACCTCTTAATATAACAAATAAATATTTAATATATATGGCAGATTCTGGTATAGGAAAAATATCTGTAATAAGAGTAGTTGACACAAATGTTTTAATTACAAGAAATTCTAATATTGAAGAAAATTCAATTTATATAATTCCTTATTTATCAGAAAATTTTATAAATGAATTTGATATGACCGAGGATGCGGCTAAAATACAAGAATTTTTAGTTGCTAATGCTCTTTATATTGGTAGGCCACAAATTAGAATTATGGAAGATGGAGATAATAATCCAATCTCACTTGTTTCTGTTTTTGATAATTTTGATATAGTTACAAGATATTTTCCAGAATTTCTTCCTATATAGAATTATAAACATTTTTTCCGGCTTGTATACTTTCCCAATACCATTGTGCTTCTCTAATATAACAACGATTAAATTTTTCTCTATTCTCTGGATCAGAATACTCTGGTAAATTATCTGTTCCAAAATATTTAATAAAAAGTTCTTTAGTAGCTAACATACACTGTCTACCATCAAAAAGGCATTCTTTTGGATTATCTAAATCATCTGGTGTAAAATAATAAAAAATTTGCCATGGTTTATATTGTTCAAATATTGGAAACATATAAGTGTCATTTATATCATAATGATTGTGACAAATATAAATTTTATTTAATTCTAAAGTTTTATAATCGTATCGGAGAATTTCACTTATAAAATTTTTATTATAAAAACGTTTATTAATTAAACCTAGTCCTTTTTTTAATTTTTTATTATCTAAGTCTATATCAATATAATAATACTTATCTTGATGTTCTCCTTTTAAATTTATAGAATCATAGTGATTAAAATAAAAAAAATTATTTATATAAAAATTTTCTTTATTAAGAAGTTTAGATATATATGGTAAAAGATTTTTTCCTGTAATATTTGTTTTTATTCCTTTAGTAGGTAATTTTTTATAATTAGAAAAATCAGTAATATAAAATTCAGACGGTAATCCATTAGTTATTCTTTCTATATGAGATATATGTTTTTGTTCAGTATTTTTTGAAAAGAAAATAGAAAAATCGTCTTCTTTTAAAATATTATTTATTAAATCTATTCTAAATTCAACAGAAATAATATTATCTAATTGTAAAGTATCTCCATTATAGACTTTTCTATTTATTTTATTCACTTTATCAAAATCTATCATAATAATTAGTGAACTATATAATTATGGAAGAAAATCAAAAAATTATTATTATATTATTTGGTTGCCCCTATTCAGGGAAATCTACTACTATAAGAAAATTGAAAGAAATATATAAAGATGATATTGCTGTTTTAGATGATGAGAATCTATTAAAAGAAAATTGGAATAATAGACAACGTTTTATGCTCGAATATTTTAAAAAGGAAAATAAACTTTTAAGTTGTTTCGATTGTTTTTTTCTTGAAAGTCAAAACTTAAATCTTTATTCTGAAAACGATTTACTAATAAAAGCTTTTTCAGAAATTTTTAAAGATTCTTTAATTAAATTTATGATATTAATGCTACCATCAGAAAAAGAGATTCTTTATAATAGATATAAAAAAGAACCTAGAGATAATTGGCTTCCTAGAAAATTTGGTATAGATTACGAAATATTTTTTGAAAACTCAGAATTTCCAACATCAATTTCTGATGAATATTCTAAAATATTTTTAAATAATGCCTATTTTTATTTTTTTAAAAATAATATAGATGAGTTAAAAAATGAAATACAATATTTAATTGATAATTCTATAAAAAAATTAGAGAATGATTTTGATACATATAAAAAAGAAATTCAAACAAAAAATTTAAAAAAACAAGTATTAAGTAAATTTACAGAAAAAGAAAACTTTGTTTTTGCCAAAGAAATAAGTAATAAAATTGATGATTTTTCTGATTCAAATTTAAATCTTATTAAACAACATCTTCATAATTTTGATAAAAAAACTCAAGAAAAAATAGTAGAACTTTATAAAACTAAAAGTTATTAAGAGGAATTTGATTTGTTGCATAATTATATGTAGTAAATGTTCCTGTTAATTGTGTTGGACTAATTGCAATATTATTTCTTCTCTCTCCTAAAAATATAATTCTACAACCACCACCATTAAATGGAATTAAGTCGCCCCCATATTCAAAACCAACGTTATAAGCCCAATCAATTCTTTGATTCAATGCAACATTTCTTGTCAATTCATTATAAACATATAGACTTGGGATTCTACTTGCTGCTTGTTGTAATAATATTCGTTGAGTTTGAAGTGCACCACCAATAAATAATAAATTTGGGAAAAACCCGCGTCTTCCACCTATAGCTAAATTAAATTGTGTAATCATTCTTAAATTATCACCATATAATTCACAACTTAAATACCAATTTCCTGGATTAGTCGGAATTGGCGCAGGTCCTGCGCCACCACCAAAACCATAACCTCTAAATCTTGGCTCGTTTGTAGTATCAACACCCCATATCATAAAATTTGAGTTTCTTTCATCTCCTACTAAAAATGTATTTCTTCCTGGAGAAAGTTGGGCTACAGGAGAATTAAATAATACTGGTGGTACATTCCCCCATTCACGTTGTTGAGTATGTGACCCATTTTTTTGAGTTTTTTGAAAAATCATTCTTCCGACCCTACTTCCAGAAGCTATAATACCTTTATAAAAATCATCTGGTGCATTTGGTCTAACTGCAGAAAACTCTGCAACTGATACTTCTCTATTTAAACCTTGTCTCCTCCATTGATTTAAGTCCATATCAAAATTTAAAGTTGAATGTTGTTGATATAAATTAAATTGATTAACTAAAGAAGTACCCTCTCCTTCACTTTTATTTAGAAAAGTAGCGCATATTGGATTATGACTTAAAATAACAAATCTAGTAGTAGGTGAATAAAAATAAGACGGGCCGCCGGCTCCGCCTCCGGCCCCCGAATTTCCCCATTCACCTTGATCTACACCAGGACCACCACTCCCATTTCCACCATTACCACCGGTTGCAATATAAATAATTCCTTCTTCAATTTCTATCAAACAATCTACTAAAACACCGCGCCATATAGAATGATTATTACTTTCTGTTAAATTATTATCATGTAAAAAAGATCTACCGTCTTCACCCTTAAACCCATTTCCAGACCATGACGCAGAGCCCTGACCACCACCAGCACCCGCGCCCCCACCAATAAATCCGTGGCCACCTGGGCCACCACCACCGCCATCTTCTTGTAAAATTCTTAAATCATAAGGTAAAAATCCTTGCCAAGTAACAACGAAAAATCTAGCTCCAGCTGCATCTACACCTGCACCACCATCTCCCCCAATAAATCCGCTTCCACCAGCGCCCCCCATTAAACCTCGTAAACTTCCACTTAGTGCATTTGCGGCCGATGCGCCGCCGTGCCATTGGGAGTTTGATCTTCTAGGTGTTGGGCCTCCATCAGTCCCCTTTCCACCATCTCCAGATTTTGATCCAGCTATCATTAATCTTAAAATACTATGAACAATAATTCTAACGTTCGATGTTACTGTTTGTCCACAACAAAAAAGTGTAGAATTTTTTAAATAAGTTAAATCAAAAAATATTTGTATATCAGAATTTCTAAAAATAATATTAAATTGAACTGATTCTACTTTTGGAAATCTAATTCTATCATTATCTACATAATCAACAAAATATCCATTAGCTCTCGTATCTGTATCAAATCTAACTATACATTGAATTTGCATTCTTTTATCATTCAAATCAATTGGATAATTAATATTATTTATTATTAAACCACCTTTTTCAGATAATTTATAATAATTTTCTATTTCAAAAATAATATTAGCACGTTCACCAGGTTCATAGTCTTCCCTACCATCAAACGAATAAGGATTTAAACGTCTATATCTATCTGGAATTAAAATAAGTTTATAAGTTCTTAATTCTAGAAATAAATCTATATTTATAGATCTTTCAGGCATATTAAAATAAAACCATTGTTCATTATCAGAAAATTGATTAGATTGAAGATTCATACCTTCTCTTTCAATTATTGTTCCTTCTGGAAAAGTACTTTGATATCTATCTATTCTAGTTCTTCTATGTAAAGTTAGTTTCACATAAATTTGTTGTCCTGCAACAACTTCAGTATCTATATCAGCAAGTGGACTTGTTATATCATGAATATTATAACCCCATTGAATCCCACTAATAATACCATTTTGTAATGCTGGTAAATTTCCAGACGCTGGTCTGTTTATTGCATTTCTAGGAGTCATTGTAAGTTTATAAATCGTTTTTATATTATTTTCTATAAGAAGTTCTACATCATGTTCTGGCATAATAAATGAAATTCTTTGTTCTCTTCTTAAATGATTATAAGTTGAAGTTACGTTTTGTATATCCCCAGTCTGCAAACCAAATCTTAAATTTCCATATAAAGTTAAAGCTTGAATATCTAAATTTACGTCTGGTCTATTAAAAGTTATTATTAAATCGATTTCTCTCCCAGCCCTTTCACCAAATTGTGGAATTCCTTCAATACTTCTTATATCATCATGATCTTTATAAAAAACCCTATAATGACGTAGTCTTGTTTCTATAAAAATTTTAATATGTTTATTTATAGATACAAAAGATAATTTTTGAATATTAGGCGTTATTTGTGTAAGAACAAAAGTACCTGGATATTGTTCAGCAAATCCCGCCAAACTTAAATATGTTTCTGGAATATTTTCATCATCTACTAATTTTTCTTCATCTCTATCAATAACAACTATAGTTTCGCCAGGATCAATTCCCATATTTTGTCTAAATAAAAATTTATATTCTAAAGTAGTTGCTGCTGGAATTTTAATATTTGTATCTAAAGAAATATTAGCTATATCACTAGTTGGAGTAACATCATAATCTAAAATATTATAATATGTTGCAGAAGATTTTGGGCCAAGATATCTCATTATAAATTGACCAGATTCTGATTTTCTATAATAATTAAAACCTGTTAAAGTTCTAAATATTCCAGCACCATTACCACCTAAACCATTTCCTAAAATTTCAGAATTATTATATAAAAATCGACCATCTTTTCCCCGCGAAACAAATTCTATTTCTCTATTTAAATTAAACCCAATTTGTGGATTATCTGGATTACTTGCTATAGGAGGACTAAAATTATCTCCCATACCACCTAATCTATGTTGAAATTCTTCTGGTAATAAAAGATTAAACACTACTCCTCTTTCATTACTGCCCCTCCCATCCCTATTATTTATAGATGCGTATCCACCATTTTGTCCTGCTACGCTACCACCACCAGCTACTAAAACAGTAATATCATTTTCAATTAATTGAACATATGATCCAGCACCGGATGTTAAACCTTCACTAAATCTTCCGTATCTATCAATATTAGTATTTCCAATAACCCAAAAATCTGAAAATGATAATCCATTTTTTCCAATACCAAAACTTAAAGTAGATTTTTCTAAGTTTAAAAATCGATGAAACATTCCACCGTTGCCGCCATATCTTAAAGGTTTATCTCCTATGACATTTAAGATTATTGGGTTTGGATTATAATGTTGAATCCATGTCCCAGAGCCTTCTGGTAAAGGATAATATGCATTATTTATTGTAGGATTATTTTGACTTAAAATTCTATTTTCACCCTCGGAAAAATTGTTCCAGGGGTCACTATGATTAAATTTCATTGCATCATGAATATACCAATTTCTTAAATAAACAGTCTCATTAGTTGCTGACCATGCTGAATTTACATTTTGAACAAAAGATACTCCTTGTTGAAGTCTACTTGAGTCTAATTGCCAATCTGTATCTTTTGATCTAGCTTTAAATTGTCCGCGAATTCTTCCAGTAAAAAATAATTTTCTAAATAATTCTTTAGTATTATCTACTTGTCTATCAAAATATAAAAATGAATAAGCAAAATTTTCTTTAACTTCAGTTTCTTCATCGAACTCAAAAGTTAAATTTCTAAAATTTCTAATTTCTGGTCTAGCTGGTGTAATAATAGTCCCATCTGTAGCTCTAACTGCAGCTCTGAAGGGTAAAAATATATCGGGATATCTATTAGCATTTTGATGAACAGTTAAATTATCTATAAATTGTAAAAAATTACCGTGATTTTCAATATCCGAAGAAAAGCTTCCGTCTGCATTTTGTCTATAAGCTGGTTTATTAGCATAAGTTAAACCCTCACATTTTCCTTCATAATCTAACATTAAAACAAAATTGGTACAACGATATGTACCTTTAAAAACAGTTATAGTACCATTAGTTTGTTCTTCAAAATATAACCAAGAATAATCACCATAAAATTTAATAAATTGTAGTGTAGCAACATGTTCTCTAAACCAACAATAAATATGATCATGATTAAAATAATTTTCAGATTCAGACGTACCACCGCCAGCTGATGTTAACATTATCTCATACCAACCATCTTGTTTTATTTCAAAATTTTGTTGAAGTTGATCATCTGGATCATCACCAGTAATATTTATTACTTCTTGATTTTTATAATAAATACCTTGTTGATATTTTAATCTATTATTAAAATCTTTTAATTCTTCATCTGTGAGAAATTGTTGGTCAAGCCAACCATTAGAAAATACCGAATTATCACTTAATGGTAAATCAAATGTATTCCAATTCTGTATATCTTTATTGATTACTAAGAAATAATATAGGTGCTGCGTTGCCATAATAAATTAGTTAGTTTGGATAAACTCAGAGCGCCAATCAGGAAAAGCTTTATTTAATTCTTTAGACATTATCTCTATTTCAGATTGAAAATACCATTCTACTTCTGGGCATTGTTGTAATTTACATAGATCTTTATCTGACATTTTACCCTTACATTCAGCAAATTTTCCATTGATTACGAAATCCGGATAAAATTTACATACTTTTCCATTTTGATCTACATAAGTTAAAAAATACATTTTTTTATTTCTTTCTACAACATATCCTTTTATCAATCTCATATATTGTACTAAAGTAAATTCGGCAAAACTATCAAATTTTTCTGATAATATATTTACTCCTTTTTTAATTTTGCTTTTCTTTAGAGCTGTGTTAGCATACATATCTAATTTTGGCAATTTACATAAATCAGCTTCATATTTTTCAAATTGTTCTATTGATGTGAAAGGTTTTATCATCCCAGTTTTTTGCCAGAAGTCGTACGTCATAATATTTAGTCTTCTATTTATAATACGGAGTTAATTTATTTTTATGAGAAAAATTTTATTTACAATTTTATTTATATTTTCGGTATCATTACTTTTTGCACAATATACTGTGACAGAGGTTCGAGGTCAATGTGATTTAGAAACAAGTCCAAATGTTTGGAGACCTATAAGAGTTGGGGAAAGTTTAACTGGTCACACAGTAGTCAGAGTAATGCCAAATTCATTTCTAGTATTTGAAGATAGGGAAAGAAAAATTTATATAATTGGTGGTGACACAATTCAAATTGGTCTCATTGCAGATATTTTATTTTTTAATTCAGATGTAAGATTATATATAAGAGATCGAATTCCTACGTCACCAGACTCGTAAAATAGGCACACCTCTCCCTATATAATATAAGACATTTATCATTATTGTTCAAACTCTCTAATTATTATGGAATTAGATGAACAACAAATGTATCAGCTTCAAACTGATAAACTTAATTTAGTAAAATTACATCATAATATAAACTTAATTTCGATGCAATTTTATTTTGCTTTTATGAATAAATATAATTTTGTTATAGAAAGTGATGGTGAAGAAAAAATAACAAAATTTATCGTAAAGCATATAACTAAACTTTTAACTCAAGATGAAAAAGAAATTTTCCCAGATGCAGAATTTCAAGATTATTATATTGCTTATGTATCTTCTTATGTTTACGATTTTGAAATAATAAATGAAGAAGCAATAGCAGATTTAATCATGAGACGATATAATGAATATAAATTAATTTATATCGATGATGGGTCTACAGAAGAAGAAGCTTGGGAAGCTTGTTTTAGAAAAGAATATACTACTCACCCTTTAGTATTAAAAGCAATTGGTCCATCTTATGATAAATTTGATAATCAAATATATGCAGATGCAATAGAATATATTATAGATAATATAGAATATTATCAACTTTATACTATGTTAATGCCAGACAAATTAGAAGAAGTTTTAAGAGAACTATTTACTGAAGAAAATAGTCAATTTTTAGCTTTATTTGAGATTGAAGTTCCTCAAGTTTTATTAAGTTGTGATAAAAAATTGAAGCTCTCTATCCCCAATCTGATAATGTCTACTATAGAAATATTCTTAACTTGGCAACAAGAACACATTATTGTGAATTGTTAGAACTAAATATTATGAATACAGCTATCATATGTTTTGGAAAGGGTAATGAATATCTTCGTACCCGCCAGATTAAACAAATATTAAAAGAAGAAAATGAAAAATTTGCGATTTTATGTGAAGATTATGATGATTTAGATCGGCTTATACCAGTATTAAAAGAACATTATAAGACTAAAAAAATTATTTTTTTACATGAAGATAAAAATATTGATCGATTTGAAAGTGCTGCCCATGCAGAATATAATCATTTATTTGAAGTTGAAATTGGAGTAGACTTTAGTAAAGATAGATTATATGAACTTAAACAAACTAATATAACACAAACTGGTGGAACTGTTGAACGAGGTAACGAAGGTGAAGCTGGTCAAAATGCTTCTTTTTTATATGTATTTCCTATGAATCCACTTATTGCAGACGCTAATAAGGCTTTTAGTAATTATACTTTTGATTCAAATATTCAAGAAATTCTTAATGATAAAAATAAAGTTAATGCTAATAAATTACAAAATTTTAGTATGGAAAATATGATAATTGCAAACGTATCCACATTAGACTGTGCAACGACAGGATATTGGGGAATGTCTGGAACTAAAATATGTTCATTATTAGCTAATGGTCATAATAAAATTAAAGATGATAATTATGCATTTGGTAGAACTTTTGCAGGTTTGCGAACTGCATATCCAAAATTACAAATGGTTATTGCACCATCAGGAATGGCAACATCTATGGGTGTAGATAAAGATATTTTAATAGCTAATGATACTGTTTTTCAATTCGACCAAGCTATAGCTGCTGCAGCTTTTAAGCATGGTTCTACTATTATGGGAAATTTAAATAAAGATAATATAGATCAAAAAGCAGTAGAAGAATGGAACAGTAAAGAAAATACCCATAAATTAAATTTTTTAGTCAGATGTTTATCTGACATTCAATGGGCAAAAGAAAATCCAAATGATGTTACTTCTGCAAAAGGAAATGATTTATTAGATAAATTATTAGATAAAGCAGGTGTTTATAAAGATTTAGAAGGTGTCGCTGGCAATCTTACCGGAATGGGGATGGGAGCAGCAGTAGATATTTTACAAGGTGCAACTGAAGTTATTTCTGATGCAATGAAAAATAAAGAAGAAAATAAAGAAGAAGAATCAAAAATATCTTCAATTATATCTCATGCTAATTTTAAAGATTTTGCAGCATGTTTTGATGATCCCCAAGCTTTTATTGAAGGGGTTAAAAAATAATGAAATATTGGAATGATGATTACTTACAAAAATTACAAGAAAGTGAACCTTTTGGTGGTATTAAATTAAGAGAAAATTCTGATAATATAAATGATATAATAAGTGGATTTATTCCAATTTTTAATAAATATAAAATAAAATTTAAAGCATCAGATGCTTTATTAGTAGTAGCGGAAAAAACAAATGAAGTACGTAAAGCTTTTATTATTGATGGAGATCCTAGACATATAAGATCTTTTACAGAACCAGTTACAGCTGTTTCAACACGTATAAATCCCCCATCTTTTAAGGATTTTAAAAATGAAAAGGATACATCATTTAATGTTTATCTTTATATGGACCAAAATGAATCACATGATTATAGAAAACAATTAGAAAAAAATGGTTGGAAATTAGGAAAACCAATGAATAGTAATGATTGGGATAATTTAGATGCTGAATTAAAATCAGGTAAAAAAAGTGATAAAGAATCTCAAGTAGTACAACATACTTCAGATGCTTTAAAAGCTGGTGCACAAAGAGAAGTATCTTGGGTTGGATCACCAACAGGAACAAAATAGGAGAAATAAATGTTTTTAACTAATAAAGAATATAATATAGAAGATTTTTTAAAGGCTATAAGTTTTATTCCACCACAAGGGATGAATGTTGCTTATTTTGTAACTCCTGGTCAAATAAATATGCCAGAAAATAGTCATATACAACAAATGAAAGATGTTCCACCAGACGAATCACAAGTTTATATAATGAATCCTCCTATACAAAAAATAGATCAAGCTACAACTCCAGCAGAACTTTCTCATTGGAATTTAGGACCACTTGCTAGAAGACAACCAACACCTAATATTCTTCCAGATGTAACAGACCCTGGAGAACAAGAATTAGGATGTCCGTTTGTTAAAGTTTTAAGTGAAAATAAAACTTATGGAACTGATATTCAATTATTAGAAGATTTTGGTCCGTTTCCAAAACATACTTTATTTCATTGTATTCCAAATAGATTATCTGAAACTGGAATTGGTCAAACTCAAAGTAGTTCAGTATTTGACGACTTAAAAAAATGGTCTGCATCAGAAGAAGGTAAAAATGATCCCGGGAGAAAAGATCCTCAAGAAGTACCAGAGAATTGGGGGAAACCAAATATAAAAGAAGGCGCGATAAATGATTTTGCTGTATCACGTCTTCCTCGTGGTGTAAGACCAGGAAATAATATAGGAAGTACTTTAGGAAATTTATTTTTTAATGATGTAAATAATTCAGGATTGAGTGACTCTATTGATGATTTAGGTGATCCTAGAAATAAAGGTTGGAGTAAAATAGAAAATAAAGATAGACCTATGGTTAGACATGAACCAGAGGGATCAGAAGCATATAAAAAAGCATATCATAAATTCAGAGATGATTTAGATGATGATCATAAAACAGATGAACGAAATAAGTTTGCCAGAAAGTTTAGAAGAGATACAAATACACAATCAATATTCGATAAAATATATGATGGAACAGTTGGTAAGTTTACAGGTGAATTAGAAGAATCATTAGGAGACCCTGATATAGCAGATGAAGAAATTTGTGAAGTAATACGATCAAGTGGGACAGCTACGGCTAGGTCTTATGTTGGTTCAAAAGAAGTTGATCGTATACTTATGAAATATTTTAAAGATGATCCAAAATATCAAGAATATCTCCCAACTAATCAATTTAGAAGTAAAGCTGGCAGTTCAATAAGAAAATTTTTCAAAGGTGATGATAAATTCAGAATGGATTTATTTGATAAATTAGAAAAATTAGTTGATGAAGGAAAAATTACTGAAGAAGAATTTGAAGATTATTTTGATAGAGTTAACAATAGAGAAGATATAACAGACGAACTTCGAATATTACATGAATCTTTAACTAAAAAGAAAGGATTTCTTCATAATTTTTTATTAGGAAGTGATGTTAGTATAAATACTGATACAGAAACATGTAATTTTATTCCACATGCTAATACTGAAATGGATGAAGATATTATAGAACTTTGGAAAGGTGGAATGGGCCCGGAAGAAGTATTAGATGAATTAATGCAAGATAAATGGTACCAGAAAAAATTTGGAAAAAGAGAAGATGATTTTTTAGATTATATAAAAATGAGGACTAATCTATATGCCGATAATGCAAAGAGACGAGCTGATTATGAAGAGGACCCTAAAAACTTTAAGAGTCCAATTTATTATCCAGCAGAAGGAAAAAAGAATTGGTAAGATATGACTAATTACTTTACTAAATTTTATATAGGAGAATTTTAATGAAAAAAGCTCAAAATAAGGAGATAAAATATGGCATTTAATAATAGAAGATCTTGGAGATTAAAATTTATAGATATAGATTCTTCATTTGTTTTATCAACAGCTGAGAGCCCACTCAATGGGTACATGGTTTGTAGAGCTCCTAAAGGAAATCAAAGACCAACTTATTTTCCACAAGGTAGTGCACAAGCGATTGATGCATTAGGTGGTGTAGGTTCAGCACATTGGCCAGATCTTGTAGAAGCAAAGGCCTTCAATGACGAATATCCATTATATATATCTGCGCCTCCTGGAACTAGTGCTGCATATCCATCATACCTTGGTGGTTTTTATGTAACAAAAAACGGACTTTATAAATTTTATAATATATCTGATAAACAAGAATTAGCTGACAATGTTGGTAACGCTTATAAAGTAGCAGTCGAACCTGGTAGAGAACATATGTTCAATGCTGACTTTAGTAACAGACTTACCAGAATAATTATACAAGCACCTGAACTAGAAGATTTTACACCAGATGTTGGTGAACCTGGATATGGAGTATTTGAATTTAAGAAAGATGATAACAGTGCTCTTATCTTAACTAAAGATAGAAGATTAAATGTAACTGATATTGATTATGACGTAATGAGAGACGGTTTAGTTTCTGGCGTTGGGACAGTCAAAACTTTCTGGGGAGATAATGACGGTGATTTCTGGTCATTCTCAAGCCAAACAGCTTCTATGGCAGATTTTGGATTTAAATATAATATGGGTGATGATAGAATCCCATTAAGAGATTTTATTGGTCAAGTAAATTATGATGCATTAGTAATTGGAAACGGCGACGAAAGTAATCCGCAACCAATGCTTTCTAGTTTAATGAAACTTTTAGTTGACGGTTTTGTTCAAGTTGGTAGTGTAACTTATAATATCCCATTTGGTTTACAAGATATAATTACATTCTTAGTAACTTTAAGAAATGACACATATTGTTATTTTATGCAAAAAGGTCCAACTGAAATTCCAACTGATATTCGTATTTCTATGATGGGTTACGATAAATATCGATATGATAGATTATTCGCTTATGCACCATTTAATAGAACTGAGTTCGATAATACTGGAAGACTTGTAGTACAAATGCCTTCTGGAATTCCACAAGATCAACAACAAGCTATAAGACAAGCAGTTTTAGATAATGAATTTATTGCATTCTTTGATCCTGCTAGACCAGAAAGAGTTGCTTATATTGGTCAATTAAATGAAGAAGGTGCAACACCTTTCCATAGTGTTGTTACTGGACAATTTGCAACACAATACTTTACTTGTCAAAATTCTATAATTAATGTTACTAATAATGATTTATTCCATAAAATATTTTATGTTGAAACAGCAACATCTATTAAACATCTTTTAACTGAAGAAGAGTATATTGCTAAGTTTGGTCAAGATGGTCCAAACGCATACGTAAGAGGGATGTCAACTGGTGATAGTGCACCAAAAAATATTTGGTTTAATGCTTTAACAGTTGGTTGTTCAGAAGAAGTTTATATTGGCAGAAGAACATCTGGCGGTGAGTTTACTGGTTCTCTTGATGAAAGAGGTGTTGACTCATTTGGAAGTAATATTTATTTCCCAGAAATACTTCAAGACGATGACGTATCATTTATTGAAGTTAGAGTATTAAAGAAATTCGGCGATGATGCAGACGATTTAGACGGAACAGGTTTTTGGACACATAGAAGAATTGTAGATCCTTTCGATATGGACGGTGATGGAAATATATTTACTGAAAGAGGTTTCACTATTGAAGGTGATAGATATATGACTCTTCTCGTAACTATGAACTTACTCGAACAAAAAGTAGGTGGAGCATGGAGACCAGAATTTGGTCCAATTATCAGAGAAGGTTTACAAGAAGCTCTTTTACCAGAATATGATGACGTTTATATTTTTATGGAATTAACTGGTCAAGAACAATTCAAAGGTGATTTAGCAACAATAAGTCAACAACAAGAATTAGCTGCTGTTATCTCTCCAAAACTTATGACACCTAATAATAAAGGTGTAGTAACAGATCAAATTGCACAAAGAGCAATTGTATCAGGAAGAGTTGCAACTCGTTCTAATGCACAATATTGTGGTGAATTTGAAATGTATGATCCAATTACATTTAAGAAGTATTGGTGTCAACCAGTAGGTGATATTGGATGTAACTTAATGAGAATTGTAGAAAGAAAATACGGTGGTTGGGCACCAGCTTGGTATAATATTGCCGGTGATTTAGGTGGACAATTAAAGAGAAGCGTATTAAGATCAAGATATCAATTTGAAGATGAAGCAACAAAAACTTTAGATACTAAGGGAATTAACCCAATCGTATTTACATCTGATGATGGTTTAATGATTGTATCTCAAAAAACTACACAAGATCCAAATTTCTTATCTGACTGGTCATTCTTAGGACACTCATTATCTTTCCAACTTGTTAAGAGAGAAATTAGAGATAATGTAATGAGACCACAAATTATGAAACCGATAAACGAATATTGGATGGGATTAAGACAAACTCAAGTTGAAAGTATTTTAGCTAGAAGAACGGGTGGTTCATCACCAATTTGGGCAATGGCAACTTGTGATATTACTGGACAAAATACTCCAATGACTAAGGCTCAAAGAAACTTTGTTATGAAGGTTGATATTAGAGTTAATGTATTCAGTGAAACTGTTACTTTAATTTTAGAAAATCTTCCACAAATTTAATTGAAATTAAAATAAAATTACAGGCGATATTTTTATAATATCGCCTTTTTTATTGACTAATTATTGTGAAAGTATTTAAAAATAAAAACGGCGAACTTGTAAGATATGATACTCGGTTTTTAGATAAGATAGATAATAAATTATTCTATGAAATTATTCCTTATATAGAACAACCTCCTCAAAATAACTTTAGTATAGAAATAATATATAATAACGACCCGATAACACAATCTTATGCTAATAGTCATTTTTATAATACTTGTATTCAAGATATGAAGAAATATTTTGAAAAAGCTGTAACTGGATTAAGATATTCGAATGAAAAAAGAAATTTAAAAATAAAAATATATTTTGGTCAACTTATGCCAGGTATTATTGGACAAGCTGGTCCAGGAAATACTGCTGATGTTGAAACTAATTTTGATTTTACTAAAATAATTGAAGCAATAGATATTATAGACTTATGTAGTAATGATCGTTATATGACTCCGATGGAAGCCTCTATTAAATTTTCTTCTAATCATTTTAATCCAAATAATCCCAATGAATCATTTTTTAATTTAGCTATTCATGAATGTTTACATGCTTTAGGTTTAGGAGCACTGTGGAATGCTGATTTTAGAATCGTCGAATCATTACCCTTTTTGGGTGTTATTACTTTGCCAAGACTTTTAGATCAAAGATTTTTAATAGATCTTTTTAGTAATTTACCTGGAATAGGAAATTTAATTCCAGGTTTTAATGACTTTATTACTGTTTTAAACTCAAATATAGGAAGAAGATTAAATGGAAGAACTAATTTTATTGGAACAGGAAACACCAATAATCCATTTTATACTGCTAATATTGGTCGACAGGCTTATAGAGAAACTATGAATCAAACTGGAAATATTCCTATTCATCCAACATTAGATCAAAATGTTACAATGGTAAATGCTGGTGGGAGTGCTCTTTCCCATTGGGCCCAACGGACTGATATTAGAGATAATAGAGGAAGACAATTATCTACTGAAATTTTTACTAGTTCATCTTTTATAAATTCTTGGATGAGCAAGTTTACTATTGCTAGTTTAGAAGATATTGGTTATACAGTAGATTATTCAGTATTAGATAAAGATTTATACGAATATAGATCTGTTTAAATTTTATTTTATTTTAATAATAAAAATTATAATTTAATAACATAACTTTCTTAAAAATAGGCCTTTTTCTTAAAATTTTACAACTTGCTTCTATCTAAATATATATGGTTTATCAAATTTTAAATGGACAAGTAAAGTTGGTAGCTGAAGTTAATTTACCATATTCAATCATTCCAGATTATAATTCTAGTCAAAAATACAGATTAAATGCTGTAACTTTAAAAGATGGGATTCTACAGAGATGGGATGGGGAGGAGTGGATAAATTTTTTAAACTTAAGCCAGATATCTCATTCATTTTTGCTAACAGAAAATGATGAAAGATTAATTACAGAAAATTTTAATTATTTAATAGTTTAAGGAGAAAATAATGGAACCTAAAAGAATTAGTCAACTAGAAATGGCTAATGAATTAAGTGGTAATGAAATATTACCATTAGTTCAAAATAATGAAACAAAAAACATTTCTTTGAGAAGTATTTCTAAATTTATAGAAAACGATATAGAAAATAATGAATTACATTCTATTAAAGAAAAATTAAATCTTTTATTTGATGAAAAGAACGGAAAATTAAGAGTAATTGAAAGTCAATTAAATGAATTAGAAACAGATATATTTGAAATTAAAGTAGCGGTAGAAAAAGCAACTACTAAAAAAGAATTAAAAGAAGCAATATTAGCTCTTGAAGAAGATCTAGATCAATTATTATTAGATTTACAACAACAAATTTATAGTTTAGAAGATAATGGTGAGCTTATAGAAGAATATACAAAATTACGAGAAGATCTTAATTCTTTAAAGCAAACACATAATAAAGATAAAGAAGCAGTAAAAGAAAAATTAAAAGATGTAGAACTTGACATAGAAAATTTTAAAGAATTAGTAAATACATTTATAGAATATAATGTAAATGAAGTACGAAATGATATTAAAGATATAAAAGAATTAATGACATCTATGAATGAGCGTATATTTGATATTGAAGAAAATATTAAAATATTAAAAGAAGAAAAAATAGAAACTTTTGGTTCTGGAACTTCTGAAGATCCGTGGCAAATATTTAATGAACAAGATTTAAAAAGAATTGGCCACGGTAATTGGGTTTTAAGTGATCATTATATTTTAATGGATAATATAACTTTAGCAATTACAGAAGAAAGTAATTGGTCTCCAATTGGAAGCCATTTAGAAGGTTGGGATAGTGTATTTACTGGATCATTTAATGGAAATAATAAATATATTAAAAATTTAAAAACTATAGATCATGATAATGAAGTAGCTTTTATTAAACAATGTGCAGCTGGCGGCGCTATAAAAAATTTAATTTTAGATAATTGCGATTTTACTGGATTTTCTGCGGCTTGTTTTTCAACAACTTTAGAAGAAACTAATATTATAAATTGTCACGTAATAAATGGCAAACTTAATTCATCAGCTATAACAGGTGGTTTATTTGGACTTTCTTATGAAGTTTCAATAGAAAATTGTAGTTTTTCTGGAATTATTATTACTCCCGATAATTGGAGCCCCAATTTACAAATTGGTGGAATAATTGGTAGGGTTGTTAAAGATACTACTATAAAAGATTGTTATGTAATAATAAATATTTCTAGTAAAAATGCATTTTCAATAGGCGGTATAGTTGGGATATCTAATGATAGAAGTACTAGAATAGAAAATTGTTATTCTAAAACAAATATAAATAATGGAAGTAAAGATAGCATTATCGGTGGAATAATTGGAATAATGCAATGGTCTACTGATTTAGTAAGAAATTGTTTTTCAATAATAGATTTAAGTAATAATATTGATTCAGATTCTTATGGAGGAATAGTTGGAGCCAGAGAAAGCGGTAATGTACAAAATAGTTTTGCATCTAATTTATTTGGTTCTAGACACGGGTCTTTATTACAATTACCATTAACAGAAACTTTTATTAGAAATACGTTAGGGTGGGACTTAAATACTACTTGGGAATGGAATTCTGAAGTGCAATTACCAAAATTAAAATAAAATTATCGTCTTTTCCATTTACTAACTAAATAAATATGAGTAAAAGGTTTGACCAGTTATCAATCAAACAAAGAATGACACAACGTCTTCAAATTCATGAAGACTGGGCTAATATTCTTGGTGTAGGAACTATTGGTAATTTATTAGATGTAATTTCAGAGGGTAATTCAGAAATAGCTAGATATTTAGAATATCTATATAATGAAAAGAAGTGGCGAAATGCTAGAAACATGTCGTCACTTACACACTCAGCTGATTTAATAGCTTATAAAAGAGCCTTACCTAAGTCTTCTATTGGTTATATTGTGATATCCCATACTGATTTAAACGGTATAGAAAGATTACCAAACTTTGGTGTTACATTTTTTGATTTGGATCATGCCTCAGATTTTGATGATTTAATTCAAAATCCTCAAGCAACTTTTACTGAAAGAAGTGCGTTAGTTCCATGGACATCTGACTTAAATTATTTAATTCCTAAAGATACAATATTTAAAACTAATAGAGGTGTTTCTTATATTTCTTTTGAAGATGTCGAGTCTAGAGCATTAAAAGAACCGTTTAGTGCAATTAGAAATAATCCAATTAAATATAGCGACTTTATAAAAGCTGGCGGTTGGAATGGAATTAAGTATCTAAAAGTTCCAGTAATTCAAGGTGAAAAAGTAACAGTAGAATTTGGAACAGCAAGAGGAACTCGATTCGAATCTTTTTCTATTGATGCTATAAATATAGAAAATGCTAGTAATATAATTTCTGAACAATTTTTTAAAGTTAAAGTAACACCTAGACAACTTATAAATGGCCAACAGACTGATATGAATACCGAAGTTTGGGAAAAAATTGAAAATATTAGATTGGCTGGTCCATACGATAGAGTATTTGAAGCACTAATATTAAATAATGAAAATAGAGTTTTAATTAAATTTGGTGATGGGATTACTGGTCGAATGTTACCACCTGGTGCTAATATATCTGTAGAGTATTTAGAAACAAGAGGATTAAATGGAAATGTTGCTGAGAGATTTCAAATAACTCAAATGATATTTCCTTCAGATTTTGCACAAGTAGACCATCGTTTTAATGTTCAGACAAACTTTTTATCTTGTACAAATATTGTTCCAATAATGGGTGGTAAAGATATAGAAAATGAAGATGATATAAGAGTAAATGCACCACCATCTTATTTACAATCTTATTCCATTGCAACAAGAGCTAGTTATTATGAACAAATATTAAAAAATAGTCCAATAAATTTATTACATTGTAAAGTATTTCAGTCAGATGTTTATACTACAAATTCTTATGGTGCAGATCCTTTATTTGATAGTTTTGTTTCTAATATAGAAAATTCTGTATTACAAGAAATAAGTATGAATAGAAGTACTTTATTGATTACAGCAATTAGATCAAATGGAGAAAAAATAGTTAATCCCCAATCTGGTTTAATAGAACCTCTTATAAAAGCTTTTCAAGATATGAAATCACCTAATGATTCATTCGATTATATTGAACCAAACTTTATAGAAATAAGACCGAACGTAATAGTAAATACACCTGATTCTTTAACTGAAGTTGAAATACGAAATAGTATAATGCCAGAAGTATTAGCTAAGTATAGTATTTTTAACACCGATTTTAATAAACCATATTTTAAATCTGATATAATAAATATTGCTCAAAATTTTTCTTTTAATAAATTTACACAAGTATTTTTAGAAGCTAGAACTAAAGCTAGTTTAAATCCAACTATTTTAATTGAAGTTGGAGAAGAGAGTGGAAATAATGTAATTATAAATGATAGAAGAACTTTACTAGCATTTCCTTTTAAATTTGATAAAATATTTGCTCAAAACCAATTGAATGCTGGCTTTAAGAATTTTAAAGTTAAACATCCTTACGTTATAAGAGTAGATGTTTTATTTAGAGAGTTTCCAACTAAAAATAAATCAATATTTTTATTAGATGAAAGAACTGACTTACAAAATGTTAAAACTTTAGAAGAAGCTGAAATTTTAGTTATTGACGAAGAAAAGCAAAGAGTATTAAGTGAAAAAAGAAGTTATTCTAATTTCTTTGATGTTAACTTTTTTAATAGTTTTTCAGAATTTTTCTTTAATCAACAAGTTAGAACAGCACAATTTAATTTTATAGATAGAATTGTTTCCCCATCATATTTTTATCAAATGAAACAATTTAATATAGAACCTTATGAACATAGACCATTATTTGTAGATGAAAACGGAAAGAATAAAATATTTAATAAAGATGATATCCCACCAGAAGAACAACTTTCATTTAATTTTAATAGAAATATATTAGGACAACAATGTTATAGAGTAAATACTCAATTCATAGATAATTGTAAAATTATGTTTAATGAAAATTATAATAATCCACTTTCTATTCAATATGCTAATGGTCATTTAATTATTCCTTTACATTTTATGACTGATGAAAGTCAGAGAGAAGACCTAATAGAAAAAACTAGATTTAGTCAAAATTTAATTTCTATTGCTGATAATATTGAAGTACTTTTAGAAGATCTGGTTACAATAAATGTATATGCTCAACCATTAGAAGAAAAATTAGAATGTGAAAATGAGTTCGATATTATATTTAGCAATAGAGATAATATACTTATACAAAAAAATTATCTAAAAGCTACTTAAGATTTTAAGAAATTAGATTCAAAACTATTTAAATAATGGAAAACGATACACTTATAATTAATGAAGAAAAATCTTTATTTCAAAAAAAGATAAACACTATTTTAAAAGAAAACCCTATTGAAGAAGTAATTAAAGATTTAATTAAACTTCATTATTTGCGACTAGCTTCTAAAAATGAAGATCAAATGGTTCTAGTTGAGATATATAATTTATTGGGATCAGAATTATTTGCTGAGCTTATAGAGACTATAAATGGCAGAACTGTACAGTTTCCAGATAGAGAATCATTTAAAGAAACGGTTCAAATTGCCTTATGTTATTATTTTAAATATATTAAACATAAAAAATGGGACGAAATAAAAGAATTATTACAAGACGATGAAGTATCATCAATAAAATATGGAATCAATTGTAACAAATTAAATCAATTTATAACAGAGACGGCGGCGAAGATTGGAAACGGATAAAAATTATAAAGAGCTTCTTAAACTTCAAAAAGATTTAAATAATGTAGAATCATATACTAGACCAGATATTTTTAGTCTAGTATTGATATATATAAAACAATTTTTAAAACATAGTTCTAAACGGAAAAAAGATGATAATTAATTTCATACTTTTTACATAAATCGTATGTATTTTTAGTTCCAGAACTAGTACCATCCCAAAATAAAATTACTATATTTTGTTTTTTATCTTTTATAAACTTAACCATTTCTTCATTACGAATTGGTCCTGCAGCCTTACCATGTTTATCCCAATCAGCTGGAAATTCTATAACTTCGTAACCTCTTTCTAATGCCCATTTTTTTCCAATAGTATCAGCACCTTTTGCTGTTCCGCATATTTCTATAATTTTATCGTAATCCCATTTTTTATTTACTGTAAGTACTTTTAATAATTCGTCTATTAAATAAAAATAATCGAAATTTTCTGGAATATTTCTACTACCTGCTATTAGCACATAAAGAGGTTCTTTCATTTTACTTCAATGGCTCGTCTAACAACTTTTTTTTCTTCTGTTACACCTTTTACTAAATTTTTTTGTTCTTTAATATCATATAAAAATTTAGATATTTCCATTTGCCATTCACCACGTTTTATATAAGCATTTTGAGCTAAACGAGAAAATACTTTACAAAGCTCATTAAAGTGTACTCCAGATGCTACTTGTGCTGGATATTTCCATTTCCATTTTTCTGTTTCATCAACAAAACTAGTTCCAAATGTTTGATACGTTGAAGCATCACCAATTATTTTCATAAGTAAACCAAACTTATCTTGATAATCTGAACCAATAATAGAATTAAAAACTGCTTCAGTTACATTACCATTAGATATATCAGTTAAAACAGCTGCGGCATCATCATAAGATTCTATTCCAAAAGTTTCTTTTATTTGTTGAATATCAAATATTTTACTATCATAACATTGCTCTAACATTTGAATAGCTAGTCTATATGATGCTTGACTGTTTTCAGCAATAAATTGTAAACCTTTAGTTAAAAATTCTTTTGGACATTGTAATTTTTTCTTTATTACTATAGAACCAAGATATTGATATATTTCTTCATTTTTTGGTTCTTTCATTTTCCAAACTTTACATCTTGACATTAAAGCGCCCGGATTTTTTCCCTGAAGTTTTGACATTGCAGTAAATACGAAAAAGAAACCTTTTTTTGGAGATTGTGTTGCACCTAGAAACTTTTGAATTGCTGCTGGAGATAATCCTTGAGTTTCATCAACTATAAATACTTTGGCCCTATCCCTAATTGCTGGTGTAATAAAACATTTATCTAAAATATTATCTACTTCTTGTGCTGACATTTGCTCCCCATTTAAATAAACAACATCTCTATCCCATGTTTCATTATTTACAGCTTGACACGTTGGGCATTCATTACAAGGTTCTCCATCTTTATTACAATTTTTGCATGCAATAGACTTAGCCCATATTTTAGCTAATATAGTTTTTCCAGATCCAAATTTTCCCTGAAAAAGCGTAGACTTATCAAAAGATTGATCTTTTTGTTTAGTTTTAATATGATTTACAATAGTTTCTTGACCATAAACTTCATCGGCACTTTTGGGCGCATCTACAATATACCAATCACTAAATTTTAACTCTGACATATATAATCTCCATAATCATTTTAATTTATATTAACTTACTTAGCTTTAAACAATTCGTATCCAGATTCAAATGCATCTACAAGGTCTTGGTGTATTTCTTTAGTAATTTTTCTATTACGTTTTAAAAATTGAATATTATTATTCATTCTTTCAACTTGTTCTTTTCTAGGTTTATCAAGAAGATTATGAAGCATATCAGCTATTTTAACTGTTAGAGCTTCTGGTGATAAGTATATTAATTTCTTATTCATGTAATCTTCTTTTTTCATACCGTCTAAATCTTTAGAATTAGTAAGTTCTGCAACTATTTCTGCAACATCTTCTCCATATAAATCTTTAATTTTACTAACACTAATAGGCGTATCTTCAACGATATCATGACAATGCGCTGCAATAGATTCTTCATTAGAACCTCCATAAGCATCTACTATCTGTTCTACTGTCTGTGGATGAGTATGATAAGGAGCATTAGAACCTTTTCTATTTGGTACATATTCGTCATAAACTAATTGACTCCATATTTTAGCGAATTCTTTATTTCTACCTTGTGGGTGAAGTTCTTGTAGCCTCATGTATATTTAGTTTAGCTTTTAATTAAACTTTTTAATTCTTCAGGAGATAACCATTTAGATGCAATTGCCTGCATCTCATATTTTGTACCAGTAAGCACAGTTTCAATTGGTACAGTAGCATAAATAATTTCAATACATCTAAAAGTTATCAAATCATCATCATCAGTAATATTAAAATTTATTTTAGATAATACACTTTCTTTTGCTTTTTCTGGATCTATTATTGGTGTTCCAGAATTGAAAGCATATCTTTTATTTTTATGAACCAGTTCTACTACAACAGTATATCGTTTTTCTGATCGTATTTTAGTTTCTTTATTTAATTCTATTCCTAAATCTTCTTTGAAGTCATTTAAATCCATATTATTTTCCTAATAATTCTTCATAAAGCTTAACTGAATTATTGATTAAATTTCTAACTGAATACTGTTGATACTTTTTAAGCGATGCTGCTGACATATCTAATCTTAATTGCTCATTTTCTAAAACACTAATCATAGCTTTTTTATATTGATCTTTATTTAATATTCCAGATTTATCTATATCAATTAAAAGACCAACATTTTCTACTATTTCTGTAAGCCCTGGGGATTTTGTAGATATAATTGGTAATTCAGCACTTAATGCTTCTATTGCTGCATAAGAACATGTTTCACAAGCTGAAGCTATTAAAGAACAATCTACTTCAGAATACAATTTATTTAATTCTTCTGGTGAAATAACTCCTTTAACTTCTATTGGCAAGTTTTTCTTTTTAATTATTTCTAATAATTTTTGGTCCGGACTACCAACCCAAATTACTTTAAATTTATGTGTTTGAGATACTTCTTCTATAATTGGTAATAATTGGTCAAGTCCTTTAAGGGGCGAACCATGACCAACAAATATAAATTTAAATTCAGAATTATGTTGTTTACGTTCTATTTTTTCTATCCCATTATGGATAACAGTATAAGGAGTTAAAAATCCTACCCTATTAAAATATTGTTCTGAATCTTTAGTATTTAAAATAACATGATCTGCTAATGATAAGGCTGCAATATGTTCTGGAGTTTCTATAAAATCTTTACTAATATCTTCATATAAAATATTTAATTCTTCATATTTTTTTCTATCAAATCTAATAACTTCCCTAAAAGGAACACAATGCATTGCGCATAAATGCACACATCTAATTTTTCTTTTAATATAAGTTATTAAAGAATAAAGATTTAAACAATTAGATTGAATAATTAAGTTATGTCTATTAGTAAATAAGTCGGCAAGATTATCCCAAAATTGATCGTATAAGTTTTCTAATTTAGTTTTATCTGGATTATAATAAATTAAAGTATGGTATGGGTTTAATTTCCATTCAATCTTATTAGATGAAACAAATGTAATTCGAGAAGATCTAACATAGTTTGGATAATTATCTTCTAAAGTTTTAATATATCTATCAACACCAGAAATATTTCCTTCAGACGTTATATTAAGATGAACAATATTTATTATATCTTTATATTTACTTTTAGCAAATTTAATTCTTTCTACTAAATTATCATTTGGTATTGGTTTATAATTTTTTTCTTCTACTAATAATTCTGGACAATTTCCTAATTTTCCAAATTCTAATAAACTACAATAAAAGCTGAATATATTATCATCAGAAAATCCACCATGAAGATTTAATACATTCCTAAAAGTAAAAGTTCCTGGTTCTATTACAATATGACCTTTTAATAATTCAGATTCTATAACATGTGGTTCTGAAGTATAAAAAAATGTACCTTTTTCCGTTTTTATAAAAGAACCTACACCAACTAATTTTTTATCTCTTTCCAATATTTGAATTTGTCTATCTAATCTATTTATAGCATTTTTATATTTTAAAAATGAAATATATTTTCCTTTTGCTTCATTCATAGTTTTTACTATTTCATAATTAAAATAATTTCCATTTTCTAAAGAATCAATACTGGCTTGCTTGTTACTTTCTTCACCAATAAATATAACAGATACATAAGGAGTTACATTATTATCTTTTAAAATTTTTCTACTACATTCTTTTCCTTTTTGAAAATTTTTAGCTGTAGAATTATTACTTCTTAATCTATAATGAATTAAAGGTTTATTTATAGCTATATAAGTTGGGTTAGAAGTTTTAATATATTGGAACCATAAATCATAATCTTCTGCATGTTCATATTCTTTTCTATATTTTAGATTATTATCATTAAAATATTTTTTTCTCCACATTACAGTTGGATGAACTATACAACATCTTTCATATAATCTTTCTAAATTAGGTGTAGATAATAATCCAGAGCCAGTTAAATTAGAAGTATCATCAATAATTGCTGCATCTCCAGCACATAAATTAAGCTGCGGATTTTGTTCAAATAAATTATGTTGTAATAATAGTCTTTCAGATAACATTATATCATCTGCATCAAAACGAGCAATTAAATCACCTTCAGCATTTTCTATACCAAAATTTAATGCAGTAGTTAATTCGTTACCAGGAGACTCTAAAATTTTAATTTTTTTAAATTTTTTATATTCTTCTAAGTCTTCTTTAGATTTATTATCATTTTTATCATAAATAATAAGTAATTCATAATCTTCAAATGATTGATTTAATACAGAATGAATAGCACCTTCTAAAAAAGATTTTTTTATGTCTTTAACTGGAGTTATAATAGAAATTTTCATATTATTTAGTGAAGTAATTCTATTTTGAAATTACTTCATAACTCCATTCAATATTATTATCTAAATATTTTTTAGTAAATTTATATCGAGGTATTTTTTCAGAAGTAGGATAACCTATTTCTATTTGTTGAGTCATCATTCCATGATATAATTGTTCTTTATTTATTTCCCAAATTTTAGCATGATAATTATTAAATAATACTATCATATCTTTTTCTAAATCAGCACCTAAAACTTCTAATTCTTGATTTTTACCCATATAAATTTTGTGAGCCCATTCTGGAAATGTAATAGTAAAACAAGCATCATATTGTGGTTCACCTTGAATTACAATATGTTTTCCCTGAGGACTTAAACTTGGTTGATCAGGTAATCGTACTCTAATTGCATAACCAGAAAAAACTGGTATTGATTTATCTTCAACAAAGTCTTCTTCTATTCCCATAATTTATCCTTTAATTTGTTAAGAAATCGTACGACTCTTGATTAACTATTATATCACTTTCTTTTAGTGGTCTCGATAAACCCAATCCATTAAAAGTTCTAAGTCTTGAAAGACCAACGTATACTAAACCTGGAGGTGTCCAATTTTGTAAAGATATATAGGCGTTATCTAATGTTTTTCCTTGACTTTTATGAATAGTAATTCCTCTAGCTATTTTACAATCTATTTGTTTATACCATCCAGTTGGAACATATTCTATATTACCTGCGGAATCTAATTGTAAATCATAATGATATATTGTAGTTCGTCCAATATTTCTAGTTGTACCATCTGCTAATTGTATAGTTACACTTGTTAGATCTAAATCAAGAACTTCTCCAATCATCCCATTAGTATAATTTAATTCAGAATTTTTTGTATCTAAAGAATTCGTTACACACATTACTTGTGAGCCAACTTTTATTTCTACATTGTCATTATTGGCAGCTTTTTCTTTTGGATAAGTTTTAGACATTTCAGCTTTATATTTTTGACTTTTTCCCTTTAATTGCCTAATATAATCTTCATTCATTTTATCTACAATTCTATTAGCTGGAGCCATATACATATACTGTTTAATATTTTTTTCATATTGATTTAAAGACATTACTTTTTGATTAAAATATTCGAGAGTTTCTTGGGTATGATCTCTAAACCCAACTTCTAATAGCCGTTCAGCAAATTCTTCATCTTTTTGTCGGAAAGATTTTCTTAACATAACAGTTTTAAAGTTTAAATCTTTAAAAGAATCACTATTAAAAAACATAATTTTTCCATTATAATTATTTTTATAAAAATCTACAATTATTTGATTGTTTTCTATGACTGGTGGTAATTGCATTACATCACCAAATAAAATCATCCTAGGTATTTGTTTATCGTATCTTTTATATAATATTTTTTTACATAAAAAATCGAAAAGATTATTACTCATCATTGATACTTCATCTATAATTATTATTTCAGCTTTATTTAATATTTGACGATGTTTATTACTAATAAATTGAAGATCAGAATGCTCAAATATTGGTCTCGGGGGAATAGATAAAAATGAGTGAATAGTTTTTGCTGCTATTTGATCTGAACATAATTCTATTGCAGTTGTACCGGTAGTACTTAATACTACTACATTTTTACACATTGATGCTATTATTTTAATAAGTTGCGATTTTCCTACTCCAGCTTTTCCTTGAATAAAAAGATTTCGTTGAGAATTAAGACATAAATCTAAAGCATCAGTAAAGGCTTTATTTGATAAATCTATCCAAGAAAATTCGTTTGGAAGTTGTATATTGTTATTCATTTATTTTAAATTAACACTTTTTAAAGTAATTTCTAAAGCTTCATAAAGCTTATCTTTATATTCGTTGATTTTATCATAATAGTCTTTAATTCTCCAATCACATTCTTCTTCAAAGAGCCGAAAAGCTTCTTCCATATTTGTCCCATATTCTTCTTTTATTTTATCTATATCTAATAAACTTATTCGATGTTTTAATGTAACAGAATTTTGTAATGTGCATCTAACATTATCTTTATGGGTTACAATATAAGTTACAAAATATAATTTAAAATCATAATTATCTTTTTTATCTAATAATTCGAATTTATAAAATTTATCTCCTAATTTAATTGACAATTTCTACCTCAAAATTAAATATTGAATAAAAATCTAAAAAAGATTGAATTAAACTTTCTAAAGCTCGTTGTTGTATTTCTTCATTATAATTTAAAACTTCAGGGGCATTATTTATAGTTTCAATAAAAGGGTCGAATAATCCAGCTTGAATTGGTATACCGCCGCCTCTTACCCATCTCCACCCAGATACTCCACTATTTACTAATTCCATTCTAGTCGGGGTAACAGCTAATACTTCTAATCTTACATCTGTAAAATCTAATTCTATTATATTATCTCTCATGTTGACACGAGGATGTGTTTTAGTTCCAATTAAAATTTCTGCATCATAATCTATACGAACTGTATACCCACCGGTTGGAATATTGAATACAATTCTATCTGTTCCATTTACATAGATTCTTCCAGTATAATTAATTTGATATGAAGCCATTCTAAAAACTGGAAATGAACGTTCAATTACATTATGTGATATAATAATTTGTTCTTGTTTATTATTTGTAGAATAGAAAAGAAAACAAAAATATGCGACAACAATTAAAATTAAGAAAATAAAATACTTTTTCATAACATTTCTCCTATAATATTATATAAGATTATTTCAACCCATTTTCATATAATATTCTTTGATGTCTCTTAAAGTCATATTAGATTTTTGTAATTGAGAAATATCTATTTTATCAAATATTTCTATTTTTTCTAATATATGCTCACAATACGTATTATGTGTTATTTGTTTATTTCCGTCATTATTTAAAAAATAATCTTCTGGGTAAGCTTTAAAATTGGGATCATATATTTCTAAAAACTTAGTCCCAATAAAATCACTCGAATTTGGTATTATGTATTTTTTATTTTTATAATTTAATTCTATTTCTAATCTTTCAGTAGGGATAGTATATTTATTAAAACAATTAAATAATTCAGTTATATATTCATTATTTGGAACTGCACCAATTATAGTAAAATTTATAAAATTAAAAGCTGAATAACCTATAACAAATTCTTTATTTAAAAAATCGTTTAAAGATTTATGACAAATAACATCTGTATCTAAATACCAACCGCCGTGATCTTTTAATATGCTAAATCTCATTAAATCTGAAGCTTGTGAAAAATAACCTCTGTCTATATAAAACTTAGCATTGTCATATTTTAAAAACTGTGTTTCGTCCCATAAAATTAAATTATAATCTGGATTTTTGATTTTCCAAGTTTCAATATTTTGAGAATATTTTTCTAATTTAGATTGATCACCCATCCAAATATAATGGATTATTTTAGGAATAGATTTAATCATAAAATATAGTTTGAGTACCTTTAAAATCAAATTTAAATTCTAATTCTGAATATTTTTGTAATTTAGTTTTTACAGATTTATGATATTGTTCTTTTATATAAAATAACATGAATCCACCTCCACCGGCACCTAGTAATTTACCACCAGATGCACCTGCATTTAATCCTTCTAAATATATTTCATTTATTAAATCGTTTTTAGAATCTCCGTTTAATTGTTGTTTTAATAACCAATTTCTATGAAGATAATCACCCATAGCATCAATATTATTTTGTAATAATTCGTCTTTTAATTCTTTTGCTAATATTACCATATCTCGAAGTTGTTTAATTTTATTTATGTCTTTTTTAACTTCATCTTTTTGTTTAGACAAAACTTTATTCGTATCTCTTGGCATTCCAACATAAAATAATTTTAAATTGTTTTGTAATCGTTCTAAACCAAATTTTGAAATAAATAACTTTTCTACAATAACGTGACCGTTTCTTCCAAACTCTATATAATTTAAACCACCAAAAGCTGAAGCATATTGATCTTGTTTACCAATTGGTGCACCTAATTTATTAGCTTCAATATTAAAAGCCATTTCAGCAATTTCTTCTTTTTTCAAATATCTTTCTGTCAATGCAGAACATAATTGAATAATAGCACAAGTAAATGCAGAGGAAGAAGATAATCCAGTACCTGCTGGAATGTCAGCTGAAGAATTAAAATCTATCCCTTTAATTCCAAAATCTTTAAATACTTCTTTAATAATTTTATGATTTATTTTATTTACATCAGAACAATTTTCTATTTCGCTATATTTTAGAAGATATCCATCATTAAAAAATAATGGGTGTGCTGAACAATACATATATTTATTTATGGATGTTGAAACAACAGCACCAGGTCCATGTTCTTTATAAAAATAAGGTATATCAGAACCACCACCACAAAAAGAAATTCTGAAGGGTGCTCTAGTAATAATCATTATAAACTCCTATATTATTACATTAACTAATCAATATTTTCTGTAATAGTAAATTTTCCTTGATTAGCCGTATATATAATACTATTTTCAGCATTATCTGAAATAAGTTGACATATAAACTTTTTATGTGATATTAAAAATAATTGATCAAAATTATTATTAGTTATAAGCTCTTCAAAAAACTTTTCAGAAGATTCATCATCAGCTGCTCCATCTAATTCATCCCCAATAAATATATTTATTCCATATAATTGTGCAAGAGATACTTTAAACGAAGTAGTTAAAAGAGCTTTTTCAAAACCTGAACTCATTTTAGAATTTATCCAAGCATTATTTCTTTTCTTAGTATTTTCTACAATAGTATTATCTTTAGTATAAAAAAATTCGCATCCTTTTTTAGAATTGATTAATTGAACTTCATAATTTGGAAAAATAGATTGAATAAAAGTATTCATTTCTGTTTGTAAAGATGAGCATGTCTTTACTACCATATAATTTGGTAAAGTTTTTTCTAATATATTAAGAGCATCCTCATAAACATTTTGTTCAGAAATTATATTTTTAGATTCAGAATTAAACTTTTCTATCTCTCTTCCAAATAATTTGATATTTTCTAATCTTTTATCATTTCGTTTTTTAATATCCTCATTAATCTTAAGATCAGAAAAATATTTATTTATAATGTTAGTATCATTTACTATTTCATTAGATAAAAGAGTAACATCTTCTACTTTAAAATTATTTATTTCTTTTTCTATTTCTTCTAATTTTTTATTTTTATTACTTATTTCAGTAGTTATAACTTTTAATTCTGAATCTAAATCTAAAGAATCATCAAAATTATCTTCTATAATTTTTAATTGTTTTTCTAATATAATTTTTTCTTCTTTTAATTTTTCTAATTTAGTAACAGAAATTATTCTATCTTTTTCGTGTGTAGTATTTAGTGTAAGATGTAATTCTTTTTTAAGTTCATATTCAGCTTTTTCTGTAGTATATTTTTGTAATAATTCTGTTATACTTTCTACTTTTTCTTTAAATGTAGAACCAGTAAAAGTTTCATTTCCTGAGCCGTGAATATAATCTTCTTTATTTAAAAATATTCTTTTATATTCTTCTTGTAAATGTTCTTGTAATTGTTGACCACACATTGGGCATTTATCTTGTTCTTCTAAAACAGCATAATTTTTGTATTCGTTTAAAAGTTTGTTATAATAAGTTATGTGTCTAGCTGCTTCAAACTCGACCTGCCTATCTTCAAATGCACTCGATTCATTTTTTTCTAAACGATTTATTAAATCTTCAATTTTAGTTTCTAAAGATAATATTTCACTATTTGTATTGATAAGTTTTTTTTCTGTTTCTTCAAATTGTTCTTTTTTTTCTTTTATTAAATTTATTTTATTCTTTATTTTATTTTTATTTAAATTTAATTGTAAAATTTCATTAGATATTTTATTATTCTGACTGTTTAATTCATTAACTTGGTTTTGATTTTTTTGATATAAATTTATTTTTTCTTGTTTTTCTATTATTCTATTTTGTAACTTTTTAATATCAGAATCTGTTAAAATTATTTCTATCAAATCTTCTTTTTCTTCATTTTCTCTTTTTATAAATTGTTCTTTAATAGAAATATCAGTAGAAATTTTAGTTAATTGAATTTTAAACTCTTCTAAACTTTTATTTATTTTTTCTTTCTGTTTTTGAAAATCAAAATTTAATAATCGTTGTAAATAATGAGATCGTTGTGTTGGACTTAATTGTGTTATATCTCTATAATCGTCTGATTGCATTGAAAAAATTATATCACTATAATATTCTATATCAAAAGATTTTAATATTGCATCAGCTTCAGTATTATGATATTTTTCTCCTTTATAAGTTAACTCCATTTGATAAGGAGTTCCTCTTATTAAATTTATTTGAAGATTAAAATTTACTGATTCATTATTTATAATACAATCAAGCACAATTTTAGAATGGGTACAACCTTGTTTTACATATTCTGAATATGTTGATGATCGTTTCTTTTGAGAAATACATAAAGCTATCGCGTCAAATACAGCTGATTTACCTTGCCCACTTTTACCACTTAAAATAATAATATTTTTATCAAAGTCAAATTGGGCAGATTTTATGTTCATAAAATTCTCTATATTTAGAGAAAGTAATTTAATCATTAAGGGCCTTTTCTTTGAATTTTTTTAATCTATCATCAAGTAAATTTCTATGGGGGGTAGTTTTATCCATATTATAAGTAATATGTTGACATACCCCAAAATGAGTAGATAAAATTAATAATAAATCCATACACTCTTTTTCAAAAGATTCATTTAATTCTTTTATCAAAAGAGGTGTACCGACTCCATTTTTTGCTTTTATAATTTCATCATTAATAACTTTAATTTCATTACAATGATCCAGAATGCCTAATTTTTGAACATATTCTATATTCCATATTCCTTCTAATCTCATAAATATAAATTAACTTATTCTACATCAAAAAGTATAAGTATTTCTATTTCTCTATAATTAAATTCTTCTAACATTGATACTCTTCTTTCATCCCAAGCATGTCTATATCTATCATACCACTGTCTTATAAGGCGATCATATCTATAAGAATTTCCATCTCCGCGCCATAAACCTGTTGCAACAAATTGATCTGGATGTCTATTATCTCTAGCGAATCTAACCATAGTGTCTCTATTTGGACCACCATTATAAGCTAAAGCGATATATTCTATTGCATAATCAGAATTACCAAATGCATGATCATGTATTCGGAATAAATAATCGTAATGAGCAAAAAATAATCGTGTAGACCACACTGGATCAAATAAAATACTATTTCTAGGATTATGTAATATATTTCTTCTCATTCGTTCATCATATTCATTTGGAAAATATTCTCTCATCATTGCGTCAGCTGTAAAAGGCATAAATTGAAATAATCCCATCGCGCCCGCATGCGATACTGCAGTCGGGCCAAAACCAGATTCTACAATCATATAAGCTAAAGCTAATGTTGGATCAGATAATACAAAATTATCATTTCGAGATAAATTCCAAATTAAATCTAATACAGTTGCAATTTCAGAATTAGTCAATCTTCTAGAATTACCAAAGGGAGGTCTATTTCTATAAAATGTTTCTATAGCATTTTGGCCGAATAATCTGAATGCTGTTGCTGCGCCCTCTTCTCTCTGTAATGATTTATAATAATCGAACGAATCGTCCAATGAATTTTTCCAAGTACCGACAAGATTATCTGTTTCTAATTTTAATTCTATAAAATCTTGTTTGACACTTCCAATAATATTATAACCGACAAAAATAAATCCTGCAATTACACATAAACAAATAAATAAACCTATCCAACCAATAAACATATGTTTTGATAAAAACGTTTTAGTAGATTCTGATATTTTTCTATTGCTAGGTTTTGGTGGTGGTGTTTGGGGTTGAGGACTTTTAAAATTCCCCTGATGCGTTTTTTGAACAACTCTGTTCGTGCTCACTTTTTCTTTCTCCTTCAGGCCAAAATTAAACATATATTTCTCTTAATTAAATAATTCTGGATAATCTTTTATAACCTTTTTTAAGACATTCTGTAAGACGGGAAAAAACATTTCTAAATCAGACTCTAAATTAAACATTTCATAACCATTTATTTCAGGAAGCATTTTTCCATCCTGATTTTCAAAATATGATTCGCATTTTAATTTAGATATTTCTAGATCTTCAATTGGATAGTAATAAAAGTGTAAGTCTTTATATTCTGAATATTTATAAAATCCTAAATATTTTAAATTACTTTTCTTTAAATCTAAATCAGTTTCTTCTTTTGCTTCTCGAATTATACATTCAAGTTTATCTTCTCCTTCATCAATCTCGCCGCCAGGAATATTATATACTCCGGTAGCTATCCCGCCGTCTCTACTTTTCCATTTCCGGCCGGTCGGATGACAAGCCAAAACAGAATTTTTTATTGGATTATGAATTATTACTCGAGTAGCAATTTTCTTTTTCATTATAGGCCTAGACGTATTCTATTAAACCAAGCATTGGTGTATAGATCTAAGTACTCTCCTAAACAATATTTTAATTCATTATAAATAATATCTTCTAATTCAAACATAGCCCAACCCTCTTTTAATTCTATTGCACCTAAATTTAAGTCTGCTGGAAAATTAAACGAATCTACAAATTGTGCATAAATATCTGGTCTATGAATAAAATTTATAAATTTATGAGCAGCATCTTTATTTCTAGCATTACGTAAAATTACCATACTGTCTAAGTAAGATGTTCCACCTTCTTCTGGAATAAAGAAATAAGTATTAAAAAATAATTCTGGATTATCTGCAATCTCTTCAAACACAACTTCTGGATAACCATGAACTACCCAAAAATCTCCCATTGCATAAGCCTTACCAAAAGCTTCTGCATCAAAGCGAACTAAATTAGGTCTCCATACATTTCTGATATGTTCTGTTGCTCTCTCTATTTCTGCAGCATTTCTAGTGCTTGCTGAATAACCTAAATACATTAGAGCGGCACCCATAGTTTCTCTCATATCATCAAGCATCGTCATTCTACCAGCTAAAGTAGTATCAGCAAAAATACTCCAACTTCTTGGAAATTCTGGTACTTGTAAAGTATTAACAATAATTCCAGCTGTTCCCATAAAATATGGAACTGAATAATTCATTCCTGGATCAAATGTTAATTTAGCTTGGATTCTTGGATTTATATATCTTAAATTTGGAAGTTTAGAATGATCTAATCTTGAGAGCATATTGCTTCTCATCATAATTTCTACATAATCTTCTGAGGGGAATACTATATCATATGTTGCTCTTCGTGAGGCAACTAATTTAGCATACATTTCTTCATTACTTGCATATTCATCGTATATAATACGAATACCATATTCTTGCTCAAATTGAGTTAGAATGCTCTGTGGAATATAATAAGTCCAGTTAAAAATATAAAGTCTATCTGATCTGTTACTACAGCTTGATAAACAAAATATAACCAATAATAAAAATACTAATCTCTTCACCCTGTTTTTCTCCTATTTTATTTAGTATACATTCCACTGGGTACGAAGTACTTGCCAGCGTTATTGTTCTCTAATGATTCACATATTAACTTTCTTGGTAATAAATTTCGGCATATATAATGACTTCCAAAAGATGAAGGATTACCATCAAAACTTACTCTTTTATTGAAGAAAAGAAGTTCAGGCTCATTATCTATAAAGTAATCTACAATTTCGTGATAATTCCACATCATAACATTACAAATCATTGCCCAAGGTTTTCCTATTTCATCTAATTTTTTAAATACTTCTAATTTTTTACTAAATGGTGGATTACTTATACATATGTCCCATTCACCGTAATCGTGAGTAAAAAAATCTTGTCCAGATTCTATATGACCATATTTTACTTTAACATTCCAATTTTTCAATAATTTAACAAACTCTGATTTTTTATTATCGAAAGGACATAATACAGTAGGATATATTTTATATTTTCTAGCCCATAATTGGAGATATTTATTTATTGGTTCTACTAATATTTGCGGTGTATAAAGTTCGTCATTCTTTTTACCTTTTCCAGTAGCTGCTGATATACTATGCGCCATTATATATAAATTAACTAAAATTTCAATAACTTAAAAAAAATCTAATTATTATGGACATTAATAAAATAGCTAAAAGTATAGATCCAAAAATTTTAAGAAAAAAGTTAAATGATATAGATCCTTTAGAAATTTTAGGAAATTTAGGTCTTTCATTACAAGATGCACAAACAGTAATGACAGGAGATATGACTCCAATATCTAAAAAAAGATTAGACATTTTAGATTTTAATTTAATTATCAATAAATATAACAATTTCGTAAATCTTAATTTGATTCATTATTTTTTTAAAAAGGCTAAATTAAAAGAAGCATTTACAGAAGATGAAATTAATGCCTATAAAGAAGCTTGGAAAAATTGGTTTGATTTCGTTTTTTTATTAGGTGAAAGAAGTATATTTCAATTATCAGAAGAACTTCAAGATAAAAGTTTAATTATAAAAATAGATGAAGATTATTATCAAATGGCATCATTTCAAAACATAAATCAAATAAATTATTTAGGTGAAAACGTTAAATTTTAATCAAATAATTCTTCCTTAAAAATTGGTTTTTCTAAATATAATCCACATTTATCATTAGAAAAATAAACTTGATGAACGCAAAGAAGAGATTCTTCTATTATTAATCCATCAAACGGAAGTTTATAATTCATACATATATTAGTAAAATTACACCCTTTAAAATTATTATACGGTTCTTTTAAATTATCTATTGGATAATTTTTAAAAGAAAATTTAACATTATAACTTTTCATTTAATTTGGAGGAAGCCAAAATAAATAAGGATGAGCTGGGCCCATTCTATCTGTTCTCCAAACATACCACGCATAAGCTACACTTCCACCATTTTGAAAATCTGTTTCCCCAAAAGGAGAACAACCTTGCCTAGACGAATGAACATAAATTTCTGATGGTTGATATTTTTGAAATAATTTATATCTTTTCTTTCCCTCTAAAAAAGTAAGTTTTAAATACATTATTACAAATCGTTTCGGTTTTAATTCTATTGCTCTCTTAATAAATTGTTCTGCTAATATAAACGGAGGATTAGTTATAATTGCATCAACTTGGGGTGATACTAATTGCGGTTCTAAAAAATCAAAAAATGCATGTCCATACCCTCTATTGACTAAATCAGTTGAATGAACATTAATTCCGTATTCTTTTAAAACTTCTGATATATTCCCATTACCACAAGCAGGTTCCCAAGCTGTATTTATTGAATGACCTTTTAAAAACTCATCCAAAAATGATATTACACTTTTTGGATGAGTAGCGTAAAAGTCGAATTCTTTTCTTTCTGCTTTAGGTTTACGATGATTCTGAATATAAATAGTTTTATTAGATTTATATTCCACTATTCGTCCTGCTGATATTTTAATTTAAATTTTGGATTAATCATCTTAAGTGAACACATTGCATGCATCTTATTATGGGGTTGTGGCATATATTCATTATAATGTTCATAACCCCTAATTACAATACCTTCAGCTGGAGTACCACTAGCATAATCTCTTTGAGCATATTCTTCTAATTCTTTTATAGAATCCCAATTAAAAGTTTTCATTTCAATAAATGGAACTGTAATTAACTTATTCTCTAAACAAAAATTCATCATTTTTTGGCCGCTAAAATATTCTCTTTTAGAAATATCAAAGAAACTAAAAATATAATATTCGTAATCTTTTAATCCAATTCTATTTTTCTGTATTCCGGGACCACAACATTCACCTTGAATTGCTACATTATCATATTTACTTAAAATAAGAGGAATATTGTATTTTGCTGCAAGATATGCATGAACATTATGTTGTCTAAAATAATCTGCTGATTTAGGAATTAATACTCTTGCTGCCTTTTTAATCTTATTTTGATAAATCATTCTGTTACGAGTAGATATAGAAAATACTCCTTTATAATTTGCCATAGTTACAGACTGACCATCCATTTTTAAAGTTATATAAACATCTCTTCCTTTCATTTTTTCAAATAATTGTGGAATAGATTGTGCTTGTGTTTCATCTGTTTTAATTAAATAAGATGGAAAATCTTGAGCAATAAAACCGTATCTCTTAAATTTAAATCTAAATAATCTATAAAGCCATTTATTTACAAAGTTTTGAAATTTAGATTTCGTTGGTGGTGGATCTTGAGGAACTTCATCTTCAATTCTTCGTATTTTTAATATTTCAGTTAAGTCCCTATCAAGAGGTGCGTCAATTGGAACACCTATTTTAGAACCTGGTGGACCATAAAAACCTTTTAAATCAAAACAAATACCTTCAGAATATACATCTCCAAGTTTCATAGTTCGAATACGATATCCTTTTCGTTTTGTACTATAACATCGCTTTTCTAGAAATTGAAATTCTTCCCACATTGGAAGAATAGAATCTGTTTCAACATAAATTGCTTTGTCTCCAATTTGGAATTGGTCCTTCTGAACAATAACTCTCCAACCTGAATTCGTAAATGAAGCTAAAACAATTCTATCTTTTCCTTCTATTGGTTCGAGGTCTTTTATTTCAACGACGTAAGCCATTTTTTTATCTGACATATTTATTCTCCTACTATAATTTTAGTTATAGTTCCTTTTGGATGAGTTTTTTCGACCCATTCTTCTTTTTTAATTTCTATCTTTCCACAAATAACACAACCTCTTCTACGTGGTACACCACCAATATAACCTTGAAGTGTTATTGAACCAATGGGTTCAAAACTTAAATCATCTACACATTGATTGTCATCATATTCTTTCCAAACATGTTTTCCAGCATCGCATCGTTCCATTAGAAGTTTGATGCGCATCGGAATTTGATCTAATTCTTCTTTAGGACAAATACTTTTATTTTTATATGCTTGTTCAAACCAATCTGAATTTTTTATCTCTTCATATTTTTTTATTGTATCAGAAACAGTTTGATCAATATAACCAATAGGTCGTAGTGATATGCCCATTGATTTGGCAACTTGATTTATATCGTCATTAAAATTTTCTTTTTCATAATTAGTATTTCCAGAAAAATGTTTTGCTACTTCGTAATATTCATCCCAAACACATTCTAATTCGTAAATATCTATTGGCCATTCTCCGTATGGGATATAATCTCCATTAACTTTCCAACCTAATTTATTTTTATCAATTATTGGTTTTAGTTGAGTCCAAAATCTCCAATCGACGTTTCTGTTTTCCCAATTTCCATCTGAAAGTTGTCCTTGTAATGCCATCCAAATTGCTTTTTGTGAATCATTTTCAAAATAAATTTCTCCAATATCTTCATCCCACCAATATCCTTTAGTCCACTGTTCTTGTGGAAGATCTTTTTCTTCTATACTATTTGGATAATAATAAGGACCAGTTTCCCAATTTTTAGTTATTTCTTTTATATAATATGATGACATATTGTATCTCCTAATCAAATAATATATTTTCTTTTAAGTATTTATTTTCAGCTTTTAATCTTGTAATTTCACTTTCCATTTCTTTAATTTTATGTAAAGCATAAGTAAGTTCATATTCACCGTTTTCATTTTTAATATGAATACCCATTGGACCCTGTAATTTAAGATCGTCTAATGAAATAGAAGCTCCATTAGAACTTATTATTACATTATTTTCAGCATCAAATTTTATTGAGGGGCTTATCATCGGCATATTTGTTCTTCTTTAATAATCCTTTTAATTTTTCTTTTAACTTTTTTGTACAAAATTCTTTAGCTTCAAACGAATTTTCACAAACTAGTTCTATTTTTTGATTCTTCGGATCTCCTAAGTAACAAACGGTGAGTCCATTTTCTAATCTAATTGTATAATATCCAACTCCTGGAAATCCTTTTAATTCTACTTTAAATCCCATAAATTGGCCGAGGAGGGACTTGAACCCTCACGCCCTTACGGGCGGCAGATTTTAAGTCTGCTATGTACTACCAATTACATCACTCGGCCATAATTTTAATTTACACGATATAATTCATTTTTCTTTTCATTATATCGCCAAAATTCACAATTTAATTTTTCTATAATTCTATTTTGTCTTTTAATATCTCTCTCTTGTAATAAATTAACTTCATAATTCAAATAATGTTTTTCTTCATCATATTCAAAAACAATATTTTTTTCACAATCATAACCATCTAAATAAAATCCACATATAGTGAATTCACCTCCTTTTAAGGCATGTTGTAAATTCCAACCCCTCTCTTTATTTAATTTATCAATATAATTACATCCAATTTTATTAAAGTTTGTTTTACATTTTCCACTTTTAACAAAACCTAATCTTACTTTTTCAATACTTTCTTTTTTATGTTTTCTTCCTTTCCAATTTCCATCTTTTCTATTTGGGTTTAATTTACAACAATTTATATGATTTGTTAAACCATATTTTGATGTACTTAAATAACCACAAAAATTACAAGTTCCTTTAAAAGGAATATCGGTACCAAAAGTTAAGTTTCTTTTATGACCAATTTCTTTTTTATGTTGTAATAATTTTGCACGACCAAAAAATTTTAATCCACAAACATCGCAAACCCATTCTCTTGAATTTTTATATGTTTTTTTCATAATAATTAGTACACACAAAATAAATATTTGTGTCTTCCAATTAACTTGTCATACCACTGAGTTCTTTAAAATTAAATGTAAATTCATTTGCTGCTGTATTCCTAATTATAGACTCTACAGACGTCTTAATAATATTATAAACACAATCCCATTTATATGGGACATATTTTTTATCTTTTCTTTCTGCTGCATATATTTCGCTATATTTTTTTGGAAGATTTTTTTCTATTTTATCTCCAACAATATCTACATGCATTTTATAAATTTCATCATTTATTAAACATTCTTTTGCTGTATTTTTTATTACATTCATTATCTCATGATAATCTTCTCCAAAAATATTTCTTGCAATTCCTGTGTGTCTTTTTTCATTCATAAACCTATGAATTCTTGCTACTTCATCTTCAAAATACAGCTCTACATTTTCATTAAAATTCATATTTACTCCTTAAAAATCTGGATCTGAATGTAACAAACTAAACATATTCAAAGAATAATTAATATCATTTTCAAGTGGATTTCTATCTTCCTTAAGAGCAATTCCAGAATATGGAATTTTTTCTTCTTTAGCCCAATTAAAAAGATGTTTATCTATTTTATCTATATTAGAACCTCTAACTCCAATTATAACACCAGGTCTAGCTGATTTTAATATAAATTTTTGTGTTTCATTATTATAAGATACATAAGTAATTCTATAATTTTCTAATTCTTGTTTTACTTCTTTAAAATATAATTCATCAACTAAATTACCTTCATTATGTTTATTCCAAATAAAATTAGAAAGTTGTCTTAAAAACATTCTACCTATAACTTCTTCTTCAGTTAAACCATCTTCTAGCCAGTTTTTAATTTGATATGCATTTAATTTAAAAAGATCTGATTTATCTACTAATTTCATAAGTAAACTCATCTAATACTCCCGTCCATTTTATATTGAATTGCTTCATCTAAAGTACCGGCATAAATATTTTCACGAAAATCTTCATCCCAAAATTTTATTTCTATAAGATTAAATTTTTCTAATGGAATTGAAACTATCAAAAATCCTTCATTATATAAAGAAATCATTTTATTTTCATATTCAGCATTATGATATTCTATTTCGTTATAAATTGCAATTGCTTCTTTATTATTTATTGCTTTTACAACTTGTGTTAAATTATACTCACGCTTTAACATATTATTATATAAGATTAAATTTATCGCCCATTATATTTTTAGCCATTTCTTCTGTTATTCTAACAAACCCTTTTCTTACTGATTTTCTAATTTTCTTACATGCATTCTTACCAAAGATTTCATGATAACAAAATTCTATTGTAATTGCAATTGGACCAACATTTATAGCTTTTGTGATAAAAGGTATATCTCTATAATGAGGTGGAGTTACTATAATATAATCTCCAATTTGGACTTCATTTCCATAAAGATCAACTGCCATTATATATTCTCCCACTTATCTGGAAATACTAAAAGATTTAAGTCAAATATTTTTTCTGATAAAATACTTTCTACTGTATATCTAATAAGAGTTCTAATTTTTGGTGCAAAACTTTTATAACTTAATTCTATCTTTTCAAAAAATTCATCTGACATTAATTTAAAATGACTTCTGAATCTTTCAAGAATAATACTTTCATGGATTTTTCTAACTTCACCAAAAGAAACACTATAAATAACAGTTAGCATTATTTTTTCTTTTATAATTTTAAATTCATCTTCTGAAAATACTGATAAATCAAAATTATCATTTAAGCTTAAATTTTCCCAATTACTGAATAACTGATCAAACCTTTCTTCAATAATTTCTTTTACACGTCCACTTCTAATAATCATTTTAATTTCCCTTAAAACTTTACTGAAAATGTTTTTTGAAAATGTCCTTCATTATCCCAATTTCCAAAATCTGCATTAAATTGACCAATTACAATAACAGTATATTCTGGAAAAAGTTCTGTAGTATTTTCAATGCGCTTGATAACACACTTTGGACCACTTCCTTCCCCACCACGCGGTTCATAACCGGCAGCTTCGATTGCTTCCCTAGCTTTTATCATTTTCCCACGAAGTGATCTGCGCTTAAAATTATTGTTATTTGGATTCCTACGACCGAAATTTCGATCATCATTAGCTTGAGCAAGGGGAAAATAAGCATCCCACCAATTCCGCATTAAACGATTTCCACGTGAAAGAATATGCTGGATATTTTCAGGCATATCTTCCATTCTCTTTTCAATTCCTTCTGGGTTTCCGCTTGCACTTAAAATTTCATTAATTGTAGGCATTATTCTATTCCTCTTTCCTTAAAATTCAAAACCCTATCTTTGAGGGCTTCTTCATACATGCTAACAGCATGCTCGATGGCCTGAATTTTTCCCCAAGCCTCTGCTCGCAATGTAGTATCTAAAAGAAACTGCCTAACAGTTTCAATTTGCTCATCAACATTTTTGCTTTTGCTTATTTGATAAAGTAAATCACCAGCCGCATTTTTTCCGGCTAAATTAAAAAAATCTTCAATATTCATATCAAAATCATTCATTTAACTATCCCTTCCATAATCTGGGCCAACATCAAAACTGAACTGAATATGTGTAGTAGCAATAACTTTTGGGCTAGTAATTTTATCACCGCAAAAGGAGGGTCCGCTCATCATTCCAGTATCGTCATATTTTCCATACGAAGTGAGTTCAACGACAATGACATCATCACAATCAGTATTGACGCCTTTTCTTTCCATCATATTGTTTAGTTGTTTTTGTGCATTATCGCTTAGAACAAATTTCATTATCTACTCCTTAATTTTGTATATGCCCACGGGACAAAATACATAAGAAAACACATAATAATTCCAGTTAAAAGAATTTTCTCGATAATCATATCCAATCCTTAAAGGCACAGATTAAAAATGCGCCTCCGCCAATAAAAAATGATATAGTTAAACAACCAACAATTTCTACAAAGTTCATGAAAAATCCTTCACTCTACCATCAGCATCAAAATTTCTGGAAAAATAATTTGCAATGGCATTATCTTGCCTTCTGGCCTCAGCAATTACTTCAGAAGGAGAAGGCCCTAATTTTACACCTATTGCTATATTATTTTTTGAAATAGTCCAATGAATTGCGTCTTCAAGTTTTCCAACATTTTCAACTTTTATCCCGGCCTTTGCCAAACGTAAACATTGACCGGCATATTTATGCATTTTTTTACGAGTTACATAAAGCTGTTTTTCAGAGAGACCATAACCCTTTAAAATCTGTTTTGCTATTGAGCAAAGAAACTTTGCATCGGCAGGAGTAAATCCTCGATTATTATGAAATTTTACTGTTTCTTGAAGTCTTTCATCAGCTGTTTGTTGCATGTTAACTGCTAAAACGCCTCTGAATAACCATTTATAATCTGTATTAAACTTTTCTCTTAATTCTAAATCGTTCATAATAATCTCCCTTACATATATTATATAAGAAGGGTAGATTATTTGTTCAAAACCTTAGAAATAGAAACTTAAACTAAAACTGGGATTCATTGGAAAAACTGAAGCAAATATACTTAAATCGTTATCATAAATATCAAATGTAACACTCATTAAAGTAACACCAAAAAAGACTCTTTCAGATAATTGAAAGAGTGACCCAAAACCTAAATAAAAACCATAATTATGAGCATCTTTTTCGTGTAATAAAATAGAATAATACCCACCAGCAAAAATACTGACTCCCATTGGACCAATATTTGCAACTCCATAACCAACGGTTAAACTAGGAATAAGTTTTTCTACACGATCTTCATAAACTATTCCAAAACCTGTAGATGCCCATAATCGATCTGTAAAATCGTAACTTACAGATATTTCACCAGAAAAAGTTTTATCTTCTGGATTTAAATCCATTTCAAAATTTCCACCTATACTCCATTCTTGTGCTGAAATAAAGCTAGTTAGAAAAACCAAAAAAATAATTAAAACATATTTTTTCATTTATTCTCCTTAATTAGATATTAACTCTGATCTCTGATTTTGTTTCCTTTTTAAATTTATCTTTAAAAAGGAAAGGATTCCTGAGATCGATGATATTATACATAAAAGTTAATATATTTATGTGATAGATATTAGTTACGTAAATAAACAATTACAAGAACATATCCCAGATTTTAAAGTTTGTATGAATGATAATCAACTTACATCATCAATAGATATTCAATACTCTATCTTAGATAAAATTGAAGAAAAAGATAATTTATACTTACAAATAAAGAAAATTGGAGAACAGTATAATCCACATATAAAAGTAGATAAGAATGGTAATTTATTAGAGATATATCCCTCTATTGATAAAGATTGGTCATTTAAAAAATTTATGCCAAATATAAAAGATAAAGTCAATAGTTTTACTTGTTATAAAAATCATATTCCGTATGCTTCTTTTAATTTAATAGATAAAAAAATTGAACATATTTATTTTTTAAAAGATATAATATATTTTAATGATATAGAATTAAGTATAATTTATAGAACTAAAAATTCTAATTTAGATCGAATTTATTATAAAATAGAAAAAGAAGATTTTGATAAATTACATAAATTTACTTATCTGCCAATTAGACATACTATAGACTTTATAAAAAATTCTAAGGCTGATTATGTTATTTTTTATTTAGATTATCCTGATAATTTTAAACCACATGCTATGATGCTAAGTTGGTCTATTTTTAATGATAATTACGATACCATTTGTTGTGAGCGTATTTATTATTCTGATTATAATTAACTTGATAGCCAAAATCTCTTTTAGCTTTTACCCACCACCATTGACCAGTACTTATAGATTGTCGTAAAGTATAGCCTTCATCATCTATAAAAAGTCGTGAAGGAAGAAGTTTAACTTTATCACCATTCTTTACTTCCCTTCCTGCCCAAGAAGGACCACAAACTTCTTGTAAAATTTGTTCTCCTGTAAGTTCACCGTTATTTGTTTTATATTTAGTTTTTAAGTTTAATTCTTTCTTCATAATAATTAGTATTTCTCATATTGTAAACTAATTATTATGAAAGATTACAATAAAATGTTTCCAGAGGGTCAAGAAGTCTCTGCTTTTATAAAAAATTCTAACAAAATTTGGGAAGGTAAGATAATAATTCGTTCAGATGGCACTAAAGTAGTTTTAAATGAAAATAAATCTTGGAAAAAATTATCAGATTTAGAAAGTGTTAAAAGAACTGGAGTACTCTTATATGAAGAAGAAAGTCTACTTCCTGATATTGATAATTTTAGTGATTTAGTAAATAATGCATTAAAAGATAAAAAAATAGATCCATCAAAAGTAGACTCAAAAACTTTAAAAGATTTCACTAATTCAGCAATGGACATGGCAGAAAAAGCTGGATTAGAAACTCCAAAGGAAGATCAAGCTGAACAACAAGCAACAGATCAGATTGCAGCTGCAAATGCAATAAATCAATCAGATAATATTGGAGATCAAGCTAAAGCTGCAGAAGCTAGAGAAGAATTTGAAGATGTAAAAGATAAAATATTAGAAGAAAAAATAAAAAATTCTTTATTAGAACTTCATCCGATTTTACAGCCATATTTACGAGAAAATAAATTAACTGAACGACTTTTTATGGAAGATGAATTAAGAGAATTGGGAAGAAAAGTTCAAGATCCTCGTATTGTTACATTTGATGAATTAAGATCTCTAGGTGACAATGCTGAAATAAATGATATAGAATATGAAATGGAAAATTATGAAGATGAAAATTATTTAGATATAGATCCAACTCTAAAAGATGAAATTATAAATAGGGCATTGGGCTTTATACATGATGATGTAGACAACATTGCTGAAACTTTAAAAAGCAATTATGAATTATCTGATGAAGATGCTGAAGAATTTGCTGTTTGTGCGATGGAAAAATTTTTAGATGAAACAGATATTGAACCACGCGAATGTATAGAACCAGATGAAGTTGAAGATGATTTTGAAAAAACTATTGATAATTATAACGGACCAAATGATGAATTATTAGATTATCTAGTTGTAGAATATGAAATTGACCCTCAAGAAGCTGAATATATTTATGAAGAGAAGAAAGGTAATCTTACTGAATGCATTATGGCTTTTGTAGATATTGTAAAAAATAGATTAAATGAACATTGGAATCCACCTATTACAGCATCTAGTTACCCAACTTTTGGATGCGAAAAACCTTATATAAGTTCTTTAGAGAAAAATATTTGTAAAGTTTGCGGATTAAAAGATGGAGAAAAACCTGGAAATGAAGTTCGCGATGGATATTGCGATGTATGTTGGGCAAAAAGATGTGATGAAAAGAAAAATTTAAAAGAAAATTTACCTTATTGGGATAAATGTTTAGCACAACAAATTAGAAAAGGTGATATTTCTTTAGATGAAGCAAAACAACTTTGTATAGAATTAGGATATGATGAAGATGATTTTGAAAAAATATTAAAAATGAGTAAGGGGATAAAAGAATCTTCTGAAGATTGGATTAAAGATGGTGGAACTTGGTGTTGGACATGCGGAAAACGAATTACTTATGAAGAAATAAAAAATGATGATTATTTAGAATCAGGAGAACCTCAATGTCAAGATTGTCTTGATGATGGAAAAATTAATGATTATATTAGAATGAAAAAAATAAAAGAATCTGAAAAACCAATAAATCAATTTAAACATCACGAAACATTTGAAGATAATGAATATTATTGGGATGAAGATGATGAGATAGATTGGGACGCTACTAGAAATAGAGAAATTAGAGATAGAGAAAAATATGATTCATTTTATGATATGATGCCGGATGAGCCAATTAAAAGTAAAGATACTTTATACACCTATGCTGATTTATGCAATCCATATAATAAAAAATCTAGACGACAATGGCATAGACATATACCAATATTTAAAAGAGAAATAAAACAACCAAAAATAGGAAGAGTTACATGAAAACATTTGAACAAATATTTGAATCAATAGCTGATTATCAATCTGGATTACCAAGAGCTCGATCATTATTAGGGGATGCATTAGAATATATTGGATCAGCTGCACAAGAAATTAAAAATTTAGAAGAAGACCATTTAGATGAATGGAATAGATTAGGTGAAATATACGGTGAATTAAAGGAGTTTTGGGCAAAATTATGAAAACATTTAATGAAATATTAAAAGAAGCAAAAAATAAATATAAATTAGAAGATATTTATACTTCGCATTTAAATTTCTTAGGTTATGAATGTTATCGAAAAAAAGGAGAACCTGGATATCATCCTCCACGAAATTTCATAGGAGACGAACCAGCCAGATTTAAAAGAGAAGATAAAATAAATACTCGTTTTTCACATTTTGTTAGAGGTATGAGAAGACTTCTTAAAAACTTTTTACAAAGCAAAGAAGATAAATTATCTTTAGATCAAGTTAGAGAAAAATTCAAAAAATATTTAAATGATTTTCACAAACAAAATTATGGTGATCCATGTGATAAGTATGATTTTGGTTCTTGGGCAATGGATTCTTATGAAGATCGACAAAGTAATAGAATAACTGATGAAGAAATAGAAGAAATTGGTAGAGAAAGATGAAATTATTTGAACGAGTGTTTAAATCAAGTAAAACATATTATCATGGTTCAGATACAAAATTTAAAACACTTGAAGCTAGGGGTGATTATATTAAAGATAATTTTTATTCACCTAGTTCACAAATAAAAGCTGCTGATAAAGACGCAGACAAACAAATTAAAATGATATTTTTAGCAACTAATAAAAAATTTGCTGAATATTATGGAAAAAGAAAAAATGGAAAATATGTTTATAAAGTAAAGTTAACTAGAAATTTAAATTTATTCGATTTATTAGATATAGATGACTGGGATAATTTATTATCATCTGGTATTAAAATTCCTAAATCTTTAGAAGGTTATAATTTTTTAAGAAATGATGAAGATTATGAAAAGTGGTGTGAAAATTATTTACAAGAAAATTACTTAAAAATAATGAATAATTGGGAAGAAAAAATGAAAAAAAATAAACATTGGGATGCTGAACGTCAATATTTATTTTGGAAAAAAGAGTATGAAAAAACTAAAAAGAAATTATCAAGAGGAAGAGCTTGGGCTCTTAAAGAATTTGGTAATACTTATTTAGATATAGAAAAACCAGACGTATTAAAAATAGTTAAAAAATTAGGATACGATGGTGTAGTATTACGAGAAGGTGGTGATGAGAATCTTGGTATTTTTAATGCTGAAGATGTTAAAATAATTGATGTTGAAAAAATACAAAGGGTAAATAAATGAAAACATTTAAACAAATATATGAAAGTAAAGATCCACGAAAAACTTTATTAAAGGGTTTATCAACTTGGGGAAAAGAAAAACATTGGAAAGATACTCCTTTTATGAAATGGAAAGAATCTCATTTAGCTGATTGGGTTAATTATGTTAGAGAAGCAGAAAATCCAAATGATACTAGAAGATTGCCAACAGGTACCGGATATACAGATTCTCCATTAGTTCCAAGATTTAGTCCAGATTCTTTTAGAACAGTAAATTATATACCAATGTTAAGACGCATGGCCCATTCTGGTTATTCTTTAAGTGATACTGTAGACATTTTAACTAAAGCTTATATTAGTTTAGAAAAAGAAGATATAGAAAACGGTTATAAATATTTACTTGGAGACGATTAAGTGAAAACATTTAATGAAATATATCTTTTAAATGAAAAATCTCTTTCTATAAAAAAAGAAAATGAAGTTTTAATGATTGGCCAAGAAAAAATTTCTGATGAATTAAATGAAAAATTATTTAAAATAAAAAGAAAATCTAATTGGAAATTATTTGATCCAAAAAGAAATTATAATAATGCTTTAGAATTAGTAGAAGATTCTTTATTTGGGAATAATGAATGTTATTTAATATTATCAAATGATGGTGAAATACCAATTGGTCATATAAGATTTAAATCAGGTAATTCTCTTCTTAAAACACGAGGAGATATATATACAGTTGCATTTCAACAAAATAATATAACATTTATAAAAGATATTATAAACTTAATGAAATTAAAAATTAAACAAAACGGTAAATTAGAATGGTCAGTATTATATGAAAATCCAATTAAAGAAGCTTATAATAAATTAGTCAGTAAATGGGGCGGAAAAATAGAAAAAGGACCAGATTCTACAACTCTTTATACAGTGACAAGAAAAAATCTTAAGGATAACTTAAATGAGACCTAATATTATAAATAGACTAGATGACACAATAAATTCTTTCGATAGTCTTATAAAAGAATTTGAACAAAATAAAATTCAAGAAGAAATAGAAATAAATGGAAATAAAGCTTCTGTAATCATTAGAGATTTTGAATCATTACCACTACTTAAAAATTTAAAAAAGATATTAAGAATAGCTCATCATTTTATTAAAGATATATTTGCTACCAGATTTATTCAGAATAGATATTTAAAATTTTTTAGATTAATTTCAGAAGATACTCATAAAACTTCAGCTCATGCAGCTAGACGAATAACTCAAGAATATTGGAATAAAAAAATTCCAGGAAAAACTTTAGATAATGTAAAAGAAACTATAGATAAAATGATTTTTGAAATAAATGAAATTATAAATTTTTTAAATTTAAAAATACAAAGTAAATCAGAACAAATTAAAATAATTCCTGACATTAAATGGATTCAAAAGAAAATACGTTATGCTGAATCTTTTGAAGATATTTATAATGAATCAATCGAATAATAAATTACTATTTTTCTTTAAAAGTAAAAGTTCTTTTTCTAATCTAGATATTCTATGTTTAAGTTCAGCCATTTCTTGAAGTTGTTCTTCAAAGTTTGTTATTTTATGTATTATATCATCAAAATAACTTGATGTACCCATACCTGTATCAATAGAAATTGGGCCCGGTCCTGACATTCCTTGAACACCAACAATTTTACCGATTCCACCTTCAGCTATATTATATGTTCCCATAATTTTAATCCAATAAAAAATTTTGTTCTTTTTTTAATTTTTGTATTTCATCTTTTATAAAATATAATTCTTTACTTATATTATCTAATATAGATTGAAGTTCTGCAATATTATTATCAGTTGCTTCATTTCTTTTCCAAATGCTTTCAAAATCGAAAACATCTTCTAATTCTTCTCGTACTGATTCTAAAGAGTTTATCATTATTATTTATATTAACAAAAAAAAATCCCGCCGAATGGCGGGATTATATTTAATCTAAGATTATGGACGAGCTCTATTACCTGCTCTTTGATTGTGATCCTTAAGATTATCAATTGCAATAATAGCAAGATATCTTCTGTTAAGGACTGCCCAGTCACCATAAGTTGCAATTCCTGCTTCTTTGTAGAAGTTCTTTCTTTGGATAATACCTGTTGAGAAGAATGGTATGAGAGTACCGAAAGCGATACTTACGTCATTTTCTACTTGGTCGTTTTTCCATACACAAAGTAATTCATTTGTTGGAATAATATTACTTGGTACTTTGAAAAGTGGAATTCCGTCGAGTTCACCAAATTGGTGTGAACCAGTTTGATTTTGTTTACCTTTTGGACTATAACCTGCATTTAAGTGCATGTATGAACAAGCTGATGGACCAGCTACGAGTCTGCTTACGCCTCCTCTATTGAGTTCATCGTAGATAATATCGCCGATAGCATCAATAGCATTAACGAATGTTTGAGCATTGTCTCTATAACCATCTTTTGTTCCATTAGTTACTGGATTTGTTGGAGGTACTCCTTCGCCAGCATTTGTTGTGTTATATGCAGCATCGAATACATAGTAGTAATTAGGATTATGTTTTGCATTTGTCTTTGCTACTGCGTATGCTAATCTAATTGCACGATAGTCAAGAGCACTTCTGATTTCTTGTGAAGCATAGCTAACAAGATATTCTTCTGCACTGATGTTAAAGCTTGTATCTAATGTGATTTCAGTTAATTGACTCCAAGAAACACCGATTGTTGTAGGACTTGGTCTAAACATATATTCATCCATTCTGAGTTCTACTTCACCTAAGTAATTTCCTTCGAAATCGCTTTCTGAATTAAATCTACCGAAAGCTCTTAATTGAGTTTTACCAGCTTCGAACCATGATGGTGTTTGGCCTTCAATTTCAATTTTAATAATAAATGTACCAGTTGATGCAAGAACAGGTGCTAAATTTGCACTTGCTACAGGTGGAGTAACTCCAGGGATAGTCATATCTCTAGTTCCAACTGGATCATCCCAATGTGCGCTATTACCTGGACCAATTTTTGGAGGTGCTACTAAGAACTTATCTCTTACTTGTGCTGATTTAAGAATTGTTACCTTAAATCCAGGTGCTGCAAAGAATTGTCCGCTTCCCTTATCTTGAACAGCAATTACTTGTTGTTCTGCTCTTTCTGGTTTATCGCCAGGATTAAAGCCGTATAAGTTTGTATATCCATCCATGAATAATGCACCGTCAACGCCCCACTTTCCTGATTGGAAAGCTGTTTCGTCAGAAATGCCAGAAATATCAGCTGATGTAACTCTCTTGAAAATAAGACCATATTCAATTGTATCGTCACCAAGAGCTGGTGCAGGACCTGTAAGACCATCGGCATTTACTACGATAGCATTTGCAAGTTCCATGTTATGTCTGTCTCTTGTATCTTCATAAAGAGCTTTTCTAAAATCGTCACCATTAAATTCACCACCGAGGCTGTATCCCCATGGATCATAATCTTGTGGTTGACCAGCAGCGTCTCTGTCATTGAAACCATCATAATCAGCTGATCTGTCTAATTGTGGATGTCCACTTGCAGTTTTGCTGAAGAATGGTCTGATGTATTTAATACTATCTTTTGTTGTTTCAAGAGCGAACTCTGTGAAAACTTTATTTCTAATTATGTTAGGCATTGCTAATCTAACAAGTCTTAACATATTTTCTGGTGTGAAATCATTAAGCGCTGTTGCGAGTTGTGACTCACGAAGACCCTGCATGAAAGCAGTTTGTCTATCTAAGTTGATAGCTACGTTTCTGGCATCAGAAATTGGCATTTGCTTGAGGCCTGCTCCAATTTCTGGAATTCTTGACCATGCTTCAACTAATCTATCTGCACGAAACTTTTTATCTTCCTTGTAAAGTTGCATTGCTGCACTTTCGCGGAGTCTATTGTCTGTTTCTTTTTGTGCAATTCTTTCTTTTAAAGACATCGTTTTTCTCCTATAAAAATGTTTTTGTTCTCGAAATTATTTAGAAGAAATTAGTTTTTGAACTTTATTGCGATCATATTAAAAATCATTATAAGCATATTAAACTTAAAAATTTGCATATTAGTATAACTTCTTTCTTACCTTTATGATTATTTAGTTATTTTATTTTAAATGACTACACTTTTATTATTTTCTATATCGAGCCCATAACGATAAGGGTTCCTTCTCCGACATTAATTTCACATTTTGTGATATTAGCTTTGACAGGTTTAATTCTTTCTAATACATAATTAGCATCATGTTGAATAGCTTGCTGATCTATATCTTGACCTATCCACTGTTCTACTATATATTGAAAAGTAAACTCTATTCCCATTTTCCCTTGACTATCGAATGATGGCATACATTGACCTAATGCTCTTTGATATAAATTATTAGCACCTAATAATTCTATCATAGATATTTCTAAAAGAGGAACTAAAGTTTGAACTAATTGAGCTACTTTATCCGCAGCTACTTTTGGTAATCCCATTATAGTTTGATAATTACCCTGGTTAAATTTTATTTCAGCATTCCCAACTGGATCTAAAGCATCAAATTGACCAGAAGCAATTCCTTCTGCATTTTGTGGTACGGCCCCATCTCTTACTGGGGTTAACTGCTCGTCTGTGAGTTTTGGTTGATTATTATCATCTATTGGATGAGGATTAAAAGGTTTTTGTTCTTCTTCGTTTTTATCTGCCATAATTATTTAGTTATCCAAAACTTGATTACTAAAAGTGCGGCCAACTAAGTTATCACTTAATTTTTTACCTAATACTGGTTCACCTTTAGTCTTTAAAGTTAGTTTATAAGTTAATTTTGTAAAATTTTTAGATGTTACAACTAAAGTACAATCGTATTCAGACCCTGGATATAAGTTAGTGAGCTCAAATGTATTTATATGAATATCATTTATTTGAGTTCTTAATATACCTGGAATATAAAGAGAAATATTATCAAAATGAATTAAATCAGCTTCTTTTATTTTCCATTCTATAAATAATGAAGTTTCAGTAGTTTTATCGTCACATTGATGATATTCATCTAAAACACAATCTCTTTCTTCTTGAAAATAACCAGCTACAGCATCAGCAACTACAACATTAATTTCATTATCTTCTTCAACTAAAATTGGACTCTCAAAAAATTGTCCATTATTTTTTAATTCGAGACTAAAAGTACTCTCAACACTATCATCCCATGTTTCTTTATAATATGGATCAAAATCTTGTGGTAAATGAATAACATTACCCATACTATCAACTTGAGGTTTTCTAGACATAAATTTATTAAATTCATTAGGCGTCCATTTACTATCAGCCCAAATTAAAGATGTTTTTTGAGTATAAACAATTTTTTGATCATTATAACCATAAAGGCCGCTAAATCTCATTGGCAATTTTATTCCATCATCAATACTTTCTATTAAAGTTTGATAAGACCTAATAGTAAATTCACATTTAACTGGAAATATTTTAGATTTTTCTAACCATTCTTTTTCAGCATAATTTACATTACTATCTATGGATTCCAAAGTTATAAAAACTGGAATATCAATAGGATAGCCACATAATACGTGTTGTACTATAAAATAAACTGGAAATTTTGGTGTTTTTTCCCAATATAATAATTGACTAGCAATATTTACATCATCTCTTCTAGCAAAAAATGCTGTCATATTATATGTAGTTTTAACGGCAGCTGCTTTAAGAATTATCCCACTATCAGGTTGTATTTGTCCCAAAACTATTTGACCAGCATTTTGAGTTGAGCCCCTATCATCTTCTTCATAAGGACCTTCTTGAGAATAGCAAGCATAAGGTAAATCTAGATTTATATAATTATAAGTATCATTTTTAATATCACCTCTTCCTAAAGTCTCTACTCTTCTTCTAAAAGCAATATCTTCTTTAGAATAAACTACTTTAGATAAATCGCCTTTAAATAAAAGTTGTGATAAGAAAAATTCCATACCAAACTTACAACAAAGATTAGTGTCAATAATATTAGCATCACGAACTGATTGATAATAACTTTTAATTGCTATTTCTTGTCCAATATTTTTTTCCATTATGCACCTACTTCTTCTACAATTAAGTTATAACTAATATGCTGCGTATCTGAGCGATACTGAGCAATTGGGTGTGTCATATAAGCAACTAATTCACCACGTTGATTAAATAATCCCATTTCAGTAATATCTACAACACCAAAATCTCTATTATTCTTATCTAATATATTTTCTCTAGTATTTAGATAAAAAGATAAATCTATTTTATTTTCAAGTTCTACAGTTGAAGTCCATATTGATCTATAAGGACCAATACTTGAGAACGTATTAAAATATTTTATTCCAAACAAAAACTTATGTTGTTCAAATTGATAAGTATCATAAGGACCTTGTACAATTAAATTTATTAAACCATTATTGTGTTCTATAATATCTAATTTAGAATTTTGAATTAAATCGTCTTCTATTCTACAATAACGATATAATAAAGAATTATCAACTTTAGTTAAATAAGATTTACTTACTTCTTGTTGAATAAAATCATTACCAAATTTTGTTGGAGATGTTAAATTTACAGAAGGTACAAAGTCTTTTAATTTTTCATCATAAACATCTTTTATATTTATATTTACAATAAATGGATTAATTTCTTTTCCTTCAATATAGAATTCTGATTTGAACCAATCTATTGAAGATTTATATAATGGTTCTAATGGATTAAATCTAGGATCTATATTACCATAAATATCAGCCCTACAATCACCTAATTCATTTCCTAATACATCAAACTCTACTCTTCTATTTCTAACAGTTGGTCTAGTAAATCTTCCTTCATTATCAGCTAAATAAATCATAAAACCATCTTTGTTAAGCCAATTATTTGTATAATATAATGGTAAAGATTCAGAATTATACATTATATTATTTATAGTAATTGGTGGTGGAACGTATGAATTTTCATTAATAAATATTCTATCAAAACCATAAAGTCTAGCTTCAACCGTACTTACTGGATAAATATAATCAGGATGATTTAAAGTTTTTAATTGAGGATATATTGTGTTTAATGGGAGTAATTTCATTTTAATAAAGAAAATATCACCAGTATTTAAATCTACTTTATCGTAATTTATTAAATTACCTAATTTCATATTAGAAAAATTAGGTGCAATACTTACAATTTCATTAAATACTCTTCCATTAAAAGTTTCAATAATTCTTCTTTCTTTATATTCAATTATATTATCTAACTTGTCTACTAAATCTCTAAAGTTTCTATATGCTGGTTTATTTAATAAAATATTTCCATAAAGACCATCAACAATAATTAATGATGTATGTTTAAATTCATATTCGCCGTTTTGATCTACAACATATACCCATTTTTCTAAATTTATATTATCTACAAATATTTCATTTATAACTTTAATACTTTCTATTAAGTTAACATAATTAGATACAAATCTAATTCTTTGTCTATCAAATTCAAAATGTAATTGACCTGTTAAATAATTTGTAGTACTATTTGGGTTATAAACAAGCTGATCTTTAGAATATATTCTACATTGAACTTCATTTAAGTTACTAATAGTAGTTGCCCAAGATCTATTTAGTAATAATTCTAGATGAAAGTTTCTAACATCTAATTTAAATTCGTAATGAGAATTTATAGTCATAAATCTAGTTGCTTGTTCATAATCTATTGCAATAAGTTGAACTTCAAAATCTAATAATTGATTAGCATTATTTTCCCATCTAATAAATTCTCTAGTTGTATAATCTATAGATATAAAATAAGAAGGTTCATTATTATCTCTAAATTTTAATGATCTACCATCAAAATTTATTGTAATAGTATTTAAGTGATATAATTCTTCTTTATCGAACTCTATTCTATTTATATTTAATATTTTTCCAATTTCTGTTTCTTCTTTTGGAGCAACATTTAAATCATAATTAAATGTTTGACCATTCTCATCTTTAATAAATACTCTAATTAAATCGTGGTCAAATACTGGAAGATTTTCTTCTGAATATATAAACGTATCATCATATAAAAATAATAATCTACCATTTTCGTAAATAATAGAAGTTCCTTCTGGTAATCTAATTGGTCTATTTCTATAATCTCTTATTTCAATTTCGTATTCAGAAATTAAGGATTCGTTTACAGTTAAACCAGCTTTTATTATTCTAAATAAAGTTAATAATATTTGATGTCTTCCAGAAGAATGTAAAATTTCTGGGCCAGAATCTGATTGCGTTGTTACGGGTTGTCTAATAGTTGGTGAATTAAACCAAATAGTATTTTTTGGTGTATATACTTCTATTGGTGCTTGCTCTAATTTGAAAACATTATATTCAGTATATAATCCATCTGGATGGGTTTCATTACCTTCATAACCAATTGCATCTGGATAAAATTTAACTTTATTTACTTTATTGATAAGATTATTATAATTTATTTTAACATCGTTATTAGTTGATAACCAGAATAATCCATTTTTAGAATTATATTTATTTCCATTTCTATCATTTAAATAAATATATTCTTCAAATTTATTTTCTACAAGTTTTCTTTCAAATGCTCTATAATCTATAAGTTCTGGTCTTTCATAAATAAAGTTTTCATTATGCATTGACCCACCATAACCACGAGGTTTTATATAAATACCGTTAAATTGTTGTAAATCTTCGATTGGTTCTATATATTCGAATTCAGTATCATCACTTCTTCGTTTATGATTAGCCCATTCAAAAGTTATATTATCATAAGATATTTGTCCGTTTGCAAATTGATATGGCATAGAAATATTCATATAGAAATTATTATTTTCTTTTAATAATAATGTTGAAGTTACTAAATCGTAAACATAATATTCATCTTTCCATCTAAATGGAGCAAATCTTGAAGATAATCTTTTACCATAAATTGGTCCAAAAGGTCCTTCAAATTGTTCTACAGAATCTACAGCTCTAATAAAATCTTCACCAATTCTAAATGGATTTAATATAAATGATTGTGTTCTACCTTCGTCATCTACTTTATTTATATCTAATACATAACCGACAGGTGTTCCTACCCAAGATGGGTCTGAATTATAAGCCCATTTATATAATAATCGTTTTTCGTCATCTTCTTCACTAACAAGATAATCTATTACTGTTTTAATATCTGGTAAACTAATAAATAATTTTGGATTAGAACCATCAAAATCTAAAAATTGAATTTGTTTATTATCTAAATCATTTAATAAATCACCAAATATGTCATGTTCCTCAGCTTTAAAACCTGGAACTAAAACAGGCGCAGGAACTAAAGTTTGATAATCTATATTTTCCTTTATTAATGTTTCTAATGTAAAATAATTATGATTAGAAGAAGAGTCTCTGAATACGAGATAATTCCCATTAGCTTGACATAAATAAATTGTTTGATTATTAAAGTTTATTGCTTCAATATATTTATATATTTCATTACCTTTTGAATCTACAATTGGATCATGATATCTGTAAATAGATCTCCCAGCATCTTCTGAAATAGCTGGAATACCTCTTATTGGTAAAACTTCTCGTTGATAAACATTACTTAAATCAGCATCACTTGGGTGTCTTAAAACCATAGCTTCACGAGGAGAATATAATCTATTAGCTTGTGTAGGATCATCAACTTCTTTAATATGATTAACTAAAAGATAACCATTAGAATCTAAATATTCTTCTTTATAATCGAGATAGATTGTTGGATTTTCTATAAGTTCAGTTTGGTCTATTGATACTAATACTCTTAATATTTCTTCATTATCAGCTGGATCAACTGCATTAGTGTATCTGATAAAATCATCACCAATTTCTATAATTCGTTGTTCTCCAGATAATGGCATTAGATTATACTGATCTTCTAATAAAAATCTATGTCCAGGATTAGCAATATAATGTGGAAATACATGGTCTCTTGCTACTAAAACACCATTTAAGAAATTAATATTAAAGTTTTTCCAAGAATTCGCTAAATTATTTATAGTAATATTTTCTAAATCAGTTGCTGTATAAATAAAATTTTCCCCATCAAAAGCCATTAAAGAATTTGTTTCCTGTTCATTTATAGTAAATGTAGTATAACCTAAAATATTAGCACTAGCAGATGAAGAAGGAGATTTATATATTACATTTATTTTATTTCCAATTTTATAAACTGAATCACACCAAATATCTGGGGGATCAGCTGACGCATTATTTTCATAGTCATGTGAGCTTTTAGTAATAGCATTTGTTGGTATTCTAACTTGATTAAATGATTGTCCATTATTATCACTATAAAATATTGCTGGATATTTTTTTCCAAATACTATAAATGAAGTACTTGGATTATTAAATTCACCATTTAATTTAATTCTATTTGGGAATAATCTAATAATATGTTCTAATTGTGACCAATCTGGATTAGGTCCCTGGGCCCCAAATTTATTATAAACATTTAATACATCTTCATTAGCCATTACATAGCCGGCATATATTTGAACATTATTATTTATGTATTTACCCATTATTTCAAAAGCTTTTCGAGGTTTTTGAACTGGGAATGAATCAATAGTAAATGTATCATTTCCAACCATTACCGTTCTAGTTTCAAAAGAAGTTTCTGTAGAATTAAATACATATTCTGGCGCCATATTACTAATATGCCAGTTATTATAATTTTCAATTTCATCTCTACAAGTTGCTTTATTTAATGGGAATGAAATAATATCATCATAAATATTTTGTATAATAAGTTGAGCATTAGTTAATTTAACATCTTTTATTCCACCTGGCTCAAAATAATAAATGTATCTTTGTGCACCACAAATTACTGAAAAATAATCTGCTAAGTATCTTAAATAATTTTGTCGAGTTAAATAAACAGAAGTAGTTAAACCTAATTCAAATTTTACTTCTTGAGATGATCTCCATTTTTCATGATAACCACTATTATTTTCAAAGAATCTAGGTATTTTACCTTTTTCATTATAAATAAAAGTAATATCATTTTCAATAATATCTATTGGACATAGTTCATCTGTTGGATAATATTGTACTGGATGTGCAGTTATCCAATCAGAAATAGCTTTATAAACTATACTGATGGCGTTTTGAGAATCAGCATCCATTCCCTCTCTTGCCGCGTTTGCAATTGCTGTTATTTGAGCTAAAGTAATATCTCTTTGATCATTAACTAAAGTATATGCTTCATCTAATGTCATCTCATTAAATAATTGATATGTACCATTAAATACAGAAGGTAATTCAGCGCGCTTCCAATGATTTTCTTCTGTTACTCCAGTTGGTACTAATACGTCTCTTCCTTCTGAAGTTATTAAATCGAGATTTAAGTGTTCTTCCCCATTTGCTATTGGAGAATAATAATTTGTTGGAGTATAAAAGAATATAGTTGAACCAATAATAATAACTTGATTATCAAATATATTATAATCTACCCATCTTCTAGCTCTAAATTTTTCATAAAGATATTCTATAGAAGTATCATCACTTCTAATTAAAGGATTATAAGGGCCCTCTTCATAAATATTATCGTTATAAATATCATTAGCTGGTCTTTCACCAATAAAGAATGGCGCGGCCTCCGTTATAGTTCCGGGAAAGTTTTCTTCTGAAATACCTTCTTGCGGAAACCCACCAAAGATTTGTTTAGTTATAGTTCTATTATGTGTTATAACTTCTTTCTTTGTAGAAACAAACATATTTAATATATCAAATTGTCCTATTCCAGTAGTTCCATCATTATTTACTGTTATTTCTAAAGTTACATTAGTTATATTTTGTCTACAAACTACAGCAGCAACTATTATATTTTCATTAACATCTGGTCTTGGTAATCTCCATAAAAATTGTCCACCAAAAATACTATCTCTATTTGTAACATCATAATATCTACCAAACTCATGGCCGACTAAATAAGTAACTACATTTGCAATTTCAGTAGAATTATAATTTGAAATAAAATTATAAAAATCTTGAGTATTATCAGTAACAACCCATCGTTGAATAACTTTATCGTATACCCAAATTTGATCTATATCAGCTGGAGTATTAAATGAAGGTGTCTGAATACCGATAGATATAGAATTAGCTGACATAAGAGCACCAGCAGTTCCTTCTAATTTTTTAACAGAAAAACTTAATACTTTATAATCATTTGCAGGAACATTAATTCTTGTTCTACTTTGAATAACACCACTATTACCAGAAATTCTTAAACCAGGCCAACCTAATGGATTTCCTAATGAATTACTTAATTGTAAATTACTTGAAGTAGAAAAATTTTCTGGGGCAAAGAAAGTTTCTTTTTGTACATCTCTTATCGGTACTGAAATAAATGAAACATCTCTTGCTAAAACTGTTTTATGATTATCCCATCTATTATCACCAAAATCTTTATCTTTTATAGTTACAAATTGATAAGTATTTATATCAATACCTTTTTCATTATATATTTCTTCAATAAAATAATCTGAATGAGTTATAGTTAAATTATTTTCAGATGAAACTGTAATAGAATACATTTCAGAAGTACCGTTTGGATTAGAAACACTAATAACCCATTTATCTATATTTTCATCCCAAGTTAAAGAGTCCACAGTTGTTCCGGTTGTAAAATTAGGAACAGCAAACTGCACATCTAATTCTACTTCTTTTTCTAAACCTTGTAACGATTTTACATATTTTAATCCAATAGCGTTATCAGCTACAAAGATCATTATATTTTTATTAAAATCTATAAACTTAATATTAAAACTAGAATTGGTTAAAGTATAATTATTATATGATGTAGTATTTACATTAGAAATACCAACTATAGAATTTATAACGTCACTTATTTTTACATTATTTAATGAATCAGCTAATTTAGTATTTTTTCCAAAATTTATAGTATTAGGTTGATAAATATTTATTTCACCTTCTAATACTAACATATTTTTGAAATATTTAAAAGCCATTGAGTCTGTATCAGTTGATATAGATTTTGTAACATCAACCCACTGAATAATAGGTGGATATATTTTTTGTTCATCTGGCCATTTAGCATCAGCAAAATCTATTATAGATTCTGGGAAATTTTGAGTTACATTATTATAAGTTCTGACTGGCATTAATTTTTGTATTTCAGTAGAAAATCTTAATTTATTAGAAGTAATAATTGGTTCTCTATCGTCTCTATAATTTACGCTAATATAAACATCAGTATCATCTATAGCATTTCTATCTTTAATATAAATGCCTTTCATTATCCCTTCAATATTACAATATGAAGAAAATAAAGTAGATTCTAAGTTTACATTAAATTGGGAACGAATATTTATTTGTTCTAATTCTAATATTCTATCAAATAAACTAGCTGTATCAGCATCAAATCTAATTCCAGTAATTGGAGTTATAACACCTTGATTTACAAACTGACCACCAACGGTTGCACCTAATTTTTGATATTGGCCATATATAAATAATAAATTTTTAAAATATAAATTATCTTCTTGCTTAATAGCAAATTTTATTCTTTCATTATGAATAGTATTAAAAGAATAAAGTTTATCGTTAAAATTATCATAATAAATATTATCTTGAGTTATATCATAAATATCTTCAACAAGATTATTATTTTCATCATACTTTAATTCATTATTTTCATCATAAGGATAACCCTCTACTGTAAAATGTGGAATTACCGCTACTTTAATATCTACTGAACCTTTAAGTAAGTTTTTATATTTTAAATCTATAACATTAGTATATTTTTCTATTTTTTCAAATAAGAATATATCCTTAGTTATTAAATTATTTCCACTTTGATAACTTGTATAACCATATTTTCCAATAAAGAAGAAATATTCGTATTCATTAATTCTTATTTTTCTTGCTGAATCTATTAAAAATGTAAATTTATTTTCATTTAATAAAATAATTTTAAAATCGTTTTCTAAATAAATTAATGCTATATTTTGTCCAGGAGTTATTAAACAATCGTGTAATAAATCAAACCCAAAAGCATAATTAAACCAATAAACATTATTTTTAGAAATAACATTAGTAAATTCATTAGAGAACGATCTAGGAAACATTACTATTTGAGTATCGTTTATATTATAATCAGTTCCTAAAACTTTTTCTCTAAATCTTCTCTGTATTTCTAAATCAAATTCTTCTTTAGCAATTTCTATTTCAAATCTTTTAATTATTTCTTCTTCAAATTCTTCTTCAGTTAAATCTGGTGCTTCTAATTCTAATTCTTCTCTTACTCTTAATAAAATTTCTTCTTTTAATTTTTCAGTTATAATTTCTAAATCTTCTTTATGGGTGAAGATAGTATTATATATACTTAATAATTCTTTTACTGAATAACATTGTGTTCTAGCTATTGATCCAGTAAATAAACCTAAATTTATAAGTAATTTTAAAAGTAATCTATGTTTAAGAGTTAATTCTTCTACAATAGTAGAAACTTCAATACCATCATTATTAGTAGTAATTTTTGGATTAGTAAAGAAACCATCATTATTAGATACTGGATAAGCATTAGCAATTATTGCTCTGGCTTCTTCACCTTCTGGCTTTACCATAATATTTTCTAATGCGACCTGATCACCATAAACACCTGAGAATATAAAATCTTTTACAACCCATTTTTCATCTTCATAAACTATAATAGTTCCAGTTTCAAAAGTTCTTTCAGTAGTTTCGTATATATCAGAATTTTCACCATAATTTTGATCATCTATAACAGCTACTAATTGAATTCTTTCTGCAATAGAATAATAATAAATGTTATTAGCATCTGTTGGAGGAGGTGGGTATTGTATATAATATTGATTTCTATTTTCATAAAATTGAGCTCTTGGCACCCAAACACCCTCATATTTAAAATTAAGATATTGTCCTTCAACAATTACATGTAAATCATCACCATTTTCATCTACTGTTCTCAAATTATTTAAAGAAATATTTCTAAAAATATTTAATTCAAAAAACTTTTTATTTACTATTTTTAATTTTTCTTCATTCATTTTAACAAGATTTTTAAATACTTGTTTTATAACTGAAAATTGAACAGTTGTATATCTTCTAGTTAAATGATTATCAAATGTTATAGATTTTTGAACTTCATATTCGCCAAGATAAACTCTCATTATTGGTCTATGAATACTATAAATTGGATCAACATCAGCTTCATTATTTATTTCAAATGTTTTCTTTCCCCATAATGATCTATCAGCTTTTCTTAAATCAATTCCCTGTTCTTTTAATTCTTGATAAGATAATGCTCCTTTTTCAGATTGATATTTTAAATCTTTATATTTTGTTAAATAAGTATTATCATATACATCATGATTCCAAAAAGATCTAGGTTCATATGTTTTAGCTTGTGCATCAACTGGTCCTGTTCTAGAAAACTCGTCTAATTTTCCAATACCAATATCAACATAATAAGGCATTGTTTGATCTGTCCAACCATAAGTAAAAAATCTTAAGTCAATATTTGGATCAGAATATTTTGCATCTGGAATTTGAGATATTGTACCGTTTGAATGTGTAAATGCATTTATATTTACACCAATATTTATTTTATCAGAAGCTCTAGAAAGTTCTAGTAAATAATCTTGGAAATAATCTAGAATTTCTTTTTTCATTATATATTCTCGATCTTTTGTAAATTTAAAAGTTCCATTTCCGTCTGTTAAATAATTCTGTTTATCTCTATTTAATTCTTTATAAGTTTTATAAGCACCAACTTCTAAAAATAAATCTCCACTAGAATTTATTACAGATGGTATAGTATAATGTGTCATTGAATCTTCACCAAAATTGTGTAAATCCCAAACGTGTTGTTCAAAAAAACGTCTATATACTGATTGTTCTCTTAAATGCTTTAAAGTTATTTCTTTATATTTTGAAGTATCTACAACACTATTTACAAAACCACTAGATATAAATGGATATTTTGACCCTTCAGCACCATAAGCATAATGATCTAATATAGAACCAGTATCTATAAGTTCATTTCGAGACAATTCTCTTCTGTATCTAAAAAAGTTTTTACTTATATCTTTAGCATGTAAATTCATTTTAGTTAAGAAAGTTAAAACAAAATCTCCAGTTACATTTAATGGTTCACTTACTGTAATAAAATGTCTAACGTTATTTATAGCTTCAATAAATATGTCATTTTCTATTGTTGGTCCTATAACTTCATCACCTGTTGATAATGCTGCCATTCTAAATCTAGACTCATCATCAATAAAATCTATAATTTTTGATCCAGCTGTAGTTATTCCTCTTATCTCTATTCTATTATGAACAAATGCTTCGCCTCTAAAATTATTTCTTTTTTCGTATGGTAAAAATAATTCTAAGAAACCAGCAACAGCAAAAGAAAATCTTCTGTTATTAGTTCTATCTACAATTTTTATAATATCTTTATTTAAAGTTAAATAATGATATTTTTCCAATTCATATTTTTTAATATAATTAGATAATTCTAAAATATTAGAATTATCTGATGTGTCTATTGATTCGAAAAAATCTCCTGATGGTTTAATAATATCTAAATTATTATTTACAATAGAAGCTGTATTTAATGAACCAAAAGTATAATCTTCTATAACTCCTTCTGTTCCGTATAATTCTTCAATTTTATATTCTAAAAATTCATTAAATTTATCTAATGATATAGATAATGTACCAATAAATCTGTCTTGATGATTCAATAAAGAATAAGAAGATAATTCATCATCAGTTGTTCGCATATAAATATCAGATGGTAATGGGTTAAGTAAAAATCCTCTATTTGGTAAGTATTCATCTAAAATTAAATCAATTCTATTTATATTATTAAGAGCTATTCTCTTTTCATTACTTAATCTATTAGAATCTAAGTTTAAATAATAATCCCTGTCTAAGTCTATTGCAATTTCACAGAAAAGCCATGGGAGATAATAACTATTGTATTCTTCAATTATTGATAATAAATTATTGTATGCTTCTATAAATAAAACATTTTTAAATAATAAATCATTATCATTTACATTTTTAACAAATTTTTCTAAATAAAGTTTTAAGAGATTTTGTTTATTTTCCGATAGATAATAATTATCTATAATTATGGTAATTAAATCTTTTATATTACTAAAAGTTTCATTAAGATATATAATATGATTATCATATGAAGATATTTTGTCTTTTAAAAGAGTTATTAAACCATTATAATAATTAAAAAGTTGTGGTTGTTCAAATAAGAAATTAGATTCGAACTCATTTATAAAAGTTTCTATAATAGTAACTTGTTTTTTACATTCTTCTATAAAATTAAATATATTGTCATTATAATTTAAACTATCTATAACAGAAATAAATGATACAAAATTGTTATCTAATTTTATTTTTTCTTGTAAAAATAAGATTATAATTTCTCTTTTTTCTATAATTTGTTCAATTATTTTTCTATTTTCATAAGCATTAGCTATAATCTGATTTAAATCACCTAAAGTTTCATTTTCTTTTTCTAAATTTTTTATTTCTATGTCTAATTTTGCTAAATCTTCATATAATAAAGCCATATCATTTGTTATAGCGTCATTAAATGTAAAGTTTTGAATTAAGACTCTTATTCTTTCACAAAAATAGCTAACATTTTCTAAATTACCAATATTAGATGTAATATATTCATTACTAACATTTATAAAACTACTTAATAAAGAACGTAAATTAGTTTGTAATGATCTAATCGGCCCATCACTTACTTCTACATTTCTAAAAATTTCGCTTTTAAATCTATTGTTTAATCTTAAAATGTTATCATTAAAATTTTTAAACTTTGTTTGATAATCTTCTCTTATAAAATTAAGATTTTCAAAATTATCAGTTATGTTTTTATATTTTCGATGATTTTTCTTAAATATTTCACTTGCTTCACCATCTTCTTCACCAAAAAGTATTTCTAAGTTTTTAAATTTATGTAAAGCTTGGTTTTCATAATCTCTATAAAGTGCTTTTAATAAATTATGAGATTTAATTTTTGGGATAGCAACAATATTAAAAGTTATATAAGTAATTTGAAATAAACCATCATCTCTTCCTTCTAATGCAATATAATCAAATTTTGGTTTTCCAAATAAAACTACTTTTTTATTTCTAACTAAATCATTCCCAATATCAAATTGAATTATAATACCAAATTTAGCATTTTCTAAATTATTTATCTCATCAATAATATCAGTTTGTGTTTTAGTAAGACGTTCAGCTTTCTCTACTCTCATTTTTATAAGACCAGGTTCTATTCCAACTATTTCAGAAACATAAGTATTATAAATTAAATCATTTATAATTAAATCTTCTTTCTTTACAAAACCATCTTCTGACATTGGGGTTGCACCATAAACTAAATATGGATTATGAATATCATCTCTATTTGTAGTTATATTTAACCATTCTGGATATAAAGTTAAAAATTGAGATGCAGGTAAATATAAGTTTCCATCTTGATATGGGTTAAGAGCAAAATTACAAATAGTATGGTCTGGAAGAAGTTTATATAATTCTTTTATAGATCTAGTTAAAGGGTTACTTGTAGATAATAAAGCATTTTCATAATCAGTTAAATCTAATCGTTCTAATAATGGATAATGCTCTTCTTCATTATCTATCTCTTTATTTTTTTCTTTTATAACTTTATTTTCTTGTCTAATTTCATTTTTAATTTCTAAAATTTTATTTAAAGTATACTCAGTTCCCCTATAAACTTGAAAAGGAATATAAATTGGGTATGCTGGACTATCTAGATGAATTTTAGTTAATGATTCATGTAAAGTTTGTTGAATACAAGAAGAACGTTGATCTACAAGTTCATCATTTTCATAAACTAATCTAACTTTAACTCGATAAGAATCTTCAGACCACATTCCATTTATAAAGGCTGGGTTTCCATTTATAGTAATTTTTTGACCAACATAAAAATCATTCTGAATAGATAGCGACATATAAGCATTTCGTTCAGCTGGATATTCGTATACATCATATAATGAATAAGGTGTTGGATATGCAGTTCCCCATATTTTTTCCGGTGGAACATATTCGTTTAAATAATCATAACTAACATTATTCCAATCTATAAGTCTAAATAATTTTTTATAAAGTAAATTAAATTTATTTATAGATCTATCAACAAATTCATCTGGTTTTTTATAGATTTTACTAAACCATTTTATATGTCTAGAAGGTACATGAAAAGATCTAGCAAACATTTCTCTTATAACAGGTTTAAATGGAAGATATTCTGCTACTGGATGTATAGTTATATGTTGGAATATCTCACTACCAAATTGCCAATAACCAGATTTTGCCCCATAAAGTTTTCTTCTAAAAGCATTGTTTTTTAAGTTACGAATTTTAAGTTTAGTTGCTTCTTCTCTACCAGCACGAGGTAAATCTAAATCATCTAATTCAAAATTTAATTCCGTAGCTAGCCAATCAAAAAATATACAATTTGGATTATAATGAACTAATGCAGCTGCCTGAGTTATTTCATCATTTATTTCATTTGTAGTTAAAATATTTATAAAATCTGGATGATCTGGATATAACACATTAAGATATCTATATCCTTCATGAAGCATAAAATCTACTTCAGGTAAAAATACACCATTAATTTCTAATCTATGATATTCTGGATTTATAAGAGATGTTCCATTTTTAGTGTGGCTGTAATAAGGTATTGGTCCGTAATCTTGAGATCTGATACCATTCATAAGTTTTGATATAGAGGCTTCCATAATCATTCCCTCTTTATCAAAAATTTCAGAACCATTTGTAGCTTCATTATAATTTATATCATAAGATAGATACGAAGAGCCTAAAAACCACTTCCAAAGGTCATTTCTCATCATAGAGTGAACCATATCATATAAATCTATAGGAGGAATTTCGTTATTAAAATGAACTCTTTTGTTAGCTATAAATTCATCTGAAGAAGTATAAGAATCTAATACCTTTTGATAGTATTTTGAATTAGGAGTAAATAGTTCCATAAATAATTAGTTAAAGTTATGAAAGGTCGGATTATTTCTTAATAGAAAGGAACGATATACTAATATTTCCCATAATGTCTCTAGATATCCCAACTTCTAATCTAGAACCTAGAAAATTTCCACAAGTGTTATTAAATATATCTACAATATATGTCATAAAATTTTTAATTTTGTTTTCTGTTTCTGTATTATTTAATTGTCCAACTATATTATCGGAAGCCATGAGAACTATAATTTGTAAAGTTTCATCGATTTCTTTAGAACAATCCATATTTAATGCTAATTTATCTGCAATAAAATTGAACTCTTTTTTGACCATATCTATCATATATTTAGATTAACTAAATATTATATGGCAGATAATGAACTAATTGTAACAGAAGAACAAATACATGCAATAGCAGAAAAATCAACACCTGTAAAACTTATAGAAAGTACTCTTGCCAGTTTTCTTAATAATACGTTTCAAATGGCTATTGATGAAGATGATTATCAAAAAGATCTTAAAAATGAAGTAAGAAAAAGATTACCAGATTTTAAGAATACCGAACTCATTGCTTTAACAACTTCAGCTGCAACTAATAAAAATGATTTAATATCTAAACTTGTTGCACCAACAATGCAATTACTTACAGCTGCACAACAAAATGAATTAGCTCAAAAACAACGCGAATTATCACCACAATACATGCAAACTAACATAAGAGAAGTAAACACTACTGCAAGTACAGATGTTTTAGTTGGATTAAATACTTTGATGAATTTACTTCATAAATTACAGGTAAAAGAGCAAATTCAAGTAACTGAATCAGAAAGTACTTCAATATAAAAACGATCATCCCATTTTTTATTATGAATTTCATCAGGTAAGCAACATAATTCTATTTGTTTAGATGTTAAAAATTTGGGCATTCTACGAAAATATTTATTTCTTAAATTTTCAAAAATATCGTTGTCAATATGGCCAACTTTGCAATTTTTATGATAATTACATAAAATGTAAATTTGACCATCTGGTCGTATTTCAAATCCTCTATTATTACAAGTTTTAATATTTCTTATTTTATTTTCAAATTTAAAATTCTTTTTTGCATAACCAACTGGATTTATATTTTCTACCAAATAAACATATTCTATTCCTTTTTCTTTTAAAACATCTAAACGTTCTTCATTTTCATGATTTTTTACTGTTTCTAACCAAAAAGTTATATTTTTATTATTTTTAAAATAATCTAAAATTTGTATATAATTTTCTATAGGTATTTCATGAAACTCATCAATAGATAACCCAATACAAACTTGTTTTAATTTAGAAATAAGATTTAAGATATCATTATTAAAGGCCCAAAATGCGTTAGTATTTAAATGGAAAAAAATATTTTTTTCATAACATAAATTTGCAATTTTTTCCATTTTTTCTGGAAATAAAAAAGGTTCTCCACCAAAAGGACAAACCGACCACTTATTATTTATTTGATTAATTATTTTTTCTATATAATTATCTGGCATAATTGTTAAATCTGAATTAGATTCCATACTACAATGTTTGCAACTTAAATTACATTTTAATGAAACAACTATATAAATGTTTCTTCTATCTAAAACATATTTATTATAAATTTTAAAAGAATCTTCTTTGCTTAAAAAAGCCATTAAACTAATCCTCTTAAATTATAATCTTTAACATTACCCTCCCTATCATGAGACAAAATAGTATTACCATTAACTTGATTTCCATAATCATACCAAATAAATTCTATTTGGTCATGATATTTATAAGTATATTCTCCTTTAGGATGAGCTTTATTCCAAATAGAAGCTATATAAACTTTTGTAGAAGAGTCTTTAAAAGCCTCTAAAATATTATTGATATATTCAACAGGAACAGATTGATTATGCCACCAATCATGTGAAATAAACATATTTTTTATATTAGAAGTTAAAGCCTCTTGAATAATTTGTTTATCATTTCCCCAAAGACCGTTAGTAGAAATTATATATTTAGAATTATATTTATTTAACATTGGTATTAAAATATCTCTAGTATATTCCCACCAAGCAAACGGTTCACCTACACCTGTGTACATAGGAATATCTCTTTCAACGCAAGTTTTAATAATTTTTTCTAAAACCTCCGGCCTTAAAATTTCATCAGCGTTAGATAAATTTCTTAAAAATTCGTTATAACAACAAGAACATCTTATGTTACATTTATTAGAAATTTGAAGAATACAACAAAATTTATTATTTGAAGTATTAAAATTAAAAAGATCAGTTAATTCTTCTCTTGTCCCAAACATTTAATTGATCCACCTAAGTTTCTTCTTTCTAAAAAATTGTTTATATTTATGTTATCAATATGACCAAAATGACAACCATTACTAGAAAAACAACAATTACCATAAACTTCTCCATCTGTTTCTAAAGTAAAACCAGATCTTTTGCAAAGAGATCTTACTAGTCTTGTACCAGTAAACATTTTAGCTCTCCCGCTATAATCTATTTCATATTCAATAACAAAACTATCATTATTTAAGTATTGTTTAGACACTGGATTAAATTCATAACATTCACTATAAATAAGGGTTTGTTTTAAGTCTTTTATTTTATCAGCAATAGTATTGGCATTTTCTATTGGAATAATTTTTGAAGTCCATTTATTTATAGATATGACTATTATATCTGTATCTAGATTAAATATTTTATTACACATGTCTTCATTGTTTGCCCACCAACCATTAGAATAAAAAACTGTCTGAATATTTTTAGATTTAGCTATATCTATAATCTCCTTACACTTATCTAAATAAAGCGAAGGTTCTCCACCTTGTAAAGTTATTATCCAAGAATCATCAATTTGATCAAAAACCTTTTTAATATGATCTGATGAAAGTAAATCATTTCTATCCGGGCCAGAGTTTTCTCTACAATGTTCACATTCAATATTACATTTATTAGTAACTTTGAATACCACCATTTTATTTGTACTAAAATATTTATTATACAAATCTTTAATTAAATCACCTGTGCTATGCATTTTTCTATTATACTCCTATCTACAAAACATTTGTTTTGGTTATAATAAATTAACTTCCTCTTTATATCATTACGTTTATAAAAATCGTAAAAATATTCTTGTGGGCCCTTTCCAAATTGTGCTTTATCTTTATCTAATGTAAAATTGACATCATATATAGATGTCCCAACTTTATCTTTATGAAAATATATATTTCCATTAAAATCGTGAGTAAAAATATTTTTATCATTATCCCATCTATCTACTACTCTAATAAAATCTATGATAGTTAAATTTCTTTCAAATGGTGGTAAATATACTTCTTCTTTTGGATGTTCTTTATCCCAAGTTACTGAAATAAAAATTTTTGGCCATTTAGTATCTTTATAAACTTTTAATATATTATATATTGTAGATAATGGAATAAATTGTTGATGCCAATAATCTACAGAAAGTGTAATATTTGTTACTTTATAATCTATAATTTCTTGAAGAATTTTTTCATCAAATCCCCAATAACCGTTCGTTGATATTAAATATATAACGTTATGTTTATTACATAATGGAATAAAAAAATCTTTTAACCAATCCCAATAAAGAAAAGGTTCACCAGTAGCAATAAATACACCAATTTTTCTTTCCCCGCATTCTTTTATCCATCTTTCACAATCTTCATTATTCAAATAATTATGTGTTGGCGCATCTAAATCATAACAACAAGCGCATTTTGCATTACAACCTAAATTATATTGTAATCCAAAAGCTGTAAATATTCCAAAACTATTATGACAAAATATATTTCCAATATCTTCAAACGTCCCAAACATTAATGTTCCTCATAAAAAGGATCATAATAATCTCTTATTTCTTTTAAAGTATATTTATAAATATTAGACTGCAAAGCTTTTTCATATACTGAGTTTCCCATAACATTAAAAGATATTTTACTACCCTGCCACTTATCATCTAATAAATGATGTTTATCTCTTTTACAAATTTCATAAATATTATTTATACGTTCTCCTGGGTTTATATAATAATAAGGCCGTCCACATTTTAATTTAGGAATTAGATCAATAAATTTTACTTCTCTTATATTTCCTAAATAACATCCGTGAGTTTCCATTTCACATTCCATGTAAATATCACCATTTGGTATAATAACTATCCCACTTGCCCTACAAAATACGTATTGATTAGATTTAAGAATTTCTCTATTTTCATATAAAAAATCTTCTCCATTTCCTTTATAAACACAGGGAGTAACTTCTTGTAACAATTTTAAACTATCAAATTTTTCTTCATCCCCTGGATGACATTCATGATTATAAATAGAACCACCGAAAATTTTAACTTCTGAATCTTCTAAATTATCTATAAGTTCTTGTAAATTATCTAAAGAAACATAGTCTTGATGATATTTATCTACTGATAATCTAATAAAAGTTGGTTTAACTCTTTTTATCATATCTATAATTTCTTTATTATTATACCAAAAGCCATTTGTACCTAAAATAATTGGCGTCCCAATTTGATGAGATCTAGTAATTATATATTCTACTATTTCTGGATATAATAAGGCTTCACCACCACAAATACAGATAAAAAAATCTTTATCATATATATTATCTAAAATTAAATCTATCATTTCATAAGACATAATTCCTTTAGAAATAACACAATCATATCCTTGGCCTTGTTGACAATGTTTACAAGCAAAATTACATTCATCTGTCATAGCTATAATAATATTTTTATTATAATAAAGGGTTTTTGCAAAAGTAGAAACAAAATCAGCCGGTCTCGCTCGCATAATATTTAGTAGACTAAATAATATGTTAGCACAAAATGAAGATTTTACTAATGCTTTTAAAAGTATGTTTTGGCATTTAAAAATTAGAATTACTAATAAATGTAATTTAAAATGTAGACATTGTTATGTACCCACTGAAAATTATATAGAAGAAAAAGAAGATTTAGATCCAGAATTATTAGATTTATGTTTAAAATCTAAACATATAAAATATGTACATTTTCAAGGTGGTGAACCAACTTTATATCCAGAAAGAATGTTAAATTATAGTCACCGATGTAGAAAATATAATAAACCTTTTTGTATATTTACTAATGGATTATTACTATCAAAAAATAAAGATTTAATTAAATTAGTAAAAGAAGAAATAAAACCAGATTTTTTATGCGTATCATTAAATAAATATTTATTAGAACAAATACCTAGTTTTGATATAGTAAATCAACTTATGGAAGAATTTTTAGATACACCTATTAAAACTTTTTCTACTGCAATAATTGATAGTTCTAAAATTGATGTATATACTAAGTTTATAAAAAATGATGGTTGGCCGCCTTATGATCCAAATGATTTTCCAGAATTAGAATCTAAATTAAATAGAAATTTTTTTAAATTTCAATTACCGCTTATAGCTGGAGGACGGGGTAAAAATTTAGAAAACGACATACCATATATGATTTGGCCTCGCCATATTATTGGTTGCGATTTTTCTATTGCTGTACACCCTAATGGAATTTTATCTGCAGATTGCGGCTCTGGAGATTCTGAAAAAGATATATTAGGTCATATAACTCAATTTGGTGATGACCCAGTCGAAGATATTTTAAAAAGAAGAAAAACTAATTTAATTAAAACTCCACCTGGTCATTATAATAGTTTTTATGATTTTTGTAAAAACAATAATGCTTATACTTGTTTAAAGGAATACCCATGAAAATATTATTTTTAGTATTTAAAGATAACGAAAAATTAGAATTTTATCAATTAGCACCATTATATTTAGAAGCATATTGTAGAAATAAAATTGATATGAGTTGGGATATAGAAATTATAGATATAGAATTACCAAAAATTTATGAACAATATGATTTAATTGCATTATCTAATTGTTTTTTTGATTATAATGAATTTAAAAATTTATGTCTTTATTTAAAAAATTATTGTAAACTCTTAGTTGGTGGTGGGCCGATGATGAAATTTTTTGATGAAAAATTATTAAAAAATAATGTTATAAATGGTATTTGTTATGGTCCAGGAGAAAAACCTTTTTTAGAATTACTTAAATCATTAAAAATAAATAAAGAAGAAGCAATTAAATTTATGGAAAATCATCAAAGTTGGAAAACTCCAAAAACTATAAATAAAGAAATCATATTCTCAGAATTAAGTGAAGAAGAATTAAATGATATTCCTTATTTAAATTTTTATTTATATAAACAAAAAGTTATGATGACTACTTTATTGTTGCAAGAAGGTTGTAATGGTTGTTGTACTTTTTGTACTGTTTCACAAATTCATACTAAAACTAAAACTAAAACTTTAGATACAATTAAAAAGGAATTAGATTTTTATGCTAATTCTTTTTCTAAATATTTTTATTTAGTCGATGATGATCCATTTACTGATTGGAGTTTTTATAAACCAATTTTAGAATATATGGTAGAAAAAAAGTATAAAATAATGATTCAAAATTTACAATGGAATTCTTTATTTGAAGAACAAATAATGTTACTAAAAAAGATTTATGTAGATAGTTCAATAAATTTAAACCCAGATGCTGGTTGTGAGCGAGTTTATAAAGAAATAGTTCATAAAAGAGGCGATTTTAAAAAAATTAAAAAAGTTATAAGTTTATTAAAACAATATAAATTTACTGTAGTAATAAAAATTTTAATTGGTTATCCTGGAGAAACAAAAGAAGAAATAGATTCTTATGAAAATCTTAGACAAGAGTGGGATTACGATAATATTTATATAGATCAAGTATTACCATTTAAAGACACCGAATTAAGAAAAATATGTGATGATAATAATTATTTTTATGAAGATATGGATAAAAATATTTATGAAGTAAATACACCTGAATGGAATAATAATTGGTTAAAAAATAAAATAGATTATTTAATGAAGAGACTAAATTAGTCTCCCCATTAAATTTATCCTGGCATTCTAACAGAAGGCATACTTGGAGTTTTTGGCATCATACCTTTTGCTTGTGACATCATGCTGCTCATTGAAGGCGCCTGCTGTCCTCCAGCTGATTGACTTTGTTGCTGTTTCTTTTGTTCTTCAGCTTCTTCTTCAAGCACTCCTCTTTTTGCACTCCATAATCCTAATAAAATATGTGTTGGCATTGCCATCATTTCGGCATAACCAAAACCGCAATCTCTAGACAAAAGATATAGTAGTTTGAGAAGTTCCTGTATCTCTAATGGCGGTAAGTAGATCAATGAGTTGAAACGTATATTTCCGTTGCACGACTTTATCTATTATGGGGTCGCGAACAGTTATTTCCTCCTTTAGCCCGAACTCTAACTTATCAAAATGATCTTGAACCATTTTGAATACACTATAATCTAATCTAGCATCTTTGGCCATTTCAAGTTTATCTTCTAATTTCCATTTAGAAACATCTTGACCATCAATTTCTGCTAAATATAATGCTTTTGAAGCTGTAATAGAAAATAATGATTTATCTACTTCATATTCTTTATACTTATCGTATTCAGCTTTTGGGACATTTGGAATTGAAGCCATATTTATATTTTCACCACGTTGTAATTTTTCTTCCATTTCTTTTCTAAATTTAATAGTTTCAGCAATACGAGCATATCGTTTGTCTTCTTCTCTATAAATACTATCAATAAAATGTTTTAAAGTAATAAAATCACCAAATTTTGGTAAAGTAAATACAGCACTAAAATGTTTATCACCATATTTTCTATCAACTTTAGCTTTAGTTTTTATTCCGTCGTTTGGTATTTCATGAAATTCTAATTTAGAAATATCAATATCAAATACTGGCTTCCAAGTTTTATTTTTAAGAGCTCTTTCTTTTGCTCTAAATTCTTCACTCTCTTGTCCACCACATTGTTCCTTTAAGAATTCCCAATCTTCTTCTGTTGGAATCCATTCTTGATTAGGGAATACAGTTGTATAAAATGTTTCATAAAGTAATAATAATAATTCTATAACTTCTTTTTCATGAAAGTTTTTAATAGATAAAACTGGATCATGATTTGGATTAAAAATTAAACTATCTAAAACTTTAATTAATTTTAATGGAATATCTTCTCTATCAGCTAATCCTAAGTTCATTAAATCTTCTGGACTAAAGTTTCTAATATAGAACCTTTCGGGTGCACCAATAAAACCTCGAGTTGATAATTCTACTTCAATATAACCGTCTGGAATTGCTTGCTTGTTTTCATATTCTTTTCTAGCTTTTTCTAACTTTGTTAAATTAGGGTTTGTTGGCCCAATTTCTTCTCTAGTATTTTCCATTTATTGCTCCTTGTAATTTTATTTGTGTAATTTGCCATATAGATGTTTTTTATTTCTTCGATATTTATTCCATAATAGTAATAAGCAAACATATTATCACCTTTTACTGGTATTTGTTCTTTTAAACTCTTATGAATATAATATCTAGAAACACTTAAAGTCTTTTCAACAAAAGATTCATTAATATATCGTTCTCCTGTATTAAGATCTATTATTTCATTTCTTCTTCTATTTTTCATTACATTAATTTAGTATTTTTTACAATAAGTTAAAATCTTATATTTTTTTACAATAAGAATTCTTTTAACTTTAAAAGAATATACTTCTCTTATTGTAAATAACTAAATAAATAAGGAGATAAAAAGATGAGTCATAAAACACCAGTATCGAGAGGTCATCCAGGTAATATGTCAGGAGGTCCAAAATTTCCAGGACCTCCAGGATTTCATATTCCAACTGAACCAATCGAAGACCCAAATATGTTACAAAGAAGACCAAAACAAAAAACTCAAGTAGAACATCTTAATCAATATACAGGATATTTTTCAACACCAGAAGGAGATTTTCCAGTATCTGTAGTTGCTAATTCTATTGCAGAAGCATCTAAAATTTTAACAATGCCAGGAGTTTTTGGTGAAGACACAGATGAACCAACAACAATTAAATTTGTTAAGGGAAAAATAGCTGTATCAGCACCAGTTAGAATGACAGGCTTTCAAGTACATATAGATCCACCCGGCGCCGCTGAATCTGGAGCTTACGCAGTACCTGCACAAGCAGATGTAAGAAATGGAACTTCTGTAATATTTACAGCACATGAGCCATTTGGGTGGAAATTTGTCGGATGGTTTAAAGGAGAACAATTACTTTCTACACAAAAAGTTACTACAATAGAAGTATATGATCCATTTACATCATTAATTTTTTATACAGCAAGATTTGAATTTGATCCAACTTTAAGAAATGGTAGATACCTTGAACTCGGAAGAGGTTGGTATTTTGATTTCAAATTTGATGGTTGGGCATCATTTGCAGGAAAAGTAGTTCTTTATTCTAAACAACTTTTCCCAGATTGGCATTTTACTATCGAATCAATAACTGATAATGATGGTGAAGTTGACATCGTATTAGAAACAGATAAAACAATTATTCAAGGAACAGGCGAAGGAGTTCCACCAGTAATGACTTTAACATTAACACCAACAGCAATTGGTTTTAATGCATATGTAAAAGCAATAACTATAAATAATCCATTTGGATTAGTTACAAATGAAACAATGTCATTAAGATGGGTAGGTTTCCACGGAAGCCATCAACCTTGGGAAAAAGAAGACCATAGAAGACCATAATTTAAAATAAAAAAGCCCCTCGTTGAGGGGCTTATTTTTTCTTAAATTATTTTTCAATCCATGTGGTCTTCTGTGTATTTCTCATCTGGATTATATCTATACATCAAACATCTAATTTTTGGAATCCAAACATAATCCTTATCAAGTTGATTCTTTACTCTTATAGTTCCAAGATGATTTCCAGTTGATCCCATTATTGGTCGCACATGTAAATTCCACATTTCTCCGCCAACAGTTTCTCTGTCCAATTCACGAAGCACAACCTGTTTGGGTGTTACCTTTTCAACTTCGGCGAATGTGTACAATCGCATTGAATATCCCCAAGAACCTGCCAATATATCTCCGACTTTTACATCTTTCATTTTAAAGCCTCTCTGAAATAATTAAAGTAATTGCAGCTATTACTAAAAATAAAATAAATATACCAAATCCAATTGCAAAACCAATCCAAAGTGGGAAAAATACCCAAAACCAAGTTAACCATTCTGGGGCATTATCTGTCAATTTCAAAATTAGAAATATAACAAATATAATTGTTCCTAGCCCACCAGCCTTAATTGTAATTAAGGACCCAGATTTTTCAGCCATTATGCTCTCCTTACTAAAACAGATACGGGCGCCTTAAACTGACGATTATCGTGTTCTGAATCTTTAACATAAATGAGAGGATAACGACTATTTTTAGTTTTATAATCGATAACTTTTACTGTCTCGCCAGAACGGGTCACCCAAAATTCTCCAATAACATTGGAAGTACAGGGATCAATTCCTTTTCCTCTTACAGCCCATTTTGCATTAGCTTCAGCACGTGGGTCTGTCATTGTTTCACCATTTGAATCGATACATTTTACAGTTAACTTCGAATTAAAGCCAGCAGAATTATATGAAATATTTCCAATATTTACAGAAATATTAAATCTCTTTTCGAGAGCCCTCATTGCGCTGGCGAATTCATTACGAAATAATTTAATATCGCTTTCTATCATTCTCATTGTGTAATCTCCCTTACAAATATTATATAAGATTTAAGTAAGATATGTTCAAAATAGAACTAAATAATAAGATGAAAGATGCACACACATATTTGATGCAATGTGATGAAAATGAACTTTTTCAAACATGGTGGTCGATGGGCCAAGTTACAGTAAATAAAGACACAAAATTTTATGCTAAAGATAGCGTTGTTAGAGTTGATGCTTCAGATGGTGATTGGTTATCTAAATCTCCATTGCATAATAATTTTATTTATGTAGCTCATAATTATGTTGTTGATAATGTTAGTCGTTTTCCAATTGATTGGTCAATTATGCAAATTGATGATATAACTGGACAATATACAGCTATCGAAGGAATAATGGTTCCATTTTTTGTAGTATTACCTGCGAAATGGCGTGCTAATTTTATGCCTGATAAAAACTTTATTCCATTTAATAATCACCAAATTACCATTGATAATGGTTGTATAAATATTGATGATGATGAATTAGAAACTATTTTAACTGCAATTGGTTTCCCATTTGTAACATTTGCTGATAATGAATTAGCAAAAAATGAAATAATTAAATATTGTATTAAACCAGCTATGCAACGTTATTTTACTTTTAGACCAATAATTGAAGAACAATCTGGAATACAAGTTTCTAGGGGAGCTGAATTTATGGTTCCTTATCCAATAGATGCTTATGCTTGTGTACCATATTATACAGTTCCGGGAAGTGGAGCAGGTTTTGGTGGAAACTCAGGAAGCCCTTTTGCATTTTATAATGAACAAATGATGATGGGCGGAATGCATGCTGGTGGTATTGGTGGTGGAAGATTTGGTAGAGGCGTACGATATAGAGGAAAACAAGTTCCAGGGTTTGTTGGTTTAGAATGGAGAAATACAGTAGTAGATGCTTTAGCAGCTAATCAAGGATTTTTGAATTTTTTCAGAAGAGAAAAATGTAGTCGTAAGAAAATAGACGGTAAATTATACGCTTATGGTTTTAGCACTATTGGCGGTAATCTTAATTTTAAATGGTTAAAAGCATCTAGAAATTGGGACGATATAAAATTTGAAGATTTAGAAACTATTGCTAGACCAATGGCTAGAGTTGAAGTATTAAACAATTTTGCAATGATTAGAAGTTTAGTTAAACAAGATATTGCTGGTCAATTAGATCCAACTGTATTACAAAATAGAGCTGACAAATTAGAAGAACAAGTTCAAGGAATCATTAAATCTATCGGAATTACAGGTCAACTTGCAATTATGCGTGGTGGTGGAAATTAAGGTTAATATAAATTATATGAAAAAAGATATATTTATGAACACATTCATGAGTTTGCTCATGAGCGGCATCTTCACGTTTTTGGTTGTTGGTTTATTATTTGGTAATCCAGCAGATATTGTGCAGGGAAATATTATAACAGCTTGTGTAAGCGGTGCATTTTCTGCATTTGTTAGTTCGATGGTTTTATATAAAAAATACTTTAAAAAATGAGAATAACTTGGCACGACATCCCTACTTCAGGGATGTACGAGATTGATTTGTTTTGTAAAAAATATCAAATCCCAAATGTAGATGAAGTACACGATATTATTATTGGAATTTTGACGTCTTTTAAAGAAGACGTCAATGACGAATTTATAAAAGATCATGAATATGAAATAGACGAAGCAAAAGAATCTGGTGTCGAAGAAGGTTACCAAAATGGTAAAGACGAAGCAGAAGAAATTTTATATGAACGTGGTTTAGAAGAAGGTATTAAACGAGGAAGAGAAGAAATTTTACAAATGCAAACTAATAATTTAATTTTTAAAGATCAAGCTAAAGAGTTTGTTGATAAAGCTTATAAAAGTGGTTATATTCGAGGTTGGAAAACTGGAACTAATTGGGATAAATCTGAATATGACGGAATTACTGATGAAAGAGTAAATACTCATCTTAAAGGTGAGATTGTAGATATAAAAAACGAATTAGAAACATTAAAATTAAGGATTGAAAAATGAAAGAAATTACAACACCACAACTAGAAGTTTGGTCAGAAGGTGGAAATATTGAAGAAAAAGTATACTTTATAGTAATAAAAACACCTAATTGTATTCGTTGTGAACAATTAAAAAGAAATGCAGAAAAAGCATTTGGAAATATGTTAGATACAGTAGGTTGGTATACATTTAAACCAGGTGAAACTATAGCAGCAAAAATATTTTCTAACTTAGGAATTACATCGGCTCCTGCAGTTATATATCGTTATCAAGAAAATGGTCAATGGAAAAAAGGTGCTCTTATTGGTGATTTTGATGATCAAGACTGTACTGATTTAAGATGTATGTTTGATGCTATTGCAGAAAATGACCAGGCTTATTTTGGTTATAATGAGTTTGATGAGCCAATTGAAGAAGATCCTAGAACTGATATGAATAGGCTTTTAAGACTTATTTATGGTGAGGCAGATCCTAACGTAATAAAAGAACGTCAAAAATTTAAAAAAGATATTACTAATTAAATATTAGGAGAAAACGATATGCAAAGACTTATAGAAATTGAAGGACAAGAAAATAAGAGCCCGGAGCCACAACATACACAAGAACGATTAGTTGAGGTAACTAATAGTGGCCAAAAATCTCAAATGACAAGACAAGAAGTTGATCAACTCAAAGAACGACAAGATATAAGAGTTAATGATCAAGGTGATAAGGCAACTATTTTAAACAAAATCCGCGGATAATAAAAGTTTAAGTTAATATATACTCAAAGATAGCAGTGCACAATAGATGTGCACTATTGTCGTTTTAAAGGAGCTACAATTTTGACATATGATGTAATAGTAATTGATTCAGCTAATCTATTTTATAAATTAAAAAAGAGTTTAAGAACATCATTAGAAATTATTAAAAAAATTATAAATTATATAGAGGGAGATATTAAAGGTCATTTAAAAGAAGAAGGTGAAATTTATATTTTATTTGATCCAATTAGTTATTCAGATTTAGGTGAATCTAAAAATTTTTATTTTTCTCTTAATGAAAGAAAAAAAATATTAACAGATTACAAAGCTAATAGAACTTATTCACCGTTATATTTAGAAACTATAGAACTATTACGAAAATATTATTTATATAGAGGGGATAAAATAAAATTAATATATTCAGATGAACATGAAGCTGATGATTATATAGAACCATTATTAGAACAATTTAAAGATAAAAAAATAGCTCTTATTTCTAATGATCTCGACTTCGCTAGATATATAAATTTTAATGTTCATATGATTAATGAGGGCTTTGATAAAATATTTACCAAAGAACAATTTGAAAAATTATTTCAATTTAGTCCAACCATTGCAGCTAATACAATGTATAAAGCATTATTGGGAGATCAATCTGATAATATTGTTGGCGCCTGTTTTATGAAAAAAGTAAAATTTAATACAAATATAAAAATATTGTGCCGTAATTATTTACAAGAATTATCTAAAAGTGAAATAACTTTAAATGAAGCAATACAACAATTTAAAACAGCTAACTTTCAACAATTAAATAAGAAAACTGATAAAACAGCTTTTGATATTTTATATTTAACTTTAGCAATAGTAGATCTTAAAACACCAATATTAGAAAAATTATATACAAATATTAGGGTAATAAGGTCTTCTCTATCAGAAAAAAATTTAGAACCATATATTCATAGTAACCCAGAAAATAAAACTATAAATGATATGATACATAAATCAATCTACGGAATACCGTTTAAACAATTTTTTGGGAAAAGCTAAACAGTAAATTTACTAATTTCTTCTAATAATATTCTAGTTTGTTCTTTATTTTTAGTACCTAACTCACTTATTTGATGAACAGCAATATTTATTTGGTCGACGCCTGCTGCCATCTCATTTATATTACTAGATATTTCTTGAGTAACTCTTTCTAAATCTTTACTTTCTCGTATTACTTCAGATGAACCTTCTAACATCTCTTTAGAACCATGTTTAACTTGTTGAGATACTTCATTAACTTTACTTATAGATTCAAGAATTTGTTTACTACCAACTGATTGTTCTTCCATAGAACAACGGATACTATCTTCTTGTTCGGCAACCGTTTTTACATTCTCATCTACTAAATCAAATTTTGTTAAAACATCTGCAACAAGTTTAGTAGCTGATTCTATGTCACCCATAATTTTTTTTAGTACTTGTTTAATTACATTAGATTGTTGCGACGAGCTATCTGCTAATTTTCTAATTTCTTCTGCTACAACCGCGAATCCTTTTCCTGCATCTCCAGCATGTGCAGCTTCGATAGCTGCATTCATAGATAAAAGATTAGTTTGAGATGCAATATCTTGAATAATTTTATTTATTTCTAATAATTGTTCTGATTCTTTTGTAACTTCATTTACTGTTTCAGAAACATTTTGTAATCCTTTATGACCAATATCTGAAGCAGTTAAGAGTGCTTTAACGTTATCACCATTTTTCACAAGTGTTTGTGTTACTGATTGAATATTGGCAAGCATCTGTTCTATAGCAGAAGATGACTGTGAAACTGAGTTTGCTTGGTGTTCAATACTATCGTCTAATTTATCAATATTAGTAACAATTTGTTCCATAGTTGCTTTTGTTTCTGTTACAGAAGCAGCTTGACTAATAATTCTTTCTTTAATACTTTGCATATTAGCAGATATTTCATTTACAGCTGCTGCAGTCTGAGTTAAATTTGCAGATAAATCATGACCAATTTCTTCAGATTTATTTACTTCTTGTTTTATAGTATTTACTAAATGTTTTATATTTTGAATTGTTGTATTAATATATTCTTGCATTTCACCAATTTCATCATTATTTTTAACTTCCATTTTTTTAGTAAGATCACCTTCACCAATGTGTTTTAAAATTTTGTTTGTTTCTTTTATTGGTTTGAGTAAAATAAATCTACAAAATAATATATTTGCTATTACTGATACAAATAAAATAGCTAAAGTTTTAAAAATTAATAAAATTATTTTATTTTTTATAATAGAATCAATGAAATTTTCTATATCAGCTAGTTCAGAACCAGCAAAAGCTATTCCAATTACGTTTTGAGTTCCGTATTCAAATAAAGGTTTATAAAATGCTAAATAATTATTACCAAAAATAGTAGTATAACCAATATAAGAATTTCCAGATAAAATAGAATTAATTATTTCTCTTTCTCCTAATCTTGTATTTATTGGTCTATTTCCTTGTAAATCAATTTTACTAGTATTTATTCTTCTAAAATCATTATTTTCTCGAATATAAATAGTTGCACGAATACCTAAATTTTTAGATATATCATCTATAACAGCAAAATCATTTGAAATAGAATTTCCATTTTCAGAAATTAAATCATTATCCAATAAAAATATTTTTCCATATTCTTGATTTAATCTATATTCAAATGAATACATACAACTTACTAGTTTATCCTCTCCCATCATTATTGATGTTTCTTTGCTTGCATCAATTAATGATTGTATATTTATGATTGACAATATAATTATTGAAGTTAACAATAATATAGACGTTATGCCATTAATTTTTACTAATAGACTTATTCTTTTTTTCATTTTTTCTCCATTGTTGGGAAGAGGCTAGAAAATAGTATTCCTCAATTATAAATATAGTCAGAAGATTTTAAAAAATAACGATTTAAACTCATTACTATGAATGAATTAAATCTATATACTTCTAATATAAAATTATATAATGGAGATTGTTTTCATTTTCTTAAACAGTTTCCAGATAATTCGGTCGGCTGTGTTATAGCCGACCCTCCTTAGGTGAGTTCCATACGGAATTAAATTCAATAATAAGTATCACAATAAGAATGAAACAGATTGGGACACTTTTAAAACATCGGAAGATTTTATTCACTTTACTGCGAAATGGTTACATGAAATCTATAGAGTTTTAACACCAACCGGAACTTGTTGGGTATTTTTTGGACCAACAAGAATACACGAAATGTTTTCTGCAATTAAAATGACAGGTTTTACTAATCATTTAGAAAATTGGGCTATTTATGCTAGAGAATCTGGAAGAGGAACTACTAAAAAATTAAAGTCATTACGAGAAGATATATTTCATCTTACTAAAGATTCTAAAAATTATATTTGGAATTCTGTAGAATATCTTCGAAAAGTTATTGCACCATATAAAATGAAAGGCGGAATAAAACGAGGGTGGGACTATGGAGAAGATGGGAAAACACCATTACGATTTACTTCATTAGGTAATATCATGGCATTTTCTAGTGAATGCCAATTTGAAGAAACAGCCCAAAAGAAGGGAACGGTATGTGACATTGCATCTGGACTTCCACTCAAATTTGATGGTTATCCTTCTGATGTAACATTTTTTGTAAACCCATCATATAATAATAAATTCGATTCTGCTATTCACTCATGCCAAAAGCCAATTTTATTATTATCAATGTTAATGATGATATCTTCGAATGAAGGGGAAACTGTATTAGATCCATTTATGGGTAGTGGTGCAAGTGGTATTTCTTCTATTATTAGTAATCGTAATTTTATTGGAATTGAAAGAGAAAAAGATACTTATAAAAAATCTTTAAATTGGATTAAAAATTTTCCGTATGAAACAGCAGAAAAATATGTAAAGGGACATATATCATCAGCTGAAAAAGCTTTTAAATTTGGTTTTCAAAATAGAGCTATTTGTCCTAAATAAGATCATCTAAATCTATTTTACCAGTAGTAGATAAATCATTATCTTCTTTTTTCTTTTGAGTTATTATTGGTTTTCTATCAAAATTATCATCATCAAATAATTCATTTTCTTCATCAATAAAGTTTAGTTCATCAATTAAATCTAGAATATGATTATAAACAAATTTAAATGCTTTAGTTTTATCGAAAGAATCTTCATTCATTTTTGATGCTTCATTTTTGATGTTAACTAAATAAGAATAAATTTCTTCTACTGTTTTCATTTTGATTACGGTTGGCCTCGAGCCAGCATCTCCTATAAAAGATCGTATTTCTACAGAGTGGCTTATTAACGGCGCCGCCAAACCATATCATACTAAAAATTTAACTTGCGAACCTTACTTCTTGTATTATCTACTTCAGGCTTAAATCTTATCCCACTCGAAGGTATTATAAGTATTTTCCTTAAACTACGTAACCATAATATAAATTAACCTAAAATATTAAACTTGCAGGATCATCCCAAGAACTGTATAATTTTCCATTAGGTCTAACAATCAAATATTTCCATTTATCATCATGTTTATCTTCTTTAGCCATGCAATCTAAATCAAAAACAGTGCTTATTCCATCAATAGAACGAACTATTGGTCCATGTTCTAATCTTCTTAAGACAGTTTGTTTTTCAAAAAACTTTAAAAGTTCTTTTTCAAAATTTTCGGTTGCTCTATTTTGTTTAGTCCATTCAGATTGTTCACTTCCATCATTTGTATCATAGAGTCTTCTAAAAGTTATTTGATCAGCACCTAAAATTTTACAGCTTATAATTAATTGTTCTGGAGTAAATCTTTCAAAATATTTAGTTAAATTCAAACTTAATCGTAAATTAAAATCATATAGTTTTATAGCATCACAAAATTCTTTTATATTTAATTCTAATTTACTATCTCTACAATTTTGGTTTTCTTTATCATTAAAAGAAAATAAACTTAAAGATATTGTGCTCACACCAACATGATTTCTTAAAAAGCGAAGTTTAGGATTATCAATTGTAACTCCAGTAGTTTGCATTTCGATTATTGGGAAAGGATTATTCATTAATCGCATCATTATTCCAAAATCTTTTAAGAAAGACATATTCTGTTGCGGTTCAACTGTCCCAGTTAACATTAAAGTATTACAACCATTATCTCTACAAAATTGTAATCTCTTCATAAAATCATTTAAGTATAAATCATAAAATGCAATATTCTCTTCAAGTTGATTTTTATAAAGTTTATCATTATTATGCATTCTGGAAACACAACAACGACAATTATTTATACAATTATTTCCAGGAACACATACAGATAACGACTGTACTTTCATTTAGTTATCTCCATATTTTCTTTTATGATGTTGTGCTGAAAGAGTATTCCGTCCCCCAAATGCCCAGTGATAAGCAATTATATCACAATCAAACCAACTGGGTTGATTATCAAATCTACTTTTTATATAATGTTTAAAATTGGTTAATGAAAGAGAACCATTTTTAACAGATTCAATCATTTCAAAATCTTTAAAATTATTCGGTCTAGCCCAAGGTAAATTCATTATTCCTCCCAATATTCTGCAACAGCTCTACCATGATCTTCTTCAGATTCATATTGCCCGCGGACAGGCACTTGATTACATTGCTGAATAAAAGAATCACAAACACATATTAGATTATTATAATCACCAGATTTTGCAAGTTCGTACATCGCTTTGACATCGTCTTGTGAATAACCTTCTCGTTTCATTGCATTAGCAGTATAGGCCATGAGAGAATATGCGTTCCCATCTACACCAACTAATGAATATTTCCGTTTCATATTATTCTCCGTTAACAAAATTGTAAGCGTCTTCAATGCTGCCGAGGCAGGTATCAAAGCCGCCATCAGTTCTGGTTTCGTTAGCGAGCCAAACGGCTTCGGGATTGAATTTAGGATTGTCAGTGATAAAAAAATTATAACCTTTGTAATTACCAATAAAAGTCATTGTTCTTCCTTCCAAATTATTATAATAATATATAAGAAATATGATTAGAAAGTTCAATTATGTCCAGTGATCTGGGTCGTCTTCTCCAATTAGATCTGTTATCACTTTTTTACCATGTTGATTTACTGCATCTTTTATATCTTGTTCTGAGACACCATATTTTTTAAGTGTGCCCCAAGCTCTTCTCATCCAATAATCTACATCTTTTTGTTTTAGTTGATATTCAGAAGCTAATTCATTATTTGTTGGATAATCATCATTTATCCACCATAAAATTAAATTTGCAGCATCAGCACCTTGTTTGTGAGGTACCCACATTTTATTATCATAAAAGGCTTGTTTAAATTGTTCTGTAAAATCTGCATTTTGAACACTTTTTTGTATTCGTTTAGTTGATGGATTATTTGCATTTTGTGTTTTTTCAGCTGGGCTATTATCATCCATTGCAGGTTTATCTTCTACATCTGTATCAGCATATTTTAAATAAGAAGCAACAACGTCATTACCATTATATTTAATTGCATTCATTAATTCACTTCCAGAAATATTATGTGTGCCTAATATTTCGTGTGCTTTATGTAAAAGAGTAGAAATAGAATTTCTAGCAATTCCTAATTTAGTCCCCATTGCTCTCATTTCAGCATTTGGATTATCTATAGCTTCAAAGAAAACATCAGCAACAGTAACACCTTTAGTATTTTGTCTAAGTGCTGGATCTTGTGCAAATTCTTTCCATCGTTTTAAGAAGCTATCATTTTCCATTTTATCATCTGAATCTTTAAAAGCATCTTCATACATTTCTTCAAATGTATTATCTTTATGACCTTTACTAGTAGCTATTTCATCATCACCAGCATCATCTTTACCTTCAACCCAAGTTGGTTCATATTGATGTACTGATAACAAACCAGAATCTCCACCAGCACTTCCGCCAGTAACTTCTCTTCCTGATATTCCACCAGATTTTTGTGATACGTTAACATTTTTTGCGGCATTATGAAGTATTTGTTTATAACGGCCAGCGAATACGTTCATTAATTTTTCTTCTGGGAGTTTATCTGGATTAAATTCCATTTTTCCATCATAACTTTTAAGAGCACCTTTTGCTCTATATTCTTTTTCTATTTCACCAGTATACGCATCGCCACCACTATATTTAACATTATATTGTTCGGCAAATCCTTCTGTCATTGCCATCCAAGCTATTCCTAACCATTGTTCCCAAGCATCTTCATGTTTAATTCTATAACTTCTAATACTATTAGATGGTCCTAAATAACTTCTCCAGAATGCACCTTGAATTGCTGGTTCCATTTTATAAAATAAATATTCGAGAGCTGTTTTATCTCCCTTTTGTGCAGCTTTAAAAAGTTGTTTATTAGTTTTATTTGACCAAAGATTTATTGAAGCAGGATTAACTACTTTAGAAACTTTAAAATCAGCTTCAGTTTTAAAACCTTCACGTAATCTATATTCTTTAAGTTTTTCATGTATTTGCTGTAACATTGCAAGGACTATATCTTTCATAATAATTAGTTTATTGTAACTAAATATTATGAATACTCACTTTAACGATTTAAAGGAACAAGAAACACTTGCTCCATTACAAGAAGAAAAATTAGAAGAATTCTATGCACCTAAAAATTTAACACCAAAAGATGCTTCAATATTAGCAACAATTTCTAAATCATCTATAACAGCAATCGAATCAACAATTGGTACATTATCTCATTTAATTCAAAATTTAAAAATATATAAAGAATGTATTGTAGATTCTATAAATTTACAAGCTGAAAGTGCCGATATTACTACAAAATATTCTAAAGAGATACCACAACAATCTCATATATTACCAGGTATTATTTCAGTCCCACAAGCTTATAATTTAAACGATATAAAAACAGATAACGAAAGAATGCTTCAAATTAAAACCTCAAAAGATAAATCGATGAAACAAAAAGATATTTATTTACGTATATCTCAAGAAGATGTACGATTATTTTTATCTTCTTGGAAACGATTAAACTTAGCTAATGCTTCTTTTGATGAATTTGTTGAATCTTTAAATATGGAATTAAAATAGGAGATAAAAATGGAAAAGTTATTTGAAGAAATTTATAAATTAAAAGAAACAGCCCCAACTAAACTCGAAGTTGATGAAGCTTTATCTAAATGTGAAACTGCCTTAAAAAGTATTTTTGAAACTTTGCCAGTCGATATAGATAATTTAATGGAAGTTATTTTTATAGAAATTATGGATAATTTAAGTTCTGATGATGTGGATTGGATGTAATAAATATGAAAACATTTGACAATATATTAGAAGAAAGTTTATTAGATAATATTATTCAAGGAGCTGGTGATACTGCTGCTAGTTTTTTACAAAATTTACCAAATAAAAAAGCAAAAAATTGGGCTGATAAACATTGGGAAAAATCATATCCAGAAGAATTTGCAACATTTAAAAAAGAAAGAGACTTAAAATTACGAGATGAAGAAGAAGCATTATATCCATTAAAGAAAAAAGCTAGATTAAGAGATGAGGCTATAGATGATATGATGCAAAAAGCTTCTGGTTATAAAGGATTAAAATCACCTAATGATTGGAAAGCTTATATTGATGAAGTTGCTATTAAAGATCCGGAGTTTAAAGAATTTTTTAGTCAAAAAGGTCCTATTAGTATGAAGCGGGCAATTATTGCTACACTTTATAAATATGGAAGAATTTCTAAACAAATATATAATACATGTATGGAAAAAATGGATAAAAAAGAAACACTTTATAAAGCCCCAAAAAATAGTAAATCAGATTCTAAAAAAGAAGAACTTTTTGAAAGCGTTTTTAGAGAAAACTTAGAAGATGATGATGATTACGAATATGATACTTGGGAAAATAATGAAAATATGATGTATCGAGCTATGGAAGGCAGTGATGATGACGACGACGATGTTGAATGGGGTAATCAAAAAACAGAACGTTTTAGAATGGAACATGATGATTTAGATGATCAATGTTGGCAGCAACTTACTGATTGGAATGAATTACCAGAATACGATGAAACTGTTTTTGAAGCACTAATAGACGGAGAAATTGATGAAGAAACAGCAAAGAAAATTTTAGTTTTCTGTTATCATTGGGAGCTTGAAGATGTTGAAAGAGAATTAAACTCTACTGGTGAAGAAGTTGATGGAGGTGTTATGGGATCTATTAATGCTTCGAGACATCAACAAGATATTTGGAAAGGTGCTGGTTTAGACGATGATAGTCTAGATGATATGGGTAATATAGTTTATCGAGATGATATTGAAGATGACGAAGATTATGAAAGTGGCTATGAATCAGAATATGATTCAGATGGTGCGGTTTCATTAGATGATTTAGAAGATAAATACGAAGACGATGAATGGGAAGATTGGAATTAATGAAGAACTTAAATAAACAATTTTTTATACATAGACAAACACTTGGAGTATTAGGTATTGTTTTACCTTTTGCTTGTTTATTATTTGGGTGGTTAGATCCCGCAGCCACAAGTACTTGGTATGGGAGTATGTCAGCAACATATTTTACAAATGCAAGAGATATTTTTGTTGCAGTATTAATGATGACAGGGGTATTTTTAATTACATATACTGGGTATGATTGGAGAGATAAATTAGTAAATATTAGTGCTGGCATTTTAGCAATGGGTATTGCATTGTTTCCAACATCTCCAAAAGGACTTGAAGTAACACATATTGGATTATTTTCATTACCTATTCCTGTAGCCTCAATGTTGCATAATATATGTGCTATAGTATTTTTTGGGCTTTTAGCATTAAATATATTATGGTTATTCACAAAAGGTGATACTTCAAATCATAAAAAAAGAGAAAGAAATAAAATTTATATGATTTGTGGTTGGGGCATCGTAGGAATGTTTGCTGTAACTGCAATCGGAGTATATTTTAATTTTCACGTTATGTGGATCTGGATCGTAGAAGCAATTATGTTGGTACTTTTCGGAGTAGCATGGTTGGTAAAAGGAAAAGCAATTAAATTATTAAATGATATTTAATAATAGCTCTTTAAACTAATTATTATGGCAGATAAATTACAAGAAACGGTTTATTCATCAGGAAATAAACCTAAATCAGAAATATTTAAGTCATCTTTTTCCAAAAGAATGTCATCTATATTTGGGTGGCAGGGTGTTACAAAAAATAAAGCTGAAACAGAATTTGAAAAAGTTAATGGATTACGATTTGTAAAAGTAGACGTAGGTAATGAAGTTTATAGAATTAAACATGCTGCTTTAGGTTCAGTTTTTAAATCGGCACCATTAGCAACTTCTTTAAATAAATATTTTAATGCATATATAAATGAAACTACATTAGTTTATTCTGATATAGCTGAACGACAACAAAGATTAAATGAATTAAGATTTATGGTGTTAAATGATCCATTTGTATCTCGGGTATGTCAATTAGTTTCAGATGAAGCTACACAATTAGATGATCAAAATAGATTATTATCAGTTGAATCTCCATCTATTCCTTTTGTAAATAAATGTTACGAATTATTTGCACAATGGGGTTTAACACAACAGCGTATTAGTTCTGCATGTTATGATCTCGAACAATATGGTGAAGCACTTTGGGCTCATAGAGTTACAGAACGTGGAGTAGAACGAATCATACCATTAAAAGTTCCATCATTAAGAGAACGATTAGAATTCAGCGCTGCTCACATGGCTGAAGTAGTTGCACAAATGACTGGTGAAAATGAAATAATGAAAAACCGTCAGTCTAAAATAAATAAATTAGTTACTTTAATAACTACAAGAGCAGGAACTGATCATCTCGCCGATTTAGATGAAAATTTTGCTGATATGTTCGATACCAAATTACTCGGATTTGAATTTGCAGACGGAATAATTGTACCACCTTGGCTTATTACACATTTTAGATACAGAGCAGATAATAGTGAATTTTTCCCATACGGAACACCACCATTACTCATGGCCTTAGCACCGTTTAAACAATGTTATAGCACCATGGCATTACAAGGTTTAGCTAGAGCATCATCATTTCCAGTTCAATTATATAAAGTAAAAGGAACAGAAGGTGTTGGTGTTGCCACAGCATTTGAAACAGTTAATTCAGTTAGAGAAGATTATGAAAATATTGGTGTAACTCCAATGAGTAATTCATTAGAAGTATATACTGTAAATACAAAAATTTGGGTTCCAGATGGTTTATTAGAATTTGATGTAAAAGAAAGTAAAGTTGATATGGATTTTACTGGTGATTTAGAAATGTTTCAAGATAGAGTTGCTATTGCTTGTGGTGTTCCAAAATCTTATTTAGATCAAGAATTTGGCGGTTTTGGTAATTCAGGTATTGCATTAACAGAACAATATAAACCATTTGCTAGACACGTTTATACAATTCAATCATCATTTTTAGAATGTTTAGGACAGCTTATTAGATTACATTTTGCTATTACTGGAGAATTTGATTATAATGTCCCATTTGTTTTATCTATGAGATTTCCAGCTGAAGATATGGGACAAGATAAAAGAGAAGCTAGAACTGCTGCAATTGATTTAGCAAATAGTATTGTTGAAATGTTACAAGGAGTTCTCGGAATGGAAGAAGGTGAACCATTACCAGAAGATGTTGTTGCTGATATTTTATCTAAATATACATTCTTAGATCCAACTGATTTACAACGATGGATTAGAATCAGCGCCATTGCAAAAGCGGCAGCTCAAGCGGCCGATACTTCAGATGAAGAAAGTGGAGAAGGCGGTGATGACGCGGGTGGTGGAGATATGGATATTGATATTGCTGCTGAAGGTGGAGACGCTGGTGGAGACATGGGTGAAGAGGGCGGCGAATTACCAGAGTCTATGAATAAAGAACATCGTGAATATTATCTAAAAACTAAAAAATTATTACGAGAAAAGATTAAACGAAATGGTATAAAAGAAGCACGAAGACGATTAAAAGAAATAAGTGAACGATATAGAGAATGTAAAAATGATATTTATTTTAATTGGCTTGCAGAACAAAATTTAACAGAATGGCAACGACCAGGAATTGCACATGAAATGCTTATACCAAAAATTACTGAATCACACCCATTATATGAAACATTTCAAGTATTATTAGATAAAAGTGATACAGGTACATTAAGTAATGGTAAATCTAGATTAAAAGAAATGACAGTTATTGATATGTTAAATGATACTAAAAAACAAAATATGAATTTAGATGTTATGCTTTCACAACCACTTCGTGAAGACTTAGATAATATGATTAACGATGAAATAGATAAGAAAGAGTAAGTTATTTAAGTTTTACTAACTAATATGAATGCATTATGGGAAACTCTTCTTAAAGATTTTGTAACTTCTGGTATAACTAATAAAGCAATACATAAAGGCGGAACAGGAAGAGCCCAACTAATAAAAACTATATTAAATTATCCTAATTCTTTTACTGTTTTGTATGAAGTAGAAGCATCTGGAGAAAGCGGACCAACACATTTTTCAGTTAATGGTCAACCATTACATGGATTAAATAAAGGTTATGCAGTTTTTATTAGATTTGAAGACTTACAAAATATAGTTCCGCCTAATTTTAATTCTTTACCTTACAGTAGTCAACAACAAATAATTCAACAAGTATTTGATAAGTGTGATGCAAAAGTTCAATGTGATTGTGGCGCATTTTATTGGCAAGGTATGTTTGAAAAAGATGATGAAAAAGATAATACTTATTCGTCATTTACTGGTCAACATGGAAAAGATATATGGGCAAATAGACATGACTCGTCTGGTTGGACTAAAGTTTAATTTTATTTTTTAAAGTATTTCTTATTTTATTTTTAGTTTCTTCACTCATTGGTGTTCTTTTTTTTGCTGCAATACTTAAATTTTTTCTATGTTCTTCTGAAAAAAGTTCACCATCAGTATATTTTTGTTTCATTGTATCGCTTCTTTTTTTATTAGTTTCTTTAGAAGGACCTTGATTAAAATACCATTGTCTTGCTTTTTTATTATTTTCAATATGATCTTTTGATTTTGATTTCCCTTTAGAAGCTGCGCTTAATTTTTTTCTATGTTCTTCTGTTATAATCCATTTTTTATTATTTTGTTTTAAAGTTTTTAATCTTTTTTGTTTAGTTTCTTCATTTTGATAATGATATTTATTATGTTCTTCAGCTGTCATTTTAATTGCATATTTCATTTCACTATCAAAATCAAATCCCCATCTTTCATAATGGTTATCGTTAAAATCTCTTTGCTCTTCAGTTTCTCGTAAATGGTGAATTATTTCACCTTTTTGTAAATTAAAATATTTAACAGCTAAATTTCGCCAAGTCCAATCTTTATTTAGATCTTTTTTCCATTTTAACATATTCATATTATTTAGTTATATTTAAGTTAACAAGTATGTAAACAGAAATATGTTTTAAAAATTAACTAAATAATATGACACTTCAAGAACAGTATGAATTATTACAAGAATCACATCCCGGAACCCAAATTTGTAAACATATCTGGGCTGTTTTACAGCACTTAGATAATGATATTCCAGAAATGTTAAAAATGATGGGCAGTACACAATCTACAGCTACAGCAACAACACAACCCGATGAACCACTTGAAGCACCTGAAGCACCAGCGGGAACACCATCTGAAGGAACTAGAACAGAAGATAGCATTAGATCAGAAGCTGCAGAAGAAACTGTTGCTGCTGATATTGAAGATATTCAATCACACGCTGAAACTTTAGATTTACCAAAAATGAATACATCTAACGTTGATGCAAAACCAATTGAAGCAGAAACTAAAGCTCAAAAAGGACCAGAAGAAGTAGAGCCACCAATTGAAGAACCTTCACTTCCAGAAAATACCGAAGTTGAAGAAGAAACCAAAGCTGCTGAGATGGATGAATTAGAAGAGCCAATTGAAGACGAACGTATAACAGAAAGTTTTAATCAAATATATGAAAAATCAAAATATACTGAATTTCCATCAATGGATTGGGATGGATTTCCTATTGAAGAAATGGATCCTGATGATAGATATAGATGGTGGGCTGATTGTATAAAAGCTAAATGTAAATCTAAGTTAAAAACTATACCATTAAATAAAATAGTGCAAGAATTTGAAGATGATGATACAGATGATTATGATTGGGAACAATTTGATAATATTTCAGATGGAAACGGTAAAATTGATATTAAACCAATAGATGTTTTTCATTTTAAAGATCAATATTGTGTAATGGATGGAAATCATAGAGCTACTATTGCTAGCGAAAAAGGATACGATTTTATTGATGCTCATGTCTACGAATTACCAAAACATTTACAAGAAAAGAAAGATCACCTAATTAAAAAATTACCTAATTTAGATCAAGAAGAAAAAGAAAAATTAATAGTTTTTTTTAATAAAAATCCACACGCAGAAAGTAAAATAGATTGGAATAAAAAAAATTTAAAATTTTCTGATTTTTCAGATGTAATGGAATCAGCTGAAAAAACTAAGTCTAAAAATATAAAAAAATCTAAATCAGGTGAAGATTTATCAGCAATTTGGAAAGACGTACCTGGAACAAAAGTTTATTATCATGATTCAGATCAAATATTTGTTGCTCCATTTACCTATAAAGCTGCGGTATTTATGAATTCTTTTAATGCACATGGTATAGGAGCAAAGTGGTGTATTGGTACAACAAATACTGCTTATGGGCCTGTAGGTACTCACTGGAAAAACTACACACAACATAAACGTCATTTATTTCTAATGCAATATGATAGAACTGAAAATAAAAAATTTATGATAGAATATAATCCAATAGAAAATACTGCAAATGTTTGGGACCAAGAAGATACACAAATTGGAAATAATATGAATTTAGATTATATTCAAAAATTAATGTCTACAAATGGTAAATTAGAAGAAGTAGATTTATATCCAATTTTTAAAGATATAAAAGAAGAAATGAATAAAAAATCTCCAAAAGGAAATCAACGAGTTATAGATGTTACTGGTAACAAAGATTATATGAAAGAAGATCATGGACCAGCATTTGGAAGAGCAGTCGAATGGTTTTTAAAAGATTTAGATGAAATAGAAGCTGAATTTGGAGGAGGTTTTGATTTAAAATATAATGGTAATCAAACATTTACTTTAACTATAAGAGACCACGATACTGTTTTCTTAAATGATGATAGTAATCACGGAATTGTATTTGGTAAAAGAGAAATACCAATATTATTAAAACATGTATTTAAAAGATCTATAGCTGATGCATATAATAGTCCAGTAACGGGTTTAGAAAGTACAGCGGAATTTCCAGCACTTATATCAGAAATTATCTGTAAAAATTTTATTTTAACTAATATAAGTGAATATAATTATAATGAAGATTTTTTCCCAAATAAACTAACAGGAAATGTAATTTTTAAAGAATGTGAATTTGACAAACATTATGTTAATTTTTTACCAAAAGAAATTACAGGAACTATTACTTTTACTGATTGTAATGTATCTGATGATACTATAAATTATTATGCAGAAAATATATTAAATATAGATCCAGAAAAAATAAATAAAACTTATGAAAACAATTTATCAGAAATGGTTACTGAAAAATTAAAAAATTTTTATTATGGTAAACCTGATAAACCAGAAAATTCTGCTAAAATTAGAATGATTGAAGAAATACCAAAAAGTTGGGATGATGCGAAAAAACAAATTTTAGAAAGAGATGGTGTAGCTTCGGATAGATCTATAATTAAATTTTTGATAGATTATTATGTAGAAAAAATTACTAAAGAATTTTTTATTAGACATAATTTAGAATTATCAGCCCATCAACGTGTAGAACCAGTTTTAGTTAAAAGAGAATTATATAATTATTTATACGATGACTTTAATAATTATGAAGATTGGTTAAAAAATCGTATTAGAAAGGACTAAATGAATATTTCTAATTTTCAAACTATCTATTAAAGGATATTAAATGTTGAAAAATTTTAAAACTCTGACTCTGCAGATTTTTATTGTGGCAGTTTCATTCTTTTTAATGGCTTTTATTAGTTTTAATTTTATAAATAGAACTATAAACTATTTTTTAGTAGCAAATGCCGAAGGAATTTTAAATACTGCTGTTGCAAAAGTAGAATATACACTTAAAAGTCCTAGATATGTATTAGACGGTTTTGCAATTTCGATAGAAAATATAATAAATAATCACTTTTTTGAAAATGAAGAAGAAGATGTAATAAGAACTATTGAAAATTATATGGTATATTTAAATACTCAATTTTTATTTTATGGAAAAGAATATATTAAACCAGATGGTTTTTTTGGGTATGTTTTAATTGATGGTAAATTCCATCATCTTGCTGGGATAGATAATATTCCACATACTATAGAGCCATCAACTAGAGATTGGTTTATAAATGCTAAAAATAATAATGAAATTATAGAAACATTATCTTTCCCAGATATCTTAACCCATAATCTTGTTGTAATTTATTCTAGAAGTATATATGATAAGTTTGGTGATTGGTTAGGCGTTGTTGCAATACGAGTTGATTTAACAGATTTAGAAGAAATTTTAAATTCTATTGTAGTTAATTCTGTAGGTTATAGTACTTTAGTTTACAGAGATTCTAGAACTTTAATTCATCATAATAAAGAATTTATAGGTTTATCTTTTATAGAAATTGAATCTTTATCAGCAATTAGTTTTGCTTCAATTAGATATGATGAAATTTATAATCATAATTTTATAAATTATAGAGATGAAAAGAGTATTATATTTATAAAGAGAATGGAAAATGATTGGTTTTTAACTACAATAGTTCCAACAATGAATTTTTATAGAGCTTCTTATAATCTTGTTATAGTTTTATCAGTATGTAGTTTATTCTTTTCGTTATTTATAATTATAATTTTAATAAAAATTGAAAAAGAAAGAGTTAAAGCTAACTTAAAAAATGAATATAAAAGTATTTTCTTAGCTAATATGTCTCATGAAATACGTACACCAATAAATATTATTATTGGAATGTCTTCAATTGGAAAAAGTGCTGAAGATATAACTAAGAAAGAATATTGTTTTAATAAAATACATGAAGCTTCAGAACACTTATTGGGAATTATAAATGATATTTTAGACTTATCAAAAATAGAAGCAAATAAATTAGAATTAAATTCTATAGAATTCGTTTATAGAGACATGATACAAAATATTGTAGATTTGTATAGTGTAAAGATAAATGAAAGAAGTCAAATATTAGAATTAGATATAGATAAAAATATTCCTCAAGTTTTAGTAGGAGATGAACAACGTTTAGCACAGGTTATTATAAACTTATTAAGTAATGCTGTTAAATTTACTCCAGAAAATGGAAAAATAAGTATTGTATCTAAATTACTTTCTAGAGAAAGTAACTTCTGTGTTATTAAAACTTCTATTATAGATACTGGAATTGGTTTAACTCAAGAACAACAAGATAAACTTTTCAAATCATTTCAACAAGCTGATAGAGATACTTATAAAAAGTTTGGCGGAACTGGATTAGGTTTATCTATTTCAAAACATATTATTGAAATGATGAATGGTATAGTTTGGGTAGAATCTGAATATAAAAAGGGTTCATCATTTATCTTTATAGTTAAAATGAAAGAAGGAACAACTAAAAAAATTCCAATGAAAAATGATAATGAAGAAAACGTAGATTTAAAAGATATGACTATTTTACTGGTAGAAGATATAGAGATAAACAGGGAAATAATTACTACATTATTAGAACCAACAAATATAAAAATCGATGTAGCAATTAATGGAAAAGAAGCAATAAAAATGTTTACTAAAAATCCCGACAAATATAATATAATTTTTATGGATGTTCAAATGCCCGAAATGAACGGAATAGAAGCAACAAAGGCTATTAGAAATTTAAATTTAGATAATGCTAAAACTATTCCAATTATAGCTATGACAGCTAGTGTTTTAAGTAGTGATATTCAAGATTGTATTGATGCTGGTATGAATGATCATATTGGAAAACCATTAGATATAAATAAAATTATTAAAAAATTAAAATTTTATTTAGGAAAAAATAAATGAAATCTTTTGAAAAAATATTAGAAGCAATGTCAGAAGAAGACATAGATAAATATTTCCCAAAAAATTGGGATCCCAGAGAAGGTGGAAGAGAATGGGAAACAAGCCCAAACCCAGATGATTATGGATCAATTTTATATCAAAAAACTACAAATTTTGTAGATAGTTATGGTTATCTTAAAAATGAAGAAATTGGAAAAATGGTAGCAAATGCTTTCAGAGCTGGGAATAAAAGAGGATTTGAAAATGCTAAAAGTTCATTTAAAGAAAAAACATTTGATGATATATATCGTTTAAACGAAATGGCTTATAATAGTCGTAGATTTTATTATCATATATCACCTAATAAATTTACTCAGTTTGAAAAAAGAAATAGTTTTAGAAAAGGTGATGATACTTTTGGTGGTGTATTTTTAACACCACACTTAACGATGATTCATCATTATTTAGATTCATACTTAAGTACAAAATTTGATCAATATGAATTTTATGTTTATAAATGTTTAATTATTAAACAACCTAATATATTTAACCCTTCAAATAGAAAAGATAGAGAAAAATTTTTAATAGAAGTTAGAAAAAACCCAGAAGAATTTTATGAAAATTATGCTAAACGACAATATAAAGCAGTAATGAATAATCTTCAAAAAGAATTAGACTTAATGTTTTCTAGTCATGATTGGAATTATATGGAAAATCCGGAAGTTACTAAAATAATTAAACGATTAGAATATGATGGGTATGTTTCTAAAGAAAATGATATTGGTAATATAATGTTATTTGATCCGTCTTTAATTAAAATCGTTCCATACGATAATAAAAATGATGAAATATATAAAGAATTAGATACTAGAAAACTTTTAAGGCTAGATTCTTATTTAGGAAAAAAGGGTTGTTGGACTTCACAAGAATGGGATGAAATTAAATCTAGGATTAGATCTTTTCCAGATAATTTTACTAGAAAAGGTGCTTTTAATAAAAAAGAATTTAAAGATTTAAAAAACGTTACTGATGATCTTTTAAGCATTAAAACCCAAGATAAGCAAAAACAATATTCTTTAATAAATTATTTTGATGAAGAAACTGGAAAATTAAAACAACATATGTTATATGAATTGATGGACATTCTTTTATTAGAAAAAGAACAAACACCATTTATTTTTCAAGGGGAAGAATATAATTCTATAGAAGAATTAGAAAGTGGTTTAATAAAAAAATATGGAATAATTGATAAAGTGGATGAAGAAGATCCAGAATATAAAGAGGAATGGGATGCTTAGAACATTCGAAGAAATTCTAAAAGAACAAAAATATAATAATACTAATAGAATATATTATCATGGATCTAAAGATATAAATTTAAACTTAAAAAATAAAGTAAAAGATAAGAATATTTTTTATCTTACACCGTCATTTGATTATGCTTTAAATTATACTAGAAGTGGTTTAGTAAACAAAACAGCAATATATTTTATCAAATTAAAAAAATCACTCAATATTTTTAATGCTAGATCTGATAAGGACGCCAGATTTTTAGAAAAAAGACTTACAGTTAAATTAATGCAATTAAATACAGATGAAATGCCAGAAGATTATCTTCAAAAAGAAGCTCCTTATATTGCTAGATATGTTGTAAATGATTTATCTGATCGTGATTGGATTGATGCTTTAGATAATTTTAAAATTAATTATCCAGATTGGAATATTCCATTTAGAAGTGCAATTTTTGAATTATTAAATTTAGATTATGATGGTTATTTTAATTATGAAGTTGATAATAATGCAGCAGGTCCAGCGATTGGATTATTTACTATTGATAATGAATTAAATTCTAAGATACAAATTCTTAAAAAACAAATTGTTGATATTGAATCAGTCAATAGAGAAACTTGGACTGAATATATTAAAAAACCTAGAGGAAAATGGTTATCTCCAAAAACAAGAATTAAAAAAGAACAATAAAAAAGCCCGCATTGCGCGGGCTTAATTTTTGTCTAGATTTTTAATTAAAAGATTTCAGGTTCTGTGGTTTCAAGAGCCGGAAGATCTACCAAAGATTCGAGATCATTGGTTGGATCTACCTGACCAAGAGCGGCATCAATCGGATCTTTCTTGGGCCGACGAGCAGCAACCTTACCATTCACACGAATTGCGAGTGCAGCAGCAAACTTTGCTTTTGCTTCATCCTTCATCCTCTTCGCCTCAGCAACTGCGTTAGCCTTGGTCGCACGCTTTTCATCGCGATCCGCTTTTCTCATGGCAACGCCGGCCCTATAAGCTTCCTGGGCATTCCCACGAAAATCCTTCTGAAGGTCACGGATAAGAGCAATGGCCTCACCAGCAATCCTGGGATTCTTGATTACAGCCGCTTCCAGGGCTCCAAATGCCTTTTCTACTCTTGTTCTAAGTTCCTTAGTCATTTTCTTTCTCCTATAAAAAGTGTTTTATTTTTGGGTTTTTGTTTCCCTTACATATATTATATAAGAAAGTTAGATTAGGTGTTCAAAACTATAAGAACTTCTGCATTATTGGGCAACCGTTGATATTTGTCTCGTGATAATTGAAATTTGCATAGAATTTCTTAAGTTCTTCAGTTCTAGGGAAAAGTGTGATAATTTCATATTTTAAAGATTTAGCAATATCATCCATATCTTTTAAGATTAAAGAGCCAATTCCTTGACTTCTAAACTCTTTAAAAACCTCAAGTACTGATAAGTGAAATGAATTAGGCATGTGTTTATTTTCAGATAAACATAAAATTGCTACAACTTTACCATGTGAATATATCAAATCACATAATTCAGTAGAACATTCATACCAAAGATATTCATTTTCATTATAATAACAGTCACCATGAGTTCTATTAGGACCAATATATTCCCAAACTAGAGTAAAAGAACTTGGTGAATATTTTAATTCTATATCATTAGGTGTTGTTATCTGGTATTTCATTTTTCTCTCTTTTTTCTATAAAATGTAAAACATCTATTAAAGTATCAGGATTTATTTTTGCATAAAAAGATTCATTTCTTAAAATATTTCTTGCCTCTTCGTAATTTATAATTCTATTATATTTTTCTAAAACTTTTAATATGTCTTTAAATGATACACATTCTTTTCTAAAGAGTTCAGATGCAGCTTTAATATGTAATTTATATTTTTCATTTTTAGTTAAATCAAATAATCGTTTTTCTTCTTCGACATACTTATAAGCCATATCAGATATAAGCATTTCTTCTGAAACTCTTGGACCAGCATATACTTCGCACATTTCTCTAATTTTTTGATATGCCTTACCATATTCTTCAAATCTAGTTTTATGAGTATTTAATAATCCAATCTCTCTATGTTTAAGCTGTTCTAAGTTCATATTATTTAGTTTTTAAAACTAATTATTATGAATCAAAGTAGATCACGTATTAGTACAGTTCAAGCTCGTCATGCAATGATTGGAGATAATTTACGACGTAAGTGTATTGATAATACACTTTTTTGGATTAGTCACGCGACTGATGTTGTACGAATGCGAACTAGAAAAACTTATGAAGGGGATGATGTATCTTGGATAGTAGAAATGTGTGATGTAGTTTCAGCTGTATTTCCTCCATTAGAAGATGTACCATATAGAAAAGTTAATGTTGACGCCGAAACCCATGCTTGGTCATTAACAAGTTTAATATCTGCATTTGAAGATGATGCTCAAGAAAAATTTTATACTTTACAAGTTCCATTTGAGTTTAATATAAATGTTGGTGATTTATTATTTCGTATTATGTTAGATGAAAAACAAAAGTTTCCAATTATAATACCAATTCAAGTTCAAGAATTATTAGGCACGTTTGGTTTTATGAAAATTATTATGAATAAATGTAAATGTACAATTCCAACAGATACTTTTCCAGATGAAATTATAAATACTATTGCAGATATGGCAAGGCGTAGGCGTATTATAGGTTATTAGTCTAATAAATCACTCATCTTTTGAAGTTCAATAAGTCTTTTTTTCAATTCTCTATTTTCTTCCCGTAAATCAAGTATTTCATTAAAATATTTTTCATTATCTAAAATTTTTCCCATAGTAAGACGAAAATTATCACTATCTTTATGACCATCCATAAGTTCATCCATTTGATAAACTAAATCAAATCGTTCAAACCCTTCATGAGAAAATAATGTTTCAAATGCTAAGAATATTTTTCTATGGGCATTTTTAACTTCAAATTGTAATTGTTCTATAGTTTTCATATTTAATCAAATAATATATTTTTTTCTAATAATTCTAATCTTCTTTTTTCTAGTTTTCTATCTGTTTCTAATCTATTTATAATTTTACCCAACCTTTTAATTTCATTTTCTAATTCAAATATTTTATGTTGAAATTCATTTTCCGGCGCTTTAGATTCTTCATATTTAATAACGTGATTCATTATTCTAGCAAATTCACCTCGATCTGATTTAGATGACTTATTTAAAAAATCATCTAATTTAAGTATTATATTTGTTTTATATTCTTTAAAATAATCACAAATAGATTTAAAATCGACAAATTTTCCTAAAATAGACTTACGATAATTAAGTGGTGTCGTTATTATCTGGGTCTGCGATTTCTTTTGTAGTCGCTGTTTCAATGACATCTTCTTTATCCTCTACCCAATTTTCACCCATATAAATTGTATGTAATCCCTCAATTTGATTATTTGGTAATTTACTAACGTAATCAGATAATTCTATACAACCTTTTCGCCATAATATAATTTCTTGAACTAAATAAGCTTGACGTAATCCCATAACATTAAAATTACTATTCATTTTGAGATCACGATAATCGGTATCGTGTCTCGATTTTCTTAATAATTTAATATCTTCAAAAAAAGAAGAAGTTACTGTTTTTTTATTCCGTTTTGTTGATTGAATTATCAATTATTTCCTCCAATTCACCTTTTTCATTATATTTATAAGTCTTAGAAATTCCGTCTCCACCAGTTAAAACCATTGTTTGATTTTTTCGTTGTTCTTCCCATTCTTCTTGGGTTTGACCAAAACCACTTCTAGCAAAATATACATATTTTTGACCGTGGTCAAAACCCATATCGTATATTTCTTTTACTAAATTAGTTCTTTCTGGTAAATCTAAATCTTCAGTATTTAATCTATGAAGAATATTTTCATATTTTAATTTTGATTCATAAATCATTTCTTCCCAAGCAGTTTTTGTCACTTTTTTACCCTCTTATAATTATTACATTCTATTACAAATACAGTTTGTTCTTCTTGTACTTCTTCATTTTCTTGAAACGATATTATATTAAGTTTATTTTTATTTTCACATTCATTTTTACAAGAATCACATAAACTTTTATTTTTCATCAGAGTAAAAGCCTCCGGGAATTGTATTTATAAATTCTAATTCAGTTCCATTTTCTTCATTCCATTTTTTTAATTCTTTTTTCAAATTATATTTTCCAATATTTAATTCTCTACCAGCCTTAAATATTTCTTTTTTATCTGGATCAGCTTCATCTACTTCTATTTCCATTGGTATTCCATAATATGGTTTTCTACATATTTTTGCAATCTCATTTAATAAAGCATATACTACAGCTTTCTCTGGTTTATAAATATAAAATTCTATATCATCATGTACATAATTAAAAATACGAGTATTAAAATTCCATTTTTTAAGATGTTCATATACACAAGTTACATCTGGTGCAGCATGATAAACTTCTGCTGTTTGAATTGTAGTGTTGCTAGCTTCATTTTTTAATCCAGAATACATTTTAGAATATAATTTTCTATCTAAACCTATTAAATTATTTTGTGCATTTTTAGATAAGTATCTTAATTCTGGAAGATGTCTTACAGGTCCTGTCCAAGTTCTAACATAACCATGTTTAATTGCGAACTTTTGTTCTCTTTCTACACGCTCTAGTAATGAGGGATAAGTTTTGAAAAATAATTCTCTTAATTTATTTCCAATAATTACATATTTTAAGTCTACGTCTGATAATTTATTTGATGGATTATTTTTTGCAGTATTATATGCAGTAGTTAAATTAAAACTATCCATTGCCATATCACAATCATCTTCAGAAAACCCAGCTGCTTTCATTTGACGACCTAGAGTCGGACCCTGACAAGCAAAAAGAGTTGCTAATCCTACAGTTTTCCCATTAAATCTCATTCCTTTAAAGGGAGTATATTTTTTAAGAGATAAAAAATCTTGTAAAGTTATTTCTCTTTTAGTTATCTTATACATATTCTTATATTAACTTTAAAGTATTCTCTATCTCATCTACAAGCCATTCTGGCGTCGAGGCGCCGGAAGCTAATCCAACTGTATTATAAAGTTTTATCATTGATGGAATTTGATTTTTATTTTCTATAACCCACGAAGTTTTAGAGCATAAACTTCTTAATTGATTAGTATTGGCCGAATTATGCCCACCAATTATTAAAATAGCATCTACTTTCTTTTCTAATTTTTTAAGAGCTTTTTGTCTTTTAACTGTTTCTGAACATAAAGAATCTATAATTTTAATTTTTTTATTTCCTTTGTATTTAATAAATAAACTACAAAAATAATCATATAAACTTTTCTTAAAAGTAGTTTGTCCTATAATCATAAGACGATCTTCTGGACAACTTTTTATTATATTTTTTATAGTATTTTCAATTTCCATTACAAAATTTACTACTAAACAATTATCATCATATTCTCTTAATCCTTTTATTTCTGGGTGTTTTCTATCTCCAATTAAAATTATTTTATATTTACTTTTATTTTGTAAAATTATATTTTGAACCTTTTTAATATTTTGACAAGTATTATCTCTAATAAGAGCACCCCTACTTTTTAATATTTCTTCTAATTTAGGAGATATACCATGAGCTCTTACTATTATTTCTTTATTTTTATAATTTTCATTTTTTATAAAATCTTCAATTTTATTTTCTTCTATAAAGGTTATAGAATCTTTTAATCTATCTATAACTGCTTTATTATGAATTACTTCTCCTAAACATATAGAATTAGGAAAACAATTATTTATTGCATTAGACACTCCAGGACAAAAACCTATAATTTTAGATCTAATTATTTTCATACATGCTCCAAAAATATATCATCTGCTTGAAATTCTTTTCCTTTAATAATAATTTCTTCGTTATCGTCAATTAAACCCAATCTTTTAATTTTTATTTTTTGCTCTTCACCAAAAATTATTTTATTACCTTCTTCATCTTCAATTTCTATAATTTGAAAATGAATTGGTTTACAAAACGTTCCTAATGTTGTAGCACTGTGAGCGTCTTTATGACCAGTATCTGAATCATAAATTTCATATGCAATTTTATCTACACCACCTTTACTTAAACCATTATCAGCTAATGCTAATCTAAACTGTAATGATGCAAAGTCGCCAGTTACCATAAGCCATTCAGATTTACTAGACTCACCAATTAAATCATCTTTAATATTTGGTGGTGTTACAAACAATTTCTTAATAAGTTTCGCCATTACTGAACCAGATGGTATTTGTTGAAAATTTGGGTCTCTCATTGCATGTCGCATAGATTCAGTTCCAAATGTATTACAAGATGGATGTATTCTATAAGTCCCATCTGGATGTTTAATAATCCATTTTTTCCAACCTTCAATAAATGTTTTAAGCGCAACATTATATGATCGTAAATCTTTTAATTGTTTTATTCCAGGTAATTTTAATAGTTCGTATTCATTTAATACAGCATCTGACGTTGCATAACCACCAGCTTTAGATTCAGAAATGAGTGGCCAACCCATATGTTTAAATAATAAACCTAATTCTTTAGTAGATTCAAATTTAAAAGTTTCAGGTACATTCCACTCTTTAACTAATTCAGCTTTTAATTCTGCTATTTTATCTTTAATAATTTTTTCTGACTCATCAAATATCTCAGGCTTAAAATAAATTCCATCAAATTCGGTATTAGTTACACAAATAGCATTTGGAATCATTACTTCTTTATACCAACGTTCTATTGTCCAAGAAGAATCTTTTTCATTAGGAATATTTTTATCTATCCATTTAACATGTTTATCTAATGCTACTTGGAGTCGCCAAGCAACTATTGGATCTAATCCTGCATATTTAATTAAAATATCTTTTGGTATTTGTAAAAAGTTTTCTACTTTTAATCTTTTTCTTATTCTATCTAATTCTAAATCATAACCTACAAATTTTCCAACATAAAATATTGCACCAGGTTTTAAACCTTTAGAACGATTACTATTTATTGCATGTGATAATAAAGTTATATCATCTGTAAAATTTATATCACGAGATATTCCATGCTTCCACATAAATTTCCAGTCAAACTTTAAATTAGATCCTGTTATTCTTTTTGCTGTAATTAAAACTTGTTTAAGTAATCTTCTATCTATATTTTGCCATTCAAATATATAACCGTTTATACCATCAGTCGATAACTGAGCTGTTCCAATTATATTTTTATTAAAATCTAATCCATCTGTTTCAGAATCATAAGCTAATAAATCTGCATTTACTAATTCTCTTAAATATTTTGAAGTATCTTCTTTATTATCTACATAAATTATATTATAATCTCTTAAATCTAAATCTTTAAAAGATAAATCATCTTTTTGTATTCTTTTTAATCTTTCTCTAAAAATACGAGTTAAAAAATTTGTTGGATCATTTTGGCCGTGATGAAGTGGAAATAAATCTTTGACACTTGCCACTGGATAAATCCAACAATCTGGTCCATTTACAAATTCTGAACCACAAAAATAACGAGGTTTATTAAATTTATCTTCAATAAAATCATAATAAGTTACATCTGCAGATTTATTTAATATACGAACTACTGAACCAAATGCAATTATTGCATCACACTTAGAATTAAATTCTATATACCGTCTCCAATCACTTTCTACAGATAATAAATATTCTGTAGATTCTTCTTTTGGAGTTTTAATAGAAATTGCTGATACAATATTATACGATTTAATTCCAGATTTTTCTATATCTTTTATTAAAAGATCAAGATAAGCTTTATGTAAAATATCATCAACCAGAAATAAGAAATATTTTTCTCCTGGTTGATAATTTTCTTTTAATAAACAATCAAATTTTTCGAGATTTTGTTTAGGTTTTTCAGTCGTTTTTATTTTTCCAAATTGAAACATAATTATAAATTAACTTTAATCTAATAAGATATTTTCTTCTTCAGTATTGTCTTCAATATTTATTTTATTAAGAAGTTCTTCTCTTTTATTTACTTTAATACTTAAAACTCCATAATTAAGTTTACAATTATAACTTTTATTATCATATTCATCCCAATCTATAAATATGTCTATATTTTGCTCCGTTTCTTTTAATCCTTGACAAAGATATTTAAATTCATCACCAATTAAATCATCATCATCATTCTTTGGTAAAAGTCTTAATAAAAAACCATCTTTTTTAAGAGATAATCTAATCTGTTTAGTAGTAAAACCTGCTACGGCAATTTCATAAATTAAATTTTTATAATTATCAACTTTAACATTATAAGGTAGTTTAGTATTTATTAAATCTTTGTCTACTTTATTGGGTGCATTTTTATTTAAATCACTTAAAATTTTTTCATATTCTTCCATATCAAAATTTTGCCAAGAATTATTTTTACCATCTGTAGTCCAAACTCTATATGGTTTATTATCAGGAATATAAGGCACTGGAGTTATATTAGGATTGTGACCTCCCCAACCCCTGTGAAATGGATTATCGTGTGGTGTAGGTTGATAATCGAACTTATCTCCAACATAAGTATTATCAATATTTATTATATTATCAGTAAGTGTTCCACTATTATATGGACTAATATGACAATAATTCGCTTTGTGTACTTCATAAGTACTAATGAGATCTCTAAATTTTTCTTTTGTAGTTTTAGAATTCATAACGCAATTCCTCCTATTTGAATTGTAAGTCCTTTTTACAGCGACTCTATTTATTTAGTTAAATTAACCTTTTTCTTTCTTGTTTTATTTCTTTTAAATATTCGAATCCATTTTCTATCATATTAAGAGCTTTATCTTCTACATTTAAATGATTAGATTTAATTGCTATACATTTTATCTCTTTACAAAGAAGAGTACAATTACAAGTATCATTTTTATTATGATAACCACATCTTTCTTTCATGTAAAAACCTCCGGCATTTTTTCTATACATTTTTCTTGTAATTTTTCAAAATTAAATTTAACATCTGGATGTGCTTTAGAATATTTTCCTCTTAACTTAAATATATGAAGCATTTCTCTCCAATTACATTTCATAACAATGTCAGATTTAGTTGCTAATGGAAGTGTAGTAGCCGCATTTTCTGCTTTAGCTCCTTCAGCTAATATTGTAAAATAAAACCATTCGGCTTTTTCACATGCTTGTTTCCAAGTTTCGTATTGAACTGATTCTTTATTCCATATTTCAGTTGGTTGTACTACTGTAATTTCTTTACCAAATTTTTCTTTACTATAATTACAATAACGAGTTGATTCAACTGCAAAACTACATAAGCGATGTCGTGTTATATCTCGTTTAGATCTAATATCAGTTATAATTCTAACAATTATATTTCCAAATTCTATCATTGCTCCATGCTCTTTTTCTTTGAGCATTTTAACCATAGATCGCCAACTATCTTTTGTTATTTTATCTTCAGATTTATAACAATTACGGGCTGCTAATTCTATAAATTTTGCTTCCCGTAACCAATCTTCTTCTGTTTCTGGATAAATTATTTCTGCACTATGACTTATTATTTTCATTATGATCTCCAAGATGATCTGTTAGTAAATGTGTTCCTATTAAAGCTAATGCTATTATTCCAACATCAGTTGTTGGAATATGAACACTAATAAATGAACCAATAAAAATAAATAATAAAAATGATATTATTTTTAATATAATTTTTGCTTTTTTACTCATTTATTTAAATTAACTAAAACTTAATTGTATGAACATTCATAGTTGTATGATGTCCGGGATGTTGTTTCATTCTTTCCATTTGCATTCTTTGTTCTTGAGTTAAATGTACATCATATCTAACACCGCATTTTTCGCAAACATTTGGAAAACCGTCTGAACCTGGTTTATAAATTATAAATGAATTGCACTCAAAACATTTTGCTACTGAATATGCTATTTGTTTTATTATCATCTTAAAGAATTAAGCCATTCACGATATTGGGCTTCTACTGATTTATATCTGTCATTAAGTCTAACTAACTCATCTAATGCATTTCTTATATTTACTATAACAGCTGGTCTATTTATTAAGTCTTCAACTATTTTTTCTTGTGCTTCAATCTGTCTTTGTAAACCATTTAATCTAGTTTGAAAACTTATAAAACGAGAATTATTTTGTGATTCATTTAATAATGCTAATAATCTATTATACTCTTGTTCATTTCTTGATAAGTTTCTTGCAGCGTCTTGTGCCAATTGTTGATAATTTGCTGATTGTGCATATATTGTAGAACTTATAAATAAAACTAATAAAATTAAAAATATCTTTTTCATATATCCTTCTTAATATTTAGTAAAAAATACTCTCCCCGAAGGGAGAGTCGGATTGGAGGTAAGCTACATTTTAGGTTTACTTCTTTTGTAGCAAAAAGAAAAAGTTGGCGGCAGTTTTGGATATTCCTACCGCCGTTCCTTTTTAAGGAACCGATGAATATAATTTATAACCGTTCACCTCGGTTATATTTATATATTAACTTAGTAGCCTTCTGGAGAAGAGATATATAAATCTTTATCTTTATATTCTATTTCTGAATTACATAAAAGTGCTTCTTCTGGATCATCTTGATCTGAAAATTCTCCAGTACAAATTATCCAACCTTTTTTAAGATACTTTATTGCTTGTACATGTTCATCTGGACCATCTTTTTCATCTTCCATGTCAAAATAATCCATAAATTCTTTTATTCCATCTATATCAGAATATTCTTCACTAATACAATTTATTATAGATCCAGATAAATCTGGGAATTTTATTGGATGTTTAAACTTCATTCCAAATACATCTTTTATTTTTTTCTCTAATCCTATTCTATCACCGTTAAAGGCAATAACAAAAGAACTGCTAGAACTATTACTTACAAACCCATTTCTTATTTTCATTTTAAATCCCATCCTTCCCAATCATCATTATCTGATTCCCACTCGTGAACCTTTTTAATCCCAATACTTTTTAGAAATCTTCGCATATCAAAATTATCTATAATTGTAGAACCTTTTAAATAATTTAATCCATCTTCTAATTCCCAAGCATCAGTATTAGCATATTCTAAACCACTATCTTTATGATTTAATATTAAAATTAATTGATCTTGTGATATAGTTCTTTTATCTATTATAAAAGATGCAGAAGAACTATTACTAACAAAACTAATTCTAATCTTCATTATCAATATCCTCTATTAAATTGTTTATACCATCTTCATATATTTCAATTACTTGAGTATAAATTTCCCTATCTGTATATTCATCAAAATCTTGTTCATCTAAAAAATTATCAGCTATTACTTTTAAAGATTTTAATCTTTCTATAATTAATTTTTTGTTCATGCTTCACCATTACCAGATAATATTACTAAATCATCTTTAGTTTTACCAGTAATATCAAATAAAGTTTTTAATTTTGGTTCTTCAACAATATTTTTTACAGATATCATTTCTCTTTCTATACAACAATCTTCATAATCTACATATGCAATTGTTCTACCAATAACACCATCATTATCATCACCGTCGCAATCATAATCTACACCAAGGTGTTCAGCTAATTCAAACATACTTAATTTTTCATTATAAAATGCGGCAGAACAAAACTCTTTAGCATATTTAATTAAAGATTCTTCAATATCTTGTACTCTTAATCCAATTATAATAAATGAACTTGATGAACTGTTACTAACGAAACCATTTCTAATTTTCAAGTTATTCCTCCATTTTGGCTAAAATAATATTAGCATTAGTATTTTCTATAATTATTGCAACACCATTTGGGTCACTTAATTTTGAAGATGAATACTTAAATGTAAAAGTATCTTCACTAGATAAAATAGATTTTAATGATTTAAAATGAATAGTTGGGATCATAAATTCAAAATTATCTGTTTTATCTGTATTAGATGTTATAGTAATTGGTAACGTAGTAAATACTTCTGTTATACTATTATCAAAAGATAATTCTAATTCATCTTTAAAACCTTTAGGTGTTCTAATTTTTATTTGACCATATCTCCAAGTTCCAGTTTCAAAAACCCCTTCAAACTTAGAAAGTTCTTCATAAAATCTTTCTGTATTTATTTTTAAAGTTATTAGCTTTTTAGCTTCTGGACTAATATCAATAATATCTTGATCTGTTGGAAATGACCAATTAAATGTTTTTGGTACAAATATCAATTTAATACCATAATTCTGAATATCAAAATAAAAATATTTTTTATCAGAAGATATTTTAAAAGAATCTGTATTCTTAAATATAGAAGTTATATCTCTATCTATAAATACTTCTTCATCTGTTTGCACAATAGTTAAAGAAGATTTTAAACTTAATATACATAAAGTATCAGCTGATTTAATAAAATCTTTACCTAAAAGTATTTGATGATTTGTATCTTGAAGCTTGGTCATAGTGCCTAATTCAGTAATTAAATCTCTATGATCTAATTTAATTTCAATTGGTTTCTTGAATTCTGGGAGAGCCAATTTATTTTTAATATTATCTTTTAATTCAGTTAAAACTTGTGGATCTAATGCTGTAAATACTAAAGCTTCATTTATTATCAATTTATTTGTTTTGGTTTTAAATGTAATTTTATTATTTGCAATACTGATATTTATTTCATCAGATTTACATTTTTCTAAATAATTTATAAACTTATCTAGTTCAAAACCAAAAGATTCACTTTTATTTAAATTAGAAATATCAAATGTTGCTTCAATATGACCAGCTCCGGCACTATCTGCTTTTCCAAAAATAGTAAGTTTATCATTCTCTAATACAAAAACTTGCTTTTTATCTAAAGAAGAAAATGTTTCCATTTTTTTAATGTAGTCTTGTAAAATTTTAATTCTACTTAATTGATCTGTTTTAATTGTAAAACTTATCACCTATTCCTCCAATATAATTTTATAAATATATTAACTTAATCCACTTAGAACTCTATATAAATTATCTACTAAACATTCGCCTTTATTTCCTTGAGAATCTAAACCAACTGTTTCAAGCCAACACATTTCCTCATTTTCTAAGTAATGCCATTCGATAAGAACTGCCCATTGACCTATTTTACCCCTAACTTTGCAAGCACCATCTTCAGGATAGTCAATGGCAGAGTCTATTATAAATTTTTCTGGAAGTAATCCTTTTAACTTTAATCTTAATTCATCTCTCATATAATTATATTAACTTTTATGTATAATATCATTTTGATCTCGAAATCTCTTTCGTTTTTAAAGATAAATTTAAAAAGGAAACAAAATCAGAGATCAGAGTTTAGAGTTTGGATTTATTAATAATGGAATGGGTTATGCCTGGCCTGAATCCTCGAGGGCATTCTATTCCTACTATATTTTCTTTTCCGTTAGTATATCGTTTTTTTCCATACATTCCATTTTTTTCACCTAAATGAGAAAGCCTCCATTTTTCTAGCAATTCGGGTGTAAAAGTAAAGTTATTTTTATGCATTGGATTTTTATTACCTAATACGGCTTTTTTTGCATATTCTTTATAAGATTCAGTATTATGACTTATTTTACAACTTTTTCTTAATTTTTCAATTTTTAATTTTTTATTCTCTTCAGATAATAAAGACCAAGTATCACCACCTGTCCCACCTTTTGTAAGATTATACTCTGGTTTTAATTTTGCAATCCAATAAATTTCTTTTTCATTAATATTTTCACTTTCACATTCTTCAATAATTTCAAATTTAAAATTTTCTGTTCCATATTTTAATAAAGCAAAATCAAAATATGTTTTAAGTTTTCTTTTTAAATTTTTATGTACTTTCCATCTTTTAAAAATATTTTTAGACATACCTATATAAAACTTCTGATTAATTAAATTTGTAACTTTATAAATTCCAACTATATTATTAGACATGATGATACTCCTTACAGTTCATTGTGTTAGAGCAATTAGGAAGTTAGCGCTTCCTTTTTGCTTATTATTTAGTACTAAATTAAAAAGGAGGATACTTAAATTAGATCACGATACGATTATTTTGATGATAGTGTAGTTTTAGATATAGATGGTCAATTATTTCCAGACCCACTACATAATTACAATACAGGAGCAATTTCTCAAATCCCTTCTGAATATGAGATTACATCACGAGATTTAGCTAGATTTTGGGCTTGTATGCATGAACAATATGGAATGAATGAAATGGATGATATTTGGCTCAACATCAATGGAATTCGTTATTTAATGGATTTACGACCAGGCGATATAATTTATAAAATTGTTCCTCAAGATTTAGAAGGTTTCTTATTAAATAAGCAAATTGGTCATGAATAAGATTTTAATTATCTATAACATCTAATATTTCGTAAATAAAATCCCACTGATCATCAGTAAAAACGTATCTTTTATTTTTTTTAACCTTATCAGCCCATTCAATTGCTTTATTATTTCGAGAATCTCCAACAGCTTTCCAATCACAAACCATTTCTATTATTGATTCATCTGGCATATTTTTTCCAGATACAGAGTTTATAGTTGTGCTATCTCTATTTTTAAAATCTGTAACTTCAACTGGTCTATAATTTTTATCCCAATATTCAGCATGATGTTTATTATTTATAATGTGATCTTGAGTAGCGTCGTCCATTTCTTTAGTATATTCTATTTCACATTCTAAATCATGTTTTTTACAATAATAAAGATATGAAATATATTTATATTGATCAAAAAGTTCTTTATTTTCTAATTTATCTTTATCGTGAGTATATGCTAAATCTTCCGCGTCAGAATAAGAAAATCCTAATTCTTCACCTAATTTCGATAAAGCAAATTTTTCGAGATATTTAGATACTAATTTACGATGTTTTTGAACTGCTCTTATATGCAATTCATTTATTTCTTGAGTTGTAATTTTTAATTTCCCCAGGATTCTAATTCTATTTCTGAATATATAAACTTTAATACTTTTTTAGCATTAAGTAATCCCTCTTGAGGATTATTATAATTTTTAACATGCCTAATAAGTTCTTGTGTTAATTCGTATGCCAAATCATTAGTTTTTCCTGTTTTTAACATTCTAGGAAGTTCGGGTTCATTAGATTCATTTAAAACTTCATTAAATTCTTTCATTAAAATTCATCATCCTCTTCAAAAGTAGATTTAAACGGATATTTATCCCATAAATTATCTAAAATTGATGGGTCACCACCAACATCAAGATATTCTTCTCCATATTTTTTGAGAATACTATTTTTAAGACTATTTCCTTCCCATATTTTTAATTGAGGTGTTTTTTCCATAGCTTTAGTAGATGTTTCTCTAGGATTTGGACCAGAAATAGATTCTCCACCACCATTAAACCCACAAGCAGTATTTATAGTATATCTTTTTTGTGATCTAGTTGCAAACGGACCCATACCTCCACCATATTTACCTGATTTCCAACAAGCCCATTGTTTTATAATTCTCTTTCCTTTTGGTCCATCTAAAATTAAATCATAGTATGGAGAATTATTACCCCAAGATCGGTCTTTACTATCACTTTTTCTACAATAAAATTTTACATCTCCTATTATAATACCATTATTAGTAACAGAACTTTCTTTTAATATCTCATTAAAAGTTTTCATCTATACCTCGCATTGATTAAAGTTTTACCAGCTTTATCCCATTCGAGATCCCAAATGTTTCTAAGATATTCAGTACCACCCCATGATTTATAAGTTACAGGATCCCATGTTGCTTGTTTTTTAACTACATCTCTAACTTTATAATAAAGACCTTCAATGTCTTCAACACCTTCACACCAAGTATCAGAATCTGGTAAATTTCCACCATATTCAGTAATAAGTTCATCTACTTTATCACCAAATTTTCCATAAGCAGCATCTATACAATCTAACATATCATCTTCTGTTTTATCAATACTTTCTTTAATAGAAATTGCAGCTGCTTTCTTTTCAGCTTTTGCTGCATCTTTTGCATTTCTTTCTTGTATGCGTAATAAAATATCATTCCACTCAGATAGTCTTTTTTGAGGATCTTTAATTAAACAAATTAGATGTACAATTCTTTCTTTATCTTCTTCTGGAATTTTAACTCTGTGACCACCTTCTTGTAAAACTTCTTTTTTAAGATTATCGTCACTTACATCCCATTCTGAAAAATCTTCTCTCATTCTATTTTCTTCCATTTCTATCTCCTCAAATAATTTTGTCTGTCTTAATTGATCAGCCATTTCAGCTGGAACTTCTACTTTTGTACCTTTAATATAAGATCTATTTAATCCTGGCACCATTTGGCCAGAAGGGCCAATATATTTTAATAAAATATTTTCTGGTTTAGAATCTTGGCCTATACCTTTTCCTCTTTTGTTTTCATCTGAGTATGTATTACCACCATCTTTTACAACTTGAGCCTTTATTGCTTCATCACCCCTTATAAACTTAATAAAACAACTTTTAAATTTTTGTGGATATGTTTTAAGCCAATATACAAGTTTTGATAAACCTTCTTTAGTTGGTTCAGCTTTTAAAAATCCCTGAGTAGAATCATAATAAACTTTACCTTCTTTGACATCGAGTTCATCAGAATGAACAACATTTGGGTTTATTATTGCTAATTTATCTGAAAATTTTTCTGCATCTAAATAACTTGTTGCAATTCTTTCTTGAAGGGAAATATTTTCTTTTAATATAATATCGACTTCTTTGTCATTAATAGCAAACAATTCTAATTTAGAATGTGGGTTTTGTGTTAAAGTGCCTAAAGCAGTGTCTTCATCAACTGTTTTTCCTAATATTCGAGCTTCAGATAACAGTTCTCGAGACACATCAAATTCAGAATAATCATTCATATTATTTAGTTATTGTAAACATTAAAATACTTACAATCTTCTAAACAATGTTCTGCACAATTACTATTTGGTGGGCGATGATAACAATCTAAAATTCCGCCGGGCATCGATGTTGGATTTTTTGGCTTTTTATTATGAAAATATTTAAAAACTGACTCTCGCCCATTAGAATAACCCACCCTATAAAATAAAAAAGATGTGATTATTATTGCTATTAAAAATATAATACTACTTATAATCAAGTTTGAAGTTCCTTAAATTCTGTTTTGGTCATTATTTTCGCTTTTCGAGGAAATTTAAATCCATTTTTATACGAAGCAGGACAATATGTAGGATGGCCTAAAAATGGACACCAACTACAACCAAAACTCATAGTTGCATTTTTTTCTAAATCTAGTTCTTCCCAATTTGTTTCTTCAGATTTAATAACTATATCAGTAAATTGTTTTATAACATTATCTACATCTTCTGGAGTGAAGATAAGTTGTTTAAAACTTTTATTCATAAATTTTTTTGTAGATTCTGGATTATCAATATCTTCTTCTTTAATCCCAGCTAATGGGAAAAATAAATAAGTTTTAATTTTATTAGCTAAATCTTTATCTTTTATTTTTAATCTTTTTCCAACCATATAGACATATAAAAGTAATTGATTTTCATATCCAGCTATATTAGCCTTCGAGCCAGTTTTAAAGTCGATAATTACTACATCTTTAGTATCTTCTTTTACAAGAAGCATATCTATTGCACCACAAAGGGCTTTACCAGATAATGAATTATATTCCCAATTTTCTTTAAAAAGAACATACCCTTCACTTTCCCATTTTTTAATATATTCATGCCACCACATATAAAATCTGGGAATTGCTTTTGCAACTGGATATTTTTCTTGATCTATATTTTTTTCTTCTAAAATAGATTCAGCTAATTTATTTAGCTTTTTAATAGTCTTTTTAGAATCCATCTGTTCAGCTATTTCATGAAACGCTAAACCTTTTTCTTGTAAGTCAGATTCTCTACCCGTTACTACCAATTCGTCAATATAAGTGAGTTTATATTTTGTTAAACAAGAACTATAAGTTCCAAAACGACTGGCACTATATCTATGATTTGCCATACATTATTCCTTTAATATAAATTAACTAATCGAATAAAATATTTTCTTCTTCTCTTAAAAAGTAATAATCTATTAAATATTGTGTTGGATATCCAACTTCTCTATCATTATCTTTATAATATCTAATACCATTTATTTCTTCATAATCATCCAAGTTCATATGTTCTGGGATATTTAAATAAATTTTTCTTCCATTATGTTCTATACAAATTTCTTTTTTTAAAGTATTATTATATTTTTCACACTTATTTACATCAGAAGCATATCCACAAACATAACAACCTCTATCACATGGTCCTGTTCTTATTTTTTCTAATGGTGGTGGGACTTTTCCTTTATATGAATAATTTGCAACCCATTTTTTATAATCGTCTAACCAATTTTTGTTAGGCATCATATCTTATTTCCAAATATTTTAAAATATTCTTCATCATCAAATAACCACTGTGTAGTTTTTAAATTTTGTTTATATCTTTCACAAGAATCGCATAAAGAATCAGTAGATAAATTATGAATACAAGTATTACATTTTGGTAAGCCACACTTATCGAGTGCGGCCCATATTTTTTTATTTAATTCTCTATTATGATCTTTAATCCATTGATCAAAATATTTATTTAATGATGGCATTAGTCAAATAACTCGCTTTCTTTAGCCTCTATTGCTTTCTGTTTTGCATCTAATAATACAAACATTTTTAATGCTTCAAATATTTTTGGATTATCTTCTTCTCTTATTTCTGCATTTCCTAATGACACTTTATTATCTTGAAGTCCATTTATTATCATCTCTTTAGTAATTTTAGCTGGAGAAAAAATATCTTTATAAACTTGACTTCCAAATTCGAATTGATTCATCATAATTATTTCCTATTTATAGCATCATAAAAACTTCGAGTAATAAATATTGTGGAAAATATTATAATAACATTCATCCATATTGGAAGCCCTATAGTAGTAACAACAATTGATGCTATTATACCAGCACAAAGACCTGTAAGAAAACTTGTCATTTATATCTCCTTCTTTGATATAATTTCTTTCGTAGAATATTACGATATCGTTGGTTTAATTCTATATCGTCTGTATTCAGAGAAAGCTTCATTATTACATCTTTTAATGTTCTAATGCAATCATCAATTCTATATGGTTGTGTTTTTAACGTAGCAATTACTCCAATAAGTGGATCTATATTTAGATCACGTTGTTTCTTAGTTATTAAGTTCATATAAATCGCTAGGTTTTATATTAGGATTACTTAACATTTCAAACACTCTTTGTTCAGCATGCTCTTGTGAAGTAGCCTTTGCGAAATAAATAAACCCACCTACATTAACTTGATACATATTCATATTAATCTCCTATTTTGATCGTTTTGAAAGTTGGGAATCTTAACGAAATTCCACCAGCTTTATTTGATGTTTCTTCGAAATAAACTATTTCTGCTATTTTTCCTAAATAGTTTTTCTTGTTATTCCAAATTTCTTTTCTCATTATATCAGAAAAACCACTTCCAACTTTTACTATATTCCCTTTATATTCAACTTCAATTGCACCAAGCGAATTTTTATGTCTGCCCTTGCCTTCGTTAAATCCAACAATTGGTAAATCAATATCAAAGAATGATTTCACTTTAGCACATGCGATTGTTCTATCCCATTCGTACATTGCGTCCATATCTTTTACAATGACGCCTTCCTTATCATTTTCCTTCGCCCAATTCAACCAGTTTTCAATTTCAGAAACATTGTCACCAATATAGAGAGCAGGAAGTGCAAAGAGATACTTGTATTTTTTTCCAATAACGGCATTGTAATTTGCATAGCGCTCAGAATAAGTTTGATTGCATTTCTTTGAATTCCAATCTTTGAGAGGCATAAAATCGTAAACCGCTAAACAAACTTCCTTCGAGCCACCTTTTCGTGTGGACTCAGAAACGAGTTTATATTGCTGTTTGCTATCCATTTCCATAAAACCGACTGGCATTCTTTCACCATCGAGAACTACATCAATTCCGGGAAATGCATTTAACACATCTTTTTCTATGAGAGGGAAATTACCAGTTTGGTCTTTTCCACTACGACTGAGAACTTTTACATTGTTACCTTTTTTGAATATTGTCATGCGGAAGCCGTCGAGCTTTGCCTGAATTGCGAATGACTTTCCAACAAAATAGTCTGGATCACTGAAGTAATCTTGACAAAGCATTACTTCATGCATTGGGATAAAATCATCACCATAAACTGAGTTACAAACTGTACGGCCAATACCGAGACCTTTATCCCAAGATTTAGTTGCAAGGCGATATATTCCTTCTTCTGTATCTCCATCAAATTTAACTGCGAAAGCTTGTACAGTTGCAATATCTGAATCTCTACCAGTATTATTTACAGTTAAATATTCTAAAAGTTCACCAAGATTATCAATAGGCATATCACCCATATCATGATAAAATTCTTTATTTACTTTTTTCGCGGCAATTCCAGTAATTATGAGATTATTAAAATACCAACGAAGCGTCTTAACAAACTCAGTATCATTTTCAAATTCTTTAAGAAGTGCTTTTTTATTATTTGTTCCTTGAGTTTTTTCTATTTCATAAAACATAGAAATAACTTTCTCTGTTGATGAAACTTTTTCATTAATATCACTTGATCCGTATTTCATATTACTCTCCCTTTTCTATATACCAAAAATTATTTTCATGACGTACAAAATCACCTAAAAAAGTATGAAGAACAAGTTTGGTAGTCCCATCAACTTCTTGATTTGAATGTGTATGTCCTTTCTTATTTCTATAAATAGTTGCTATAAGTATTCTGGTAAAAATCGACATTTTCTTGGTTTTTGTATACATAATTATTTTCCTTATTCTAAATTAACTTACGATGCCTTTTACATCATAAACTATTTCATCAATTTCTTCTTGAACTATTTCTTCAACATAATCAGCTAAACATTGTATTACATAATAATTTGGCTGAACTCCATGTAATTTTAAAAGACCTTCAAGTTGTTCTTCAACTTGATCTCGTGTTCGACATTCCATTATATTTCCCTTAATTTTATTCCGTCATATTTCCATGCTAAACAAGCACATCCAACAGTTACTCTTGCCATTTCTGGGTCGAGCTTATAAAGTTCAATAAGTAATTTAATCAAATCATTTTTTGAATAAGATTCTATATTTCCTTCAAGTTTTAATTTATGAAGATAAAATTCAGGTTTACATCTTGGTTTCTTCATATTTACTTTTTCATCCTAAATTGTTTTGGAGTATAAGATGCGGCTCGACCATTTAAAGTTACTGTTTTTGTTCCGTCAGCCTTTTTTGTAGTAAGAACAATATATTCTGTCCCGCGAATCATGCCTTCATCTTCTTCCCAGGCGATAAAATATGTGTCTTGACGTTTATGATACAAAGTTGGGTCGGTAACTTCTAAACCTATATATGAAAAATAAGTAACATTATAACGCATATCTTTCATTTCTGTCATCCAATTACGGATTTCTTGAAGTGCGCCAGAATGATTTTGATTTCCAGTATTATATCCTAAGTTCGGTTGGTTCTCATAAAGAGTTTCGAACTGATAAGCTTCTTCCTTAAACATTCCCATAATATAATCTCCCTTACAAATATTATATAAGAAACTTAGATTACATGTTCAAAATCTATTTCCAATCTACTTTTATAAGTTTAGCTTTAAGTTGTGATAAACTTTTTGCCGCAATAACTAATCCATCAGAAAATTCAGCAAAAAATCTTTCATTTTTAAAGAAAATTTTACAATTAAATGTTTTTTCTAGATCTTCTTGTTTAATTCTCATAATAATCTATATAAGATATTAGATTTAGCTATTCAAACATTATTGTAAATCTATCTAACTAAATAATATGTTATCATTACAAGAAAGATATAAAAATATAAAATTACGGGAAGCAAATACCCATGCCCTTCATATTGAAGATAGCCTATTATTAGGTCAAGATTATATTAAAAGAATGCTCGGATTTTTTAATCATGCATTAGAAATTGTAGAAGGAACGGCCGATTCTTCACAACCACGCCCCACAGTTAAATGGGACGGAGCTCCAGCAATCACAATGTGGACAAGAACAGCCGACTTAAATGCCCCAGGTATAAGTACAAAATCACTTTTTAATGTAAATCCTAAAGTTTATTATTCTAATGAAGATATAAATAATGATAGTAGGGCTGAAGGTTTAAAAGAAAAAATGAAAGCAGCACTTAAACTTGCACAAGAAGAGATTATTCCACCTGGAGAAATTTGGCAAGGTGATATGCTTTGGACCCATGGTGACTATAAAACATTTGAAGCTGAGGGTGTTAAGTATGTTTATGTTCAACCCAATACTTTAGCCTACGCTGCTCCAGCAGATACTAATTTAGCAGCTAGGATTGCTACAACAGAAATTGGAATAGTTTTTCATACTCGTTATAGAGGAAGTTTAAAATCTCCACAACAGTCTAATGATGTTAGAATTGATGAATTACAAAATGTTCCAGATTGGGCTTTTGTTATTGATGCTCGTTTACCAGATTTAAGTGGGAAAGTTACATTAGATAAAAATGCTTCTGAAGGATTATTTAATGGTATCGAAGAATTAAAAAATATTTGTAATAGATTAATTAACCATGATGAATATGAAAATTTAGTTAGTAATGAAGAATTTATTCAATTCTATATGATGACTTTACAAAATCATAAAGTTGACAAAGGTGAAGAAATAGAAACAAGTACTTTTATAGAAGAACTCCATGATTGGATTACTAAAAAAATGCATAAAGCATATTCTGGATTAGATAAATTAAAAACAGTTAAAGGAAGAGATAATAAAAGAGATAGTATTAGTTCTACATCTAAAGAATTACATTTTATTGTAGAAAATAATAAAGATTTAATTCAAGAGATAGCTAGAGGACTTCAATTTGCTACTCATATAAAAGGAATTCTAATAGATCAATTTAATAAATCACAGGAGTGGATTACAAGAGTCAATACTAGATCTGGCGGGATGAAAGTTACTAATGGTGAAGGTTTTGTTATTAGTGATAATGATGGTAAATTTGTTAAGATGGTAGATAGATCAGCATTTAGTTATTTTAATCGTTCACCTGATGTTGTTAAGGGGTTTGAAAGAATTACTGAAAGTGAAGAAATAGAAGAAATAATTTTAACTTTTGAAACTGAAGAAGAAGCCGAGTTAGCATTAGAAGAAATTGAAGATGATTTAATAGAAAATGATCAACTTATAGAAAAATTATTAGAACAAGAAAAATATGTTGGTCCAAGAGAACGTGAAGAAGGAATGCGCGGAACTTCTGGTACTGGAATAGAACCTTATACTAATTTAGATTCTGCTAAAAGAGCTTTAAAAAATATAAAAGATAAATATACTGATAATTCTATGGAAGCAAAATTAAGAACTAAATCAGATGGTACTTATACTATTATAATCAAATCTATAGTTAAAAATGGGAAAGTTAAATCTAAAGTAGAAAAAGTTTTAACTCAGAGTTTAAATACAAAAGAAAAAATAAAATCGAAACCTGCTAAAATTTCTAAAAAAGAATTAGATCCAAGATCTGCACCAGTTTCAATAATAAATATACCTAAAAATGAATTTTTAGAAAACTTAGGAAATAATCTTTTAAGTGATTTATGTAAAAAATTAAATAAGGAATTTTCACATTTATTATTTTGGAATAAAACTTCTAGTCAAACAAAAACTGGATATGAAACTAAAATAAGTGTACACCCATTAAATAGAGCTTCACGACCTAAAAACGAAGAATTAAAACCTTTTTTATTAAAATATAGTAATTTTCAAAAAGATATTGATGGAGAAAAAATAGCAATTTTCAATGACGGAAGTTTAGCTATAAGAGGAACTGGAAGTGCACCACCAAAAGAATTGATACCAGCTTTTATAAAGGCTGGTAAAACAAAACAAAGCCTAGCTAGATTAGAATTAGGTGAACAAAAATTTGAAAAATCAGATATTACTGTATTACAAGAATATTTTTTGGGAAAAATAATTAAACAGGGTGTAAAAATTGCACTTAATGATAGTTATATTTCTGAAAAAGGTGATATTACAGATGAACAAAAATGTATTGAAGAATTTAATAAAATTCTTGATAGAGACAATCCTAAAAAAATAGAAATGAATAATAAATACCCAGTAAACGTAGGTAGAATTTCATCTTTTATTGATAGTTGGATCGAATCCTTTGATAGTATTGATGATAATAGAAAAATATTTAATTCTTTAACTACTTTATATAAAGATGGTGCATTAAAATTAGAAGATTATTTTTTAATTCATCCTTCTTATATTGATGGTATTACATATAATCAATTAGAAAAAAGTTTTTCTAGAGAAGATATAGATAAATTAAAAAATGTTTTAGAAAAAGTAACTTTAATAACTTCTAATAATAAAAGAATAGATAGAGATTCTATATTACCAGCTGATATTTTTTTCGTTGCAAAAGATCACATAGGAGAAGTTATAGAGTTTGGAAAATCGGTAAAAAGTGGAACTTCAGCAGAGAAATATATTCAAAATTCTAATAATTTATTTTTAAATAAAAAATATATTCCTATTTCACTTAAAAAAAATGATTATAATACATATGATATTTCTATAATAAAAGGAAATTTTTATATAGCTGGAGATAATAAAAATAAACAATATTTTAATACTGATGATTTAAAAAAATTCGTTTATTTTGAAATAGGATTAAAAAGTACATTTATTGAAAATTATTCTATATCAGATCAGCCTTCCGGAGCAATATTAACATTAAGAACTTCTGATGATGGGTATATTAGTACTCATTTAAAATCTATGAATTTATTATTTAAAAGAAAATCAGAGGATGAAGCACAACAAATGGAAGCTATGCCAGGAACAGATTCACTAACAGGTGCAAAAATTGGTAGATTTTCTAATGGATTAAAAGATGAATTATCATCTATAAATAAATTAAAAGATTTTTATTCTATTTTATATACAAATAATTTATTAGGTTCAAGAAGTAAAAATGATTTTGAAAATTATAATTTATTTAATTTTTCTGAAAATGATAATTTACTTATAACAGAAATAGCTGAAAAATTAGAAGATAAAGATATAAGTAATAGAGAAATTTTAGATGAATATGGTGAAGATTTAATTAAATTTCAAAATATATTTAAAAATTCTTCCTATACGGGAACTTCACCTAATGAAAAAATAAAAAATTATGCAAAATTATTACAAAGATTGGGAGAAAATACTTTTTATAAAATTTATTATTTAAATAAATTAAACGAAATACAAACAGCACGTGGTTCAAAATCTTCTTTATTTAGAGATGAGTTGATAAATTTTTTAAGTAATTTAAAAAATAAGTTTGAGGGAACTCAATTAGCAAAACCTAAGAATGTTAAACAAAATTTAATTTTTAATTTAACTTGTTTATTATCTCGTGCTGCAAAATATCCATTATCAGTTGTAGATGAAAAAGGATCTAATTTAATTACAAAAATTGCTGATCATATAAAAATAAGTTAAAGGAAATAAAATGATAAAATTATTTGAAGAGATTTACCAACAATATTTATATGAAGAACAACTCATGCTTGAATCTCCAATTAACGTTAGATTTAAAGCGCAATTAAATTTAATTAAAGATAATTCTAAACGTACTAAATTAGAAAATTTATTAAGAACATCAGCATATAAAAATATACAAGGAAGCGCGTCATCTACTGGAAAATATCATCCAAAATTCGCTAATAAAGAATTTGGATTATCTAAACACACTAAAGCAGTAGTTAGATTTGTTCAAGTAATTTGTAATGCATTTCCAGAATTAGATCAAGATACTATGATAATAGCAGCTCTTGCACATGATATATTTAAGTATTCTTCTGATGATAGTCAACATACATCTAAATATCATGCTAAAGATGCTGGAATGGAATTACACCGAATTGGCTTAAAAGATGAAGCCCGATTAGTCTATGCTCACATGGGTAATTTCGATAAAGGTGCACCTGCTCCAGAAGAATTTGATGAAAAATGTTTACACTTAGCAGATTATTTAGCATCACAAAAATGGATCGATGTTGATTGGGACGAAGATGAAAATATTATTGAAGAAAATGATGATCCTCGTAGAACTTCAAATAAATTAGAAAAGGCCGAACAAGATCAAGAAGAATTAGCAATGATGAAAGGTGATAAGGAGATACCATTTTGATAAGAGAACCATTTATAAAAAGAAAAGGGTATGAATTATTTTATGATCCAGATATGCGCTATAAAAAAGTAGGATTAATTATGGATAATGCCTTTATAGATTATTTTGAAACTAAAGAAGATGCTATGAAATATGTTTATAAATTAAAAAGAAAAGAAAAGAAAATAAAATCTTTTGATGATATATTAAATGAAGGAACATTGTTTGATAAGCCAACAAAAGGTATGCCAAAATATGTAGTTCACAATGATTATGTTTTAGAACGTGTTGGAAAAGATTATGAAGTAATAGAAAAAGTTTACCCTCGAGATTTTAGTGGGTGGGCAAGAAAACATTGTGAAGTGAGACCGGTTTATTCTCATTGGTTAGAAGACGATAGAGTTAAAATGAAAGCTAAATTAGCAGTTGTAGAATATGAGAAAGGATTATAATGAAAGCAGTAATAAATTTTGGAAGACTTAATCCTCCTACAATTGGTCATAGAAAAATGGCCAAACAAATGGATGATCTTGCAATAAAATTAGATGCAGACGCAATTTTATTATTAAGTAGTAGTTGTGATCCAAAAAAGAATCCACTTCCATTTGACAATAAAGTTAAATTTGTTGAAGATATGATTAATGACTTAGATAATACTACAGTTTCAAAAGATCAAGCAGCTAATTTATATCAAGCATTATCAATTATTTATAAAATGGGATATAAAGTTTGTTATTTATTTGGTGGTAGTGATCGGGTTAAAGAATTTCAAACAGCTAAAAAATATAATGATATAAAAGAATTTAATGACAGATTAAAAGAAAATGAATATTTTAAATTTGATAAGCTAGAAATAGAGCTTGCCGGTCAAAGAGATGATAATAGCTTAGATAAAACTGAACAAGCATCAGCATCACTTTTACGACAATGTGTAAAAGATTTAGATTATGAACGTTTTGCGCAATATGCTGGAACTCAAACTTTAACAGAAGAAATGTTTGAAGATGTTGCTTATTATATGGGAATATCTTTAAGTGACTAATCTATATAATGAAAATAATATTTTTTCTTATTATCTTTATCGACTTCAACTCGTATTTTAGTATCATGTAATTCGTCATCCATCAAAACTTCACAAGAATAAGTATCATATCTTTCTACATTAGGTTTCTTTTCTTGTTTATAATTTGGTTTACTATAATCAAATTCCATATCTTTGAGAATATCTTCTAACGAAACAACAATAGATAAAATGTCATACCAATAATCTTCATCGTCAGCTCTAGATTTAAAAACATCTGCAGCCCCTTTTGAGCCACCTCGTAATGCTTCTCCAATAGAGAAAAATAATTCATTAAACCCTTTTTCTGTTATAGATATTTTCTTGTTTTCTTTAGTAATTATAGTTTTATCTAATAAGTTTCTTTTAAAATAATTTTGAGCTTGTCGTAACACATCTCTTAAAGGAGTTAAATGAATTTCTTTATCATTTATTACAGCTTTATTTTCTAGAGATTTAGCATATATTCTTTCAAATAGTAAACTCATAATATTTAGTAACTAACTATTAAAGGAAATAAAATGGAAAAAACATTTGATCAAATTTATAATGAATTTAAAAAATTAAAAGAATCTGTTTATGTAAACGATAATTCAGTTTTAATTGAAATGTACGAATATAATATGGCCGACGATGAGAAAGTAGAACATTTAATGGATAACGGATATGATAATGAAGATGCAGAAAGATTAGTAAATTCATTAAATGAATACGGTTTTGAATTCGGTTTTCCAGAAGACTCAGATGATGCAGAAGCCTTTATTAAAGGTTTTGATGATTGGGAACCGTGGCAATAAGTTAATTTACTAAATAAATAATATGAGCAATGGCAACGGTCGCAGGTCTTCAGACGATCCTTGTTGGATCGAAACTAAAAAATTAGTTGATAAGCGAGATAAAAAAGCTTGTCAATTTGATAAATGTTTAACAGCAAAAGAATTTCATCAATTAAAAACGGGTAGTCCTATTACTTTAGATAGGGCTCATATTCTTTCAGCAGCTAATTTTCCAGATCAGATATATAATGTTAAAAATGTAATTACTTTGAGGCGATTTATACATCGAAGAATGGACGATTATCAATGTCCATTATCTGGTTCACCAATTAAATTAAATCTTCATTATTATTGGTGGTGGAGAATATTAAATAGGGCTGTAGAAAAATATAGTGAAAGTACTGACTATGAGGAATTATTATTAAAAAATCTCCGAGCCTAAGATAAACTAAACTAATTATTATGGCTGATGGACCTATAATTTCAAGCAGTATTGAAAATGCATCTAATAATATAATATCTCAAATAAACTCTGCAAACACCGCTAATACTACTGGTTTAAATAGAATTGCAGAAGGTATTGAAGGCTTACATCAAATAAAAGATACTGTTCTCAAAACAGAAGTTCAAGGTTTACCAGAAGAGTTTTTAAAAGTTTTTAATCAACTTTCTATTGTTGTAGAAAATATAAGATCTGTAAATCAAATTTTAGGAAATGAAGAACAGTCTTTAGAAGAACAAAGAAAAACAGAACAAATAGAAAATGAACCTTCTAAAGAAAATGTTACTGAAAATGATCTTTTAAAATTGCCGGCGAAGATTGCATCACCGCCATTATTCTTAGGTTCTAAAATAAATGAATTAGTAACAGTAGGAACTGATATTTTAAATTCTTTAAATGATTTAAAAGATTCTATTGGACCAATTTTATCTAATATGAATACTGTTAAAGACGATGTAAAAGGACCTGGTATAAAAACAGGTGCTTTAATTATTGTAGCTGGAAATATTGATGAAGAAAAATTAAAATCTTTAGATGAGCTTACAAACGTTTTAAAAGCTATGGAACAAGCATCAACTTTAGATTCAACAAAGTTAAAAGATTTAACGACAGGTTTAAGTGAATTATTTAAGTCATTAGAAAGTTTATCTAAAAATGTAATTCCAGTAACTGCCTTTTTATTAGTTGCTCCAGTAATTGCTACTTTATTAGGTAAATTTATTTTAGCATTAAAGAAGGCCCTGTTTAAAGATGCAGATGGGAAAATACCAATAGTAGGTAAAGAACAAGCTGAAGCAGCAAAAGATATTGCTTTATTTGCTGAATCGGTTTCTAAAATATTTGTCGCATTAAAAACAGCGATTTTTGCTGTTTTAGCTGCAGGCGCGTTAGCAATACCTGCAACAGTATTTGCCCTATTAATGATACCTTTTATTTTAGCAGTAATTTTAATTGCAAATATAATTGCATTTTTTAATCCAGCGGCTGTTAAAATAGCTAGTGAAAGTGCAGCTGCAATTGGTATTATATTTAAATCTTTAATGTGGTCAACAATTTATGCGATAGCTGCTGGAGCATTAGCAATCCCTGCAACTGTTTTTACAATGCTCTTAATTCCATTCGTTTTAATTTCTTTATTATTAGCTGCTCTTTTAGGTTGGCCAAAAATTGCTCCTTTAGCGAAAATGGGGAGTGAAACAGCAAAAAATTTAGCTATATTATATAAAGCTATTACATTTGCTGCTATATTTGCTATAGCAGCAGGCGTTCTTGCAATACCAGCAGCATTAGGTGCATTATTATCTGTTCTATTTATTATTGCATGTATTCCGATGTTTTTTGGATTACTTTTATTATCAAAATTTCCAACCCCTTTATTTGTTAGAACAATGGGGGATATGGCACATGTATTTTTAAGATTATTAATTGCCGCTGCGTTAGCTGCAGTTGCAAGTATAGTTATTCCAATAGCCTTACAAGGTCTTTTAGGAATCGCATTATTTTTATTAGGTGTAATGGTTCTTGGTACAATTGCATTCTTATTAAAAATACCATTGAAATTTTTTGCTGACATTGCCATTCAAATAGCTGTTGCAGTTATTTTAATGACTATATCTTTAATTTTAATTCAACGACATTTTGATCCAAAATTATTATTACCAATTTTAATTGGTGTAATAACTATGGCTTTAATTTTAGTAGCATTCGCTATATTAGGTTTTCTAGCTAAAATGGCAGTATTTCCAGTATTAGCTTTAACTTTAGTTTCATTACTTATTTTTATTGCTGTTATTTTCTTAAGATTAGCATTAAAAGAAACTTTGAAATTAATGGACTTTATAATGGGAGATTTCTTAGCAGGAGTAGAAACGCCCGAATGGTTATCTGGCGTTCCACAACCTTTTGGAGCGTTTATTGCTGTAGCTCTTGCATTATTACCAATTGCTCTCGTTATATTAGCTTTTGCAATTATAGGTTTTATTGCTTTAATTGCTGTATTACCAATGCTTGGTTTATTATTATTTGGATTATTAGCTCTAGTTGCTATTCCATTATTAGTTAACGTTATAAAATCTATTGCTGAAACTATGAAACAAGTATCAGCTGTTTTAGGTGAAAATAGTGAAGGTGGTATTGGTGGATTATTAGGTGCATTAAGTGATGACTTAAAACCATTAGGCGGCGTTATAAATATTTTAGGATCTCTTATTGGTCTCATAATTATAATTGCATTAGTAGCAGTATTAGGTTTAGTAGCTACTATTGCTTGGCCATTAATGTTAGGATTAAAGAAATTTGCTGAAGCTGTTCCGATCGCAATGGGAATGTTAGCACAAGCTATGAGAGATATAGTTTCAGGTGTTGATGCGGTATGGGCAGCATTAGGTGAAGGGCAAAGTGCACTTGGAACTTTCTTAGGTTTAATAAACCCTAACTTGAAACCAATTGGAAATATGATTTCGCTTTTAGGTAGACTTATTGGTTTAATAATTATAATTGCTTTAATTGCAGTTTTAGGTATAGTTGCAACAGTAGCATGGCCATTTATGAATGGATTAAAGAAATTTGCAGAAGCAGTTCCTGCAGCAATGGACTCTTTAGCGGCCGCAATGCCAGCTATTAGTAGAGCATTAGCAGCTGTTGGAGTATTTTTAGATGATCAAGCACCATCAAGTGGATTATTGGGTTTAATTGGAAAAATTGCACCTGGAATGTCGGGCGCCTTAAATGCAATGGGGAAAATAATGTCTTTAATATTTATTATTGCAGCATTAGGTGCACTAGGTTTAGTTGCATTAGCAGCAGAGAGACCAATTATGTCTTTAGTTAGAACTTCAGCAGCAATCGAAGAATCTATGACAGCCTTAGCTAATGCACTACCAAGTTTACAAAGAGTAATAAATATGACAAGTAATATGTTAGCAGAAGCAAATACTGGCGGCGGCGGAGCTAGACAATTCTTTAGAGGATTATGGCAAGGACAAGATACTGCAGCTGCAGAAGCTAAAATTATGGCTATTGGAACTGTATTCAAAGCTTTAGGAAAAGTTGGTGAAGAAGCTCAAAAACAAAACAATTTTATTACTGGTTTAGTTAGAGGAGCAAGTAGTTTAAAAACTGCTAGCGATGCATTATTAGCTGCAATGATTAAAGTTCAAGAATTAACTAATAGAGCAGATGCTATTAGTGAATTCAGTTTAAACTTCAGAACAAATATAATCAAACCAATGACTGAATTAGATCCAGCTATAAATAGATTAAATCAATTAAATAGAAGATTAGGTGAAACAGCTAGTGAATTAGATAAATTAAATAGAAGAAGTAACGTACTAACTACATTAAGTAATCTTGGTAGAAATGCTGATTCAGTATTAAAATTAGTAAATACAGTAAGTAATATGGGAGGTGCGGCAGGACCAGGAGCACAAGGAAGTGAATCATCTGAAATATTAAAAGATATTAGAACTGATGTTGGTGAAATATTAAAAGGTTTAGCTGTAAAACCACAATCTTGGACAGCACCACCATCTAGGTCATCGTAAGGAGAATTAAATGGCAATAGGAAGAGTAAATTATAGTGAATTAAGAAGAACACCCAATTCTAATACATCTGTAGCAGCAACAGAAAGAGCTGGTACAATATCTCAAAGAGTATACTCTACTGATACACATACTAGAGAAAATTTCCCAACATTAGTAGGAACTAAAAATCCTTTACACGATACATTTGAGAGTAGTCTTTATTCAGATGAAAAAGGTCATGTTTACGAATTTATAAATAAATTTAAAATTTGTGATCTAGCAGTAGTTTCGGCTGGTAGAACTACTCCTCCAGAACCAAATGATTCAGCTTGGGGTTCATGGAGAGGTAATGAAGTATCACCTAATATATTTTTATATCCAGAAGAAAAATCATTTACATTTGGTTATAAACATAATTATACAAAAGCTTGGGCCGAATTAAGTGATAAGGGATTATTAAGTAAAGTTCAACAATTAGCAGAAGCAGCCAGAGCTGTAGCAATGTTATCTGGTTCTGGTGGTGGAACAATTCCAGCAGGTGGTAGATTTATGTCTCGATATAAAGAAGCACCAGCATGGACAGGAGTCAATCCAATATCGCTATCATCATCTCTTAAGTTTACTTTTCAATTTGGGCAGGCAGGAATATTTTCTGGTGAACATGAAGTTGTTCGTCCAATTATTACCCTAGCTAGATTATTTAGACCATTAGAAGCTGAACAAAACTATTTCAAGGGCCCGATACCAACACCACCAGCTTATTTAGCTGGTTTTTTAACCACATTAAGTGATGTTGGTCTAAGAGGTATTATGTCAGACTCTAGATCAATGGGTGAAGATGGTGAAGCAGCTGGTGGTATAGTTAGACGTGTTACTGATATAGAAGCTAATTTAATTAGAACTACTGAAACAGTTATTAGAACTACTTTAGCAAATGATTCTCGTGCATTGTGTATACGAATGGGTAGAATGACATGGGGACCAGCAGTAGTAAATAATGTAGATTGGAGTTTTGATTTTACTCAAGTTGATGAATATGGTTTTCCATATCAAGGAACATTAACTTTTGGTGGATTAGAATCTATTCTTATTCCAACAAATGATCAATTTTCAACTTTATTTAGATTATAGACTTAATTATATTTATAGATTTTATAAATCTATCGTGATAATTATCACCTTCAATAGTTACAATATTTTTCTTTTTATAAAAATTTGTATATAATTGAAATAAATATGCAGTATCATTTAAAGCATTTTCTTGATCATCTTTAATCATTTCAGGGCTTAATCCAATTATTAAATCAAATTCTTGAAGATCTATAATTCTATCAATATTTGCTGACATTAATCCATTATATTTTCTTCCTAAATTATATTGAGTTATTATAGCATCAGTATCTATAAATAAAAATTTATTAGATTGTTTAATAGCTTTTTCTATGTTTAATTGATGTTGCATAGCTATATTATCATATAATCCAGGTGATAATAATTTATATTTTTTATAAAATAAATAATTTGTATCTTTTATATATTTTGTATTAAAATATTTAGCTAAATTACGGGCTAATATAGTTTTACCAGTACCTTTAGTTCCAGTAATTAAAACTTTTTTAACAAAATAAGATTTAACTATATTGGGTATTTGATCCCAATAATTAAATTGATTTTCTCTTATTTGAGAAGAACTAATATTTATAAATTTATCTAAAATATAGAGTTTTGCATTAGGGTATAATTTTTGATATATATCGTTTTGCTCACAAGAAAAAATATGTGTTAAAGTATTTCCAAATAATTTTATATGTTGTGGTAACATTTTTTCATAATCATAAATATCATCAAAATCTTCTATTGCTGAAATTTTAATATTCTTATAATACTTTAATTCGTGATATAACCAAGATAAACGATTTTCTGGAAATATTTCTTTACAATTACTTTTAGTACATTCATATAAATCTCTTTTTCTATTAAAATTTAATATAACGTATAATTTATCTACTATTTGTGAGACTTTTATAATACTAAATAAATGACCATTATGAAATGGTAAAAATTTTCCTTCGAAAAGACCAACTGTCATATAATTAAATTAACTTTTTTGAGAAAACCACATCGAATTTATAAACCAGATTATATACATAACAAATACTGGAAAATATATCAATTCATTTAAAACAAAAATAATATATCCAAAAGTAAGTATTTGAACTAAGTTTACTATTTTCCAATAAATACTTTGATTTAAAAGATATCTTAAATTTAATAAAAATTGACCAGTAACATTACTAGATGCAGAAGTTACATCTAAATATTGTAAAAATGGTACTAAAGTATAAGTATCTCTAATATTAAATGTTTCAATAACAAAATATATACCAAAATAAAAAGCAATAATACCTATAAGAAACATACAAAATATACAAATTCTATGTCTCGAATTTAATGTTCTAATTACCATTATTTCATCGTTTTGCGTATTTTTAAAAGATATCCAAGAATAAAATCCATGTAATTGCATTGGTATCAAAAATAAGACATAAGTAACAGCCATAGCATAAAGCTGTAAATTAAAATAAACAATACTTAATAAAAAAATTGATGCAAAATTTATAATAAAATTTGAAACTTTTCTTTTAGTAGCTGCAATAACACCCCAAGTTCCTGTAATAGTTCCTAAAGCAATTATACTAAACAAAAACATATTTCCTTCGGCAAATTGAATTGAGAAAATAATAGAAATAAATAATAATAAATTAGAAAAACCGAACCATTTAAGTTCAGTTTTACTCCAATTTTTAAATAAGTTTTTGCTTATCATCCTGTTAATTAGTACTGTATTTTTAATCTAATAGTAAATCTGTAGTTCTTTGGAGGGTAGTTTTCAAATCAGAAATTTCCTCATCTTTTTTCATCTTAATGTTATCAATATCTTCAAAATCTTTTTCTATAAAATTATGATATTGATATAATGCTTTATCATACACGAGTTTAAGATAACTATAAAAATTTTTTACCTCATAAAGAGATAAGTTTGATTTTAAAAGATGGTCTATTTTATCTATAAAGTTTTCTTCATCTGAAATATCAGAAGGTGTATCATAAAGATTAAAATTTTTAAGAAGTTGTTTAAATGAAGTTACTTGTAATCTTCTATCTGTTTGTATTTCCATAATTCTATATTTAGAATAACGATTATAAAATTTTTCTGTTTTTTCAATATCGTTCATATATAGCCTCCAAGTCAGATTTGTAAGTCATAGTTAATGCTTTAGAACCTTTTATAGATAGTATAACTAATCCATTATCGAATACATCTTCAACTCTTAATATTTTATCTCGTTTAACATGACATGGACAAATAAGCAACGGTGTATATTGTAAATAAGATTTATAAACATAATAACTAGATTTTGAGAGATTAGATATTTTTACTAAAGTACCCGGTACAAAGTTCATTAATAAGCACGTCTTCTTTTTTTATTCTCCTGAAATTTTTCATGCATAAAAGCATCAATAATACATTTCATTTCTTTTTCTAATACTTCGTCTGCTGGATCTAATAATTCTTTCTTTTCTAAGCAATATTTTAAATGAGAATAATCTTCACCATATAATTGATATAAATCATGTTCTTCGTGATTATACTCGGTTTTAAAATAATAAAGTGCTTTATTCATAATAATTAGTTGATGTTATTATTTTCATCAAAATCAATTTTAATATTTCTAGTTGCGCTTATCATATCTGCAATAGCAACAATATAATGTTCCATTTTTGTAGGTGGTATTCCTAATGGTTTACCCGTTTTTTTATCAGTATGCCATCTACTCATATGACATTCTACAGCATCTGCAACCAATAACATTTTAGTATAATCGCCTTCTATTAAATTATCAAAATTAGCAAATTTTTCTTTAGCATATTCTCTTATCATTTTTCCCATAATAAGAGGATGTTGCATTTCAGTATATTCTTGACCTTTTATATATTTACACATATCATGTAGAATTGCAGCACAATAAGGAATATCCCAAGCTTCTTTATTGTCATATTGTGGCATCATAGAAAGAATTCTTTCTACAAATAGACATACTGCTTTTGTATGCCTAATTAAGCCACCTTCTCCTAAACTAAATTGTGGATGATATTTTCCAGAAGACGATGCGGCGCCAACGGCATTTTTATCATCACATAAAATTAAAATATCTTTGACAGCTCTTTTTAAAGATTCATCATTTATTTTTTTAATTTCATTATCAAATATTTTTAAGAGTTTTCTTCCCATTTTGTTCCCTGAGCCATAAGTTCTTCTTTTTCTTTTCTTAATTCAAACCATTCTTTTTCAGTTCCTTCAATTTTTCGTAAAACTATTGGTTTATTATCTAATCTTAGAAAACTTGCAGCATTTTTAAAGTCATCATCGCGGGACGACACATAAATTAAATTATTTAATGTTGGGTCCTCAGAGTGATAAAAATAAATAGTTTCAATTCCCGGTTTTATTTCTATAGTTTCTGTTTTTATAATTTCTATTGTCATATATTCTCCTTAATATAAGATATTAACTTATCAAAATCGTTGTAAATATAGTAGTTATTTTCTAATTTAGCTTTTTCTAAACTATCTATAAAACTATTATATTGTAGTATCATTTCTTCTGGTGTAATAATGTCTTTATTCAAAGAGTTTTCTATTTCTTCGTTTGCTCTATTTATACATAATTTTGGATCTAATGAATCTTCTAAAAATAAATAGATTTGTTTAGTATCAGGTGCACTTTTATTTATAAATTCTTTTAAGTCTTCCCAATAAAAACTTTTAACATCGAAATATAAAATATTATTTTCTTGAGTACTGTTTAAAATATGATAAGCAATTTGTAATACCCATTGTTGGGTATTCTCATTTAAAGAGCCAATTGCATTATTCTTTATATCTTCTAAATCTACAGTAATAAAATTATGTTTATAATAATTTAATAATTTATCTCGTAAATTTTCTTTTCCAGACCCATCCATCCCATGAACGATGAGTAATATTGATTTCATAATATTAAATTAACTTTTCGATATAAAGAATAAGCTTATGATATTGCCCGTCATATTCATAAATTTCTGCTTCATGATCATCTTTTGCATTTCTAAAACATGTTTGAAAATTTTGATACTGACGATAAATTATATCGTCAGGAACGCGAGATCTATCTATATTACTTTTAATATCATCATTTACACGTTGTTTACAAATATTAAAGTTTAAGCTATCCATCATAAAAATATAAATAACTTTTTGAGTATAATCTGTATTTTCTTCTACAAAAGCTTTAAGACGTGACCAGTTTGTATTTGTTGCATTAAAAAATACTATTTTGTTTTCAATAATACCTTTAATAATTTGTTCTCCAGCTTTCTTAAAAACTAAGTGGCCATTTTTTTGCTCGTTTACGTCTCCCCACATTTTTCGACGTATTGCATCTGGTTCAACATTAGTAAATGCAATTCCTTTGCTACTAAAATATTGATCTAAAAAATCTTTTAATCTATTTTTCCCGCTTCCAGAAATTCCTACAGTTACTAATAACACGATTTATTCCTTATTTTATTTGGTGTCCAATTTTTGGTCCAATGTTCATCTGTTTGAACATGATTAGGTCTAACCCATTTTGCTATATTTTTATCAAAATCAGATTCATTAAATTCGTCTACATTACGAATTACATATCCTTCAATTTCATCATTTAATGAATTATTTTGATATAAACTGTATGCTAATTTAATTAAATCTGGATGATATTCTCCACGATAAATTTCTGGGACAGCAGGTAATTCTAAACATTCACATATTACTAATGTATCGTCCCAACTTAATACTTTTTGTTTATCTGTAACTTGAAAAACATAAAAAGGATAATCAAGTTCATATTCGATACTATGTTTTCCTTGCATATTTTCTCCACATATTCTCATTGTTTCGGGAATATGCGAACTAATTTTAGCGTGAATTGCGGCCACCATTGTTCTCCATGCAGCTCCGCCACTATCTAAAGATCTGGCATGTATATAACGATTGCCCATAACAGTATTTTCACCATCAAGTTTTTCAGTAATTACTACATTTTTATGTAAAAAATTTGGATTAACTACAAAATCATCGGCCTGCATACTTTTACTATCAATAGTATGACCAATTCTGGGAAATTTTCGTCTATGCATTAAAGCTACTTGAAAATCCATAATATAATTCCTGATATTATATAAGAAGTTACTCTATAAAATTACCTTTTTGATCAAACTTCTCAGGATTATCTTGTTCATTGTAATATAATTCATATGTCATATAATCAAATAAATGATTTACTTCCGGATCTGATGCATCTTCGTACTCATCAGAACGATTTGCAACATAATTCCCATCACCGAAAAGCCATTGAAAAATAGATTCTTTATTTTCAAAAATATTTAAGTACTCTTCTGGTCTATCATACCAAGTAGATTGATGATCAATATATCCTTGAACATAACCTAATGGTTCGTTTCCACCAGGACCACTGTGATATTCGTTTTCCCATCTAGTTGGTGGTTTTTCATAATCGTGTAATAATCTCCATTCTATATTTTCTATTTTTAAATTTTCTTTTAATATTTCTTCTAAAATAGTAATATCATTATTATGTTTCTTTATTAAGTTTATAGATTTTTGAGTATGTTGAACACTCATTGTTGGATCTTGTTGTAAAAGATCGTAAGCTCTTTTTAATGATCTCGCTTGAAGATAAGCCCAATTTAAACGACTGCCAAAATCTGAATAATTTTCTCGTTGTCTACCAAAACAAGTTTCTCCGCCAAAAATAAATGGCACAATTAAAGTTTTTCTATCTTTTAAAGTTTTTGGCATTCCAGGTATTATAAATATATCTGCAACATTAATTACAAAAGAACTACTTGAACTATTACTTACAAATCCATTTCTTATTTTCATGTTATCCTCTTAATTTGAAATTAACTTTTCCCATTCTTTTACTGGAAGTGATCTACCAATATTATCTATTACTTTATCAGTATGTTCATCTTGTTTTCCAAAAACTGTAATTGGAAATACTCTACCTCTTGTATGAAGAAGACCAACAATAGCTATATCTCCTCTCATTGGACCCCTAGGAGTTTGTGAACTATAGATAGTAAAAAGTTCTTCATCAAAAATTATTACTTGAGATATTGTTACTTTATCTTCAAATGAAGAACACCCAATAAATAAAACTAAAATAATTAAAAATATAATTTTTATCATGTACACCTCAATATTTTAATTCCACATTTTATACAATGTTTAACGGGTGCATGGGAAGCTGTATCATAACAATATTCCCAATCGTGAAATCCTAAATAACATAAGATTTTACCCATTATACCAGCCTTCACGATAGTGTCCAAATGGACCTTTATATCCTAATTCTTCTAATTTTTTTGTAACACGATCTTCAAATTGACGACGAGTTTCATCCATTTCCATTTTATCACAATCCATGCCAGCATATTGACATGATGATTCCCATGGATCATAAACGCTAAAACCAGCATCTTCTAATTTATCTATCATTTCGCTAGTAAGATTTTCATAAGTACCAAAAATACAAAATGAGCTGCTAGAACTATTACTTACAAAACCTGTTCTTATTTTCATTTTTAATTCTCCTACCCAGGTATAGTTACTATTAAAACTTTAGGTACATACCCATTTTCTTTTATAGATTTTACTTCAGTAGAATTCATTGCTTTAGTTGCTTCATTTAAATCAAGCGCGCATCCACCATAAAATTCACCGTCATCACCAATAATTACTTTACCTACATAAAAAGATTCATTTTCAAAATCTACTTCAATATCGAGACCTTTTGTGTCAAAATTTGTTGGAATATTATAACAATCTTCTTTCATTTCTTCTAAAGTATCTTCGTCTACATTAAAAAATTCAACAAATTGATCTTCGTCCATTCTTACTCCAGCAATTACAAAACTTGAACTACTAGAATTACTAACAAAACCATTTCTAATTTTCATTTTTATCTCCTTCTATCCATTACATTCTATTTTAATTTCACATTTTTCACTTTTATATTCTCTTGGAAAAGCATATCGTAATGCTTGACTTAATCGAGTTCCTCCATCACCATCAGAAGGTATTCTTATAAAGTGAACGTATTTCCAATTATCAAAAAATGGTTTATAAAGTTTTATATCCTCTTCTGGAATTTCTTCATTATATTGACCCCAACCATCACGATGATATTTCTCATATTCTTTCCAAGTTTCCATTGTTTCATGTCCATCGTAACTTTCAAATTCCCAATCAATTTCATCTGCTAATAATTTTATAAACTCTTTAGTTCTTTCGTTTTCAGCTGGAAAAAATTCTGTAAAGTTTTCTTTTAAAGTTTTATCTAATTTCTCATTTGATCCAATAACAAATGAAGAGCTTGAACTATTACTAACAAAACCGTTTCTTATTTTCATATTTTACTCCTTAATTTACCACCAGCTAATATTCCGAATAAAAATCCGAACCCAAAACTTAAAATAATTACTGATACTATCATATCTAAACATCATAAATTGGACAGCTTCTTCCAGATGCAGCCAATTCTTCTCTCCATCTTTTCATTTCAGCATGTATTTGCCAAAATCGCTTAAAAGAAGTAGATTTATTTATTAAATCGAAACCTTTCCAATTAGTTTTATCACTCCCTTCTTCAAATGAACAATGATGATAAATACAATTAACATTTACATAACTTGAAAATAAACCACTTTCACAAGGCTCTACTAACTGAAGCATATTATGCAATTTTATTTTTTCAAGCATTACTTCTGGTCTAGGTAATTGATGGCCAACTTCAAAATCATCTATTAACCCCTCTTCAATTTGTTGTATTTTTTCCATTGACAATATTTCAGCTGCCTTAATAAACTTATTTGCAGAACATGAATCAAAACCAATTCCAATTTTCTTCTCAAATGCAATTCTAATTAAGTCTCTAAATTTTTTGTCTGACAATTTACTAAAACCTGTTTTGGCTCTTCCACATTGTTTGAGACCAAGCAATACTATTGCATTCAGCCCTTCAAATCGATTATCACTTTTTACCATTTCAAAAAGTTTCAAACAATCATCATACGTTTCTTCCATTAAACAAAAATGTACATTGATCTGTTGTAAAGTTTGTCTTTTTTCTGGATAAGGACTAACAGATGCAAGTGAAAGTTTCTTAATTGTTTCAGCTAGAACTTCAAAATCAGAATGGAAACTTACAGCTACTCCGCCAAAATTTTCTGAAATAAGTCTGGCTGTTTCATTATCAACTTGAGCAATTGTTCCGTTTGGTATAATGTGGTTTTCTCTGAGATATTCACACATATTCCAAAGTTCTGGATTTTCTAATCCAGATGAACCTAAACCAAAAGCAACCTGAGTTAGCTGATTATTAAAATTTATTTCTTGAATTACTTTTTTAAAATCTTCAAATGAAGTATTTTTTCCTTCTGGAGTATTGGCTTTATAACAGTATTTACAAAGTTTACCATCAATTCCATTACAAGACGTAGTAATTTCAAAATCTAAAATTTCTGGTCCAAATTCTGACATATCTGGATCATCTCTTTCTGAGATACCCCAACGTTGGAACATTCCTGTTCTTAAATTAAAATTATAATTATATTCTTTTGAACGAAACTTTTTCCATTGATCTCCAAGCTTATCAGTTTCAAGATAAACTTTAATGGATGCTGTTTCTTTAAGTATTGTTTTCATAAATATCTGTCCTTACTAATGGTTTTCTAAATAAACGATTTTTATATGATACTCTGCGCCCAGATTTTAATATACGTTTATCATCTCCGCTTGTCCAAAGTAGCGCGCCGCACTTTTCACATATACAATCTGCATATCTATAAGGTATTGTAATTTTATTACATTCAGTACATTGAATTCCAAATTTCCAACTCATTCAACTAACATCCCCCTTTGCCTGGCCACTTCAATTTGTTCAGGCGTTGCTTTTACAACGTTTTCTCTTCCTACTAATTGTGTGTCCCTTATTTCCATTTGTCTAGTAAATGCATTATAATAAGGTTCTTTTGCTCCTGGAAATTTATCTGTCCAAATTTTTTGGGGTGTAACTTTATGTACTTTCCAAATATAAAAATTATATCGTTTTATTTCATTTGGATATATTACATAATCTCCAACATCAACATTAAAACCATAAACATCTTTCATTAAATGCCTTCTTGATTTTTAAATTCTTTATAAAGATAAAGAAATGAATTCATTAGAGACAATAATTCGTCATCGTTAAGTTCGACTGTTTTATTTTTTAATTTTTTACTAAGATATTCAAAACTGTAATTAAGTTTTGGCTTTCTAATTTTTATAATTGTTGGCATATATCACCTCATAAATTAGCTGCCCAGGGAGGATTCGAACCTCCACTGACAGATTCAAAGTCTGTAGTGCTAAACCATTACACTACCAGGCAAATTATTATAGAACTTTTACAAAAAGCTCAACTGCTGCAAATGACGCAGCAACTAAAATCAATATCACAAATATTACTCTTTTTCTCAAAACCAATCTATTCACCTCCCTTACATATATCTTTTTCTATAAACATTATATCCGCGCCAAGCGCCTTCTTTCCATTCATAAATATATTGCTGTCCACGATCTTGTTTTCTTGCTTCTGCCAAAGTATCAAATTCAGCTGGACAAGTATCATCCCAATCTTCACCACGATCTCGATGATAAAATACTGAATAATCATCAACTGGATTTTCAAATGAGTGACCTTCTGGACAAGACATAAATGGTCCTAAAGAACTCATATCTCCCAAATTTACTAAAGCTTCAGCTAATTCTTGCGAATTATAATGAAGTTGTAAAGTGGGTAAATGATCAGAACCGTCGAAATGACAATAAACAGATCTTACAATTCCATCATTACATTCGACATTAATAAGTGATCTTGTAGACATATTAGTCTCCTAATTATTTTTTTCTAAATTAGAAATAATTTGAATTTCTCGAATATTAGAAAGAGGTAACATTGAACGATCATAAATTACTAAATGTTTTCCACTTTCCCAGGCTTCATCTGCTAATTGTTTTATTGCATCCAATTTTGCTTCTAAACTTCTGACATATTTTTCTTCATCAAAATTCATATTCGGAAGGGTGGGACTCGAACCCACGAAATCTTGGTCCCAAACCAAGCCGATTAGCCGCTATCAAACCTTCCGTTGGGCAGCAGTAATTTTTAAAGCCGCCGAACACCTAATCTTTTCTCGAGGATATAGGTGATTACCCTCACAGTAAGTTTTTACTCAACTACCTGTTCTTCATAAGCTCCATTAGCAATCCTTTCAGGATACCCGGGCTAGAGCAAATTCTCAATCAGTGCCAAGAGGTATTACTACCTTATAATTAGTAAATTAACTATAAATTTATATTATAAACTCCTTATAGAATTTATAAGTCTCAAAGTAAGCCAAATTGCTAATGCGCAACCTAATGCTAACATCGACATCTTAAATAATATTACTACAAATACCATTAATTACTCCAAGTAAAATCACCATCAGTTATTTTAAGAGAAACATCATTTATAATGTCACTCATAAAAATGCTTTCATTTCTTGAAAGATCAGCAAAATCTTCTGGAAGTCCCATAATAAAAGTTTTAGATTTTCTTGACCGGACATCGAACCCGTTCATTTGGAGAAAAGTAGCATGTGATTCAGTTACGTGTTTACTCGTAACAACTTTAATAGTATGTCTCATATTTCATCTCCCTTATAGGAATTAAATCCCTACAATAATAATATAAGATATTATAAAATATCGTTCAAAATTCTAATCAAATAACTGACTACCTGTTGGTTCGAATACTACCTTATCTTGTCCCCTAAATTTTATTTTGAAATTAAAATCACATAAAATGTTGATTAATTCTTCTTTACTCATATTTACATATTCTTTAAACTCTTTTTGAGAAATCTTTTTCTTTAAAAATAACCACCTTGCTAAATAGAAAGGAGTTGTGTTTTCTGATACATAAATCGTTTCCATTTTTATTATATTAACTAAAGATCAGGAAAGATAATTTGTTGTTTCTCTTTCAATTCTTTCTCTAATTTCTCCTTTTTAAGTTTTAATTGTAATTTAGTTTTCTTTTCTAATGCTTCAATTTTTCTATCATAAATTTTATTTAATTTTTTAAGTCTTTCCATTTTATTTTTTACAATAAAATACCCTTTTTTATATCCTTTTGGCGGGTCTTGGCCTTCATAAATTTTTTTATTACGTTCACCATTATTATACCAAATAAAATCCATTTAATAATTAGTAAACTTTTTTAAAAAAATCAATAAAGTTTGAAAGTCATTTTTATGTTAAAAACTAACTAAATAATAAAAATAGGAGATGTCTAATGGCTAAAATATATCCTACAGATGTTTTTGAAAAACAGACTAACGGTACAATTTTTTATAGAGAAGGTAAATTAAACGATTTTCCTCAAGCTAAAAACGGAATCTTTCAATCTTGGAAATACGATTTTGATGCTGGTCGACAAGTATTCAGAGCTACAGAAGAAGAAGGTAAAATATACGAAAAACGATTAGTAAAAGATATTCATGGTGTTGCACGATGGACAGGTTGGATGGAAATTCCAGACGGAGAAGCTAATGGTATTCAAGCCATAGCAGTAAATGATAGACCATTGCAATTACCAAATAGTGATGGCGCAATTAAACTTCAAATTACACCAGAAATTATTGACACATATTCTAAAATAGAAATATATGAATTGATTCAACAAAAAATTGCAGATAACCAAGACAGAATGTTTACATATGTTAGATGGATTAAAGATCCAGATACTAATGCATGGGCAACAACTGCAGAAAGAGTTTTAAATTTAACTTTTCCTGATGGTGGTGTAGTTGAAAGATTTTATTTAGTAGAACCAAAACCTGGTCAAGAAGGAATAAATAATACTGCAACATATTGGATTTGGGATATGAAGCAAACACCAACTCCGCATGAAACTTGGGTAGAAATTGATGCTCCCGATTTAAGAGCTTATGTAACTTTCCCAGTGTTTAATGATCACGTAAATGATACACAATTTCACCTAAAAGGCGATGGTTCAGAAAGAAAAGCTTGGAATGAAAATATAGAATTATCAGAAAAGACAGCAGAGAGTTTAGATGAACATATTAGAGATATTGGAGCTCCAGTATCAGTTCATGTTACTCCTGAAGAAAGAGAAAAATGGAATATTACTACAGAAGCAATAAAGCCATTTCCACAAGGAACAGATAGATATGTAGTATCTCAAGGTGAGTATGTAAAAGCATTTGAACAAGTAGAAAAAGGTTCAGAAGGAAATAGATTAGCATTTTCAACAAATAATATTTCTTTACAAGAAGGTGGAGTATTAGCAACTAATCTTGGAACACATTTTGATGCTTTAACAGATGGTCATAATGAAATTGAAGCTGTACAGATAGAAATTGGAAGTTTAAATACTCAACAAACTTTTGTTTGGTTAGAAACAGATCAAGGTCAAAGATCAGAAAAATGGTCTTCAACTTCAACAATTCTTTGGAAACTTTCTGGTCAAAGATTTAATAGAATAACTTTACATTTAGATGATATTACTCGAACAGCTTTATTACATAATGTCAGAATATATTTACTCTTCAAACCAGTTACATCAGTTAACATTGGTGATCCAACAAGAGCACTTCCAGTAAACTTAATTGGTCCAGTTGAAGGTGAACCACTTTATAATGGTGTACCAATTTCTCAAGCATTAAAAAGTTTAACTACAGAATGGGGACACATTGTAGGTGATATAAATAAACAGACAGATTTAAAATTAAAATTAGCAGATTTATTAGAACCAAAAGTAAATGGTGCTAATGCAAATGATACTCGCAGATGGGATGTATTTAGAAATACTATAATACCATCTTTAATCCAACAAGAAATTCCTGAAGAAAATAGAGGTCAATTTGTAATTGATGTTGGAAATAAAAATAATATAAATATTGATCAACCAATTGTAGAAAATATTGGTTTAAGAGTAACTGAATTACTTAATGATCAAAAAATTCCGTTTGATTTCAGATTAGAAATTGGACATGTAGCAACAAATAATAACCCAGTGTTCTTCGGAACAGACAAAGGTCTTGTAGCACCATCAGCAACTGTAACTGATGGTAAATTTGAATGGTATTGGCCTGGTCCAACATTTGAATTATTCGATAAGATTATAGTAAAAGGCCATACAGTAAGCAGCTTAAGTGATATTAAGCTTACTATAAACTGGATAAAATATTCAGATGTAGTTGCCGAAGCTCCTGGTTTTAATTGGACGCAAAATGCAAAAGATTATTTTTTAAATGCTAGCGGTAATATTTATAACAGAGCTGAAAATGGTATATTAGATACATTTATTAAAAATAAAATTACTTATATTTTAGAAAATGAAAATAATTTTGTTAGTGGTAATGTTGTAACTACAATTAAAAATGATAGAACTACAAATATTGGAAATGATGAAATTGTATTTGCAAAAAGTTTCCAAGTAGAAGCAAAAGAAAAAATAGATTTAGAAACAGAAACTTTCGATATTAGAACTAAAGAATTAGATATTAAAATTGAAGAAGATATTAAAATTGAAGCTGAAAATATTGATCTTGAAGCCGAAGAAATAAAAGTTTATAATCAAGAGATTGATGAACGATATTTAATTTCTGGTGAAATAACTAATGAAAAAGCTTTTGAAATAGTTCATACTATTTCTGGTGAATTAGAAGTAGTTTCAGGAGAAGTATTTAATAATACTTTAAGAATTTCTGGATTACATACTATAATGGTTGAAAGAGCATTTGAATTAGAAAATAACAGAGTTTCAGGTGATCTTTGGTTATCAGGTTTAATTAATGAAGTAGATAATAAAGTAGAAAGTATAAGCGGTTATCTTGATGAAAATTATTATACTAAAGATGAAATTGATGATACTTTAGAAAATTATTATACTCGAGAAGAAACAGATGATTTATTAGATGAAAAAGCTGATAAAGAAGATGTATATACAAAAGATGAAGTATATAATAAAGAAGAAACTTATAATAGACCAGAAATTGATGCGCTTATAACAACTGGAATGGCAATGCCTCTTAAAGAATTTAATAATGTTAGGGGTGATACTGAAATAGAATTAGAACCTGGTTTTTCAGTTTATAAATTTGTTATACATGCTCCATCAAAAATTACATTTAAAAACGTAGTACCAAATAGAAAATATACATTCTATTTTGATCAGATTGATATTGTATATCCTTGGGAAATTGGAAATATTAAATTTAATGCAGACGATTTAACTAAGTTTGACGAATCAAGCATTAATTTTATTCCAAATATGAGAACAGTAGTTGATGTAATTGGGACAGAAGAATTAGGACCAGATGGTTTTATAGTAAATTATGTAATCCCAAAAGTAGCTTGTAATCATATTTCAGGTTATAGAATTATTGTCGGAAATATTGAAGGTTTATTATATGATAATATTAGAAGAGATAAGGCAGTAGATGCACTTGGTAGAAAAACTGGTGAAATTTATTCTTATTCTAATGCTAATGGTGTTGTACAAATTAGATCGCAATTTATGAATGGTGATGGTGTTATTGGTAGAGATTCTGGTTGGAGAAACCCTGATGATGGAAGAGGTTGGATACTTTATGAAAAATCTAATCCTTCTCGTATCTTAGATTATGGTTTAATTGGTGAACATAAGTTTTTTAATCCAGAAGGTATGAATTTAACAGGTGAAGATTTAATTTTAGATTTTAGACCAGCTAGACAAATGATTGAAGTTCAAATGCATCCAAGTATTCCATCTGGTTATGTTACAAATACGACAGGTTTTAATGGTGTTTTATATCAAGCATATTATGAAGAAATAAAACTTGAAATATTTATGTATAGTAATAATACAACTCAAATTGGATATTTTATTTGGAAAATGACCAACTCAATTGGAATGGAACAATTAGCAAATTCATTTGCTTGGAAGTTTTTTGCTAGAAGATTACCAGAAGTTATGAATGGGAATATTGCAATACTTCATATTGAGCCATCTTATTATCATAAAATATTTGTTTTAGACTATAAAATAAACAATCATCCAATAACAGATACTAAAAACTTAGTATGGTTTGAAGATGAAAGAATGAATAATACTATAGAATTTATAATTGAACCATTAGGTGTTAATGATCCTATTACTATTATAGACTGTACTCCTAATATTGAAGTTATTGGTTCAACCCAAGGTATAAACAGTTGGGGTAGAATTAGAGTAATAGAAGAACCAAAAGATGGTGATACCGCTAGATTTACAATTCAAACTGCATCAGGTTTATCAAAAATTGTAAATGTATTAGTATTAAGAGAAATAAAAGAACTTTTAATTGAAGGTCAAGTAATTGCTAATAGAAGAGGAATAGAAGATTTTATTCATAAAACACCTTCTAGAAATGAAGAATATGAAGCTCATATAAATTGGGGAAATAGTTATACAGCTGATAGAACAGGAACTTGGTCTGTTGATGGAAATACTTTTTCAGTAGAACCAGCAGTAGCTAATTCTTTAGATAAAGCAATTATAACTGCATTAAGTATAGGCTCATCAACATTAGTATTTACACCAACATTTGATCCAACTAAAGTAGTACGATTACCAATTGAAGTTTATGTACATTTATATAATGGTGAAATAAATAATCATCCAGTTAGAACAAGTAATGGTTATAATTTAGGAATTACTTGGTTTGATAATGAAGGTAACATTTTTAATCCAACAGGATTAACAGATATTAGAGGAAAATGGGAAATTATTTCAGATGATAAAGAAAGGGCAACTATAGGTGAAGAAACTGGTAGATTAGTAATAAGTGATAAACCAATACCAATTGGAACTGATTATGAGATACTTACTATAAGATTTACTTCTGTAAGTAATTTATTAGTTGATAAACTTGATGCTCGACAAGGACCATCTTTAATATTGACACAAGAGTTTAGAGTATTTAGAAATGAGTATTGGTTAACTTTCATTACGAGTGAAGACGAACACTCTTTAGGTGTTAACGTTAGCACACCTGCAATGTGGAGAGCTGATGATACTATATCTGTACAACTTAACTTTACTAATGGATTTATGGCAAGCGATAAAACAGCAAAACAAATAGATAAATTACCAAATGTTAGATTAGTTCATCATCAAAATGGTGCAACAAGATTTACTTTTGAAATGCCATACAACAATGTAATTATAAATGTTACTACAAAGGAAATATAAGGAGTAAATAGATGAGTTATAGAATAACAGAAGCTAATCGTAATCACGTAGCTGTAATTGAAGATTTACAATTTGAATTATATACTAAACCTGATAGATTATCTGAACCGATATTGCGATTATTCGATGGCGATAAACTTAATTTAGAAACTATTTTGTCAGATTACGAAATAAGATACGATAGAGCTAATAATGATACATGGCTTCTAGAAAATAGATCTGGAGCAATGACACAAAAAGTCCAAATTGGTTGGGATTTTGAATTAATTCCTAATTATATTGGAGATGATTATTTAGAATCTTTTACTCTAAGAAGAACTAATGGAAGAGAAGAAGAATGGAATATTCCATTAAATAAAATTGCTGCAACAACTATACAGCAATTAACTGTTAGCGGTGTAACTTTATTACGAGGAACTTTAACAGCTGAAGGTGCAGTAGTTATTAATGGTACTTTAACAGTTAACAATTCAACAAATATAAATGGTACTTTAGGAGTTACTCAAACTTTAGATGTAACTGGTGCAACAACGTTAAGAGATAATTTAACAGTAGCTGGTATTTCTACATTGGGAAATACTTCTATTGCTCCAGCAGAAAGCAATACTATCAGTTTATTTGGAAGAAACATACAAGATCCTAGAACACTTCCATCAACTGGTGAAGATGTTACTTATGTTCTTAAAGCTACAGTTGATTCAAATGGTGTTTTAAGTGATTTATTTTGGGATACAGATTTAGTATTTATTACTTTAACTCTTTTAGATCATGAAGATAATATTATAAGAAACTTTAAAGCAATTAAAGGTACTGATTTTGAAAAGCCAGTTGATCCAATAAAACCTGGATTTAATTTTTTACATTGGATAAATAATGAAAATAATAATATAATAAATTGGCCGTTATCTGCACAAGAAGATATTACAATTAAAGCTGTTTATGAACAAATAACTCATACAATTAGATTCTTAAATTATAATGGAACAGATTTTTATATAACAGAGGTTGCTGATGGTGGAAATATAACACCTCCTACAGATAATCCAATAAGAGAAGGTCATACATTTGATGCATGGGATTTCGATTTTACTTCAATAATTACTCAAAATGAAACCATTATTTCAAAATTTAATATTGATACATTTACTGTAACTTTTAAAATAAATGATGCTGAGCATATTGTTGAAACAGTAAATTGGAATGAAACAGTAACTAAGCCTGTTGATCCAGTTGTTGATGGATATACTTTTAAAGGTTGGTTAAATGAAGATGATGAAGAGTTCGATTTTGATACACCTATAAAAGAAGATATTATTTTAATAGCTGATTTAGAAGAAATTATTGATGATAAGTTCTTTTATTGGGGAGCAATAGAGGGTGCAGAAAATGATTTTGGAGAACCTGAACCAATGAATATTAATAATTTTAATATAACTAATTTTACCAAAGTAAAAGCAGAAAGAACTCAACCTGTAGCATGGAATGTTCCATTTGAATTTAATTGGCCAGCAATTTTAATACCTATTGATATTGGACCAATGGAAATTAGAAATTCTATGAATGCAGACGTTGCTGGTTCTTTTATTCATCAACGAAATGAAATTATTGATGATATTACTTATAGTTTAAGGGTACAAAATACTGGTGGAACAGCTGGATCTGCTAATTTTACAATAGTGTTTCCAAATTTATAGGAGAAATAAATGAGTATACATGATAGTTCAAATAATGTTGGGATGGGAAACTTTTTTACACAAAGTAGAACTCCTTTAGATTCAAAAACATATTTTGCAGGTAATTTAACATTTGCATTGCAACAATTACCTGTAGGACAAAGATATATAGGTCTTAAATTTACTGTCAGAGATGGTATAAATGGCTCAATGCAACCAACTGAATATATATTTGCAGGTGGGTTCCAAGATATTAATTGTGTTCCATATCTCCCAGAGGGTGTAGCAGGTTACGATGATACAGCAATTAGAGGACTAATATCAGGAAATACAGCTTCAATATCTAGTATTAGTGGTGTACTAAATACTCACTTAACAGATGAACAAGCACATATAGCAGTTATTAATGCTCAGATAGTGTCTGGTTTTCTTACACATTATGATGAAAGAAATCACTGGAATCATGGTGCAGAAATGCCAATTTCTGATGGCTCAACAATAAATATAAAACAATATATAGATGATAATAAATGTGAAGGTGGTCATGGTGGAGCTAATGTAGCTGATTTAAGTAATCAAACTGCACCACAATTTGGACAAGATGTTCAAAATGGTATTTTATTGACAGCAGCTAAAAGCGATCATATGCATGCATTACCAAGTTTACCAGATGATTTAATTAGAGAAGGCGATGAAAGACTTGAAAATGCAAGGCAACCATTGCCACATGAGCATCCTGAATATCAACACGGGCACCCATTTGCTCCAATAGAACATGTTGGTGATACAACACATTTAACATCAGGGGAAAGAGATACTTGGAATAATAAACAAGATAGATTAATTTCTGGGATAAACATTCAAATTAGTGGGACAACTATTAGTGCTGTGCATTCACATGGTCTTGTTACTCCTACAATTAGCGGATTTATGAGCTCAGAAGATAAGAATAAATTAGATATTTTAGAAAATTTTTCTCATCCATCTGGTTATCACGTATCTGCAGAAGAAAAAATTGAATGGGCTAAAAATTATACTACAACAATTGGTGGTATTAGCGGTGCATTTACTTTAGGATCAAATATATCTCTTAGTGGTAATACTATTAATGTAGCAAATATGGAAACTCCTAATTATGTTACAACAATAAGTGGATTAAGTGGAGCATTAACTTTAAGCGGTAAAATTTCTATTACACCTGAAGGACAAATACAAGTACCTGATATGACATTTATACATGGTGTTGGTGAGCTTCACGTTACCCAGGCAGAAAAAGATGCTTGGGCTATAAATCATACAACTACAATTAGTGGATTAAGCGGGGCTTTAACTCTTGGAAATAATTTATCAATAACTTCAACAGGAGAAATAAACGTTACTGATATGAGCTCCCCAAATAGTGTTACAACTATTGATGGTATAAGCGGAGCTTTTATTCTAGGAAATAATTTAACTTTAAATGATGGAACATTAGATTCAACTTATACTAATACTACATATACTCCAGGTGAAAATATTATAATTAGTGGAGATGTTATTTCAGTATCTGGTAATGTATTTGCACCTATTAGTCACGAACATACTCAATATGCTTTATCAGGACACGCCCATGACCAATATGCATTAACAGGTCATACTCACGATCAATATTTAACAGCAGATCAACTCCCAGCTGAATATCAACACGTTACTGGATTATTAAATAATTCTCAATTAAATTCGGGTATTATTTATAAAGGTATTACAGTTTCAGATGAAGGTCATATTACTAATTTAATTTCTGGTGCTTTAACACCTGCTGATATTGGCGCCTCCCCATTAGGGCATACTCACGGTTATCAACCTGCTGGAAATTATATTGAAGAAAACGATTATAGACTTACTAATGCTAGAAATGCAGCTGATGTTAGTGATTGGGCAAAAATAAATTATTCAGGAAATGTTCCAGACGCTATTCAAGCTTCACGTGTAGATCATGTCCACGGTTATCAACCAATCGGTGATTATATTGAAGAAGGAGACTATCGTTTAATAGATAAAAGAGAAGCTTCAGACGTACACCCTTGGGCAAAAGCAATAGAAAAACCAACTTATACATATTCAGAAGTTGGTGCAGCTCCCGAAATACATGATCATGATATTTCTGAAATAAGAAATCACGGTCATCATTTAGAATTAGGAATTTCAGGTGGAATAAACGGAACTTCAACAACAGCAGCTAGATGTGATCATACACATAATTTCCCAGCAGGTACATTTACTTCTCCTATAGAAGATGGCGAGTTCGTAAAAACTTTACATACAGTTGGTGGTGCCCGCCAAGGTATTATATTTGATAATGTACCATTTTCAGATATATTTAATATGATATTTTATGATTCAATTATACCACCTCATTTTGGTGCTAAAAAATTATTAGGACTTCCAGATATACTTCATGATACTTTAAGTTATCAAGTTACTGGGATTGACGCTCAAATATATAAAGGTGGTTTAAATTTACAATCAGTAGCTATTACACATAATGGTGAAAATATTCCTTTTAATAATATAAATTATACAGAAGGTTTTCAAGGAACGATTACTTTTACATCACCTAAAACTATAACAGATAATACTCCATTTATAATTACTGCAACAAACATTGATGGAACTTTTAGATCTATAGAAGTAAATCCTGGAATATTTAATCCTTATAAATTACCAGACATATATGATATTATTTTTAATGTAAACCCTCAAGAAGTAAAACAAGGAGATTCATTTACAATAAGTAATATAGAAATATATTTTAATGAAGGTTCTTTTAAAGTAACTAATATGAGAATAGCTGGTGGACCAAGTTTAGAATTTAATGTTCACCCTAATTTATCTCAAACATTTACTACTAATGAGAGTTTAGAATTTATTCTTATTGATGAAAATGAAAGAGAAAGTATTCCAAAGTTTATTTTTCCTAACGTAAGTTTCTTTTATGAAGTTTCTTTTAATACAGACGGTGGAATTTTAACAAATAATGATCCATTAAGAATACCTGTTAGTAATAATTTATTAAATATAAATAATTTACCAACACCAATTAAAAATGATTATACCTTTGATGGTTGGCTTTTAAATAGCTCTTTAGTAAGTGAAGAAAATAGAACAATTACTACCCATACTGAATTAACAGCTAAATGGGTAGAAATTTCTTTTACAGTAACATATCACTTAAATGGTGCAATATATGAAAATGGAAATAATCCAAATTGGACAATTGATAATAATAATGGAACTATAATTATTACTGGAATTAGACCAAGTAATAATATCTTTAGTTTAAGTAATGGTCAAGGTTTAACTAAAGAACATTTCTATTTTGATGGTTGGTATAAAGATAATAACACATTTAGTAATAAATTTGATGAAGTTTATGTCGAAAAAAATATAATAGTATATGCTAAATGGTTACCAATTCCATTTATAGTAGAATTAAGAAATACTCATGTTACAACAACAATACCTAATTGGCCGAATGATAATGGAAACTTAATTAGAACTTTTAATTCTGGAGTTCAAATAGAATTACCAACTATTACAAGAGATGGCTTTGATTTCGTTTATTGGGAATTAAATAGTGAAGAATATATTCCTGGGATAGTATTAAATAATCTAGTTTTAGTAGCTAAATGGTTACCAATACCACATACAATTACATTTGAAATTGGACATGGCCAAACTAATATTATTAGAGAAGTTTTACATGGGGAAGTTTTAGATGATATTCCCCAAAATCCAAAAATAATTGGTTATACATTTATAAAATGGTTAAACGAAAATAATGAAGAATTTGATTTTAGTACTCCAATTACAAAAAATATTATTCTAACAGCTGATTTTAATGAAGTAATATTTACAATAACTTATGATACAAATGGTGGTATACCACTTATAAATTTAGAATCGAAAAAAGAAGGTACCTCTTTAGAAGCACCAACAATAGAATTAACTAAAGTTGCAACTGAAGAATTTACATATGAGTTTAGTCATTGGGAATATGTAAGTGGTGGCGTAGTTTCTTGGCCAATTACTGTTATGGAAGATATAAACTTAATTGCTATTTGGAATGAAATTGAAATAGAACCTGATTTATGGGATTTTAATCTTTTACATAATGGTGGTTTAAATATCATTACATTTGAAAATATAAGATTAGCTGCAATTGCAGCTAATATTGAATTACCTATTACTAATAGAGAATTAGGAGAAATGTTTGCAGGTCAATTTGATAGTGAAGAAGGTTGGACTGGTATTAAACGTAATTTAAACATATATCTTTCATCTGATACTGAAACAGATTTTTTTACAGAACCTGGAATTTTAATTCGTCATAGATCAGAGGGACCAAGAAGACCTAATGATGGTTCTTACGAAGGTATTCTTGGAGATTTTCATACAACTCCAGCAAATAATCAAAATCCAACGGGTATTGGTTTTAGAGCAAGTTTACCTGTTCATATGAGATTTAAATTTAAAAAATTTAGATAAACTAAATAATAGGAGATTAAAAATGCCGTTAACAAGAGATGATTTAATAGAATTAAGGGATGAATTACAAAGACAAGTTTTAGGAGAATCTGTAGAAGAAAATCCTAGACTTGGTGGAATTCGTGCTTTTAATGAAGAATTATTAGAAATAGCCCCAATGCCTGTAGAAATGTTTAATTATTTATATGAACAAATAAAAAATGCTATAGATTCTGTAGGTGGTTTTACAAATAGATTTAATAATGCAATAGGAACTGAATTATCAGGTCAAGATAGAACTATATTTAATGAACTACGAGAAACATTAGGAAAAAATAATATTATTCAATTTATTGATGTTCTCAATACAAAAATAAATGATATTTCTATAGATATAAACCCAGAAGATTTAACTGGTGATATTCTTAAAGCTCAACAATTAAATGCAAACCCCCAATTTGTGAATATTGTATCTATTGAAAAAAATGATGATGAAACTGATGAAAATTTTAATAAAAGAAAAGCTGATGCTGAAAGAATGACTATAAATCAATATGCTGATAGACAGCCAAAAGCTTGGACAAATACTAAAATAAAATTTGATAAAGAAATTGATGACAAATTAATTTTCGGAAATAAAAAGTATGATGGAACATACTTTATTTTATAAGAACAACTATTTAATAAGGAGAAATAAATGGCAGTAATTAGAGTAATTAATGGAGAGAAAAAAGTTCTTGCTGAAGTTAACAAACTTGAAACAATTAATGGTCTTCAAGCTGAGCAGGATAAAAATTCTAAATATTACAAAGATTTAAGATTAGCGGCATATCAAATTCCGTTTTTTACTTCTGAAGAAGAAGCAGACGGTCAAGAATATAAATCAGTAAGAGATAAAATCACTGAATTAGCAATTTTGTTAGGTGCAACTGATAAAAATCTTCAAAATAACTGGGATTTTACAAATTGGATAAGAGAAGAAGTTGCAGTAGCAAATAAACTTTTATTCTTACAATTTAATAAAGATTGGAATTATATTCCAGCAACGTGGGTTGACCCAGTCCCGGGAACAGATGATATTCCTGGTACACCAGGAAAGTGGGATATTGATCCAAGTTCAAGACTTCATGAAGTCGACCCTGTTTTAGCAGCTAGAATGGACGCTGCACGAATGGATGCGGATCCACTTGGTAACTTTGCTTTAATTAGACTTTGGTGGATTGAAATGCAAGAAGATGCTGAAGCTAATCATGGAACAGCATGCCCTGTAGCTTTACTTGGTGTAAGACAAAGAGTTGAAGCACTTGAAGCTCTTCAAAATAGTTTAGTAAAAACAGTTAATGGAGCCGCCCCAGATCCAAATGGTGCAGTTACTATTGATGGTGGAGATATTCCAGTCGAATTTGAAAACGATGAATTTGGGACAGTAGCTGAAGAAATTAAAGCATTAATTATTAAAACACAGGTAGATGAAACAGATAAAGTTTTAACATGGGATGACGATGATGGTCTTTTAGCAAATGTAACATTTGAACAATCAGGTAATATTCTTAAATTACTTGGTAAAGATGATGAAACAGGTGAACCTTTTGAATTAGGAAAAGTAGAACTTACAATTGGAACTACAATTGCATTCGCAAGCGTATTAAGATTATCGAATACAGGTTGGGAATTTGATGCTAAAATTCCAGAAACTGTTAGAAATAATATTATGGATCAAGCCCCAGATAGTTTAACTCCTGGAGGATATCTTATTTTAGGTTTCTTTACAAAGAAAACTGAAACTGATGCAGTATCAACTATTAAATATACTTTTGCAAATCTTTCAGAATTTATTGTTCCTTACACTGCTGGTGATGGTATCGTTGGAGACATAAATAAAAATATTCCTGGAAATGCAATTTCAGTAAAAATTGATAGAAGATCTTCAAAAGAACTCACTGTATCAGAAGCTGGGATAAGATTTAGACAAAATGTTGTAACTGAAACAGAATTCGATGAAATTGATAAAAGTAAAAGAGAAAATTGGGGTATTTATTTTGTAGTTGAAGATAGCCCAATTATTGACGGCGGCGGCGAACCTGACGACGACAACCCATAAAATTTAATAAATAATTTTTACAGGCGATATAGAAATATATCGCCTTTTTATTTTTAAAGAACTAAATAATATGAAGAATAAAATAGGAATATACGCCATTAAAAATGGAAAAAAGAAAAGAATAGCTGATTTAAATGAAACATTAATACATGGTCATACTGATGATAATGATGGTGGTCTTTTATCAATACAACCTGGAGCACATAATCATAGAATACTAAACGATCCTACTAATCAAGTACATTGGGATTTTATTGAAGGAATACCACCGTGGTTAGGTGGGACAGGTTCATTAGAAGAAGCTTTAGCTAATTATAGGGTTGGTATTATTCAAAATAGTTCTGGGTGGGTTAATAACTGCCCAGCTTTCATTAACAGAATGCAATTTTTAGTTCATTTTAATCATAATAGATCTAAAACAGGTACGTTTACAAATGTAATACCAGGTAACATTCCTTTTGGTTGGAGACCTATGGAAAGAGTTATTGCTATCTGGGCCGCGCAAGGTGGGTCTGGAAATAGTGATTCTCATAATGGATTAGTATTTATTGAACCAAATGGAGATATTTTTTTTAGAAATACTAGCGGATCTATTTCGCCAGCACCAAGTTGGCCTAGTGGTAATGCTATTGTTAGTTTTTCAGCCATGTGGATCACTAGTGATCCACTGCAAAATCATATGATCAATAATTTACATTTACCATCATTACAATTATCTTAAAAGGAAATTAAAATATGAAAAAAGGTATTTATTCTATAAAAAATGGAAAAAAAGAGTTAGTTGCTGATAAAACTCCTTTAGATTTAATTGAAGAAATAAAAATAAAAGCTGAAGATGCCCATAATAGATTAGATAATTTACCTGTACCATTAGGAGCTGGACCTGGGTTAGAAATTAATCGTAATACAAATAATATTCAAATAAGGATAATGGACTCAGGAACTTTTGATGAAATATTTAGACCAAATTCACCAGCTAATCTTAAAAGAGATGAGCGCGGAATTCAACTTATATTTCCAAGAGTAACTTTAGAAAAGTTTCGTGATACTACTAGTCCTGATATTTTAACTGAAGATGGTTTATATATTATTGTAGATGATCAAAATAATTTTTTAGGAATAGGTCAAATGTTAGACGGTTCTAGAAATATTGTTGCTGAAAAAAATATGTATAAAGTATTTACACCAAATATGTGGAATGATAATAATTCTTTTGCAAATGGAATCTTAGAAATAACTTTTAATAATACGATTTTACCTTCTAGAGCAATTTTTAAATTTTTTGAAAATACTGATACCGAATTAATTCCAAGAAAATATGAAGTAATTCAAAATAGATTAAGAATAGATTTTAATGGAGCTACTGTTAAACCAAATATTCAAGAAATTCATATTATAGGATAAGAAATAAATGTCACAAAATGTTTATGATGATATTCAGATAATGAATGATTATAATAATTCTTATTCTCTTTTAACTAAAAAAATGCATAACGAATTTCAAGAACAAGTTCCTCAATTATCAATGATAATAAATCGTTTTAATGATTTACCTTCTGTATCCCTTTTAAGAGGTTCTAGAGATTATTCTACTTTTTTATTTAGAATGTGGGATCCCGCATTAAATGATAGACCAAATTGGATGCCTAATAATAGAAGACCTTCAGGATCTACAGCAAATGACCCCTTAATAAGAGATAATATTGCTAGAAATATATTACAACCTTGGAATGCTAATATAGTTTTAGCTGATATGTTAAGATTTAGAACAACTTTTAGGAATGCTAGTGGTTATATTTTATCTTGTCATTTAGATACTTTTCCAGAGAGTATCGCTTTTTCTAATGTATCTTTAAGAGTAAGGATGCAGGGCAGATGGGCTGGTTCAGGATCAAATGGAAGTACTATAGTAACAAATAATGCAAGTCATATTGATTGGTCGCGGGGATTCAATACTACTCATACAATAAGCAGACCAATAATTAATGGTGAATCGTTCCAGATAGATAATCAATGCTTATTCGGCTCTGGAGCTAGCTCACCAACATATTGGATAAGTTTTATTTTAAATAATGAAGTTTTTTTATATGAAATAATAGTTAGAACAGGTAGCAGCGGAACAACTATAACAGATGTATCTGAAAATGGTGTACATTGCACTGTAATAGTAAGGAGATTAATTTAATGCCAAAAATAATATATGATGATATAAGAATACCAATAGAAAGAAATTTATTACCAGAGTCTGTTTTAACTTTAAGAGATTTAGAAATACAAGGTATGGTAGATATTGATTTACCAGAAATTAATGGTGGGAGGGCTATTTTAAGACATACGTCAAATAATATAATAACTTATAGAGTTACTTTTGAAACAGCTGCAGGTATAGGAACTAATGCTTCAACTAATAATACTAATAATCCTTTTATAGGAGTATTTGGAAGATTTACTAATACTGCAATTACTGATAATAGAAGAAGAGAATCTTACGTTTATTTTAATTTAGATAATCTTGTGTCTTTTATAATTATAAGAGGTCAGGCTGATTCAGCCATTGGAACTTCAACATCTGAACGTAGTAGATATAGAATTATTTTTTCCCCTATAATTCTAAATGATAATCCAATTAGAATTATGTCTATGTCTATGACGATGGACAGAATTAGACCAGGACAGGGTGGAAATAATAGTCCCAATGCTATTACTATAGCATCTTCTAGGAGACCTTCAGTTCCTCCATTAGGCTATACTATGGAAGAAATATTTGTAGCTGGGAATGCTGGGTGGGAACAAAGATGTTTTATTGGAGGAGAACCTGGCGGCGGAACTTATGCTGCTTCAGGTACAACCTTAAATGCAATTTCAGGAAATGGAACTGCAGCAAATGCAATAAATGCCTTTAATATAATGAACTCTGAAGCAAATAATCATGAAATTTATAAATTTGACCTTTTAAGAAATTATTTAGGAACTGAAATACCTGTTAGATATGAAGCTGTAATGATGTTTATAAATAATAACAGAACTTTTGATATATCATTTAGAAGATTAGCATAAATTATAATAAAAATAATTTAATGAGAAAAACCCTCCCTAGCGAGGGTTTTTTATTTTTTAAGACTAAATTAATAGGAGAACGATTTTAAAAATGAAAGAAATACTAGAAGTATTATTATCTACAACCCATGGAACTATTCTGTTATTTGTAATCGCCTTTTCTTTAATAGCTTTAATAATTTGGTTCATTTGGAAAGTTTTTCCCAGATTAAGGGCAATAGGCCCTGTCAAATTAGATAGTGCTAAAGTTGTAGTTAATGCAGATAATAAAAAGAACATATTTCTAATACAGAAAATAATTGGTGATGAATACGAAAAATTTATTCTGTCGGAAGAAGAATTAAATTCTCGAATTAATCAAGAATTAAAAAATATTCAACAATTAGCTTTAACTAGAGCAATAGAGCACTTATGTTTAGAATTCGGTAATGTATACGAAGAAACAGCAGAAAACTCTTTACAAAAAATGGGTCACATTTTAGAATTATATTTACATAGAGATTTTAGTATAGTATTATTTACTAGACTAAATATGCTTAAAGAGTCGTCATCATTTTTAGACAGAACGGATTTAGAAGTAAATAATGAAATTCAAGCTATTACTGATGATTGTATTAGGGCAATGAAATTAAAAATTAGAGAATATATTTTAATTTCTGATATTAAACTATTAAATAAGTTATTTGATACAGCAACAAATAGAATTCGCGATACTGTTGATGAAGCTATTAAAAACTTTATCCGATTATCTAAAGATCAACAAAATAAAATATTGGAGTTAACAAAAAACAGAACTGAACAAATCACGCAAAGATTAAATAGTTTGGTAAATAACGATAGTACTGCAAATGAAGATAAAAACGGAGAATAACTTTTATGACTACATTAAATATAATAATATTGTTAGTTTTAATACTGGCTAAAATATTTATTATAGTATACTCTCTTCGCTTGATAGTAAAAGAAAAATTCATATCTATCCAGTTTAATTGGCTAATAATAGCTTGTGTCAAATACTTAATGGTATATCTAATGTTATTGTTATATGAACCGTTAAGTAATCATATCAATATTTTACATTATGAAATAATAATTATATACTTATTTGTAATTTCTTTTTCATATATGTCATTATTCTTTTCAAAATTTTATAAGCTATTTTTAAATGCTTACTATAAAAGATTTTTCTTCTTTTTTACAATAATAAGTAATTATATAGTTTTAATTATAATGTGTTTAATAATCGTAATGATTCCTTCATATAATACTAATCTACATGAAATGTCTTTTTTAAATATATTTGTCCAATATCATCCATTATTTAATTTATTTATTATATTTCCACTAGTAAATATAATTTTATTCTTAATAACTTTATTAAGAAATAGTAAAATTTTGTCTAATTCTATAAAAATTTTATACTTTTCGTTTATATTTTATTTTGTTTTATCTTTTGTGTCATTCTTATCAGGAAATCTTATAGATACTTATTTATTTATAATATTTTTAAGTAAGTTATTATTTACAATTCTTTTAATAAAAAATATTGTAATAGATAAGGGTCGTTATAGTGTGGAAAAACCCACAATAAATAAAAGGAATATTAGATGTTTATAGAGCAAATTTTTGTTATATTTTTACTTATAAGTATAGTTGTAAGTAACGGAATACAATTAGTCAGTATCTCTAATAGATTTTTAACAGATGGTGCTGATTTGCGTGTTCCTTATATTGTGTTTAGTTATATTTTTAATATATTTCTAATTATATTTCTAATTAGATTTTTCACAGTTAGTAGTGTTTCTTCTTTATTGATTTTTTTTATAGTTTTCTATTATAACTTATTTTTATCTATAACTATAAAAGGGAGACTACTTGGTTATCATATTGCTAGAATTTCTTATAAGATAAAAAATTTAATATATATCGTATATTCTTTAATATTTGCATTTCTTTTATTATTTGGAATATCAGATTTTTCTCTATTTATATACAGAGTAGAAGAAATTTATTATGAAGAATATATTAAACTTTTTGTTTTAGGGTTGCAATCTTTATTTACTACCAGATTTTTAATATTTTTTATAGTAACAGCAGTTTTATCTTGTTCTATAAATTTTATATTTGATATTTTAGAAAGAAACGTTAAAAAGAATATTGTTGTAGATATTATAAATCTTTACCCATTATGTTTTATCTTATTGGTAGCTTTTAATATTGTAACTTGTTTTACTGCAATATTTATTATGAGTATAATTTATCTTTTAACTCCTCTTATAGAAATATATAAAGAAACTTTTTCTATAATAAAACATAGTAAAGGCATAGACTCGAGAATATCTAATATAAATAAAATCTTAAAAGAAATTGATTTTGATAAAGAAATATCTAGTAAACATAAGTTTCAATTAAGTTATATAAAAAGAATTTTTGAATCTGATGCGCATGCTAAAGAGCTCTGTTTAACTGAGGGCTTGTTTAACAAAAATACTGTTCAGAAAATAAAAACTTATATGGATAATAGTTAATATATTATTATGATAGAAAATTTGTCTAAAAGATTGACAGAAAAAGAATATAATGAACTCAAGAAAATTTATTTGAAAGTAAATAAAATGAATGCTTTCAATGAAGAACAAAGAACAGAAATTTTAAATTATGTTATGTCTCAATATCCAGATATAGTATTCAATTTAATAGAATCAGAAAAAGAAACTATAGTTTATAGATTTAAAATAGGTGGGAAAGATAATTTTCTTGTTTTTGACAGATTTGGTAATGAACCGCCTAATATTATTCCTGCTGGTATGATAATTTTAGGAGAACCTCCGTCTAACTAATTATTATGCAAAGTAGTGCAATATCGGTTATATTAAATCGAATAACAGAAATTGACCCAGTTTATTTATTAGGTTTTAAATTATATACTTCTATTAAAGAAGGCCTTCCATACGGATATATAACTGTAGACGATCATTACAGTTACATAATGGCTAGATTTGAAAATCTTCAAATAGGTGCGTCAATAGATATAACTTTAGCTAATTTTGCAGATAATCAAGAAACTCATAAATATCCAACGTTTTATATTCTTCAACTTGAAAATGATTTTTCAGCTAATTCTTCCAGATTGGCCGGTACAATAAGAATATGGTTTGGCCATGCTTGGTTTTTATATAAAAATATAAAAAATCATGCTTATAAGCCAATGAACATAGCTGAACTTATAAAAAAGATTTTAAAAGATGAAGATAGGGGAATGGCTTTTGAAGCTGATGATGATAATTTTGATGAAACAGACGATAATGGAAAATTAAGTCGATTTAAAATTAGTGAAACTGATTGGGATTTTATACAAAATAAATTATTACCATATACTACAATAAATAAAATGCCCGCGCATTTTTTCTGTAATGATAGAGGAGAATTTTTTCTTAAATCTTTTAGAAATTTATACAGTGAAAACTCTAAAATAATATATACTCAAAATGAAGAGCATCTTTCAGAAGAAACAAACTTAAAAAGAATTAAAGAAATATGTGAAAAAAATAATATAAATTTTGGAACACACCATTTCCCAGTTTCAGAATTACATTTAAAAATTGGTAATGAAGATATATTAAAAGAAATTTACCCATATTTCTTGTTTGAAAATTTAGAAGATGGTTCTTTTTTAAGTGGAAGTAAAAAATTATCTAATAAATTAAGAAATAGGTCTGGTTCTTCATTTGGTAACATGTTACCAATAGATAATATGTTAATGATGAAAACTAAAGGAACTTCTGTTAAAATTATTTATAATAGACAAGCTTTTGATGTTATTCCATTATTATTTCAAGCAGCTAGGGTGCCTGATAATTTATTCTTTTTAACTGTTTATACCAACTTTATTGGAGACAAAGTATCTATTGGGGATACTTCTGAAATAAATATAACTCCAATTAAATATAATGAAAGAGATGAAAGAAGTAAAGTACATTGGATGGATGGTAAATGGTTAAATGTTGGCTTTGAACATTATACTGATGCAGAAGATGTTGAAAAGTTTTTAACCAAATCTTATTTAGTTAGACCATCGTTTGTTGGAAATGAAGACAGTACTTCACTTTCAATGTTACCACTACTTTATGAGTCACCTTAGGAGATAATATGAATATATTTCAAGATTTACATTTAGACGAATTCCATAATGACCCATTAAATATGAATAAAAGAAAAGCTTTAACATTTTCAGATGAATATGTTTTCCGAAAAGCTAAAATATATAAATGTTTAGGTCCTGGTGATGATAGGCTTCAAGTTCAAGTATTACCAGAATTACAGGGAATTGATGATGAAGAAATGGAAGATCTTCCTAAATATCCACCCTGGGTAAAAGGCCAAGTTATTACTGGAAAGAGCCACGTTGTAGACGGTGATGATGCTGAATATGTTTGGTGTATTTGTACTCCAGATTTACAAGTTGGTTATATAGTTGCTAAAGCTAATGTTTTCGGAAAAAGTACTGTTAAATATGAAGACAGTTATTCTTATAGAGATGTTAAATCTTTTTTACAACAAAGAAGAGCATTACCGTCTGATTTTGATTATAATCATATTCAAGTTGTACAGTGGGTTGCGTCAGACAGGGGCGGTATGATTCAATGTTATAATTATTTAACTGGAGATTGGGTTTTATTAAATACTTCTGGTTCTATTATAACAGTTCAACAACAAAAAATATATATGAGAGTTGGTACTCCACCTAATCCAGTAACTGTTGGTGCAGTAGCTCATAGTTCTATTACTATGACTCCAGATAAAATAGATTTTCATGCACCAACTATAGAATTTGATGCACGTAATTTAATTTTAGCACATCACGGAATGAAAGCTGCTGGTTGTGTTGGAAATTCTCCTTCAGTAGATAATGGTGTTCCAGTTATTCCAGCTTCTAATGTCTGGCTTTAATTAAAACCATCAACACCAGAGTTCATATGTCTATATATTTCTGGTACTTCAGCACTAACTCCTGGAACAGGTCTTTCTTGTTTATTAGTAATTGGGTACATTGTATAAGCCATTGGTCCTAATAATGTAATATAAGGATCATTTTTAATATTTATATCGTCTAATATTTCTTCGTATAATCTAATTTTTAATTTTGTTCTATATCCTTCTACACGAGGCCATAAAGATTCAGGAATATTTATTGTCCAAAAATCAGCACCTTCTTCAATTAAACAAAGAAGCTCTTGTGGAGATACAGATGCTCGCGAATATTCGAATAAATTATCTACATTTATAGTACCAAAAATATCCCATCTAATTGGTGTTAAATCTGGTGAGTCTCCCCAATTTATTTGTAAAACACAAGAATCGAAATCATTAATTACTCTTTGTCTATCTTGTGGGTGTAAAGCATTCCATTTTTTATTTTTATCATTTTCTAAATATTCAGCTGAAGTAAATTGATATAAACCATTTATTGGTTTTTCAGCATATTTTTCTATACCATTTCTATATACTTTAATTACTTCTGGTACTTCAATTTCATCATTTTGATAATCAATATAATTTATCCATTTATCATATTCCTTTTTTGTAACCCATTTAACTTTTACATATAAAATTTTTACCCTATCTTCTTCTAAGAACATATCATTTAATAAAGCATTTTGTTTAACGACAGTAGTATTTTGTAATTCATAAAAAGCTATTTTATAAGCTGGTCTTCTTCTTTGTAATTTAGAAGGTGGTTTAGGTGGATTATCTTCTGATGCATAAGGTACAATAAATTCTAGAACAGATTCTAATGCTCTCATTATCCACATAGTTCCATTTTCTTTATTAAATCGTTTTGCTACAAAGAAAAGACGATAATAATATAATATATTCAAATATGAGAATAAGAAATCTTCTAATAAACCTTTTCTAGTTTCATTTTTTAATGAATCAATTAAATTATAACAAGTACATATTTCATTAAAAGTTAATTCAGTTAAGTTTTTCTGGCATAATGGTGCTAATTTATCTATTACAAAATTAAACTTAGTAATTTTTGTATTTATTTCTGTTCTTAAATTATTTTTAATTGAAGTAAATTGGGATTTTCTACCAAATAATTGTATAGCCTTATCTATCCAGAAATTATATAATACATGAGATTTATCTGGATCTATTCTAGTTCCATCTGCTTTCATTCCACAAGCTTTTATTACAGCTTTATCTACACAATTAAATAAAGAATTATATAAAGTTTCAAAGTCTATACTATCAATAATACAATCTTTAGCAAAATTATAAAAAGATACTTGAGTTAAAACTATAGATAAAAAATTTCTTATTGGTATATCTATACCAATAAATGCCGCTGGCTGTGATTGTCGAGTAGCTGGAAAAAATTTAGCTCGAGTATATATTTTAACTAAAGCTTTTTTAAGACCATCGTCCATATCTCTAGCAATATAAGATGGCATTCCACCTCTAGACCACCATCTAATCATAATATCATTTTCTCTAACACCAGATGAATGTCCTCTAAACGTAAATGTTTTAAACGGTAAATTAGCTAATGGAACATCTCTAGCAAAGGTTGGCATTGCTAAATAATCTCTAAAATTATAGTTTATTCCTGATGCAACTAAATTTGTAGTACTGGGGTTTATTCCTTGAACAGAAGATAAAATACCAATACCGCTTAAACCCATTCGTCCACTTGATATCCAATTTATATCATTACTAGCTGCTGCCGATCTATTCCTAAATGCTAAAAGTAGAGCTGCAAACATTAAAACAAATCCGCCCAACATTGCACCCACTAATAAGCCTAACATATTCATCGAAGTTTCGTTTTGAACTTTAAATGAAACAGTTGTATCAAAATATCTATTAGCAAATTTTTGTATTGGATGATCTCTATAAAAAGAAGCGCGTTGACCCATAGCTATAGATTTTAAATGCATTGGAAAATCTTGCCCGGTATGAAATCTATTAGTAACAAGTACATCTTGTAATCTATCTTCAAAAAAATCACAAGAAGCCATATCTACACTTATATAAGGAACATGAGCAAATTTATTAGGTAATCTGATTCTTATTCTAATAAATAATAATTTTAATATCATAAAGTTTTGTATAACATTTCTAAAAGATCTAACAGTACAATTGGCTTTAAAAATACTTTCAGGTCCTTGGGTAAATCTATTATTTTCATTTCCTTCACAAAATATAACTGGAATTGAAGCATTTTGGCCCTGATTTATTCCAATCATATAATTCATAAATTCTTTTTCTTTAGCTTCATTACCATAAAACTTTAATATAAAAGCATTTTTATGTCGTATACGATCAGTAAATTCTTTATTATTTTTTACACCATAAGTGGGTGCAATTGTTCTGACCCAATTCCAAAACGGGCTACCAGGAGCATTATTATTATCAAAATTTTCAAAACTATGATGTGTAATTGTCCATGGAGTATCTGGCATACTATGAAATAAAACTTTTCTAAATGGATTTATTCCAGTAAAATAATATGTTCCTATTCTATAAACTAAATTGACAATAGTTACAAAGAAAAATCTCCAACCTCTTCTATAAAAATATGAAACATTAAATATATTCATGTAAGCAGTATAATTATACCACCAATTTCTAGCTGTCCAAGGATTAGTTGTTCTTGTTATTACTTTTGTTGCAAATCTATAATTTCCAGAATAAGTTATTTGTTCACCTTGAGGTGTTCTAGTTGGGAATATATAAGTATTAAATTGATTAGTGGCCGGATTAAATTGTATTTGACCTTCAATCCAAGTAGATCTTCTAGCTCGATAAAAACCATATTCTATCGTATAATTTAAAATACCATTAGTTAATTTTTCTAATGATGTATTAGGTGAAGCCCCGAGACGAGTACCATCATCATAAAATTGATTTAAATCAGTAAATTTATCTTCAATATCTTCTGATTGAAAATAATTAGAATTATTAGGAGATAATCGAGGAATATTTCTCATAATTTTACTATCTGTTTGAAAATAACCTTGAATAGTATTTGGACTAAAATCTGAACCATGAGGACCACCAAATAATGCTGGACTAAATCTATTTATTCCAATATGTCTAGCCATAGTTGATGCATCTGCTTTATTACTTAATCCAGAATTCATAAAATCTTTTGCAACATCATTATTACCAATTTGATTTAATTCTTGATCTTCTAATGCATTATCAGCTCCAGAACTAGCAGCACTTCTCATTTTACCACCAGTCATTTGACCTCCACCACCTCCACCGATAGCATCTTTCATCATCATGCGGCCCATATAACCACCTGATAAACCTGGAGGAGTTGGTGATCCCCAATAACCACCATTTATAAGCATTTCTTCTCTAGCTTTTTCTATAAAATCATTTAAGCCTCTTTTCATTTGTGCTGCTGCCCCTGGTTCTGCACCAGCTACTCTCTTTAACCAGCTTTGTACTTTTATTTCAAAATCAGTTAAAGAATCATTGTCAGTATAATAAAATGCTTGGAAATATTTTAAATTAAAATTAGGAAACGTTCCTAATATAGAACCAATGTAATCTTGTTGTCGCATGATTTCTCTCATAGATTTTGCTTCATAAGGAAAATCAGCTTTAGTATTGTCATAAATATCCATATAAGGAATTTCTATATCATATTCATCGTTCTCTACTTTAAAATTATTCATATGCCAATCTCTATCTTTGACATAAGGCATCCAAAATGCTGATAATGGATGGTCAGAAGGTCTCCATAATTTTTGACAATCGAAATCTATTTTAGATACAGCGGAAGCAGCTACGTTAAATACAAGAGCTCTATCATTAGTATATTTTCCTTCTGCATTTGATAATGGGTTATCATGTCTAACTCTATAATTTAAGAATAATTTCATTGGCCCGCCATTCTCAACAGCTGTCAATAAGTTTTCTTGCATATAAACAGATAAATCCCATTCAGTTAAAAACGTAGAAACTATTCCAGTTGTTCCTTCTGCTAACCATTGTAAAAAAGTTATATAATCATTTATTCCTTTAAAACCCGGTTCTCTAAAAGAAAAACCTTCTCTTTTTATTAGAAAATTATCTTGATCAAAAGTTGCATTAGGATTAACTTTTCTAATATCTTTCATAAAGGTTGTTCGTTCCTCTATTTTAGTTTCATGACCAACTTTAAAAGGCGGAAAATACATTGATGTAAAAAATTCTTTTTTATCTAAAACATCATTCCCGCCCCAAAATCTTCTATAAAAAGGAATAGCAAAATTTGATCTAGTATACATTTGGCCATTTATTAAAAGACCTAAATCATCAGTACTATCAGTTTCTAACATTGTCCTAACTACTGCACCTAATCTCCATTGGATGTCTGACATTTTCGGCGCCATATAAGAATCAAAATATAATTGTAAAAATTTTATTTTAGCTTCGTTATCAATTTTTTCTAATATTTCATTTGCTTCTTCAGTTAAATCATCATTAAAAGTACCTTCAATAGCATTTTGTAAATCTTCATCCATTTTTTGTTGAATAGAAACTATACGACCTTCTTCATCTACTTTTTTACTTTCTAATATATTTATAAAGTTTAAATTTTCTAATCCTCTTTGTCTAGGATTTGCTAAGAAAAATTGAGCTCTGGAAAATTTTGTATATATGTCATATCTTTCTCTTAAGTTAGAATAATTTTCTGGAGACGAATAAGATTCAGATGTTAAAAATTCTCTAGCATTATATTGCATTTAACTCCCCTTACTCATATTCTCAATAGAAGGATGACTCATTGCAGCAGCTATTGGATCATTTCCTTTTGGCATTTTACTAAACATAGCTTGCATTGCCCTAAATCCTTCCGCTGCATTTTTCATAGATTCTTTAGCTTCCCTTAAAGAATTATTCATTATATCTGCTCCTTGTGCATATAGTGCTCCTACTTCTCCAACTTCAGGTATTTCCATTACTCCTTGAAGCACACCATTTATTAAATCGTTTTTTAATCCTTCAATAGTCATTCCTTCAAAAGAAGCTTTCATTTCATCTCTTAAATTAGCCCAGAGTTCTTTTTTCTGCATTGCTTGATCTATAATTTCATCTAGAGGATTAGTTATTTCTACTTTAATTCTATTTGCAAACATATTTACTGCATTAGCATCAAATGCATTCATTATAGAAGAAAAAGCTGATAAAGCTTTTCTAATTTGATCCATAATAGAAGCTAATTGATCTGCGACACAATCTAAATTTAATAAATTCCAAATAAGTTGAATTAGAAGGGTTATCAACATTACAATAATAGCTGTAACTAATTTTATGATAAGTTGAACAATAAGAGCAATATTAGGAGGATTAAGCCACGCACCAATTGCCAATTGCAAAATTTCTAAAATTGGAATTATTAAAGATAAAATTAAATCTATAATCATTTTTAATATTTTTATTATTTTGATTATGATTAAAAGTATTTTTAACCAAGTTAGTTCTATTTCTGCGCATTCTTTTGCAGTTCTAGCTGCCTCGTCCTCGTCCTCATCGTCATCATCTTCATTATTGTCATCATCTGAATCACCACCATCATCTGAATCGTCACTAGTATCTTCCGCAGATATAGAATCTGAACTACTTCTTCTATCTGATACTTCATCCCATTCTTCAAAATCTTCTGCATCTTCTACATCGAATTTTTTTAATATGAGTTCACAATCTAATTGAATTGGTTTATCAAATTCCCATAATAATTCAGGTATTGGGTATGTTCCAACCATTACTTCTAATAATCTATCTAATGCGTCTACTTCTAATCCAGTTGCAATTATTGGAAATAATAAAGCATTACCAACACCACCTGTTTGAGCTAAAGCTTGTTGTTTCTTAAAAGGAATTCCTTGAGGAAAAGATTCTCTACCAATTGCTCCTTTTATTACTTCTTCTACTTCTCTTGGTGGTGCAATTCTTTTTCGGATTATATCATCTGTTATTTCTTGTAATCTTGCAGCTACTTTATCTAAACGATCAAATTTAATTTCTCGTTTTGGATTTAAATTTGTAGAGTCAAGAGTTCCATAATTATAATCTTTATGGTCATATTGGTCATAAACACGTTTGATAGTGAGATTAGAATCTTCCATTATTAGTTAGTTTTAAAACTAAAAAGGTGAACTTTTCAGTTCACCTTATAATTTATAAAGAATATTCTACTCGTTGAACAAATTCTTCTGTTTTACCTTCATTCCAATTTGCTGTAGGTCTATAATATCCTGATATTCTACTATAAGTATCAGCTGTTCCTTCACATAAATGTGGGTCATTAAGTTTAGCTGTAATTTGTTGTATTTGTTCGTCTATTTTTTCTATTCTTTTATCCATATATTTCTCCTTATAATTAGTAAGTAACTTTATTCAAATAATTCTATACTATGACCATATTTTTTAAATTCTTTATATAAAATCCACATTCTATCTTTTATAATTTTCATTTCATTTTTTAATTGATTAATTTCTCTTAATAACATCCCATTAGTTTCAATTGCTTCTCTTAATAATTGATCAGCTGTTTTTGGTACTTGTTGTTGCGATTGCCTGTTAGTCATATATCTCATATCTAAATCTCCAAAATCATCTTCGAAACTTTGGTCATCGTCTAAATCAAATAGACTAGTAAGTGAAACAAAATTATTTTTCACCGCCGATTTCTTCCAAAATAGCTTTTTTCTTATTTTCAAGTTCAGTAAGTTTTTCTCTATAGTTACTTACTACTTCTTCTTTACACTTTGGACATACTCCATTAGTGTTCCCTTTTATAAATCCATGATTTATACAATGACTAAAAGTTGGTGTAATAGTTATGTATGGTAATTTAGTATTAAACATTACTTTTTTAATAAAATCTCTAATTTTTTGCCAATCATCTAGACCCTCGCCCAAATAAGTATGGAATGTAGTACCTCCAGTATATAATGGTTGAATATCTTGTTGATGCATAATAGCGTCCCAAGGATTATCAGAAAAGTTTACTGGAAGATTTGATGAATTAGTATAATATGGTCGTTGAATAGTTCCAGCTGTTATTATATCTTGATATTTCTTTTTATCATGTTTAGCTAATCGATAAGAAGTAGATTCAGCCGGTGTAGATTCTAAATTATAAAGATGACCAGTTTCTACTTGAAAATCTGAACATTTAGTACGCATAAAATTTAAAATATCTATTGCTAGTTGTTTCCCTTCTTTAGTAGAAATATCCCAATCTTTCTTCTTAATATTTCGGAAATAATTTCTACATAATTCATTCATTCCAACTAAACCAATTGTGCTAAAATGATTTTCATATTTTGCTTTTAAGTATCGTTTAGTATAAGGAAATATCCCTCTATCAAACCAATCATTTAATCTATTTCGTTTTTGTTCTAAACTCTTTTTTGCTATAACCATTAAGGCTTCAATTCTTTCAAATAATTCTTCTCTAGTTTTAGAAAGATATCCAATTTTTGGTAAATTAAGCGTCACTACACCGATGCTTCCAGTATTATCTCCAGCACCAAATAATGAACCATTCTTTCTCGTTAATTCACGAAGATCTAATCTCAAACGACAGCACATTGATCGCGCGTCTTCTGGTTTCATATCTGTATTTACAAAATTACTAAAATAAAAGCTACCAAATTTACAAGTAAGTCGATATATTCTTTCTTCTATCTCTGGATCTAATTTTTCAAAAAAATCTGGTGTACAATTCAATGTTGGGATTGGGTATTGAAATATATTTCCAGAATAATCTCCTGTTTCAAATACATCAAAAAAAGCTTTATTTATTAAGTTCATTTCATTTTGAAGTTCACCATAAGTAAATTGCTGTTTACGTCCACCTATAATAGGATGTTTATCTTTTAAGTCGGCAGGTACTGTTAAATCTAAAGTTATATTACTAAATGGTGATTGACTCCCCCATCTAGACGGAGTATTTATACTGAAACAGAAAAATTGCATACATTGTTTAACTTCTTCATAAGACATATTATCTTTACGTATAAAGGGTGCTAAATAAGTATCGAAGCCATTAAATGCTTGAGCCCCATTCCATTCGTTTTGTAAAATACCTAAAAAATTAACTAATTGCTGCACAGCTGTATTTAAATGTTTAGGAGGACCACTATCAATTTTTCCTCTAACTTTTCCTAAACCCTCTTCTAAAACAGTAGCTATTGACCAACCTGCACAATAGGCCGCAAGAAGTTGTAAATCGTGTATATGAAAATCACACGATTGGTGTGCCATTTTAACATCAGTAGAATAAACTTTATTCAACCAATAGTTTGCTGATATTGTACCAGATTGATGTAAAATCAACCCTCCAACCGAATAGTTTGATGTACTATTTTCCTTAATTCTCCAATCTTGTTTTTCTAAATAAGAATCAGTAATTAAAATAGGATCTATAGTAACGGGACCAAAATCTCCATTATCTGCCATAAATAAATTTAAGCTCCTCCATAAAAATAATTAGTAGACTGTTCTAAGTTTGATTTAGAACTTGTTGTGTTGACGTCCAACTTTTACAAAAGGAGTACACTTTCCCATGTTCTTAAGTTGGCTTGCACCGACATAAGTACAAGCCGATCTTAATCCCCCTAAAATATCGTCAATTATATTTTGAACAGGACCTTTTAAAAGAATTTCTTCAATTCTTCCTTCTGAAGTTCTGTATTTTTTTTCTTTTCCTTTATTTCCAGGTGCAATATCTGAACTCATTCCGTACCAAATTTTATATTTTTTTTCTATAATATTTGGTTCATAATGAAACATATGTCTTTGCGGTGGTAATTGTACTGACATTCCATCTACATGAATTGGAATACCTATTCTGTTAAAAGTACCGTCATGCTCATATTTAGTTATAATATCTCCGTCACATTCATCTGTACCAGCAAACATACCACCAATCATAACAAAATCTGAGTTTGCTCCAAACGCTTTAGCAACATCACCCGGACACGTTATCCCACCATCTAAACAAATAAGAGCATCTAAACCGTGAGCAACATCAGCATTTTCTATGCAAGCACTTAATTGTGGATATCCTACTCCAGTTTTTAATCTAGTAGTACAAGCACTTCCTGGACCAATTCCAATTTTAATTATATCTGCTCCAGCTAAAATAAGTTCTTGAGTCATTTCTGGAGTACAAACATTACCAGCCATTATAATATTATTTGGGAAATGTATTCTAACAAAATTTACAAAGTCTGCAAATTTTTGAGAATATCCATTAGCAATATCTATACAAATTTTAATATTATCAGGATTAAAGCCTTTTACTCGAACACTATTATAAAATAATTTTAATTGATCTACTTCTTCTTCACACATTCCGATAGTATAAAAACAATTCCCAATATATTTTAATAAATCATTATCATTTACATCATCTTGTATAGTATCATTACAAATTTCCATCCATTTATTATTATAATGTTTTGCAATAGCTACAAACATATTATTTTTAATAAATATATTTGCCATATTAAAATTACCTGTAGACATATTTGCAGCAATAATAGGAATACCAGATATACTATTTTGATTTTTAGTTAAAAAAGTTCTTTCTAAAGTAACATCTTTTCTACTTGAAAGAGTAGATCTTTTTGGTTTTATAAGTACATCACTAAAACAAATTTTTATTTCATTATCTATATACATATTTTTCCTTTTTATAAATATCTTATTCTTCTACGATATTAGATATTACTTTGTTGATAAAATTTTCTTGAAAAAATTGTACTAAGCCTGTATCGTTGCCAGTTCTTAAATTTTTTATAATTTCTTTTACGTTATGGTCCAAACATAAAAAAGATTCACAATCTGCATTTTCTTCATTAAATCGTAACATAACTTTACCAATAAAAGGTAATTTAATTTCATTAACATTTTTATCTTTTTGTTCTAAAAGAGAAAGATAACTATTAAAAAAAGTATACATCCAAACTTGTTTTATAATATCTTGTTTTAATCCACAAAGTGCAGAAATCTTAGTAATCAATTCTTTTTGTTCTGCATCTGATATAAATAATTTTTCTATATTTTTCATTATTGTTATATTAACTAAAAAAGCTCCCTTTCGGGAGCTTAAGAAGAAAAGAAAATAAAATTAAATTGTCGTTAGAATTCTAATTCCTCTCATGGGAGCCATTCCAATTGAAACAATATTCTTAACTCCACCGTTTAATTCTCTTACATTAAAAGATAACGCAGATTCTATCGCCTCAGGATTACCCGCTTTGGCAAATACAGTAACTCTAACTACCCTGTCGTCTTGCTCTATTAAAAAAGCAACTCCAGTATTATCGTTAAATATGATAGTCGCATAATTATCAATAGATAATGCTTCTCTTTCATAAGAATCGATAAAATTAAAGTTATGCCGTAGTTCACGATGAGCACTATCAAAACATTCGCCATGTGCGACTCCAATCGCCATAGTCAGAAAAAACAGTGCAATCGCCAACCATATTAAAGTTCTCTTAGACATACTTTTCCCCTTAGTTTAAGATATTCTTTATATAATATAAGATTAACACCTATTTTTGTTCAAAATGTGATCTCTGATTTTGTTTCCTTTTTAAATTTATCTTTAAAAACGAAAGAGATTTCGAGATCGAAATTTGATTACAATAATGATTATTAGGTAACTAATTATATATGAGAATAAGACAATCATCTACAACCACAGGTTGGAAAAATAATGAGATTCCTGTCTATGATGGACCAGACTCATTACAAAGAGCTGCTTTAGGCCGAACTATTGAATATGAGTGGGAAGGCGAAGAAAAAATGTCTTATGTAAACTGGCCTAAAGAATATCAAAGGTATTGGAAACCAATGTTAGACCCAGATACTGGAAAAGTATTGTCTGATGCTGAAATTCAATTGTTATTAGACTCAGTTAAAGGTGGATTTAAAGCTGATAGATTTGAAAATACTGACCACTTTTTGAAATTTTTAAAATATCGAAATCAAGTAGAAGAAAGAGTTTATGGAATGATGGATAGCGATATTTCTGTATGTCGATTTTTTACTTCTGCAAATGCTGGAAATAGTAAAGCAGAAAATATTTTATCAGATATACGAGCAATTAATGAAAAAGAAAACATGGGAAATGTTAAAATTCCAGATACGAATATAGAAATTATAAATTATTCTCCATGTCCAAAATGTAATGCAATTCATTCTTTTTCAGATGTTTTTAATTATTATATGAATCCAACACCAGATCCTAGATTTAAATCTAGAGCTGAACAATATGCTACTGATACTCGAGTTCAATGTAAAGAATGTAAAGCATATTTTTTACCAGCACTTATAGTTACAGACGGTTCGCCTAAAAATGAATGTCAAATGATTTGTCGTTCACAAACTATAAGAGAGGTTGCTGTATTTATGCAAACAGATTTTAAATTAAAAACTTTATATCTCAAAAAAGAAAATGTATTAGAATGCCCTGCTGATAAAAGTAAAAGAGCTTGGAGAAATGATGTTGATGCAAAATTATTAAAAAAGAAACCAGGTTTATTTACTAATTTTTTACAATATACCCCAGCTAATAATATATTAAATTTTATTACTAGACGTAATTTACAATTAGAAGAACCTTTATATGGAGCGTGGCTACCAGAAACTGCCGTAAGATATTATGAGTGATCCGTTTAAAAAGCGATTAAAAGGTGCATCAATTTATGTTCTCTTTTTTGGATTTTTTGTAGCTGGATCTCTTATTTTACAATGTTTAATTCCCTTTCTCCAATTAATGGCCGAATTAAATGGCAATGGAGAATGGGCTTGGTTTTTAACTATATTTAATGCCAGATTTAATCTTCCGATGGAAATGATATCAAATTTTTGGGCTGCAATATCTGCTGCTTATGTTGGTTTAGATAGAGCAGCTTTTTCAGTAGACGCATTTAAAAATGGGAATCAAACTACTGCTTTTACAGAAGAAAAAATAGGACATCTTAAACAAGTTATGGTAATGTCTTTTTTTATTTATTTATTAGCTGTTGGATTAAATTCTATTTTTGATGCTGATTTAGCTTTAACACCATTATTTGTTTCATTTGGTTCTACTGTTTTATTTTATGTTTCAGGAAATAAAGTAGTTTCTGGTTTTCAAAAGGCTCACCCAGAAAGTGAAATAGAAAAACTTACTGAAGATTGTTTAAAAGATATGAGTGAAGAACAATTAATGACAATGAAAAAATTATCTGATATAGTTAAAGAGGGAAAAACAACAGTAGTTAAATTAGAAAATAATTATATTGTCGGAATGAAATGTTAAAGTGTTTTCTTTTTTCTTTTAGCAAAGTCTTTAGTTATAACAGATACAACTTTATTAAATAATTTTTCAGGTGGTGAGAAAGATATTTTATTTAATATTTCTTCATTATATTGTTTATTTACTTTATTAAAATTATCTTGCATAGTTTTTTGTTCTAACGGTTTTCTAGATTCTTCTAATAATTCTTGCGGCCTAATTTTTTCAAAATCAGCTACTTCCATAAGTTCTTCAAAATGATTTCTAACTCTGTTATAATAATATATTTTACCATAAGAACTTAAAGATTCTTTAATTCTATATAAAGTAACTTGACATTCGTATAATAAAGTTTCATTTAAAATATCACTCATAAGTTTTAAAAATTTATCTCGTTTAATCCAAACTTTAATACTACCATCATCTAAAATAAGTCTTACAGAATCTCTAGTTGGGTTAGTATAATAAACTATAAACATAAATTGTGAAAATCTATCTTCAGTAAAATTTATTGGATTTATAATTTTAGGTATTGGGAAATTAGGCTCTGGGGGAACCTTTAAGTCATCGCTCATTTATATTCTCCGCGTTGATGAATATTATCATGAAAATAAACATTAGTTCTATTTACTCCTATTGGAGCTTTTTTTCTTCTATTATCCCAATCTTCAATTATATACCTACATTCATCAATCCAAAATTTAAAAGTATTTACTGGAACATTTTGACCAATAACAGAACCAAAAGTATGTTTATTATGCAAATATTCAAAATCGTGCGGTAAACCCATAGCATGAATATATTCTCTAAAGTTTAGACACCTATCTTCTGTCGGGTGTATTGCTGACCAAGTATTTCCATGATAAACAGTTGGCATATAATCGTTACCCATTACAAAATGTGATCTATCAAAATAACCTTTTTGAATATCTAGTTTATGTTTACAATATTTATAATGAGCTTTTAATTTATCGTCTTTATGAAATTGATAGAAATCATTTTCTAGTCCTCTCGATATAATAAAACTTTTTAATCTTTGTCTTCCGACTTCTTTTCGCCAATTTTTACCAAAATGTTTTTTAATAAAATTATATTCTCTATCTTTATTTACTTCATTTAATATTATATCTTGTTGTGTAGCATTTTTTGGAATTAAATTTAAGTATTCTTGAACAGTATCAAAAGGAGCATTTTCATAACCAATCATTGGCGGAGGAGTTGGTTTATTATCTAACCATTTCCAAAATATAACAAATGTTCTAATTCTTTTTTGAACATTTTTATGTAATCTAGTATCTGTTTTTATATAAGAAACTGAATAACCTCTATCTAAAGCAACATTATTAAGATAATCTCTAACTTCAATACCAACATTAGTAAAAAGATTAGGTGCATTTTCAAATATAAATACTTTTGGCTGAATTGATGTTAAAGTAAACTCAGTAATAAATTTCATATTATTATTTTTAATACTATCTTTTTTTCCATGATCCTGAGTATTAGCAGCGCTCAAACCTGAACAAACAGGAACAGCACAAATTAAATCTATTTCATTTTTTATGATGTCGTCTTCTTTAAATTTTTTATTTCCATATTCTTCATTATTTTTTATATGAATAATTTTTCCGTTTCTATCATCAAACATATCATGATCAAATTGTGTATATGGTGGTAAATTATTATTCTTTTCTAGATATTTGAGTAAATGTCTTTCATTACCCATATTGATACATTTACCGTCTTTATTAAAATATTCTTTTTCTAATCCAGGATATGATAAAATCCATTCAGCCGATTTACCAAAAGATTGTTCAGCAGCAAAATAAACGCCGCCAGTTAAAGGCTGAATAACAGCCCATTTGAGATTACTCTTCTTCATATTTAATGAGTTTAAATTAACTTAATTTAAATTCTTTCAACAGTTTTTAACCAAGGAATACATTTTCTCTTTAACATAATTGGAATTAAATGCTCAGATAATTTATCTAAGAAATCTTTATTTCTAGGATCTAAATCTTTCTTAAAAGTATTTCTACATTCATCATCAGCATATCTTTCCCAATCATCAACAAATTCGTTAAACATTCTAAAAGTTAATTTTCTATTTATTTCTACAGGTGAACCGAATATTGGAACATTTGCTCTCCAAGCTTCAATCAAAATACCAATAAGAGTAAAAACGCATTTTTTAGACCATTCTCTTATTTCTGGATTTCCGCCTTTAGCTAATCCACCATAAATTGCACCTAATCTATCTAAGAATTGTAACATAGAAAGTTTAACACCTTTAGCACTTACTCTAGTTAAGAGTGCTGAATTTATATGTTCCATTTCTAAATTAGAAACAAATATAATTGAAGAATTAAAAGTAAAGCTTTCTGGCATAGAACCATCACTTTCAATTATATCATTGTCATCTTCGTCATCTCTTCTTGAATCTTTTTTATCTTTATTAGGATCAGCTCCGTAATCATTTAAGAAATCTTTTACTGTATTCCCCTCATCTAGTCTTTTAAAATCTCTTAAAGATCTTGAATAAATATTTTCGTATTTTGTTTCTTCTCTTTTTAAAGGTCTAATTTTATTTTGCCATTCTTGTGCTTCTCTAAGAGAAATATGTTTATCTATAATTATTTCATTATCAATTTTTAATATAAATTTATTTTCTTTTAATGCTGGTAAATCTATAGAAATTGTACAACCCTCTTGTTTAGAAGCTATTGCACCTCTTCGTTTTTCTACTTCTCTTTCCATTTCATCTTTTCTATGTACTGGATAACTTGTTGGTCTTTCATCAGCATCTTCAGCCATGATACCTTTTAAGAATAATAAAACTTCTTCTCTAGCTTCTTGTTTTAACATCTTATCACAATCGTCTAATAAAATAACACAATCTTGAGAATTTATAAACATAAAAGGAACTACTGCTTTAATAGTATCATTTAATCCAGAACCCATTATTTCTACAAACTTATATTTAGAATGCTTGTGTTCTTTACAAGCTTTTGTAACTTCATAGGTTTTTCCAATTCCAGGATCACCATATATAATAATATGTCTTCTTTTTGGTAATGGATCTTTTCCAATTATACTTTTGACAGTTGAAGTAATTTCATCAAATATTTCTTTTGAAGTTAGATCTAATGATGCAGTTCCAAATTGTTGTGTTAATGATGCTACCTTTTTAGCATATTCCCCACCCTCATAAACTTCCGGTTTTTCTTCATCGTAAGGGCCCGGCCTTTTTTTAGGATCTTTTCTATGAATAGCTCCAGCTTCATCAGCATAACCTGTTCCACCAGTAGATTTTAATCTAACTCCAGTACCAACACCAACCCCTCTTTTTCTTAAATAAGCTACATCTTTTGCAAATTGGTCTGCAGTCATTTTTGGATGAGCAAATTGTGATTTCATAAAATCTTTATATGTTGGTTCTTCAGTTGAACTTAAATATGCTTCGATAGCTTGTGGTCTAGACATTCTAGCTTCTTGTAAACTTTCAATAAGATCTTGCATTTCTGGATCTTTATTTTCGTCATAATCACTTGCTCCTGGAAGGGGAGCAAAATCATCTAAACCGACACCTGTTTCTTCGTTATTTTCAATACGTTTTACATAATCTAATAAATCACTCATATTATTTAGTAATAACTCTTATTGTAACTAATTATTATGAAATCACAAGTTTTAGAGTGGTCAGAAGAACTGGCTACAGGTTTAGACATCGTAGATAATCAGCATAAAGGTCTAATAAATTTCATCAATGATTTAACAAATAATATAGATTTAGATCATAAAAAAGAACTTAAGTATTTTAATTCAGTAAAAGATGAAATTACAAATTATATAATTGAACATTTTTCTACTGAAGAAAATATAATGGAATTAAATAACATAAATAAAAGATTTTTAGACCAACATAGATATGAACACTCTACATTTATTAAAAAAATTGGTGGTATTATAGAAACGTCTGAAATTAATTTTAGTTTAGACGATGTCGTATTCTTTTTAATTGAATGGGTAATAAATCATATAAATCAAACAGATAAAAATAGTTTAAATAAAGGTATGATAACGTGAACAGTATAGTTCTTTTCGACATAGACGATACAATACTTAAATCTAAGGTAGAAGATATTGGTATTTGGAAGTTTAAAGACGGAGAAAAAGAACGATTATCTACAGAAGAATTTGCAAATGATTCAGACAAGGGAAAACCTGGAATTACATACGATTATTGGGAATTTAATGATCCAGATATAGTTAGACGCTCTATAATGAATGGAACACCATTATTAAGTAATCTTAAAATTATAGATAATTATATCAATAAGGGATATGATTGTGCTTTTTTAACAGCAAGGGGATGCGAAGATGTTATTAAAGACGCAATGATGTCATTTTTAAAATTTAGAGATAAAGATGGGAGACTTCAAGATATAAAAAATAATTTTAAAAAATCATTATCTTATGCCGTTGGGGATGAAAAATATTGTGAAGTGTTAGATGGATTAAAAGATTTTGAAAGAAAAGCTAAAATTATAAAAATGATTGCTGATATGTACGATAATGTAGTATTTATTGATGATGATGATAAAAACTTAAAGGCAGCCAGAAATTTAAACTTATCTAATGTTGAAGTTATTGATGCTAAATAAATCGTAACATAAAAATTGAATAAATAAAAAGAATTATAATCGTAATTATTATTGAAAGAGTAATCTTTAATATATTTTTTAGCATTATCCTAATTAGTAATTAAACTTGACCAAAGACGTATTTTTTATCAAAAAACTTATTTACATTTTCTTCAGTATAATTATCTAATATTGCTTGAGCTAATTCTTTTTTAGTCCATTTATGAAATTTATCTAATTTTAATCTAAATCCGTATGGTGATTTAGGAAATCTTTTTTGTTGATGTATACTTACTACATCACCCCATTTAATATAAAGTCTACACATATATTCAAGAAAACCTTTTGCATAATTTTCTGGATCAAAACAAGTAGATTTATGTGATATCATGTGAGCTGATAACCAATTATAAGTCTTTAATGATTGATTAGCATGCATTAATTGTAAGGCCATGTCAACATCTTCGAATGTTTTAGGAGTTTCATCATATCTAATATTAGCTGGAGTTTGTTTTACATTTAAATAAGAACACCAAGCCAATTTTGTACAATTTGTAAATTTTTCAGCATCTTTTTTCCAATGAATAAATACATCTTGTGTTAACATCATTCCAGTTAACTTTTCTTCTTTAGCTATTTTAATCATTTCTTCACAACCAGAAATAAAATCTATTTTTTTCTTTTCTGGTGTTCTGAAATAATCTACATCATCATCACAAACTATTAAATGTTCTATATTATTAGATCGTGCATAGTCTAAAACAAAGTTTCTTTTAGCTTGTAAATGTGCTCTTGGATAAGCAATATGATTTACATCTTTATAATGGTCTGTTTGATCATCATCCATAAAATAAATAATATTAGGATGTTTGGGGTGTAGAAAAGTAGAACTTCTTGCCGCAATAGCTATTAAATATTTCATTTTCTTTCTCCTATAAAAACAGCTGCAAACTTTTTCTTAAACATATTTTTCATTTTAAAATCTAATTCATTAAATTGGTCTCTTAAAACTTCTAATAATTTATCAGAACAAATTTCATCAAGTTGATAATGAATTTCTATAGCAATATATTTTATACATTCTGGTAAATTTTTAAAATCAAGAATAAACTCAGCACCTTCAATATCTACTTTTAATATATCAGGTTGATGCAAATCTAATTGTTTTCTAAAATTTAAAGATTCAACTTGTTTTGCAGTTCTTCCTCTTATTTGTTTTATAGAATGATTATCTGTAGATATTTTTTTTCCTTCTTTAATTGGTGTGCTATATAACATTATAAAACTATCTGATTGAGTAATAGCTACATTATGTAATTCTACTTGTTTAAAATTTTGATTAAGTAATATAGAATAATTTATTTCTTCAGGTTCATAGCAAATAACTTTTTTTGCACCATTTTCTAAAGCATAATGAGTAAATATTCCAATATTAGCGCCCATATCTAAAATAGTTTTATCTTTACAAAAAGGATATAATTTTTTATATTCAGATTTAACGTCTTTAAGAGTAATTTCGTCAGAACTATTTTCTCTATAAAGTAATCCTGTTTTTTTATCTTTTAAAATATTAAATAGTTGTAACGATTTATTTTCGCCAAACTTAAACATGTAATCCTTCTTTTTTAGCCTTTTCAGATTTTCGTAAATTTTTAGAATCTTTTAATACGTCTTCTTTCCAATTTTCATATGTATCAATTCTATATGTCCAAAACTTTGGTTGAAAAGATTTACAAAGAGCTGGAGCAACATCAATAATATTTACTTTTAACTTTACAGCTGTATTAGCATGTCCCCATTTTTTATATAATTCAAATCCCAATTTATTTACTTTATCTATTCCAGAAGCAGCAATACTTTTTCCAACAGTTTCACTATCTTGAGTTCCAGTTTTTATAATAGCATATTGATTAAATGTTTGTGGTAAAAATCCTTTTTGTCTCATTTGTAAAGCAAAATCAAAGTCATCCCAAGTTGCTACACCTATTTCAAACAAAGGGTTTATTCCTTTTTCTTTATACATTTTTAAATTTAGGTACATACAAGAATAAGGTATTTGATTAGAATATTTTTTTCCAGTCTTTAATTTAAATCGTTTAAAGTTAGCTCCAATAATCCCACCAAATAATTCTTCAACATCTGGTAGTGGTGTTTTTTTATCTTTTTGTAAAGGTTGATCGTCTGATTGTTTTTCATGAAAACGATAAAAATTAGTTATATCATCATCTACTATCCATAATATTTCATAGCCCTTTTTATTTACAAACTCTATCATATTATTTCTAATAGTTGGAACTACTGGTGTTTTAAATGGACCATTATCATCAATTAAAGTTCCAATTGATGGGTCTAATTTCCAATCAGGATATTTTCCCGCAGGATAAAATATATACATATCTTGTTTTTCATTAGTTTGGAAAGTTGGAAAATCTGAATTATACATTTTAGATTTTGGGCCATTACCACCTAATATCATTACTGCTGTTTTTTTCATTTTAATACATTAACCTCTACTTAAATTCACCTAAATTAAACATATCTATATTATCTATTTTTTCTGTTTTATCAGGAACAGAAAAATCTACAAAGTCATCAAAATTAAATTCCACTTTTTTAATTTCCTGTTCCTTTATCTGTTCTATTGGTTTTATATAACGTTCTTTTTCTACTTTTTTAAATATAACTTTTTTAGTTTTATGTCTATTATAAGTATAAGCTTTTTCAATAATAACAGCTAATAAGAATAATCCAATACAACTAATAAAAGTAGAAACAAGAACTATTTCTATCATTCTCTTACAAATTCTCCTTCTGAATCATATATCATTTTATTATCTTCATAAAGTTTTTTAATAATAATTGCTAAATCCATAGCTTCTACACCTGTTAAAGTAAAATCTACATTACCGCATCGAGGAATTAAATCTATAAGTTCCTCTATAGTTATATTTTTTTCTCCGAATCTAAAAGTCATTTTTAATCTCCTTAGCTACATTCCAAGCGTTTTCAATTGTTTGATCCATATTTAGATATTGCCATGAACCAAAGCGACCAGCAAAATAAATGTTCTTGTATTTTTGTTTATAGTGTTCAAATATTTTTCTTTTATTCTCCTTTTGATTTATATCATTAATTACATATGCATAATTATACATACTACAATCTATATTATTTATTTTAATATCAGTACCAAATAATTTCATTAAACCATTTTCTATCATAAGTTTTATATAATTTATATGTTTAGATAAATGTAATTCTTCTTTAGGTTTAGTAACTTCTATCATAAATGTGGTAGTTCCTGGTTTATGATAATTTTTTCCAAAATAATCTAATTTAGATAATCTATGAAATTCTATATTTTTATCAGCTGTCATAAATGCAAAATTTTCTTCTCCAATATCACCTTCAACATTTACTATAAAAATTTCTATTCCGTTATAAACTAGATTATCTCCATATTCTTTTACTGGATATAAAGTTTTTTGTGTAGAAGGCGCATTTGGTTTTTCATGAAATAAATTAGTAAATTCATTTAATGGGATTGTAGAAATTAGAATATCATAATTATATGTATTATTTATACAACCATTTTCTATATTTACAACCTTTTCTTTTATAAATCTTACCTTATGTTTTAATTCTTTTACAAATAAATCTATAAATGTCTGACAACCTCCTTTTTCTGGATAAAAGAAATTTAATTGATGTGTATATCCGTCAACTGTTTCACCATTAATAGATTTAAGTATATCTTCTGTTGGTGGTTTAGGAATACGTTCAACCATTTGTAAATCCATAAATGATAAATCATATTTCCATATTTTTTCATTATAAGGCAATAAATATAAATCACAAATACCTTTTCCAAATGTTTTTAGAAAAAATTGTCTCATATTTGTTGCTTCTAAATTTTCGTATGGATTTTCATTAAAAGTTCTAAGAACATATTTTTTTTCTTCTTCGTCTAATTTTCCCAAATCATTCTCAAAAGGATATTGAACAAATTTTCTTTTATGAATTATTTGATTAGAACGTCTATAAGAATTTATATAAGGCATCATAATATCTTTCATAAATTCTAAAGTATCTTTATTTTTAGAAAAGAAAATATGAGGTCCTATATCGTAATCTATACCATCTTTAGATTTAAATGAACGACAAAGTCCACCTAATTTTTCTTCTTTTTCTATTATATCTATAGTGTCTATTTCTGGATAATTTTGTAGCGTATGAGCTAAAGTTATTCCAGATAACCCACCACCCAAAATTATAACTCGCTTACCCATTTAACAAACCTTTTTTAAAGAGATAAAATATAGCATGATCTATAGTCATAGATAAATCTTCAAATATTCCCATTTCATTAGTATTTATATGAATAGCACATTTAGCTTCTTTCTTTAATTTTCCACCATCAAAACCAACTATAGCAAAAGTCATTGCTCCAACAGCATTAGCATAATCTATTGCTTTAATTACATTTCGAGAATTACCACTACCAGAAATACCTATTACTAAATCGTTATTTGTTACTCTAAATTCTAATTGCTTAACAAAAACATTATCATAACTATCATCATTAGCAATAGCAGTAAGTGTTGCAATATTATCATTTAAACAAATCATTTTAAATGGTGGCGTTCCATGCATTCCCTTATTAAAATCATTAACCCAATGAGATGCGGCGGCTCCTGATCCACCATTTCCCATAATATATATTGTTCTTAAATTATTTCTAGCATTTAATAAATGATCTAATAGGATAACTATATTCTTATCCTTCTTTAAATGTTCTAAAATCATTATTTCTTCATTGAAATATTGTTCTAAATTTTCTTCGTATTTTTTCATAGTTTCTCCTTAATTAATTCATGTATAGATGTTTTAACAGCTTCATCAGAAGTCATTTTTAATTCAAAACCTAATTTTTGTAGTCTACTTGTGTTATATTGAAATTTTGCTATATCACCTGTCCAACCAATTGGTTTATCTTCAAACTTTATATTAACTTCACCAAAAGCATCACCACACCATTTAGCAATATCAGCTACTGTAGTTTGTGTTTCAGGTGCTACATTATATATATTTACTTTGCGTGCTGAACTTAACCAAATATAAATAATTGCATTTATTAGTTCAGATACATGAATATATGGTTTACATTGTTTACCATCACCTAATACATTTAAATTTTTAACTAAATCTTTTTGTGATTGTAATTGTTTAATAAAATCATAAATAGCCCCATGAGTCATTCTAGAACCACAAACATTTGGAAACCTAATTATCCAAGATTTAATTCCGAAATTTTCTGCATAAGAACTAATAAAAGCTTCAGCTGATAATTTAGCAGCACCATAATGTGATTGAGGAATAAGTGGTCCATGGTTTTCCGGAACTTTCATATTATTAGTATCACCATAAATTGCACTAGTACTGGAAAATATAAAATTCTTTATATTATATTTTCTACAATAATCTAGCATTTGAACAGTAATATGAAAAGTATTACGAAAATCTATTGATGGGTCTTTAGAAGATTTTTGTATATCTGAATTAGCTGCGAAATGAAAAATAGCATCAACATTTTCAAATATTTTTTCTTCTTCACCTGGAAGCCTTTTCATAATATCGCCTTTTATAGACGTAAAATTTTTATTTTTATGTAAGTGTTTTATATTTTTTTCTTTTCCATTAGAAAAATTATCTATACCAATTACTTCATAATCTCTTTTTAAGAGATCATCACAAAGATGGCTTCCTATGAAGCCAGCATGTCCCGTTACTATTACTTTCATTTAAACTCCTAACAAATTAGTTAAAGTTTCTTCAACAGAACTTCCAGGTTTAACTATTTTCCAATTATGTTTTATAGACATTAAATGATAAGCATTTTGAACTCTTTTATTAAAATCATCAGTCGCATTATCAAATTTATCATTTATATCATTAATTCTATTTCCAACTTTTTCTGGGAAATAATAGACTATATCTGGAATAATATCTGTATAAGGGTTTTTAAACCATTGAAGAAGTGCCATTGCTATTTCTTGTCCACAAGTTAAAGTTAAATCTTCTATTAAATTTTTTCCGTATAATTGATATGCAATTGTACTATAAGTATAACGATCACATACAACTGTTTTCCCTTCTTTAAGAGCCGGTCTAATTATTTTATCTACACATTCAGCCCTATCTAATAAAAATGCAAATAAATTACCATATTCAGATAAATTATGTCGCTTGTCTTTACATAGAGATCTAAATAAAGATGCTAACGGACCCCATTCAGTATCTCCAGGTTGAAAAGTTTTTACTACATCTATATTATTAGATTTTAAATGTTCTACAAATAATTCACATGTAGAACTTTTTCCACACGTATCAGCTCCTTCAAAAACTATAAATTTATTTTTGTATTGATTCATTTGGTAATCCTATTGAAACACCTGTTTCTGTTATTTTTAAAGTAGGTGTTGTTCTTAAGTTATTTATTATTTTAGATAATTCAGCATATGGAATTACTGGGGCATCTATTAAAAGACGAGGAAAAACTTGTCTTTCTAATTCATTTAATATAATACTTTTTATAGACAATTCTAAATTAAATAATTGTTCATCAGTAAATGTTCGAGATATTTCTGTTCCCATTATTGTTCCTCTTTTAATCGTCATATTGATCAATATAATTATTTCTAGATTTAAATTCAATAACAATATTATCTGCATAAGCAGCTGCATTTTTATATTGATTAGGTTCTCTTTCTAAAAATTTTTCATAATATTTTAACCAAAGAGATTGTTCTAAATGAGAAGCAAGTTTAACTTCCATTTTTATAATCCTTAATTTAGATTTTCGTCGTATACATTATTCCAAGCCGTTTCTGTCATTTGTAAACCAGTTACTTTATCTTGATACATATCATCTACATCTTTAGCTTCTTCTTTTTTAGCGTATAAATTAAGAACACCTTTAAATTCTTGTTTAGGTGTAAAATTTATATCTTCTGCTACTTGTGTACAACCAAAATTAATTTCATCAGCTAATTGACATATTTTAGATTGAAATCCTGACATATTTTCTACTGCTTGCCAAGTTTCATCAACATCACTTACTCTTACATCTTTATTTGAAACAGTTATTTCAATTCCTTTAGCTTTTAGAGCATCAAAATAAACATCTAGCATATCTAATTGACCTACTGCTGCCAAATCATCTACAATTTGTAATAATTTTCTCATAGTTGGTGTTACTCTATCTGGAAATTTTTCATCTTGAACTCTACTAAGAGGATCTTTTCCTTCCCAACCAGCCCCGCGATAATGATAATAATCTTTTACCCTAACAAGAATAGGTTTTTCTATTTTTTGCATTTTAGCCGTATCTGAAGCTATCATGTTCATATGTTTAGAGGCCATCTTTTTTTCTTTTAATGTTTCATATGCTTCTTCTAATAATTCGCTAGGCGTAGTTTGAACTTGTGACATATTTATATCTCCTTGATTTTTATATTAACTGGGATTTATTACTTGAATTTTCCCTTCATCTATTGCTTTAATTAGATGTTCGTGTTGAATTTGTTGATTAGCCATTGCAGTATTATGAGCATCTCGTTGCATTCTATTATAATCTTCTTGTATTTTTATAAGTCTATTATGAAATAAATTAGTAGCCTTCCAATTTTGATGATCTTTTATTCTCCAAAGTGTATTACAAATTAAATGAAATAAACTTACTAAAACTATCATGAATAACCAAAGTTCTAACATATTTTATTCCTCAAATTTTTCTATAATTACATTAGGTGATAAAACTTTTATAATTTGTGGTCCGTTTAAATTATTATATAAGACATCATTCAAAGTTTTTCCCTCAATATCTAATTTATTATTATCTCTATCATATTCTTTTAAATAAACTATTCTTTTAATACCAGAAACTATAACGAGCTTCGCACAATTTGTACAAGGAGCAATTGTAGTATAAAGTGTTGCTCCTTCGGGTGATAATCCGCGTTTTGCCATATCTAATATAGCATTCATTTCAGCATGAATTTCAAATTGTTCAGAAAATATATGATGTTTTTTTCTATCTTCTATTTGATATAAAGAATCATCATTAATTAATCTTAATTCATTATTTAATTCATTACAATGCGGAACACCTGAAGAGACTCCATTCCAACCAGTAGAAATTATTCTATTATCCTTAGTTATAACAGCCCCTACTTTTAATCGAATACATGAAGAAAATTCCGCAGCTTTCACCGCTGTTTCTAAAAAAAACTTATCAAGTTTTTTTTGTTTTTCTTTTTTTTCCACTTAATCTTCCTTTTATAAAACCATCTGGACAATTAAAAGATGCTATTTCAATTTGACCGTTATTGTACCAACACTTTCCAGTCATATTTGCCATTCCAGGAGAACTTTTTCCTTTCCAATAAGCTAATTTTTCATAAGGAACTTTTTTCATTCCTTCAGAAGTCCCTTTACTTATATTAACAATTTGTTGTTCAGTTCTTAAAACACCTCTTCTTGCATCAGCAGATTTTTTAACAGATTCAATATTTCTTTTTCTTCCTTTCCAATATCTCCCAGATTTAATTTTTGCTTCATTAGAATGTTTTTTTCCTGTATTCATTTCCCGTGCTCTTTGTGCCCAAATAATTCTTATTTCTTCATATTCTTCAGCTGTAATATTATATTTATTTTTATGACATCCGAACGCCATCCTATGAATAGCATTAATCATTTTACCACCATAAATTTTCGCTAATAATTTATGTGCTTCAAAATGTTCTCTTCCAGTTAAAAGAATCTTATTTGATTTACGATTTTTCCAAAGTGGAAAAATGGCTTGTGGTAAAATATGTTGTTCTTCATAATAAATTCCACAATTTTTTCTTCTACTTTCTTTTCTAGCTTTACTAATTATTTTCATATATTTTTTTCTATAATTCATAATAATTAGTATTTTTATTTGATTATATCCTCTTCCAATAATTATCCACCTACGAAAGGAAAAGTTTTCGGTCCAAGATTATCTTTATACCATTCTCTATATTCTTCTACTATTTTTGTTAGTAATTCAAAATCTCTTTTATAAACATGAAGACTACCAGCATTCCAAAATATTTTACCAGATTTAATATAACTATTTATATCTCTATGTTTATTTATATCTTCTAACATTTTATTATAAACATATCCATGCCACGGTAAATCTCCGCAATGTAATCCTCTAATTGCATCATTAGATCTCATGTTGACAATATAATCTAATTTTCCATTACGAATAAAATGTTGTGTATTTATAGTACATGTAAAATCATATTTAGCATTTATATTGTCATTCCATTCCCATTGCATTTCTGGTCGAGAATAATAAATTATAGATTGTCTTCCTTCTGGACTTAATCTTAATTGTTGTAATGCGAAATCATATTGAGACATATGTTCTCCACCATATTCTGCATTAGTATAAATACTTCCTTTGCTTAAAGTTCCATTATCTGCAGAAAATACACACCACCCATAATTCGAATTTACTATACCATCATCAGAACAAATTTTACTCCATATCTGATTATCTTCAATTCCAGGATGTCCTTTAATACATCTATCCATACTTAAATACCATTTTTTTTCATTCTCAATATATTTATGCTGTGCTTTACGATGTGTTCCTAATTCCATAGCTGTCTCATCATTAGCCATAAAAAATACATGAGCATCAATAATTTCTACAGTCCCATTAACTATATTATTATTTTTTAATTCCCTATAAAGGGGGTCAAGAATAACTTCAATAAAGTTTCTTGCATTTACACTATAACTCATTTCGCCTCTATAAATTCTTTCATTTTATTAAAAACTTGTTCAATATCCATATCTTGAATATTTATTAAAGCTTTATTTTTTATTTTAGATTTTTCAAAGAAATCTATAAACTTAACAATTTCATCTCTTTTCTTTTCAAATTCTGTAGAAAAAGATTGACCATCTTCTCTATCAATTAAATTTTCTGGATCGTCTGTAAATACAAATAAAGTTATATTTTGTAATATTCGGTTTCCAAAATTTTGTTCAATATCATAAATATAATCACCAGAATAATTACGATATATAGGTGAATATACTGTTTCACCCCCATGTGCTCTATCTAATATTAAATTTATTTTATTAAATGTTGCAAACTTTATTAAATTAAACATTTCATAATAATACTGTTTAGATCTTTCTTCAATATTATCACCCTTAATATTTGAGTAATGTAGTATATGAACTAATTCTCCCTTTTCTTCAAGATGTCTTTTTAATTTTTGAATTTGTGTCCCCTTTCCGACGTTATCAACACCTTCAAAAATATATACCATTTTTTTTAATCTCCTATATTTTTAGATTAACTTCAAAAAAGTTTTATTTTCAAGAGTATAATTATATCTATATCCTTTAATCATACAATACTCTTGAAGTTCTTCGCTTTTTCCAATAATATAAAGTTTTCTATTTAATTTATATTTTAAATTAAGGTCATCTACTATAGATTTATAATTTTCATTTGCAATTAAAGTTATAGCAGAAAATTTATGATTAACTATTTCTTGAGTAGCTAATGGATTAAAATTATTTTCAATAATACCATAAATACAATTAAAATATTCATAAAATAATCTATTACCAGTAAAGTTTTCTGGTTTTCCAAACCAGATACAAAATGGTGGTTTTAATTGATCAGGCCTCAATTTTAAAGTCATTTGTATTTGTACTGATTCTTTAGATAATTGGCGATTAAAATTATCCCACTCAGGTTGATTCTCTTCTTTTTCAATTCCATTATTACCTTTAAATAATAAAAATGTAGAGTTAGTTCCATCAATTGCAGTAAGCCATTGTTTTTCTAAATCTAATTCTTTTATTTTAATTTTTAATTTTTCAAATAAAGTAGTTAATGTTGATTCTTCAGTTATATCACTTATTTCACCAATATCTATAATTATTCCTCTTTCACCATACCCAGGTCCAAATGGAATTAAACCGTATTCTAAATTATTTATCTGTAGGGGCATTTTTATCTTCCTTAATTTTTTCTTTTACTATATCTTTATTTTCTAAAAAAACATCTACTATAGTTGTTAGTTCTTTTAATATTTGATTATAAGAATAAGAACCTTTTTTAGATGATGTAGTATGTAATTCTGTAATAGCATATTCATTATTATCTTTTTCATCATGATAATACAATGTTAACTTGTTATCTAACCCAGGTCTAATAGAACATTGTAATCCCTTATCAAATGCATACTCCATTAAATCTGTGATTAAAGGATCTACAGTTTGATCTTCAAATAAATTTGGTGCCTTTCCAGCTGATCTTTTTTTACTTTGAATAGAATTAAATATTGTAACAATTAAATTCAACGTATTGACAACAGCTATAATTATAAGTAATGTTGTTATATTCATATAATTTTATATTAACTTATCTATATGTTGGTCAGCATTAAAAATATATTTCCACTCATCTTGAGATAAAACATTCTTTTTTATTAAATTATCTAAAACTTTTCCTTTAGTTTCTAATGCTTTAAGTTGTAAATTATCTATACTATTATTAAAGACCATATTATAATATCTTACCTCATCCTCTTGACCAATTCTATAATTTCGGCCGCGAAGTTGTTCATAAATTATATAAGTCCAAGTTCGTTCAAAGAAAACAGTTGCTTTACATTCTACTAAAGTGAATGAAGTATTACCAATATTTATAGATACTAAAATTATTTTTTCATTGCTCTTTTTAAAATTCTCTATTACTTGGAATCTATCAGCCATTGGAACATCAGCAGATAAAACATGAAAACCTTTTTTAAGATGATCTTTTAAACATTCTAAAGTTTTTGGATGATGATAAGATATAATTATTTTATTATCTTTTTCTACACATTCTTCTTCAATAATAGCATCTAGTGCGTCTAATTTTCTAAACTGTTTTTCAAAATTAAAATTTTGTATTTTTTGTTGTAATTTTGGATCAAACTTAGAAAATCCAGGAGTAGTTAAAAGACAAAGTGGATTATCGACAGCTAATTGCAAATAAGAAAACATATTACTTAAATTAGCGACAAGTCCAGCGCCATTTATAGAATTTCTATTTTTAATATCATTTATAACTTCATAAGTAAATGCTTCATATATTTCTCTATGTTCTTTAGTCATATTTAAAGAAATGATAGGAACATCATATGCTGGTTTTAATTGTAATAAACTTTTTTCTCGTTTTACTGCGTATTGCTTATAAAGTTCTTCTTGTAATTCTGCCCATTTTTGATAATTCCAAGTTTCTTTATTTATTCCAAAGCGAGACCATCTATTTCCTATAACACAAAACTGTTCACACCAACCTAAATAATCTTCTCCATTAACAAGTTTTTTATCTAGTATTTTTAATATCATATACATTTTTTCTTCTTTATCACAAGGTGTTGCGCTAAAAAGAAAACGATATTTAAAATACTGTAAATTCATATTTATAAATTTAGATCTTAAACTATCTGGGCTACCTAATAAATGACATTCATCTAAAAATAATGCACCATTAAAATTACCAAACCATTCTCCTAGTGGTAATGAGCTTTTTCTATATTTAACTTTCTTTTTTCGATTGTTAACATTTTTATCGTATGCGTCTCCAATAGAACGAAACGTATCATATTGACATATAATTATATCATAATCATCTTTAAAAATTAATCTATCTTTTAATTCAGTAACAGACCTAATGATTAAAGTTTTAGATTCATCATAATTTGGAATAAACTTTTTTAATTCATTTGCTAAATTTAATATTCCAATTGAAGACGTTAAAATTATTGCTTTATTTATTTCATTATAATGTCGTAAATGAACTAATAATGCTGCTAAACAATAGCTTTTTCCTAAACCAGTTGCATGAGAAAATAAATATCTATTTCTATTTAATGCAATAGTTATATCAGTTAATTGAAATTCTTTTAACGGCGGCATTAATAAAAGATTAGAATTAAATTTTCTCATATTTGATCTTTTATTTACTATATCTAATTCTAATAAATTATTAAAATATTTATCTATTTCTTGTTGATCATAAACTGAAATATCAAATTTATATTGATTCAATTCTTCTAATATTTTATTATATTTACCTATTCCAATTGTCCATATTTTTCTTTTAGAATCATATCTAGCACCCATTCCTTTAATAGACTCAACTTGTTCCATAAAGTTATTACCTGAGGCTTGAATTAAAAGTTGTTCATATTCATACGCTAATTTTATCATTTGTAAAAGTGATCAGAACTTTTAGAAATATATTTTTTATAACTAAAACAATCTTTAAAAAAGTATATATCTTCTTCTGTATATTTATTTTTCTTTCCATTACAACTAATAAATAATTGTTTATAATAGTTGTATTCTTCTTTGCTATTACAATATATAGATTTTTTGACAGCCCAATGTAAACAATATTCTTTTTCAGGCGGTTTAGCAAGTAAATATTTTTGACAATATTGTTTAATTTTATGTATATTATTTACTTTATTATAATTTAATATTGCATAAGAAAAGTTTTTCCCAGTTTTAATTAAACTAGACTGTCTAATTTCTTGTATTTCAGATAAAATATTATTAGTATGATATTTAATAATTAAACCAATACCTTGATCGGTTTTTATATTTTTAATTGTATTACGAAATATCATTTTACGAATATCTTTTCTATTCATAAAAAAGAATAATTCAAAAAATAAATCACTATTAGAATTTTCTATTCTAGCTACTATATATTTTGGTTTTTGACCAATTAAACAACCTCTTAATTTAGTATTTAAGAAAGTTTGTGATAATGTATTAGATAAAACTGCAGAAGTTCCATCGTCTTTTTCTACTGATAAATTATTTATATCTAAAAGACCAAAATTTTCTATAATATTATTATTAAATAAATCTATAATAGAAATTTCATAATTTTTTAATGCTGTCTTTTCTATCATTATAGTTTTACTTTCTATACAATCTTGTAATTTACTACAACTTACTATTAAATATAAATCGCCGCAAGTAAAAAATAAGTATTTTCCATAGCTAAAATAAGAATATTCTTCTATTGGGAATTGTATAGAATTATTTTTTAAATCTAAATTTGTCGATAATCTTATTGGATTATTTCCTACTATTAAATGACCATAAACATAATTTTCATAAATAGTTTTATTTCCTTTAATAGTTTTTACGTGTGAAGGAATTATTTTTTTAATGTTTGAACCAAATAAATGACAAAATAGGGGAGCATAATATTTATTACAATTATCATTTAAAAAAGATAAGTGTTGGCCCCTATCTAAAGCTTTCCATTTTGTGTGAATAGATTTATTTTTTAAAAGCTCAAAGTATTGATAATTCATTTATATTAGATTAACTACGTTTAATACCTAAAGCTTCTTCGTATTGACCAAACTTTTCATGAAATTCTTTTAATGATGCTTCATATAAAACTCTTAACATTTTAGTAAATTCATAAGCTGCATCAGCTTTTGTTCTAAAAAATCCTCTACTTATATCTGTTCTAATTGGTGTATCAGGAAATTTAATATCTCTTATTTCTGCTAGAATAGAATTTTCTGTTTTTTGTAATCCTTCAATATGAAAATCGTTATTCAAAAATTTCTTAAATATAAATTCTTTATTGGAGAACATAGGTCCTCCTGTTTCTTCTTGTATAAATTCTACAGTAAAAATACTTTCATCTTCTTTTAATCCAGTAATATAATCTTCACTTTCTATTGGTACATATTGTTTTTGAGTCATATTATCTCCATATTACATATATTAACTAAAATTGTATCTTGGAATTGATTTAAATTTATGAGCGTTTTTCTTTTTTAATTCTACAATTTTTTTATCAATTTTTTCATCATTACATAAATGTCTACACCATTTGTCAATTTCTTTATAAGTAATTCCCAATCTTTCTTCATCACTTAAACTTTGTAAACCATCATGTGGAATTTTTTCTACAATTTTACGAGGTAATCGTAATTCTTTTCCAATCAGTTTAATTTCTGTTACAGTTAAATCTGCTATAGGTGCAAAATCTCCAGTATTACTTCCCCATTTTGTAGTATAGCCAACTACGTCTTCAGATAAATTACTACAATTAGCAACACGCCCATCACACATAGATGCAAGTGCATAAAGATAAGTCATTCGTACTCTTGGAGGGATATTTTCTACCGTTTGTGAATTAGCCACTTTATAAAATGTTTCACCAATATTACCTAAAATACTTCCACATATTCCACCAATATCATAAGTAAAACAAGATATTCCTAAATGTTTCACTAACTTTTGAACATCTGGGTCTTCAGTGGATTCTCCTTCATGACAATCTTGAGGTAAAGATATTCCAATTACTCGTCCTTTTCCTAAAGCTTCTACACAAAGTGCAGCAACTATTGCACTGTCTTTTCCACCAGATATTCCAATTATAGCAGGACTATGTGGCCCGTTTTGTTCAAACCAATTTTTGATCCATTGAATTAATTCTTGTTTTATTTTTTTAGCATTAAACATAATATTATTCAGGCTGCCAAAGAATAAAAGTACCATCTGGCATTTTCTCAACTAAAACATAAGTCCCCATTCTTCCTCGTAAATTATCTGTATAATATGCTCTAGTCGTACCAATTGGAAAACCTTCTGAATTTACTATAACTGCTTCTCCCATAGAATTAGGTCCTGTTCCAATTCTAACAAAACACGATATCAATATAATTGATCCTATCGTAAATACGAATAATAAAAATAATAATCTTTTCATAAACTTCCTTTTAAGCATATCCAAATTTTGATGCCCGTTCTCCTGGCATTGAATTTAAATTAACTTTTACTCCATATAATTGTTTAATTATATCTGTAAGATATTGACCACTTTCTAAAACATATTTTTTTCCATACCAATTCATACAAGTATCAATCCATTTATTCCATTTTTCTTCTAATAATAATGGAAATTCTGAAATACCTCCACGAGATTTTGCTCTTTCAACCCATTCAGATTTTAAGGATTTTGTAGGATAAATGACTATCGAATCTTTTGGTAATTCGTTAACAATTTCTGGTAAAGCATTTACAAAAACAAATTTAAATTTTCTTTGTAATTGATGCATTCTAGATAAGTAATGTTTTAACCAAATTTTTTCCTGATGAACGGAGCGATATTTCCAATCATAAAAATCATGATCTACACAATCAAGTTCAAAATAATATTTTGTTACTGTATGTGTTTTTCCTGAACATGGAAAAACACTAATAATTTTCCCATTCATTTAAAATTTACCCCGCTCCATGCTCTACATAAATCATCTATATGTTCAGAAAATATATCGCTTCGTCTTCTTTTATATTCTATAACTAATGATTCTGGATTCCAAGAACTATTAACACTATTTAATATTTTTTGAATCCCTTTTATATTTGGGTTTTTAGTTGCATTTGGGACTTTATTTTCTATTTTATTTATTACACTTTTGCTATCGGTATATAAACGATAATTTCCGGGATTTTTAGCAACATATTTACATGCTTGTATAATAGCTTCACTTTCAGCCCGCTCCACGTCTGCTTTATGTGCACCTGATCCATGAGAATTTTCTGTATATTGAATAACATCATTATCTACAATAATAAATCCCCAGGTAATTCTATTTTTTTGTTCATACCAACCCCCATCTGTATAAATTTCTAAATATTTTTTCATGGGTTTTCCAAATAGTGTTTTAGATAAAAGACCAGACATATACTTAATCCTATCATTCCAATACCATAAATATACATTCCAATCATTGCTGTTCTCGCCATCTTAAAAATTCTTGGAACTCAGCTTGTCTTTCTCGTGCTTCACGTTCAGCTTGAATTTCAGCCATCGATTGGCCGCCAATCAATTTTTGAATATTTGCTGGAGCATCTTGAATAATTGTAAATACTCCTAATACTGCCTTATCAGCATGACCAATTAAAACGTCTGGACTAAATGTAGATTCTGGGTTAGCAACAATATGAATATCAACTTGCTTTGCAACTGCTTTAGCTATTTGCCATTCTGGTTTTAAAAAATATGATGAACCTACAGCAATCATACACATCATTAAAAATAGAAAAACAAATCCCATTATTGTTTGAGCTCTATAAGATTTATGATTATCGCTTCTCATATATGCATAAACCCACCAAACAATTGAACCAAAACCAAAAGTTAGTCCAAAGGCAATAATAATTCCTTTTACTAAACTAAGCCATAAAAGAATGTCAATTAAACTAGTATACATTTTATTCTCCTAATTATTTATAGTATATCTCAAATATTCAAGATATTTTTCATCTTCACACATCGTTTTTCCAGATTCATCACTAATTTTTGCTACTGGTCTTCCATTTGCTTCAACTAGTTTCATTACTAGATTTAATGGAGTTATTCCTGGGATATTATTAGTTAAAGCTGTCCCTATCCCAAAACTTATTTTATAATGATCATGAAATTTTTTAAAGTAAGTTTTTATTTCAGAAGCTTTTTCTAGAGTTAAACTATCACTAAAAAATAATACTTTAGTTTTATGATCAATTCCCATACTTGTATAATGTTCAATAATTTTATTTCCCCAAGTTAAAGGGTCACCAGAATCGTGACGAACACCATCATATAATTTAGCATATCGGGGAGTAAAATCTTTTAAAAATTTATCTGTACCAAGAGTATCACTTAATGCAGTTCCTAAACTATCACCATATAAATCGTACCATTGATCCAGCATATAAGTTTGACTTTCTCCAATAGGTACATGTTTAAGTGCTTGGCCTAAACAAATATATTCGTGTGCCATAGTTCCGCAAGGTCGTAAGCGATATTTTTTAGCAAGTTCTACATTAGAAGTACCAAATAAAGATCCTTCTGGTGTTTGTTTTAATAAAATTTTTAATACTGCTTCTTGATAACCTTTGCTAAATCTTCTTCTAGTCCCAAATTCGATTAATAAAAATGGATGATGATGCATAATTTCTAAATCTCCAAGTAATTTATTTATACCATCGTGCATTAAAGTATTTCTATCAGGAACGTCGTCATCACCAATAGTATGTTTCCAATAAGTTTCTTGTACTATCGCTAATACAAATGTTTCCCACATACTTACTTGAAATATTGGTCCTTCAACTTCTATCTCAAGTTTACCATCATGTAAATCTAATTTTTTAAAATTACTCATGTCTAATTGAAACATTTTTAGAAAATTAAGATATCCGTATGCTGTACTATGATAACGAATATTTTTTATATAATCTATTTCTTCAGGAGAAAATCGCAATGTAGCAACATGTCGTAATTCTTCTCCAATATCTTTAAACATTTCTGGAGTAAATTTTATATTTGGTGTTCTACATTTAAATACATAACGACCATAACTATTAAAAAATTTCTCAATAAATATACGCATCATATTAAATTTATATAAATCAGTATCAAGTAAAGATTCTATAATCATATTATTCTCCCAAATATTTAGCAGTAGTTTTTAATGTAATGTTTATAGCTTGTAAACGTTTATAAGTCATTTCTACATTTCCTGGATCAACTGGAGCACATGCATCTGTTATTAAAGTAGCGCAAGCAATTTTATTTGCCCCTATTGCAGTTTGTGCACAACAAAAATCAGTTGCATAACCACAAATTATAATTTCTATAGGTTTCATTTCTGCAATTATTTTATAAAACGGTGTTAAATACTCATCTCCAAAAACAGTAGTTCCAGGTTCATAAACATATTCAAATAAAGAATAACATTCTCTAAATTTATCAGCTCCTTTTCTAAATATTGCATTAACTTTACTTTGATCAATACCTGAATGAATTTCAGCTCCTGAAGTATTTGCAACACAATGGTTCGGCCACATCACTTGTCTGATAGTTTTAATTCCTGCTGCACTTCCAGCTCCTTGTAAAGTATCTCTTTCAGTAAATACTTCAGCACCATGTGTCCTAGCAAAAGAAATATGATCTGCTGGATGCCAATCTTGTGAAATAATTACAAAATCAAATTTAGCGTTTAACAATTTATTTATGTTAGGAATTACTGTTTCTGCATTAGGGACCGCTAATGCTCCATTCGGTTTCACAAAATCATTTTGTGGGTCTACTACAATTAATATTTTTTTCATTTCGTGTTCCTCCTTAGAACTCTAATATGTTTTTTATAATTTGATAATGATCAGAATAAAAATGACTATATCCTAAATCAATATCTCCAAAAGACATCCATTTAACATCATTTGCATCATCAGCTGCTTTGATATTTGGAAGTTCTTTTAAATTTAATTCAAATTGATGCACATGAGTAATAATTCTACCCCGCGGGTCTCTATATGGATAATCGAATACTTTAACTTGTTTCAAAGAATTTTCTAAAATAGGTTTTGCAACATCAATTTTAGTTTCTTCTTTTAATTCTCTAATTGCTGCATCTTTTAAAGATTCATTTTGATTTATAAAACCGCCAGGCATTGCATATTGACCTTTGCCTGGGTTTCTTCCACGTTTTATTATTACTACATGGCCTTTACATAATACTATCGAATCTACTGTAACAAATGTTGGCGGAAATGGTGCATTTGACCATTTATTTTTATAATCGGTAATAAATTGAAGTTCATTTTTAGCTAATTCAAATAAATCATTTCTAGAAGATTTCCAATCATTTATAACTTTTATTGTAGACTCTGGAACATAATCTTTCCAATCAGTTGGACACCAACTAAATAAATTTTCTCTTATTTGTGTACTACTTAATTTATCTTCAAAATCTATTTTATCTAAATTCCATTGCGGGAAATGATTTAACCAATAACTTCCAGAATCTTTATAATGACCAATTAAAAATATTTCATCATTTTTTGTTAATTTTTCATCTTCAACAATATTATGAACATCTTTTAACCATTGATTAAAATTATAATTAGAATCTTTTAAAAATCTAATCGAAAAAGTACTAGCTCTTTTATCTTCAATACAGCCAGTAATCATATGTTTTCTAAAATCATCACTAAAAGGATTTCGTAAAGAAAATGAAGCTTCAGAACTTCCAATTATAATTACAGTTTTATCATATTTAGATAGAGAATAATTTATTATTTTAGAATGAATATTGTGAACAGGTTGGAAGCGCCCAATAAAAACGCCTATTTTCATTTAAACTCCATTTTAGAAATCTCTCTGATTTCCTATAATTATATTAACTTAATTATTTAGTTGTTATATCCATTTAATTGTTTGGTTTATTTTTTCTTTTGTAAAACCTAAATTAAGCAAATAATCTTGAAGTTTCTTTTTGAGCGCGGCTTGTTCTGGAATAGTTTTGCCAAAATAATCGTCACTACAGTCTGCAATAAACATTCCTTTTTTATGCTCGTAAAGCAATTCTTGCAGTTCAGAAGTAATCTTTAATCCTAAATCTTCTTTTAATCGTAAACAAGCATCTATTGATGATGCTTCCCATCTTTCATGATCTGTCATATTTTTCTCCTTTATTGAAATTAAGTTTTATAATGGTCATTTGGGTTAGAAGTTTTAAAAATATCAAATAAAGCATTTTTAGTTCTAAACTCAACTAAATGTCTTGTTGAATCTAAATTATAATTTTCTTTCGTTATTTTTACATCAAATATTTTTTTTCCAATCCATTCTTCAAGAAAACACATAAAATAATGATAATCTCTAGAATATTTAGGATCATTTCTTCTATTACCAAATGTACCAGATTCTCCATTTTTTCTTATAAAGAATTCTTTATTAGTAGGGATATAACATACAGACTTTGGAAAATCTTTAATATCGAAATTATGTGAATTTCCACCGCTAGGTTGTCTTAACCATTGATATTTATTTTTTATTGGATGTCTTCCGTCTGAATAATCTTTTATATCTTCATTATCCATTGTTGAATTTATAACATCAAAATGATGATTATGAAATTTTCTAATTTTTGAAAAAGTTGGAATTTTTTTCCAATTATGATTAGTTTTTAACAATTTTATCTCCTTAATATTATATAAGAAATCCCCCATTTCTGGGGGATTAAATCTAAGGTGTTTCCCAAGATTGATTTTTTAGAATCAACCCCTTTGCATAAGATATTAGTTTGATTTTACAATCACAACCATTAAGTTGATAATTGAAAGTCTTCTCTAATCTTTCCTTAAAGTCTGGACCAGGAGTAAAACCAAGATGAATTAAAGTATCACCTGTTACCAAAGGAGTAGGAAGTTTCTTTCCATATTTAGATATATAATCACAAACACAATTATGAAATGCTTCTGCATCCTTTAAGTTAGGTACTCCATTATTTCCAGCAGTCCCCATAGTATCACAATACGATAATATCATTAACAAGTCGAAATACTCTGAAGCTAATATGCGCTTTATTTTATGAACCTTTTTAATTTTAGGAATATCATGCGCATTCATATGTCTTCTAACTAAATTAGTAACACCTTTAATAATCTCGTTTGAAAACTTCATACGAGTTAAAATATTAAAAGTCATTTCAGCACCAATAGTATCATGATTCAAATATCTACTTTTTCCGTTCGATTTTGTTTCTCTACAAACAGGTTTTCCAATATCATGAAATAAAGCTGCTAACATAATTAACAATTTTTCTGTTTCAGTTTCTACTCCCCTATTTAAGAGATGTTCTGTTGCAAACTTTATTACGTATAATACGTGAACCAAAATAGAAGTATTACTAATATTTTTTAGGTCCCTCATAAACTCAGTATGATATTCGTTATTATGTTCTTCACACAAATCTTTTAATTCAGGAATAATCATCCAAAGTAATCCAATTTCTGCCATCAATTTAATTGTTTCCATTGCATTTTTACCAGTTACTATTTTGCTAAATTCTGCAGAAATTCTTTCTTGAGAAACACCTTCAAAAGTATTTCCTTCATTTATCCATAATTGAATAGCTTCTAAAGAACTGTCAGCAATTTTAAAACCTATTTGACTTGAAAAACGAAAAGCTCTTAATATGCGCAGCTTATCTTCTTGAATACGAATTAAAGCATCACCAACAAAAGTAATTTCTTTATCCATTATATCCATAGTACCCGCATACGGATCTCTTATTATTTCTCTTGACGGGCACCACGCAATAGCATTCATTGTAAAATCTCGTCTTGCCAAATCTTTTTCAATATCTCGGGTGATAAAAATATCATCAGGATGTCTTCCGTCAGAATAATTTCCGTCTATTCTCATCTGAGCAATTTCATAAGATTCATTATTATAAATAACAGTAATTATTCCAAATGCTTTTCCAATAGGAAGCGTCTTCGGAAAAAGTTTTTCTATATCTTCTGGGGTTGCATTAGATACAATATCGAAATCTTTAGGCTCGCGACCAATAATTATATCTCTAATTGCTCCGCCACAAATATAAGCCTCAAAACCTTTTTTGTGAAGGGTATTACAGATTTTCTTCGCAGTGGAAGGTATTTTAGACTGAATATTCATTAATTAGCTCCTAAGAAAAATACATTCGGAAGTTTTTTGATTTTGGATTCGAAATAAGGCTCGATATCTTTTCCAAAAACGATATAATTCTTCTCTTCTTGGATTTTATTGATTACCATTTCTACTTGTTTCGCTGTAATATTCAAAACTTTCTTCACTATGAAACGAGCATTGATAATTCCAATAATCTCACGATTAGCTACAGGACAATAACCGTTTTCATTGGAGTGCCACAATGTGAACTCCACGACTGGTTTTCCTTTATTCACTGTTCTAACAAGTTTCTTCGTTCTCATTTTGTACCTCCTTCGGTAAGTTTGTTCTCAATATTATATAAGATTATAGAAATATATGTTCAAAATCAACAAAACATCTAAATTCAAACTAACTATTTATGAATGCTGTTTTATTCTCAAAATTGTACCCAAAATTAAAAGAAAACGATGAAATTCCTGAAATAACTAGAAGGCCTAATCCTAATTTTACTGGTAGAGGTGGAGATGAGTCTAATAATTTTATATGGGAATTTGATGGAAGAGAATATAATAGTCAAACTCAAGCACAAAATATGCGTCAAGCTAGAATAATACAACAACAAGATCCTGATAAACCATTAGGAGCTGCAATTACTCAAGCTGATAATGAAAGATTAGAAGCTGGCAGACAAATGGCACAAGTATCTCAACAACAATTAGAACAAGATATAAATAAAGCAATGACTCAAATGTTAATTGGTGCTGGAGTAATTGTTGCCGGCGGTGTTGGATTAGCAGCTGTAGGTGGGGTAGGTGGTTTAGCTGCTGGAATTACTAAATTAATTACTAAATTTGGAATTACTTTAACATCTAAACTAACTTTAAATAATTTCTTAAAAGAAATAATGAATTTAATTGGTAATTTTTTTAATCAGGCAACTAAACAATTGGGCGGCGGGGGGAATAATCAAGATCAAAATTTACAATTTGATTTAAGAAGCATAATTCAAAAGGCTAATACCAGTGAAAATGAATATGCTCAATCTATAATAAATACTTTAGAAGTTTTAAGTAAACAACCTTTACAAACCAAAGAAAGTAAATTTGAACAAATATATAGATTAAATGAAGATTGGTGGAATCAAGAAAGAACGCCAGAAGAAATAGAACATGAAAGAAACTTATGGTTAGGTCAACGTCATGCTGAAATCCCTATGGGAACTATTTCTCAAGGAGATGTAAATATTACTATGCCGGATGGTCAAGTTATTAGAACAAATGATTCTAATCAAATACAACAATTAAGTTCTCAAGGCGGACAGGTTACTGCTGCTCCTAGACAACGTCAATTAAATGATTTTAATCCTTTCGATAGACAAAATAATATTCATAATGTTTTTTCAAATAATAGTAGGGTAGAAAGAAGAGAAGCATTTTTTGATACAATAAATAATGGATTAGATAAAGCAGCTGACGCTGGTTTACTAACTGCAGGTGCTGTAATGTCTTTAAAACAAATGATGAATGATGGAAATAATAGTGAAAATGAGCAATTAAAAATGAGATTACAAAAAATAGAAAATGGATTAAATGCTAATTTACAATTTGATTTAAGAAATTTATTACAAAAAGCTAAATCATCTAATTCAGAATATGCTCAAAATATAGTACAAACAGTAGAAACATTAGTTAGATCAGCTAATGATAATTCTCAAAATGAAATAGGTGGAGGAATAAATTGAAAACATTTGATGAAATATATAAATTAAATGAAAAGCGATCTTACATTGAAAATGGTGTAAAAAAAATAGATTATGATTTAGAAGATGGTGAACTTTTAGATTTTAATGAATATATGAAATTAAAAGGAGCATCATCAAAACCAGAAAGTAGAGGACCATCGAGAGATTCTGGTGATATAGTTATAAATAATATTATATTTAAGTCGGATGGAGAAATGCCACCAGATCTAACGGGAAAAACTGATCCCAGGTTTTTCAAAGATTGGCAAGGTGGATATGGTAGATGGTGGTGGGATAGAGATGAGTCCATTCGAGTTAGTGACGGAAGAATAGAAGGACAACACCCCTCAACAGTTAAAAAAGATAAATATGGTGATAGTATTGCAGGTTATTGGGGAGTAGATAATTCTGGTCAATCTTATGTTAGAGGAAGAAGTACACCTGCTTCTTATAAGTTTGCTCAACAGCATGCAAAACATATTATTAAAGAAGTTAAAAGAATCAATAGGAATTTTGGAAAATAATGGATTATAGAATTTCATGGGCCATTCAAGATGGGAAATTATCTTATGATACTGGTCGTATAGTAATTTATCAAGGATTAGCTATTAAAAGTAATGGGCCGTCGAGGGATCATAACGATTTAGTTAGAGCATTAGCTTCTAAATATAAAATACCAAAAGAAAAAGTTGGTCAAAATGGATATCGTTTTTATTGGAGACCAGAGGGAAGAAAATTAATTACTATTAGTCCAGTTAGAAAATTAGATGAAAATTGGGCTTATGATAATTTAGAATTATTTAATGAATTAATTGATATACTTTTTGGAAAATAAAAAAGTAAAAATAACTAAATAATATCACTCCAAGAAGTGGCTATATGTTTATGGAGAAAAAATGGAAAGATTACGTGAAAGTTGGTTTTTTGACCGCAATGAAATAACTCGTCTCACAGAAGAAGAAATTAAAAATCTTAATATTAAAGTTCGTCTCACTGAATCACAAATTAATCTTAATGAAGTTGTCTCTGTTGCTAATGAATTAAAATCTAGATTGACAGAAAACGATCAAAAAGTTTTTAATTCTATTTTAAATAAATTAGCTGAAAATGGATTATCTAATTCATTCAAAGTTTGGAAATTACCAATTGGTAAATATGGTAATATGAATGGGAATAAACGTATTTATCCATTACAACTTTGGCAAAATGTAAAAGATAAACAATCTGATACTTGGAAAGGCTTTTGTGGATTATGTGATCATCCAGTAGCAGATAATGATCCAGGTGAATTTAAAAACCAAGCTGTTATTTGGCACGATATGGATGTTCCAACAGATGGTGGTTTAGTTTATGGATATGGTTCTTTTGTTGGACCATACGGAGCATTAGCACAAGAGATATTAGAGCATGGTGGTCGTGTTGGAACATCATCTTCTGGATTCGGTGATGTTGATACAATAACTAAAACAGTAGACCCAAACACTTATATAATTGAAAGATTAGCAGACTTAGTGTTAAATCCTTCACAAGGGACATTTGGTACTGCAAAAGATACAAAAACAGCCGGCGAATTCTTAAAAGACCCTGCAAAGGGAGCGTCGATTGAATATAATAAATATCAGCCAATGAAAGAAGCTGAAAAAATAAAACCAAGGAGTAAAATTATGGCAGAAAAATATGATGCTGTTAGAGAAAACCAGCAACCACAACCTGCCGCTCCATCAGGTCAAGCGCCTATAGCTGCGCCAACCGACGGGGCAGCACAAGGTGCATCACAAATTGCAAATGAAAATGAGCAAAAAGCAGATGCAGTAAAAACAACCAGAGAATCATTACAGGAGAGTACAAGAATGGAAACAAAAGGAACTTTAACAAAAGTGGAAGAAAAAGCATTTAGAAAGTATGTACAATCTTTTTTAGAAGATGCAAATAAGATAGATAACCCTATTAAACGACTTAATGAGTGCGTTGACATTCTTAGTTGCTTCGATGAAGGAAATTGTCCAGACTTACGGGAAGCACTTGAAAAACAACTATTAGAAGAGAAAAGTGCTTTAGAAAAATTAGTAGAAGAAGTAGTTACTACTGAAAAAGATTATGATATGAATATCACTCAATTCAGAGAAGCTGCAGAAAGAAATACAGCACAAGGTCTTTTATTACATGAGCAAGTTACTGATTATAAAGAACTTTGTGATGGATTAGCAAAGCGAAATATTCAACTTAAAGAAGAAAATGAAAATTTAAAGAAAAAATTAAATATTCATAATAAACTTTCTGAAAAGAAAATCATGCTTTCTAATAAAGAAATTGTAGATAAATCTTCAGAAGTAGAATCATTACAAGAAACAGTTGAAAAACTTGAAACTAGAAATGAAAGATTAATGGAAAGAGTTTCAAAATTAGCATTAAGTAATAAAGAATTTGAAAAAGAAAATGATATTTTAGTTGGAAAATTAAAAGAAGCTGGAACTATTATGAAAGGTGTTAAAGAAGAAAGCACATTAAGAGAAGAAGAAAATAAAAAGATCGATGCTGGTATTATTAAACTTCAAGAAAGAATTCGAGAGCTTGAAGAAGCTAATGAAGAAATTGAAAAGAATTATGATGTACAATCTAAACGATATACAAAGCTTCAAGAAGATTTTAATGCATACAAGCAAGAAGTAAATGATACATATAATCCGATTGCAAGAATTCAACCAAAGTTTGAAGAAAGAATTGGTAAGTTTTTAAATTTTAGAGAAAATAAAGGTATAGAAATTGAATCATATTGGGCAGATCTTAAAGAAAAATATGGTGATGCAATTGATCCATTTGAAGATCAAATTAGAGGAGCTAAAACTTTACGAGAAGCAACATCTACTTTCCTAAGTTTAAGAACACAAATAGATCCTAATTTTGCTGTAGCACAACCAGCTGAATTCTCATATAGAAATAGAGATGAAAGAGCAAAATTATATGAACATCAAGGAATAATTAATCCTCTTGACTCTTATAGAGAAAGTTCTACAGATCAAAAAAATGAAGAATTCTTAAAAAATCTTCATGCAGCAGGATTACAATAAAAGGAGCATAAAATGGCAAGATATAATCTAAGAGAAAAATACGATATATCAGATTTAAATTCGTTTAAGTCATCAATCTCAAAAATAGAAACTAGTGTATCAAAAGCTATAGATGCTGTTAAGAAAGTCGATGCCGAATTATCTGCATTATTAGGTGAAGAAGGAACTCAAAAAATATCTAATATAAATCAAGAAACTTTAAAGATACCAAATAATTTATCTAATTTTTCTACAGAGTTTTCTAATATTATTCAAAAATTAAATAATATGATAGATCCAAATAACGGAAGTTCTATGTCTAAAACAGCTGAACTTATAAACACATTACCTGTTGGAAGCTTTGATAAAAAATCACCTGGAGAAGTAAAAAAGGATTTAGATAATAGAGTAAATCTTAATGTAAATTATTCAGATGGTCCACAAAGTGCAATAGGTTCAGTAAAAGAACAAACTTTAGAAGATTTCTATAGAAATGTATTACAAGAAGAAGTAAATACTTACGAATATGATGATAATACTTTATCTTTTAATTCATTAAGAGAAAATAATATCTTTGGTGTTCAATATGATGGTGATATGATGGCACAATTCAGCAAAAATGTTGCTAAACCAGTACCACAACAAGAAAGAACAGTAATAAGAGAACAAATGAGAGCAGCAGCTGATGATGAAATGTTTGAAGATACAGAACATTTAACAGAAGGAACTAAACTTGATTTTAGTAGAATGAAAGCTTTTGGCGGATCTGATGGTATGCCATTAAAGTTTGATGCATTAGGCGGCGGCGGCCATATAGTTTAATTTTTGAAGGAGAATAAATTGGAAAAGTTACAAGATAATAAAGAAGAAAAACTACAGGAAGAAAAGAGTATGTCTTGGGAACAACTTTATTCTTCAATTGTAAATAAATCACCTAAAGTAGAAACTGAATACGGAAAAGGTTTCTCCTTTAAAGAATATAAAAAGAATTATCCTAGAACATTTACTGAAATGTATGATGGTAATAATCAAGAAAAATTAAATGAAAATGGTTCTTATGAAGATATTTATTCTAAAAAAATAATTGAAGCACATAAAGGTCCTACACCAAGTGAAGTAAGTGATATAGATTTTTTAACTTCTGGTGATTTAGATAATTTAAGCGATACAGATATTAAACGTTTAATTAATGTTGCTATTAATGCTTATGATAGTGGAGAAATAAGAGATGCTGGATGGCTTAGAGATGTTTTAATGAAACTAGGATATAGCTTAGAAGAATTTAAAATACTAATGAGAATGAAAGAATCTCAATTACAAGAATCTGAAAATACTATGAAAGATTTTGAAAATTTTATGAATTCAAATGAAATGAGTTCTTTCTTAGAAACTACAGGAGCTGAAATTATATCATCTGCAAGACAATTTGGTAATGGAACAGCAGAATTTCAATTTCCTAATGGTTCAGTAGTAACTATAACTAAAGAAGGTTATATAAGAGCACCTAATAGAAGTGGTTCTGGTATGCATATTCTTAACGATACTAAAGGTGGAACTACAAAACTTTCTTATCAAGATGCATTATCAAGATTACTAGCTGCATATAATAGAAACCCTGGAAGATATAAAGATGATTTTGAGTATGAAGCAAATTGGTCATGGGATAAAGATAAAGTTGCAAGAATGAATGATAAGAAAAATCGTGTTGCTAATAAATATAAAGATTCAAAATGTGAACATTGTGGAGGCGAAAATCTTTCAGGTGGAAAACTTTGTCCTAGTTGTATAGAATATGCTCTCGAATTATTCAAAAAAGATAAAGAATCTATGAGAGAAAGTAAACTTGAAGAAGGTAGAGTAAAAGATTATCTTTTCGATATTGTAGAAAGAAAATTACCTGATGCTTTTTGTAGATATTGTGTTAAAGAGAAAAATATGACAGATGAAGAAATTGAAGAATTTTTTGAAAACGGTGATGATTTTACTCGAATGGCCCAATTTATGGGTTGTGAAGATGAATTTGATTGGGCATCAAAGCAAATAAATTAATTATCTACTGGTATAATTAAATTTTCATCAGTTAAAACTAAACGTGTTCCCTTATCTTGAGCTACTATTCTAATTAACCATTCTCTTCTTTGAACAATTGCAGTTACATGACATTCTAATACTGTTATATCAGGCCATTTAATTGCTGATTCTTCTATTACAATTTGTCGTACTGCTTCTTCATTATCTGGACTAAAATAAACTCTATCATTTAAATTATTTTCAAATAATCCGCCGAAATCTGGAGCTCTTACATAATCGTAACGTTTAGATTGTAGCCATAATCGATAAGCATTTAATATAGCGTAATCATTTCTACATATTGTAGAACGTGTTTTTGTTGTCCAGGGATTACTAGGATCTCTTTTTACATCATAATCTATGTCTACATAATTGATAGCATTATTTATACTATTATTTAATTTTTTAATGTCTTTTGCTAATAAAGATTTAATTGCCATATTATTTAGTTTATGATATTTTAAAGCCGAGTTTATATCCAAGAGGAATTGCTTCCCCTTAACTCCTTTTAATTAGTTAACAATTAAATTATAGAAGGAACGTTTCGTTATCCAATTGCTCCTTCCGCCACTTGATGACTTGTTGCTGCTCTTGCAATTCTAATATGTTCTAAGAAACTATTATCAGATCTATCAACAGAGCCTTCTTCTTGAAATCCTTCTGGTTTCCAAATATCAATGTCTCTATCTGGTAACGAACCAGTTCCGTCTGCAAATAATTGTCCCGAGTCTGTACCAAAACCAATTTTATCACTATAAGCCCAATGAATTGCACTACATTTATAAGTCATAGCAATTGCTTGATCATTTTGATCAGCACCATGATCGAATGTAATATCTGGGAGTGATAGTGGAATTAAACCACCAACTTTAATTGCCATTATAGGTTGTGTTATAGGTGTTTCAATTAAAGAATCATGATCATTATTTATATAATGATAAGCAACTAAAGTTAATTGTCTAAACTTTCCGTTTACTCCGCATCGTAATACGTCAAATTGTCTATTATACCAACGAGCATACCAATCTAAATGATATTTTTTAACTGAATGATAAACATCTTCAAACCATTCTATAGATATTTCTTGTGGAAAATTAACGTTCTTAAATATTGGTGCCCTTAATTCATTTTGTTGATCTATTTCTAATTTAGGTAGGGGGATAGTTATTTTTCTTATTCTATATGCAGCATTATAAAAAGCTTTTATTTCTCCCCTATTTCTTTCTCCAATACCAGCTTGTCTAAAATAACCAACCCAGAATAAGTTTTGAGATTGTGGTTCAACTTCATATAAATAATCGAGACCATCTGATTGAAATCTATCTAATTGTTGTATAAACTCTTCACCGAATTTGATTTGGCCTTTATTGTCTTCACCAGATTCAATCGCATCTCCAAAGTTTATTCTATCTATTGCCATAAATATTTAGTTTGATTTGTCATAGTACCACTCTTGATTTGATTGTTCATAGAAACTTTCTTTTACTAATCTTTCATCAATAAATCTTTCTATTCCATCAATCGGTTTACCATCAAATTGTATAGTTTGTTCTGTACCGTGTCTAAATTGTCTATCTATTTTAATACATCTTTTAAATAAAAATGGAAAAGTTAAATCTAATTTTTCAGCATTATCTCTATTAAATACTAAATCATCACCTTGGCCTAAAAATTTAACATCTTCAAACCACCATAATGGTAATTCAGCTGAACTTAAACCAGCATGGTTGATAACAGTTCTATTTAATGAAGTATCATATTTCCAACCATTTATTCCTTTATTATTTCTTAAGTTTTCTACTTCTGGATTATTCATTAATTTTTGATGTTTAATTAAAATATCTATTCTAATATTTTTAGATAATATATTTTCTTTTATAATTCTTTGAGTAGAGAAAGTTGCAAATCCTTTTGGATATCTATTTCTTTCTGAAATACCATCAAATACTATTCTATTATTATTAGATATCATATTAAATATTCCCATAAAATATAATGGTTCGTCCATAAGCACTTTTAAATCAGCTCGTCTTTCATATTTAACTTTTGTTCTAACTTTTTTAATAGCATGAATACCAAATTTTAAGTCGAACGATTCAGATTCAGATTGTGGAACATCAATAGTAGTTGCCCTAACCATAAATATATTTCCATAACTTAAAAATGGTGGTAAATTTCCACCAATAAATTTACTTTTATATAATTCTTCAAAGAAATTAGTAAAACTACCATCTCGACCAGAACCACGTGAACAAATAAGCATAACATCAAACATATTATCTATAAAATCAGTACCAGAATTAAGAAGATACTCTATTGCTTGATTACGTTTATTTTCTAATTTAGGTCTTAAAGATGCTGAGGCATCTCTAGTACCTTCATTTAATCTCTCATCTAATTCATTTAAATTGGGTCTATAATCTGGGATAACAGGTAAATGTTGTAATTCAGGAATTCTTAATAATCTATTCCATAACTGAGCACTGGCATTTCTACCTAAATTATTAGCTGTTGTCCACGCATTTCCAGCATGTCCCCCAATATCAGGATTATGAAGAGATGTATTCCATGCCCATTGTAAAGTGTCATATATCTTTTTAAAGTTTACTTCATACCCACTATATGTTGGGCCGCTGTCTTTTTTAGGATAATGATATGGTAACCAATAATAATGATCAGAATTTATTGTTTGACCAATATTTGTTATATTACGATTAGCTCTTTCATTAAAGTTCTTTAGAATATCAGTAAATACTACTAAAACTTTTTCGTCTTGTTTAGGTGGAGAACTCCTTATATCATTCATCATACTCCAATCTAAATCATCTAATTTCCAAGAACCTGTTATTTCATTTTTAAGTTTTTCACCTTTATTTTTTATATTTCTAGCATGTTTTTCTAATACACCAAAAAATTCTTCAACTTTACCATCTAAAAAATCTGAACCAGTATTAGCACTAACATATGTTGAACGATTCATTCCCCAAGCATCAGATATTCTTTGTAAAGATTCTTTCATAAATTCAGAAGCATCTAAAGATAATGCACTTAAACTTAAGCCCTCTTCTCCACCACCAATAAAATATAATCCAAAATTTTTTTCTGGTGGACTTAAATTGGGATTGATGTTATTTATAAATAATTCTATTTCTTGACTGCTTTTAATATTAGGAACTTCTACTATCATATATTACCCTTAATGGCTGGACTTTCGCTCATTATTCTAAAAGTATTAGGATCTCTATTTCTCCAATCAAACATTTTTCCATAAGCAGGTATTTGTGGTATACCAACGATTCTTCTAGTATTAGCGATAAAATCTGTGTTTCTTGAAATTTCTAAAACTGAATTAGTATTATCTCTAATTGGAAGATTTCTATTTGGTGCTGATCTCATAAATCCCTGATTTATTTGATAACATCTTCTAAATATAAAATTTACATTCATATTTAATATATCATTACCTTCTCTATTATAAGTTATTTTATCAGATGTTCCTAATATCCGTACATTTTCAAATACAAACCAAGGTAAATTATCTTGTTGATAAGATGGTTGAATCCAATTAGATAAATGAACCATTTTTATTATTAAACATAATTCTGATTTTTTAATTCTTTTAGGAATACCGCTCTCATGAAACGGCCATGATTTTGCAATAGTTTTTAATGCATATCGCCATTCTAAGTTTTTATTTTTTTCAGCTGCTTTAATATAAGGATGTACATCAGCTTTTAATAATATTGTTTCATCAACACTATTTTTTCTTCCGGCAAATTCGTTTATTTGATTTAACCAAATAAGATTTTGATCCATTCTTATAGAGAATGTAGATTGATTATTTATTTCTTTTGTAGATTTTATTTTTTTAATTTCTGTTTGTAAAAATTGTAAAGTAAACTCTTCATTAATTATATGCGGCACAGTAATTTGACCAACTCTAACTGCAAACCCGCTTCTACTTAAAATATGTTTTTCATAAGGTGTTAACCATTTAGCGTTTTCAATTGCTTGGTCCATTTCTATCTGATCTTCTTCCATAAAATTCCAAATAAAAAATGCATCAAATTTATGTTGAAGAAAGTCAGCACCAATATTTTGTATCATTTCTGGAGGAGAAAAACCTCTTCTGTTACGTTGGGGGTGTGGTTTATGAATATTTTGTTCTGTCCTACGAAATGAACCTCTTATTGGATTTAATCTTTCAAATACAGTATCTGAACCCCACGGAATCCAAAAATGTTCCGGCACAACTTCGCTTTTTTTATAAAGTTCAAAATCTATCAAATCTTGACTAGTAACTTTTTTCTCTCTAAATAAATTAAGAAATTCTTCCATTGGTCTAGGGATAGCTTTTTCTTTTGGTGTTTTTCTAAAACTTCTAGCTGGACCCCACATATCTGCTAATACTAAATCTAACGATCTTTTTGCTAAATCAGCAATAGAACTTCCCATACCACCAAGACCTTCTGTAAATTGATTCCAAGAGTCTTTTGCATTATCTTTAAAATCATCTAAGTTTTCTATACCTCTAATAAATGCAGGAACTATAGCTAAATTTTCTCTATTCCATCTTTCTAATGTAGTTTTCCAAGTACCGCTTGAGATAGCATTCTGGAAGAATCCACCTTCTTTTTCATTTGACGTATCTTTAGTTGCTAAAAAGCTTCCTAATATTCCATGTGGTTGAGATTTTAAATTTAAATCAATTGCTCTTCTAGTTTGTACTTTATATCTACTTTGGGGTTCTGGTATTTCTACATTATTAGATGGTTCTCCCAAATGATATTCGTAACCATATATTCCGTAAACGAATCTATTTTCTATTTCATTATTTATAAACATTGGGAGAACATATCTCCCTTCTTCAGCTTGTGGGGGAGTAATATTAGGATTAGGGTGGGCCTTTACTAAATCTGAAGAATTTGTTATCATAATAATTAGTAAGTACTAATTATTGCTCAGTCTCTTCTGTAATTCATATTCAAATAAATGTATTAAATCGTATTCTTTTTTATTAGGAGTTATGTATTTAAAAAACATTGGTCGAGTATGTTTATTTTTAGGTTTTCGTAATAGAATCTGAATATAAAGCATTAATTTAAATCTAAATGTTTCATTTTTAACTTCTTTACAAAACTCTTTAATTATTCCATTGAGCGTATCTTTTAATGATATTCTATTTATAAAATCGCCGGGATTTTCAAAATTATTTCCATATATAGATTCAAAACCAATTCTTTCTTGCATATCTTCTAATTCGAGATTTGTATCTCCTAATATGCTGTTTAAAGAATAATGAGAATCCTCTTTAGAATGTTTATATAAAGTTTCTAATACTTTTGGATTTATCATACCAGCAAATGATGCACCAACATGGTAACCCGGTCTATAAATATATTGACTCATAAATGATAAAGCTGTTTGAGTAGCCTGATCGTCTACTTCATCAGGCTCAACATATCGTCTACCTTTTATTTTTTTAAGTATTAAAGATTTAGAATATTTTTGGACAAGAGTAAACATATCTCTCCAAATAAGTTGTCGTTTATTTTCATTTTTTTCTTTATAAAATTTTTCTTGTTTTAAAAAAAGTTCTTGTTCTATTTCTGGTTTAAATTTTAATTCACCATGCCAGACAGCACCCTCATCAGAAAAAACTATCGGCGCCCTGGCTTCATTTTCATATTTTATTGGTTTCATAATTCTCCTTATTATGTAATTTAAAGCTGTCTATTTTGTAAGAAGAATCAAACTATTGATTATTATTTATATATTAACATGAGAAAAAAAATGCTCCCCGAAGGGAGCCAAGATTCGTATTTTAACAATAATCATTTAACAGATAATTTATAAGTTTAAATTGCTGCTTGAACCTTTTTATATGTTGGCCACACAATGATTAAGAAGGCCTTCATATTAAATAAAAACTAGACGCGTTAGAATCACGTATTTCTACGTTGTCGGGATCGAACCAACTAAAAATTGTTTAAGAAATTTTATTAACCTTTTTTAATTTGCAGTTAGCGCCTAAATTATAATTTATGATAAACCGTCGTTTATCATTATCTAAAATAAACACGATGCACTTTTAATTACATTTTAAGTGTATGTTTGAATTGCTGTATGCATCGGAATAATAAAATAAAAACTAGATGCGTGGTGGCAATTTTCTTTAACGTCTAAACCTCCAAAAGACAAATCTACCAAATTGATTTTTAAGTAGTTTTTGCTGTTAACGCACCTAACATAATATATTTCACCGCCCGTCAGCGGCTTATTTTAATAAACAAGACGGTCTTGGTCATTTATAAAGTTTATTGACTTTAAAAACTCCAAAAAAGTCTAGCCAAACAATTACTTTTGCGCCCAAAATTTGGACGACTGTTTGTTTGGCAGCATCCTGATTTTTGTATGGTTTGCAGAACCCGCCTTAGTGAATAAACGGGAAAATATTTTCCCGTATTTATTTAGTTATATTAACCCCCTAAAGTAATCTCCTTATATCGTTCACCCATTAAGACTTCTTTCAATGCTTCAAATGGGCAAAGTTGTCCACTCATAACCATCTTTGCGATGTGTACACTAAAACCTGATACCAGAGCTACTCCTAACTTGTTCTGATTTACTGGAACTGCGCCTGTTCGGCTATTTACATTCCAGAAAATTAAACGTGGTAAATCATATCCAGCGTCTGCATATTCTTTTGCTATTTTAGTAAACAAACTTTCAGAAGCATTACTTGTACCTTGATCGAACTCCATATCACTAATAACAAGAATATTCTTTACAAAATCTTCTTGCTTCATATTATTCTTTACAGCTGTATTTAATACGAGTTTGAACACTCTATAAATATCTGTATTTGCTACTTCGTTATGAGACATAGCTGTCTGAATCTTTTGAAGTAAAGTTGTGCACTTGCTAAAATCGACAAAACGTGGATTCTCTGAAAAAGTGATGTACTTATCTCTGAACTCACCAGAATTATGTTCAGCACAATAAATAGCGAGCGCATTTGCAACATCTAAAGCTGAAGAATTTGTACCTGGGATACTAGATGTCATTGAGCCTGAACCATCTGCAACAACTAAAGTGTTTTCAACACCGTATGATGGTAAAGCTTTCCACATTGCTTCTAATGCTGCATCTGTTTTACTTAATCTAGCTACACGTGATACAATATCATGTGGAAATGTAGTTCCAGCATTTATCTTTGTTTCACCTTTTTCAAGTTTTGATAAAAATTCTCTTCGTCTTTCTTCGTCATGCTTGAAAAATGCTGTACGATATTTTAAATTCGCTTGTGATGGAACTGCTTCATAATTAATCTCATTCCACTTTCCGCCAGATGTCTTTACTTCGATTACGTCAAGATAATCTCTAAGTTCTGCTAAAGTCTTTCTATAATTTCTTTCTGTTAAACATAATTCTTTTGCTATCTCCCTTGCAAGATTTCTTTTTCCTTTTGAAGATGTATTTACAGATGGAAGCCACTTAGCTAAAAGAGAAATTGACTTATTTTCTTTCATATTTTTCTTATCTAAATTAAGTTGTGCAGATATGAGCCCACATACAGCTTTCTTATTAGAACCATAAACTGAAAAAAGGTCATCCCATCTACCAAACTCTGGTATTTGATTAATTAATTTTACGAATCTATCTTCAGTACCTGAAAGATAATTTGCAATTTTTCTGAAAGTATCTCTTTCACCTAAACCTTCTCGCACATCTCTCACATAAAACAACCACTTTACAGCAAGTTCTGGATCATCAGCAAAAGCCTTTTTCCAATCACTTAATATTTTATTTTCAGAAGCTCCGCGATAGCTCGCTACACGGAAATTCATATCGAGCAAATTTTGCCCCGAAGTTTTAAACATAAATGCACCATTTTCTGATCGCATTAACTCGTTTTTTTCTTGATTCTTTATCTCTTTTTGGATAGCATTAATCATTGTGTTTCTCCTTAATATTTTATTATATTAACACTGACTCACGGTCATTAAAACATGTATCAGTATTTTTCCTTCTTTTTTATAGATTGTAGTTTTAATATTCTACAACTTTCACATCTAAATTGAGGGTCTTTATTTTTTCTTCTGTTATACCCTCGCCATTCAACTATACGATAACCAATTCCTATTTTTCCACAATCAGCACAAACATTTTCATCTTTAATTTCCCATAATGGATTCTTAGATACAGTTCTAAAAATAAACTTATCTATCCAAAAGAAAATTAAACCTCCAATAAAATTGGCAATTATGGTTGCAAATGTTGGATTAAATCCAGACATTATGATAAGTACTCCGGCTAAAATTGGTGTACTAAGTTGCCAGCGACCTAAGTAAAGCAAGTATTTTTTAACCATTAGAAATATATTAACTCTTACGTTTTTTTCTTTTAATTACAAAATAATAGTATTCTTTAGCTAAAGCATCTTCTGCTTCTTTCTCATTTCTAAAATGCATCCTGTTACAAACAGAACAACATTTTTCAGTAACTTCTTCCCAGTTACTACATTTAACACATTGTTTATACATTTATAATCACGGATGGAATTGAACCATCATTTCAACATTCGCAGTGTTGTGTCCTATCCGTTGAACGACGCGATTGCTTATTAATGAAAAGTACTAAAGTTCTGAATAAATAATAAATAGTTATCCAAGGCCAAAATACTAACATTACTTTTAGTTTAGTTTCTTCTCTCATAATGATTCTAAGAGGATTTGCACCCCTACTTACAGTTTCGAAGACTGTAGTGCTATCTATTACACTATAGAATCATACGGTTTTTACCACTCACTGGTTTTCCGTTGTTTTTCGTCTAGGGCACGACTGACTACTTCTTTATCATTTGTGATCCCTCATTAAACTGAGTATGCACGAAGCATATCTTCATTATTCAACCTCTCCAGGCTTAAAGAATAATGACATTTTTCTCAGAAAAGAAGTTACCCGGTGAGGGAATCGAACCCCCAGAATGTGCTTAGAAGGCACAGGCTTTATCCATTAAGCGAACCGGGCTAATAATTAACACAATGCTGCATTAATTGGTCTTAATAATTTATCTACTTTCTCATAATCTATTTTAGATATTTCAGTATGATCATTAATATTTAATAATTTTTTCATTAGTCTATTTTCTATAGGTCTAATAAAATTTTTATAAACTGCTTTACCATCTAAATCTCTTGCGTGTCCAATTGTACAAGCATGTGCACCTAATGGACAAGAATGTTTTAATATTCCATTATATTCAAATAATATACCATCGGTCATGCAATATTCGTGTGGAATATCTTCTTCAAATAAATAATTATTTAATGCTAAAGCCATTTTTGCACCATCAAAATTTAAATTCCGTAAAAAATCTAAATCTTTATTTTGTGCTTCACCTTCTTGAGTATCAAATACTGAAATAGTTAAAATTCTAGTATTTTGATTATGTTCAAAATATCTAAAGATATTTTCTATAATATCTGCAGATACAAATTCAGCATGAAGTCTATCTGTAGATATATAAATATAATCAAAATTTATTTCTTCTATTTCTTTTAGTACTTTTTCATTTTTCCCCCACCAACCATTAGAAAACATTGAAGTTAAAAAACCATATTTTTTACACATTTCAATAGTTTGTTTACACATTTCCATTTCTAATGTCGGTTCTCCACCAAATAAAACTATTGCAATATCTTGACCTTCTAAAGGTCTCATGAAATCTTCAAATAATTTTAAATCTAAAATTTTTCCTTTTCCTTCATGATTATAATTACAAAAATGACAATTAAAATTACATTCTTGAGTTATTTCTACCATTACACAATTTCTATTTCCAGTATATTTTCGATATATATCTTCCATATCTTTTAAAGTTACAAACATTTAATTAAACCCACAAACACTACATACAAAATTGTCTTGTTCAACTTCAATAAAATATTCACATTTGCAAATTTCTCCACACAATGTACATTCAATTACATTGTTTGGATATTCTTCTTTTTCTTTCCAATTATGTTTACATTCCATATAACAGGGGCTGGAGTCGAACCAGCAGAGGTGAATTTATGAGACTCACTTGAATACCCATTCTCCCTGCGTCGTTTGCCAATAGATGGTAATGCTCCATCTTCCACTTACTTATGAGATAAGGGCTAACTCTTGTTATTACTGGCTATTTTACTATTTATTACTTTTGTAAATTTATCAATACTTTTAGCTAATATTTTAACTTGTATTAAATAAGCTGCTAAAATTAGCGGTGATATTGCAATACAAATAATAGCAAGTGCAATCATAAGAGGAACACCTATAACAAGAATTAGTGCGCAAGCAAAAGCTGTTCCTATTGTTTCTAAAAAATCTTTCATAAAATTTCCTTTTTATTTATTTGGAAACCATTCCGATACATAGTTGCATTGCACCTACTAGTTTGTTGCTTGGCACCAAACCTCGGAATGCCGTATCATGTTTTTATAAGGGAGGTAACAAACATGAACGGTGGAACCTTCAGCACTGGAAAGGCAGTTCCATTATTTTAAGTCGTGTTTCCCATTCCTATTTCCAGTTTACACGACTATCGGTCGTAGCGGGAATTGAACCCGCGCTAAGAGATTGACAATCTCCCGTCCTAACCACTAGACTATACAACCCAATCGATTAGTTTTTTAATTCGCAGTAACATATCGACCACTTCTGCGGTAAAATGCTTTCCTTAGATAGCAAGTTTTACCAGTAATTCCATATCATTTTTTCATCATACGGCTATCCAATACGTAATATTTTACTAGATGATATATGGCTGCTCCCAGCTGTAAATTACTTCTTATAAATTAAAAATGGACCAGCTTGGGTTTGCACCAAGTTCTCTACCTCGCCAATGTCGACATGGCTGACAGGAGCGCATTAAGACTATTTTAGCAAATGGACGAGATCAGCGTGCACTCCTGCACTCCCCCAAACTTTGCCGATATGCTACTTGCCCGTATTTTTAAATTAACTAATGGACCTGAACCGGATCGAACGGTCTACCTCATGCTTGCAAAGCACGCGCTCTACCTACTGTGAGCTACAAGCCCTTAAAGTTGGTTTCTCGGATTTAACACGAGATCCTGATCCAATCCCTAAAATAGTTGTCTACTCCTAGACTTATTTAGTTCGTTGGAAGCGTACCAACAACACCCGGTTTCCCGTATTAAGCGCTACGAGAGACTTGCACTCTCCCCACCAGTTTGGAAGACTGATATGCTCAAAACTATTAACACCAGTAGCGCAAATTGTACCATTTTTTGCTCCGGAAGCAGGGTAAATGGTACCAAATACCCACGACATATTACAAAGACTTGTCGCCAAACTCAGTTCGTCACGTGAACATTTACGGATTAATCACTGTAGCTATTCAGCACCATTAATCAAGGTTTACTCATTTGACTTTATACGACGGTCAGTCGAATTTCGCCGGAATCTAGTTATTGTCGCTACTTGCTCAGAATGGACTCATTTGTACGCCATCTGATCGCCAAGCTATCGTGGTCTAAATCCTAACATTGAAATTTTTCTATATTGAGTTCCGATCTCAAACCTTCGACATTGCGGTCGATGTGCTACCTACACCATATAGATTCCGTCCCGCTAAGACTCTCCGCCATTAGCATCGTCCGGTTTAACTTGCGTCCTTGTTGTCGTCAAGGTTTAACGACCCGCAATACCCTTTCCGCTTGTTTTTCTAAAACCCGGGGGCGGTGGGATTTTGTTTCTCCCTGACTAGGACTTGAACCTAGGACCAACTGGTTAACAGCCAGTTGCTCATACCAACTGAGCTACCAGGGAATAAAATACTATGCACTGGCATATCGGATAAACAATTTAATTTAGTATTCCGACTGTTCCAGCCCAACGTTGATAGTTGGTAAACACATAGTATAATAGCGCTACGGAGAATCGAACTCCGATTAGTAGGTTGAAAACCTGCTGGCCTAACCATTAGCCGATAGCGCCAAAATAAATCAGAGCGGGAGCGCTCGCATCTCCAATCTCCTGTCTCCAAAACAGGCGGCCATCTATTTGGTCTACACTCTGTAAAAATAAAACTCTTTGCAAGGAGGGAGTTGCACCCTCTACCAGTTAATAATCCGCGGATCCCGGCACTTCAATTCTTGCAAACCCTCACGCTATACGTAAGGTCTAATAATTTTAATGTGCAGGCGCCTGCAACTTGCTTTTATTAACGCGGAGCATTCCAACCTCGGCACTGTCGACTCGGTGCAATTTAACTGGTTCACTTATTAGTCGCAACCTTTAGGCGACCAGTCTTTTTATATCCGTTATGACTGTGACGGAATATTTTGGCTGCCATACGACATTTAAGGCCACTATGCCACCATTTATTTTTGATAGCGCGCAGACTAAGCTATGGCAACTATCTATGAAGGCCGTCCTGTAACTTAATACTTTTGACCAACATTTTGATGAATGCAGATTTGCCGGCAGTATACTCCACTAGTGAGTTCCATAACCAAACAGCTGACCATCTTTAATTATATTAACTGCCGCTCCAGACAAGCTCACAAAGTCTCCGGAACCATCTAAGCAATTATTTACTAATTCTTTTACTTCGTCATCAGAATACCGATAACCCATGTAATACAATGCATTTGCCAATGTCTTGACAGTCATCATACCTTTTGCGCAATTCTCTATTGCGATTTTTCTACCATACTTGTACATAATTTGAACTCCTAACCTCGGAGATCAATTTCAAAAACTCGGAGTCCCGGCTACTAGTAAATAAGCCGCTCTTTACTCACTCCGAATAAAAGAAGATGGGAATCGAACCCATATTACCGTACCCGGCTGCCTACCTGACTAGTATCAATCCGGCTCTGACCACTAGTTCTTTGACAGACTTCTTTTAGAGTTTTGGGTTCAACATTTAAGTTGCTCCGCCTCGGCTCTGCCTTACTCACTCTATAAAGGTGTGTTTCCACTCCCTTACATTAATTATATAAGAAAAATAATGTTATTGTTCAAAATTTTCTTTTTCTAATTTCATTATCTTTTTCATAAATATGTTTAGGTACCCTTCCATAATATTTTTGTCCATTATAATATACATATCTATTGTACGCTGATGGGTCTCCTAAAATAGTTTGTTTTACTACTGGTGAAATAGGTGCTGTTTTTTGTGTTTCTACTTTTTTAACAGCTTCTAAATCAATAACAGTATTTCCATCAATTTTTAACTTATGTTGTTCACATAAGTTTTTTATTTTAATTATTGCTACATCTTTTTCACCACGGGTAGACGCCGCATTTTGATATAACATCAAAAGCTTAGCTAACTTTTGAACTATTGGTCCTTTGTTCATATAAAAACTTCTTATTAGTTAGTTTTTCTTTTTAACATTCCTGAATTAAAATTTTCCGGACATTTTATTGACATTATTTGAATAATCCCATTATTAAACCAATGATATTGTTTTTGTTTTTCTTTTTGTTCATTATTCATTAATTTTCCTTTATTTGAAGGTATATAATTTTTTCTTTTTTCTTCATTCCATTGCCATGTTTTACCTTTAGCATTTTGGCCTAATTTTTTTCTATGAGGTTTTCTTGATTGTTCAGCTCTATCTGTTTGAAGATATTTAATAGTATTATATTTTTTACTATTTTCACTAAAAATTTTTCTTAATTCATTTTGTTTTTCTTCAGATTGAATATAAAAAGTATCTCCCCCATCACCACCCTTTGTTAAATTATATCCAAATTCGGGATTTCTCGTTTCTAATTCTTTAATCCAAAATTTTTCTCTTTCATTTAATTTTTCTAAAATACATTCTTCCCAAACTTCAAAAGAAAAATTTTCTATCCCTTCTTTTAAAAAGGCACTTTGTAAGTAAGACGGTCTATAACCATCATTTAATTTTTTATGTTGTTTCCATCTATTTTCAATATTTTTAGATTTACCAACATATCGTTTTTTATTAGTTAAATTTGTAATTAAATAAATACCTATCATATTTATTTAGTTAAATTAACTAATATAGGTTTGCCAGCGGTCGGTTCCGCCCCGTTCACGACGACCACGCTCGAGCCGCTCATCGCCTTATCTCCTTGCTTTCTGCTCCCATACTCGCCCAGATGCTGACATGTTAAATATACCCAGTTAAATCTTCATCTAAAGGATTTGCATAAGTTGTAGATTTTTTATTGAAACGATATTCTGCTTCCATATAACCATTTTCATGGCCTTTTTGATAACCAATACTAAATGAAATTTTTATAATAATTACTATAACAAGAATAGCAACTATTAAACTAAAAATAAACATTTATACTCTCCAAGTTGTGCCAAATTTTTGTACAGTTCTAATATTTGAAGTATCTAATGATGAAACAGAAGTCATTCGACCATGAAAATTTGGCCAAACTGGATATCTACAAGCATTGTCTTCAATATATTTTGAATAAGTTTGCCAAGCTTGTTTTGGTGATACGTCTCCAAATTTAAATCTATAATTCCATTCTCCATCATCTTTTTTCTGTTGTGGTTTGGATCTTTGTTCTGCTAACCATAATGCATATTGTTCTTTTATAAATCGTCTCATAGAGGTTACTCTGGGATTTCTATCATAATAATAGTAATCTGGTTGTTTATCTTCTTGTTTGTTTTTGCATTTACAACATTTTTTCATAATAATTAGTTAGGTGAACGAGGAGATTTGAACTCCCGATGGATTTCTCCACTTGATCCACAATCAAGCCGCTTTAACCACTCGCGCACGTTCACATAGCAGTATGCGGGACACGCACCCGCCTCTCATGATTGGCAATCACGTGAGTCGCTATCTACTCATATACTGCTTAAAGTGCGTCATACGCCGAAGCTGCCAGACGCGGGGCTTTATATTTTACCTTGTATCAATTTACTATTAGATCTAGACTTTTCTTTTTCTAATTCCATCATTTTATAAAAACCATCTAAGTCAACTGTTAAACCCTTTTCTTCTGCCATTTCTTTTACCATTTCTGGTGGAAAACCATGAGTAGTAAACATATAATGAAGTATTTTTGCAGGTACAACAGTTTCGTAATCTTTCATTTTATTTTGTTTTACGAACTTACTCATATTATTTTCCTTTTACCCAATAATGGATTTGCACCATTGCGAACGGTTTGTAGGACCATCATGCTCCTGTTACATCAATCGGGCTTCTAATCAATTAAAAGTATTATTTCAAATTTTCCAATTTTATCACAAAAATCACATTTATCAGTAGCTTCAGAAATTATCTCGTATTCACTTTCTAGTAATTCTTTACAATCTTCACAAACTACTTTTTGATTAAATTCAATACTCATAATATTTATCTTCACTTTATTACTATTTAGTAGAGGACACTTAAAGTAATTTTAATCTACCTCTATAATATTTATTGTATAAGTACCATCGGTGAGATTTGAACTCGACACCTTTCTACGTTCTAAGCGTAGTGCCTCTGCCGTTGGGCTACGATGGCATAATCTTGGAGGTGAGACTTCGCACTCACCCAGGGGTCATTTCTAGCCTGCTCTTTCCCAAGATATGAACTTCATGGATTGTACATTTCCATATCGACATTCATATTACTCAGGACAAGACTTGCACTTGCACGCCCTTTCGGGCACTAGCTCCTCGGGCTAGGGTGTCTTCTAAATTCCACCACCTGAGCAAAATTACCAACTTATTTTAATCCAAAAAACTAAAAATAAAACTATACAACTAACAAAGACCATTGTGCTCATATATTAAATATCCTCCTAAAAATATTGCAAAAATTGTTGTAATACAAAATAAGATTAAACTTATAATTGATACTTTTAATAATATCATTAAAAACGTTATTAAAAATAAAATTAAAAATAAAATACTAGCTGTTTTGAGCTTCATCTCCTTTGCAAGGCCCCTCTTCCTTTTCTTTTTGATTAAGAACATCAGTTATTCTGACACCAAAATTTTCATCTATTACTACAACTTCACCTTTTGCTATTAAAACATTATTAGCAAATATATCGACAGGTTCTCCAGCTAACTTATCTAATTCTAAGATTGTACCTTCTCCAAAACTAGAAATTTCTTTTAAAGTTCTAGAAGTTCTTCCTAATTCAGTAATTATTTGGACCTTAATTTCAGATAAATTTCCACCTGAAAAGTCGATATTATTTTTTTCATTCATATAATTTTTCTCCATAATATTTGTTATTTTTGTTATTTTAATTTTCTTATGTTCTCTTAAAACGTCTATTTCTTTAAATTCCCCAATATATAAATTATTTATATATAATTTTCCAGTATTTTCTTCATGATCTTCATTTAATATTATTCCATTATTATTTAATAAATAACTTAATTGTGATAACGACATAGTAGTTTTAAAATATTCAGCTCTTAAAGAAACATCTATATTATCTAATTTTTCTTGATTAAAAGTTTTAGGGACAGTATTATTCCAACCACTCCCATACCAATATGCAGCTGACATTCTATCCATTATAGGTTCTAATAAAATATGTGGAATACATAAATTAAACATTCCTTCTACATCACCAACCTTTACTTCAAATGTAACAAGAACTGTCATTTCAGTTGGTGGTACTATCATACAAAATTGTGGATTAGTATCTACTTGTCCTAATCGTGGTCGTAAATCTATAATTTGTGACCAGGCTTCTCTTATGTTTCCCAATAATCGTACAATCATTCCTTCCATTAAACTCATTTCAATATCAGTTAATTCGTGTTGAGATTTTGTACCTTCTCCAGTTCCACCACATAATCTATCTATAAAAGCAAATGTTACTGCAGGATCAATTTCTAATATTGCACTACCCTTTAATGGATCCATGTTTATAATTGCCATTGTAGTAGGTGTTGGTACAGAACGAATAAATTCTTCATAAGTTAATTGATCAACTGAAGCAACATGAACATGAACTAATTGTCTTAATCTGGCCGATAAAAAAGTAGTACTTAATCTAGCAAATGTTTCATGCATTATTGAAACAGTTCTAATTTGTTCTTTGGAAAATTTATCAGGACGCTTAAAATCGTATATTTTTATTTTTCTAGCATTACACGCCGGTTTTAAATCTTCTGGATCAGTTTCTCCAGCATTAATAGCTTTTAATAATTCGTCTATTTCTTTTGCACTTAATACTTCAGTCATTTTATGTTTTCCCTTAACTTTTTTAAAACTAAAAGATTCTTTCCAATCGTCATTTTCTACTAAATCATCAATATCATCTTGATCTAATACGTATTTACCCATTAGTTAACCTTTTTATTTTTCTAAGAATTAGCTTCCAAAAAAAATTATGTTTTTCTTCGCTATTTAATATCAATTTATTTTCTTCATGTTCTTTTTTCATTTGTTCTTGAACTTTTTCATCTATATTTAGATTAGGAGAAATCATTTCATTTTCACCACATCTATTAAGTGAAATTTCACCGTCTTCTTCCAATTTACGAATTATAGAAACTATTTTTTGTTGAGCTTCTTCGATATCTTTTAATTTTAATGGACCCATATAAATCATATCTTCTTTTAACATTGCTTCAGCTCGTTTAGAAAAATTTCTAAATATTTTATTTTGTACTTCTGAATCTACATTAAATAATGCTTTAGCTAACTCTTGACTATCTACATTTCGTAATATTTTTTGTATATAATGATCATTTAACATAACAATATCTTCAAATATAAACATTCGTTTTTTAATTTCTTCAGCTAATTCTGGGTCTTCATCTTCTAAATTTTCTATAACTTGTTTTTCAACTTCTCTATCAACCAAATTTAATATTTCTACAACCGCTGGCAATCCGCCGGCATTTCTCCAATAATCTTCAGCAGATAATGTAGATAATTTTTTTTCTAAAACCCTTTCAACTTCTCGTAAAGTTTCTGGTTCTATACTGTCCATGCAAGCTATTCTTCTGGTAATATCTGATCTTAGTTCAGCTGGTAAATTTTGTAACATTATAGATGCTTTATTTGGTTCTAAATAAGATAAAATTAAAGCTATTACTTGAGGATGTTCTTGTTGAATTATATTTAATAAATCTATAGGATGACATCTTCTTATATAGTCGAATGGTTTAATTTGTAATGATGATGACATTCTATTTAATATATCTATAGCTTTTTGTTCGCCAACAGTTTCTGTCATTAAATCTTTGGCATAATTTATTCCACCTAAAACTATAAAATTATCATTATCATATAAATTACAAAACATTTCTAAAATATTTTGACATTCTGATTCAGTTAGATATTCTCGTCTAGCTATTTCAAACGTTATAGTTTCTAAAGTTTGTTCATCTAACATAGCACAAATTTTTGTTGCTTCAGTTTTTCCAATAGTAATTAAAAATTTACATACTTCTTGAATTAAAGACTCTTCAAGCATTCCTCTTAATACAGCAACTGTTTTATGAGTATCTTCTAATCTTGATTCTAATTTTTCAATATTCATCATTAGTCCCCGGTTGGACTTGCACCAACTCTAATGATTTTGCAGACCATTTGCTCTCTACTGAACAACGGAGACATAAAAGCGATGTTTCCCACTCAAGGGGCTCCATCGAGCCATCGCATAGGGTGACCGGTTAAGTCACCTCCACCAGTCCATTTAAGTTGGACAACTTTAATTTTATATTAACTTCTAAAAACCAAAAAGTTTCCATTCAGGCTGATATGTAGTTACAGATGCTTTTAGCTTTTGCATATTAGACATCTGTGGCTTGTAAGGCATGAACTTTGGCTTGAGTCTGAGCTCATCGAGAGTCTTATCGCCTTTGTCCCAGTTGCACTTTACACAGCAAGTGATCATATTCTCCCAGCTGTTTCCGCCACCTCTTGAGACTGGTCTCATGTGGTCTATTGAGAGCTTAGATTCACCGAACTTTTTTCCACAAATGTAACAAGTAAAATTGTCTCTCTCATAGATTGACTTACGAGAAAGTCTAAATGTCACTTTTGGAATTTTTGAATAATTTAAAAATCTTATTACCTTTGGTACAGCAATACGAAAATTTACTGAATTTATAAAGTCAGTATCTTCTGGCCAAATATTCTTTGATGATAGTTCAAGCCATTGTTCCCAGTTTTTTGCTTCCCAATTATTTCCTTTTATATAAATAAATTCTACCATATTGTTATAAAATTTACATATAGCAGTATATTTAGATATAATTCTTATTGGAATATAATTACTATTCATTGCTAAAATTTTCATTTGTTTTTTATTCCTTTTCTGCTCCAAAATACAGTTCTTCCTTTCCAAAAACCTTCTGGGCAATTAAAATCTATTATATTATTTTTTCCATTTGTCCACCAAATTTTATTTCTAGTTGAATTTCCACATTTAAATTTTACTTCTTCAGTTTTTTTATGGCCAAAAGCATATTTATTTCCTTTAGCCTTTTCTTTTCTTATATCAGACTTTTCTTTACCCATTTTTTCTTCCCATGTTTTTCCAATTAAAGAATCACTTATATTTTTTCTTTGTTTTTCTGTTCTTTTTCCACAAGCATTTTTATTTCCAATTTGAGGTTTTCTTCTATTATTTCTTTCTTCTTCTGATTGAATTCTTCCTCTTAATTTAAAATTTGGTTTTGAATTTGCTTTTCTTATTTTTTCTTTTATTTCATTTTGTTTTTCTAAAGATTGACCATAAAAGGTGTCACCACCATGTCCGCCTTCATTTATATTATATCCTAATTCTCTAGCTTTTAATTCTTTTATCCAAAAACGTTCTTTTTCCCATGCTATAATTTGACTTGAACATTCTTCAATAATTTCAAATATGAAATTTTCTACTCCATATTTTTTCATTGCTCTATGTAATTTTATACAAGAATGATTATCCAAATTTTTATGTCTAATCCATCTTTTTTCTATATCTTCTGCCATTCCAATATAAAATTTATTATTTATTTTATTAGTTATTTTATATATCCCAATCATAATAATTAGTATATTAACATATCATAAGTTAAATATCTTATTACTTTCAGGTTCGGCAGGATTTGCACCCGCTCCCGCGGTTTTGGAGACCGAAATGCTGCTGTTAACACCACGAACCTATAAGAGGCCCGCTCCCTCTCCAGATCGTAGCTGGGCCAATACTGAGTTACCTAGGACTTATTGACTCAGTTCAATATTACTCGAGGGTGGATTTGAACCACCACGTCCACCTTATAAGAGTGGATAGCTTACCGTTACTATCACTCGAGCATTTTAATTATATCCATAACCAGGGTTCTGTTTTAACAGTCATCTATCTAAGCCACTACCCGACTTCATAGAGCAAGATCCATCCTCTTAGTCTGTTTGTGTTGCACCCTATTGAAGTAATAACGATTTAAAATCTCCTTCAATTGATTCGAGGTGCCCTGAGTTTCCTCTAATAAAAAAATTTCTATTAGCGACTGTCCGATATAATTTACGGAAGATCCGAGAATCGAACTCGGTTGGCCATTTTATGTACCCATCGCTTAGCAGGCGAGCCTCGTCCCGGCTGAGGTCATCTTCCAATTTAATCAAATAATTCTGCTCCTTCTGTTCTTTCTTTTGCTAATTTGTGCCATTCATCACAATTATGTATAAGCCACATATTTTCAGAAAGCCAATCAGCATTTTTTTCTTTAATTGCTTGTTCAATTTTCTTAACAAATTCTTTTTCATTTATAGTTTTTAGCATATTAAATTCTTCCTTTATTATTCTTCTATTTCTATTTCACCTTTATAATATTTTTCTAATTGTATTTTTATCCATTCAGTTTGTTTATCTTCATTTTCTATCATCCATTGTTTAGTAAAATAAAAAACTAATTCGTTATGCTTTTTAATTCGTTCTTGTTCTGATTCTATTGCTTCTTCTGTTAAATCTAATTCTTCTGTTTTAATATTTACTAAAATAGAACCCCATAAACCTTTAACAGATTTATAGTATTTCATATGATTTATAAAAATAATTATAAATATTATTAAAGTTGGTATTAAAAAAAATGCAGTAATTACACCAATTATAATTCCTATAAGTGCCATTATTTGAATTGGGCTCACAATTACTTCATCAACAGTAATAAAATCAATTGTTAAACCAACAAAAATACAAAACGCAGCTGCTATTGAAATTATAGTTAAAAAATGTTTAATATAATCTTTAGCATCTTTATTTAACTTAAAGTTTTCCATAATTATCCTTTTATAAATCTATGTACTTTATTTCTTTCTTTTTTAGCTTCATATAAAGCTTTATCAGCCTGATGTATCATATCTGAAGATTTTCCTTTTGGAAAATAAACACTTATGCCAATACTAATAGTTAAACTAATATCTTTATTATGCTCTTCATTATAAATTTTAGTCTCAGATACAGCTATTCTAATTCTGTTCGCTACATCTTCAATTCTCATATCTTTATCGCATTGAATTATTGCTACGAATTCTTCTCCACCATATCTAATTAAATAATCTCTATTTCTTAAAATTCCCATAATTGTTTTAGAAACTTCTGTTAAAACTTTGTCGCCGAAAGGATGACCATAATTATCATTTATATTTTTAAAACGATCTAAATCTAAAATCATTACAAATAATTTATCATCTTTCCTATTCATTTTTTTAACACAATATTTTAATATTGATTCATAATATCTTTTTATATAAGCGCCAGTAAGTTTATCTTTTGACATAGATTTAACTATAGAACTAGAATATTGTTTTGCAAATATCCAAACTACAATTAATAAAATAGCATAAAGAAAAATTAAAATTATTTGTATTTTATTCAAATAAGAACTTAATAAATCACCACTAATATCAACACCAACTAAACTTATTATTTCTCCGTCTTTATTACGAATGGGTGCATACCCAACTATTAAATCTCCCCATTCAGATTTATCTCTTAATCCAACTACCCTATTTTCTGAATAAGCAATTATTCCACCTATATCAATTTCTTCTAATTCACCCGGTGCAGACCAATATTCAGAAAATTTTAATTCACCATCTAATAAAAATTCTAGATAGTTATCACAAACTAATCGTACTGTATAAATATATGCTAATGAACCAATTTCTTTTAGGTGTGCAAAATGTCTATTCATTTCTAAATAATAATCTGAATAAATATCTTTAGTTTCTATAAAATATAAATATCTATCTAAATCATTTTCAATAGTTTTTGATATAGATGCAGCAATTGAAGTTACATTATTAATCATTTTACTATCTAATGCATCTTTTACAGTAAAATAAACTACAAAGTATAAAGAAGCATAAGCGATTGTTGTCATCAATAAAATTATAAGAGTAATTTTATTCTTAGTATTATTAAAAAAATTGTGCATATATAAAATTTAGTATTACTATGAGCACAGGTGGATTTGAACCACCGACAACCTGATTAAAAGTCAGGGACTCGTACCATCTGAGTTATGTGCCCTAAAACTTGAGCGATGAGTGAATCGAACACTCTTTGGAAGAATTTTCCAACGGGTTAAAAGCCCGCTCCAATCCCATTCTGGCAACCGCCCATTTGAGTTTTCCTCCGCCGACTTTAACCTGATCCGCACGGATTAAGGAGTGCGCACTCCCAAAAGACAGTGAGGCAATTTTCAAGGAAGTTAATTAAACTTCCAGTAGCAACCTGGTTCTTTCAACTCAATTTTATATCGTGTTTGGGACTCGAACCCAATCGTGGCGCCAGAGGAAACCTATCCCCATCACGACATTCATTTAATGAGGTGCGACCCCATTAAGTATAACCATTAGATGACTGGAACGATTTGAACGTCCGACCACTGCATTAAAATTGCGTTTAGAATTGCGGTGAAGACCATATACACGATCCGGTTTAAGTGCTCTACCACTGAGCTACAGTCATCTTTACGGAGAGAGTGAGACTCGAACTCACGATACCTTTCGGTACAAGACTTTTCAAGAGTCCCGCCAAAGCCGCTTGACTACCTCTCCAATTTTTATAAACTCTGAAGATATTGTATTGCTTCTTTTATCATTTGTTTATCATCATTAAAAACTTTTATATTGATTAATTTTCCAATTCCAATTTTAATGTGATCATCACAATAATTTTCTCTTTTAGTTTTTAATTTCTTAAAAAAACAATATCCAGTTTCTTCAGTATAAGCCCAATCTCTTGGGTGTATTTCATTCATTATATTATATCTACATTCGAAGCAACTTTTTAATTTTTCTTGAGTTTTTAACTCTGACATATTTAACTTACTCCATACCTTTTTGGATATTCGTTTTCATACCATTCGATATATTTATTGAGTTGTTTTACAACATCTTCCCAATCAGGAAATGTAGATAAAAGATCTCTTAATGAGCATGCTTCACCATAAGTAAGTTCTAATTTAAAATCCATTTTAATCTCCTAACCGCAAGCTTGCGTTTTGCTCGAACCGGCGCTCGCATCCGGGAAAATCGATTTTCAGTCGATTGCTTTACTACCTAAGCTATCCGAGCTTGTATAAGTGGAGCTGGGCGGCTCTGCCCCGCCGTCTTTTTACTGCAATACTTAATTCTCTATAGGAATATCTTGTTTCTACGAACTAACCGAGATATCAACAACAAGCAATTCGTATCTCCAGTTGCAACTGATCTTAATTTTAATGCTAAACCCATCAGTAAAAAGTTTTCGCCTTTGATAGCATGGTGTCAACCCTTATTAGATACTATCATTTCTAACAGGATCGGTTATGCCGCTCTCGCGAATGCAGCTCTGTTATTTCTAACAGGTCTGTCATAACTATAATCGTATGTTTCGCCGATTAATTATTTGCTGTTTATCGTCTCGCCGACTATCCTAAAATCAAATACGCTGAACATAAAAATCGAAACTATTTTCAGCCCCTCATTTTAATAATTTTTTTTACATATTCATTTTCTGTTTGTATTTTTTCTAATCTTCTTTTTCCAATCCTCCTGTCAGAAGCTCTTAAATAATCTATTAAACCCCATCTGTCATTTTCAAATGGTTCGAATAATTTATCTTTTTCTCTATCAATGTATTCTCTAATTAGATTAGATATCTCTGAAACATCGTGCTCTTCGTAAGGATAACAATCTTTAATTCGGCAAAAACCATCATTTTCTGAACTTCTACACCATGACTTTGCTTCATGATCTATCATTTCCATAAATTGTCCAGGATAATCGAAAATGATCTCTTTGCCCAAAGTTATCCAATATCTTGGAAATCTCGTTGAACCAATTGCGTTTTTTCCTCTCATTGTTCTAGCTACACAATGAATTTGAAGTGGAAGTTTTGGATCAAATAGCTTTTTGATTTCCCTTCCCAATTTACTCCATGGTCTTTGATTTTCTGGACCTAGATATTTCATAACCATTCCTTAACGAATTCCTCAAAAGTTTGTCCGCTATTTTTGAAGCGGGACCACATTTCCTCTGCTTGTTCGCGATTAACGATTGGGCCCCAATAAGGTGGACCTTTATCTATAATTATTTTATAAAATCCTTTATATGAACCCTCACGTATCAATTCAAAAAATTCTGATTTTTCCATTTTTTATTTTTCAGGATTTATAATACATCCTGGAATCTCCATATCTCTAAAATATTCATCCACCGCATCTGGTGGAATTGGTTCACCAAATTTTTGCATTCTTAATAATTGAACCATTTGTTCTATTCCGTTAGTATCTGTTATTTTATAAACATGCCACATTGGAAATTCCATTTCTTCATAAAAGAATGGATAATAAATTAATCTATCCCAATACCATTTAAACCAATCTTTTATTTTCTGGAATAAAGTTCTTTTTGTAACTTCACGAGAATAAATTGGAATAATAGTTCCAAACATTAATCCAACATCCTCACTTCTTTTTTCTTTGTAAACTTGGATATCTTCATTTTCAAAAAGAATATCTTTTTCCATATTGCGCCGTGATGGAGTTGCACCACCCGAGGCCTTTCGGCCAACTGGTTTACAGCCAGCACCGCTACTACTTACGGGATAACGACGCATTTATAATTTATAAATTAACTATTATCTAAATCTCTTTTCTCTTTTTCTCTTTCAATGATCACCGATTTAATTGATATCCTCGCAAATGTATTAAAAAATAATGCACCTAAAACACAGTGAAATAAATTTGAAATACTAAAATCCATTATCGTTGCGAATAAATAAATTGCAAATAGCAATGCAAATATCAACGCTAACAATGGTGAAAGTTTATCTGATATCCAACCAAACCCATCCCATATTTTACTTCCAATTTTTCTAATTTTCTTTAGCATATTTTCTCCTTCAAAATAAGTGTCCTGGGCATATAACATTCGCTTTCGCTATAGAACTTAACCTGTGGACCTTTGGCCGTCCTCCGACGTGAATTCCCCAAGTTCCTGGATACACGATCTTAGAATCGAACTAAGACTTCTTGTTTATCAGACAAGTTTGCAGCACCACTACAACAATCGTGTATGAAGCCGAATACAGGAATTGCACCCGTCACCTTCCGCTTACAAGGCGGTGGCTCTGCTAAATGAGCTAATTCGGCAAAGTTGCTGTTTTATTAGTAGACAGCAAACTACACGTAACTTAATATATTTCCTTCCCTATCTGGTAATTGCATTCCACTTTTACCATCGCATTTCAAATAACAATTTTAATATAAATAACAATAATATTTATATCGACCTTTTTCTATACGGTCGTTAATTACATCTTCTAAATCACAATCATAATAAAACGATATTATTAAAAATATCATATACTCATTTACTCTATGCACGTTCCCAATTTATTTTTCCTCCTAAAATGAATATAAGAATATAAAAAATATCGTTCAATAAAAAAGCCGCAGATTTCTCTGCGGCCTTAATACACCTCCTTATATTTCTATAAGTTAATTAAGGCCGACACCTCCAATCACTATAAATGGCTGTAAAGAGACAATTATGTTTGGAAATGGTTTTTATATTCATATTATTTAGTTATAATTCCTTTATCGTCTTCCTGCCTCATTTATTGGCATAAAATCAGCTGCAGGTAAATAAATAACTTGCGTACCTTCTGGAAGATTTTCTAATGCTCTAACAAATAAATATCGAATATAAATATCTGTTAATTGTCCATTTTCAATCTCCATAGCTTGAGCCATACCCTCAGCTCTAACAATTTCTGATTGTGCATTAAATCTTTCTGCTTCAAGCATTGCTTGCGCTTCAATAAACATAATTTGTTTGTTTTGTTCAGCTCGTGCTAATTCTGCACGACCTTTCATTTCTTGACTCCAAACGCTATACGTTGGACATCCCCACATTGACAGACATATTAGTCCGACAAACAAAAACGAGCATAATGTAACAATTGCTCCAACTTTCATTTTTTCTCCTCAATAATTATTTTTATTATATTAACCTATTTTTTCTAAATTTACTTTCCCAGTTCCGTCCATTTTAACTAAAAACTTTGAAGTTTTTATATTAAAAAGTTTTCCAATCCAATTAAAAAATCTAATAATTGGCCAACCCATTACCCAATTTATTGATGCCATTCCACTATAATCTGCATCTGTGAAAATATTGGCTCCACATTTTGGACAGGGTAAATTTCTAATTAAAAAATAATTTTCTCTAGAAATACCATTCAAGCCTTTCCAATCACAATTTTCAGCATCACATTTAAACCAACCAGATAATTGTAAATATTTTAAATCACTTTGAACTGGAAATAAAACAAGATGTGATGCATTTTCTACAACTTGTTTTGCCATAGGTTGTAAATATTCACTACCTTGATAGTAAGAACCTAAAAGATTCATTAATTCTTTGGTAATTAAATTATCTAATTTTTCTTGAAATTCTTCATTAGACATTTCAATAGTTGAATCTTTACACTTTGCTTTCATAAGTTTGTATTCTCACTACTTTCAATTGGAATAGCGTGAGTTCCTCCTATCGGCGGACATTTTTCTTTATTAGGTTTCCAAGATCTATCTGAATCTCTTTTCGTTTCAATTTGTAATTGATATGACTGAACCCATTGTCTATCAAGATGTCTAAATTGATTAGGCACCCATTGTTTAGTTGGACTGATTAAAAAGTTCTCCCTGAGCTGAACATTCTTCTTCTAGTGAACGAACATTTACTACGTCCATACCTGGCATATTCATTTTTTCTAAAGCAACAACCTCTGCATGACAATGATCATTTGCTTCTACTTCAACAGTAATAGTTAAATCTACTAAAAATTTTTCCATAATTATATATTAACTCCTTAATAATTAGTCTCATTAAGGAACTAATAATTCTAAACTAGCAATTCCTTCATTTGCCCACAACCCTCTCCAAGAATGACCAACAAAAGCTCTATTTCCTAAAATTATTTTATTTATATCTTGAATTGAAGTCATATTTCCAGCTTTAGCAATATCGTTATCAGATTTTAAAATTGCCTCAGCAGCTTGATACTTAAAATTAAAATCTCTTTCAAAAGCACCGCCCCAATTATAAATTCCAAAACTTAACATAAATATTAAAATAATTGCACCAACAAATCCAAAAATTACACCAATAACCGAAAGGACATCACCAGACCACATAAAATATTGATCTAAAATCCATAAAACGAATCCAACAACTGTTATTCCACCAACAATTAAAAACCAAATCACTATTATCTTCCTTCTCTTATTTTTTCAAGTCTTTTTCTTCGAGCATATATTTTATTATATTCTCTTTCATGTTTAACATAATCAGGATTTGATGCTCGATAATTTCTCATATATTCTGCCATATATGCAGCATATTCTCCACCATCATTTCTACGCTTTTCCCTATAATAGTCACGTTGATACTTGCGTAATGCTTTCTTTGTCATCTTTTTCTCCATTTAATGTGTTTTTCACCATAAGCAGGCCAAACTGCTACTAATATAATTCCTTGTTTTGAATATTGTTCAATAAGAGTTCCAATATTTGCCCATTTTTCTTCAGACAAATTATAATCATATTTCCAAGGATCTACTTTTTTTGCTAAAGTTGATCTATATAATTTACTTGCATCAATTATTTGCTTTTTAATTTCAACTTTTTTAGGTTTCATATCTTCTAGAACTTTGATTACTCTTAGTCCCATTTCGTTATCTAAATCCTTTGAAGAATTTACTCCTGCAACTTCATTCAAAATTTTACGATAGGCGGTATCATTTAATCCCAATTCTTTTTGGATTATTTTACAGGTGATAACAATGTTTCTAATCATTAGAAAAACAAGCTCCCTTTTCCCCTAAGATGGGAAATAATTTCTATAATAACGGCAAAGCCAAATAAACTTCCTAATACTAAGATATCTCCATAAGATAAATTTATCCATGAAGCTTCTGTCCATAACCAACTTAAAAATGGTCCAGGATTTTCCAACATATTTTCTCCCTTATTTCCAACACTTACGATTATCACGTGGAAGATTATTCCACTGTTTAATTGCCCATTCACGATCAATGTGTTCAAAATCTTGCACACGATCAGTCGACTTTGGGCCCTGCATCAAACACTTTGGACAACTAACACACATATAAACTTCAAGTTCAGTATTACCGCAACATGGGCAAAATTTCAAATGGTCCATAATTATCCTCCTGAATTATTGGCTGGCAGAGCAACTCCTTGATGCCAGCCTCTAACATTAATAACATATATTCTCTAATTTTACCGCCAAGGCGGGCCGGTCGTATAAACCATTTTCGTTCCTACTTACTATCTACTGGAAGTGACTGGCTTACGGCAACGATCCGCTCAGCTACTGACTTCATCTTGTAAATGGGTGGTCCTTTCTATCCACCATTCTGATTGGCTCGGGTAACTGCTCCCAGCCCCTCTGCTCATTTTCCGGTCGTTAACCGGCATATCAATTTTCGCGAACAAATCTAGTTATAAATTTTTCATGATCTGTTGCGTTTGGATCATTATTTTCTTTACTATAATCGAGAGCAAAACCATTAGCATGCATCTTTTCACAAAAACCAATTGTAGGTGATACTCGCGAATACATTATAACTGCTTCACACTCTAAATCTTTAATTGCATCGTTTAAGTTTGCTGCCGTAGGTTTTACATTAAGCTGATACGGCTCTGTTTTATCTTCATTTATTTTCTTTAGTTCAGAATACTGATTCATTTTATTACTCCAATATCCAATCTTTCTTGGGCTTCACGATTGTCCACCCACCATGTTCTTCAATTTTAATTTGAACAGTCTCATTAGTTGCAATATTTCGAAGGATTCCAGACTTTTCTCCACGAGCTTTTATTTGCCCAGCATATTCGTTGATAATATCAGTTGGTACCGGAAGTTCAGCAGTTGGTGTTGGTCTCGCCGGACCGATTTCATCAGCTGCATATCTATATTGCCCAAATGTATCGAGCTCGCGATCTTCAGCAAAATACATGCTCATACGATTCTCCTTAGATTTCTTTCCGGTAAAATTTACCGATAAAATATATCATATCAGCTACAGTAAGAGTACCAAAAGTACGACCGTCAGCAAAACAAGCTGTGTAATTTATATTTTTTCCTGACCTATAAGTTAGGCCACAAACTATTATACAATTATATTTTTGTTCAAGATCTAACAATTTGTCTCTTGTTTTACTTGAAACCATTTTAATAACCTTTGTTTTCATTGTATCTCCCTTACAAATATTATATAAGATATATAAATTTAATGTTCAAATGGAGATATAAAAACTTCTAAGTGATCTCGTGAATAACTAAGACCTTCATTATTTCTAAGTGATCTTTTTAGCGCTTTGAAGAAGGTTTTGACTGTAGTTTGTACCCACGCGCCAGATCTTCTTTCGATTTCATTTAATGGAGTTTTATCTTCGAGATGGTGCCAAATTAAATCCGAATCTTTCATTGTAAATATTTTACGATTTTTAGAATAAGATTCTTTTCGCCATTTAACTAATCGCTTATCAAAATCTCTACATTTCTTTTCCCATTTTTCTTCTTCCACTTTTCTTTCATCATAAGGAAGTGTTCTCCATTCTTGTTTAAAAGTATTATATGGGTTATCGCTGTCATCAAAATTATCTGGAAACATATCTGGTTGTGTGGTATTAAGTGCACCTATTAAAAATGGTTCTTCATACCCATAAGGCATTGCATAAAAGCCTCTTGAAATTGGTGGTGTGTGAAAACATACTTCTGTATCATCTTCATCATTGAAACTTTTCTTTTTATTTTTTACGTGATTTTTATGTTTATTCCAAATATCTAATCGACCATAACGAACAAATTTATTTTTATTAGTTTCATATATTTGATTAAAATCTTTCATAATATTTAGTCAAACAATTCTGAGTCTGTAATCATTTCTATATAATTAGAATCAAACTTATGTATAAAAGTATCATAAAATGCTTTATTAAATTTATTTTGTTCTAAAATAGAAAAAAGTTTTTTATAAAGCCACATAAATCTTTCAGCATCTTTAAGATAATGCAATTCTTTATTATATTCCCAATACCATGATTTTATTTTATTTTTAAATTTAGTTTCTAAACGACAAGTAGCAAAACTTATTTCATTTTCCTTTTTTCCAGGAATTAAAATAAAATTTACATAAGTTTCATATACATCTCTTATAACAAAATTTCGATGCATTTGAATTTCATCTTTTAATAATAAACTAATAGTAACCCATCTTTTAAAGAGATGTTCTGGCATTACTAATTTCATAAATATTATATAAGATTATTTTTTTACGTTTTCATTAAAATTTTTATATTCGTTAACACATACTTGCCCGATAAGTTTATTACAATATAAAAGATATCCACCAATCTCATCGCCATATTCGGCAAGTACATTTTTAACATATTCTTCGTTTATTCCAATAATATTTTTTATTTCAATATCTGCCCTATTGATAGCCTCTAATAACCTCTTATGAATCTCTAATTCATGTTCCTTTGCAACTTTTTTATTTATTATTAATTGTTTAATTGTTCCAATTAAATTATTTCTAAAAATTGGATTTTGTTTAAATAAATTACTTCTCGTATATGTCTTATTATAATCTTCAATTAAATTAGAAACTTCTTGGGCAAGATATTGAATATCAATCATTTATGTTGTTCCTGTAGAACCAAATCCACCTTCACCACGAACATTAGTGTGACCATCATAAAATTGATCTACTGATATAAAATTTTTATATTCTTTAAAAGCTTCAATAGAATTATCATAAAAGATTTCTATTTCTTTATTATTGATTACTTTGGGAACACCTTGGGCAAGTTTTTGTCCAAATTCTATAAATCTTAAATTGTTAGAGCTATTAAAGACATGAATATGAATAATTCCTTCATAAGATGAATCAATAGTATCAGCTCCAATAGTAAGTTTTTGACTAGTAGCAACTTTACTTTTATTTGTAATCATTAAAACTACATTTTCTGGAAATCTAGCTTTAACATAAGTTGGAATAAGTAAATCTTCATGTGGAGGTAAATATAAATAAACCCCCTGATTATTCTTTACTTCTTCCTCATTTTGAGGCGCTCCAACAAGCCCCCATTTAAATGGTTGACCTGGATTTTTTTCTGTTAAATCTTTAATGAATTGTTCACTTAAATTTGGCATAAAAAAATCTATACCAGCGTCACCCGCTCTTCTTTGTGGAGCCTTCGTATCCCCACATACAAACAATTTTACATGTTCTGCTTCGCTCATTTTTTCTCCTATCTATTTTTTTCTATTTCTATTATACCTGCAACTTCAGCTGCTCTTAATATTGTTTCTATATTAACATCACAATAATGCTCATGATCATAAGCCATAATGTTTGCTAAATCTTTAGCCCGACTTTCATAAACGTTACTGTCTTCTGAATTTGAGATGTACTCACCGACTACTTCTAATTCTTTAGATTCTTTTGATTCGCTAAGAATTGAAATTTTAATAAATGTTTTCATATGTTGTTCCTTTTAAATTTAGTCATTTTAGAAGTGGTAATGATTTCAATTTCCCCGACAATTGTTTATACCCTAATGTTTTTAAGTTAATTGGTCCAATAGCTGCGGCAGTTAAAGAACCTGGTTCTACTTCTGTATTTCCAGAATCGTATATTTTTTTAGTAAGAACACCAACTTGTGAAGCTAAAGTTATCAGAAGTTCTATTTCCTCTGAATCTTTAGCTGATAGGCAAATTTTAGTAAATATACCATCTTTCCATTCGGATTCCTCTTTAGTTAAAGTAAACCAATATTTATATACTTCAGTAAAATCAGTTGGAAACATTTGATTTCTAGGTTCTAAATAAATTTTTTCATATTTATGACTTCTATCAAATATAATTCCTAAACTAGCATGAGCTGCTGCAGCAGCTATTTTACCTACAGACATATTTAATGATGAATTTATTAAGATATATTGCTTACTATCCATTATAATATATTAACAATAAAGAAGTACTAAATATTATGAATGAAGAAAAGATAAGAGATATCACTACTGAAATATTTGATAAATTGATGTATAATGATGAAGAAGTAGCTGATAAATATGATGATATGATGAGTTTTGTAGAATATGTATTAGAACATAAAAAAGCACCATTAAGACTTGTTGATAATTGTGGGCTCACAGATACTGAGTTTGGAATGGCTATGATGACTATTAAAAATTGTTTAAAGGAGAACAAGATGGATTTTGAAAAAATATATAAACTAGATGAAAGACGTGACGATTATAATGTTACATATGCAAAAACAGGTGATTTAGATTCTGTCGAGGATCCTGATACAAATAAATTTAAACAAGGTACAAATAAAAAACCAGCAATAAAAGGTTTACCTAATTTTGAATATAACAATGCTAAATGGAAAGGACCACCTACAACTGGGGTTGGTAGAAAAGATTATAATGTTACATATGCAAAAAGAGATCTTTTAGAAGGAATTATAGATCCAAAAGATAGAGATCTTCTTAATGAAGGATATGAACACATGATTGCTGAAATGGATCCATATTCTAAAAATTGTTTTATATGTGAGCGTTGTGGATGTAATCACGACGATGATGGTACAGATGAAGAAGCTTGTCTTTGCCCAGAATGTTATGGAAATGATATAGATAATTTAGATAGAGATGATTATGTTGATGAGAATGATCCGTGGGACGGTTGGGATGTAGATGATGAATTATATGAATCAATGCCTACCCATACAAAATCTGGTAAACTTATAGAAAGAAGAGTTAAGGGAAAAGCTAGTCCAGCCTTACAAGAATCTGCAAAAAGATATCAAGATAAAAAAAGACTTATTGAAAATAAAATTATAGATAAAGCTGATTTAGATCTTTTAGAAGAATCTGAAAAATGTAGTAAATGTGGTGCAGTTCAAACTAAAAAAAATGCAGATTATTCTTGTTGGGGTGATGGCATTTGTCCAAAATGTTCTAGAAAGAAAGTAAAAGAATCTTATGAAGATGATATGGACACATTTAGACCAGAAGCAGAACAATTAGCTGATGAACTTGGTTTAGATTTTGATAGTGTGTTAGAGATTATGAATAGTGTATCTAGTGTAGAAGATGCAGCAGAAAGAATTTGTGATGAATATCAATTAGATATGGCTGATTGTGATGTTGTTAATGATATATTAGGAATTGAAGGTGAACGAAATAGAGATCATTTAGATGATTTTGGTATATCTATAGATGAATATAATGAATATTTAAGTGATGAACGAAAATATACGCCACCATCAATTACTCAAGAAATGAGAGATCATGATATGATGACAGATGAGCAATATGAAAAATGGTTTGAAGAAAATAATGATGGAGATAGACGTTAAATAGTTCCAAAGTGAAATTTTCCACTTCTAGCCACAACTCTGTAGCTCCAAATCTTAGGAATAAATTTCTTTTCTCCAGGATATATTCTATACTGTTCAAAAATAGATAATTCTAATTGTTTTATATTTAGCTTACTATTAAAATATTTTTCCATATAACGAACAAGAGCATCAAAATTTTCATCAGATTGAATTATTTTTAATTCCATTTAATCCCAAAAATTTCTCCAGAAAACTCCCATAAGTTCTAAACCGTCTTGTACTACAGATTCAGCATAAAATATTAAATCCATATTTAACCAACTAACTGATTTTGTTGCCCATTCTACTTTTTCTAAATCTGGTTGTTGACCTGACATAATACTTCCAACACCTTTTGGGGAATCTATATTTCTATAACTATAACTTTCATGTCTATTACATTCGTTATTTTCTTCATGAGGATCCATTCCAAAATATTTTAAAAACCATACTTTTTCTTTTTTAGAATCACCTTCATTATTTATATATTCAAGAGACATTAAAATATGGTCTAATATTTTTTCCCAAGCTTCATTTCCGCCACCCATTATTTTACCATTAGCTAATGCTTCATTATATTCTTCTTTAGATTTCCATTCGTTCTCATTATATTCAGTAAAACAACCAGGATAACCATGACGATCAGATTCTTTAAATGCTTTAAGATGTTTATAAACATGTCTAGAAAGTGGATATTGTAGATTCCATAATTGATCGTCTGATATATGATTTTTTCTAAATATTTTTTGACATATCATTCGTAATCTAAAAATTGGATACCAACCTCTTATTCTACGATAAATATTATACATAAAAAGTTTAAAAGTTACATTTACAATTTTATTATAATCTTCATCATATTCAAAACCATCACCCCAATGATATTCTTCACAAAAATCTTTTAATTTTTCTTTAAATGTTCTTTCTTTTTGACGTTTTTTCCAATTTTCATGAGTCCAAGGACTTTCACCTTTTAATACTTCTTCATTTATTCCGAACATATTTACTCCTTTTTAAATGAGTTAAAAATATTACCAATTTTAGAAATAGTTTCTTCTGAAAATATATTTTGTAATTCTTCAGAAAATTGTAATAATTGTTCTTTTAATTGATCTACATTAAGTTCTTCTTTTTGTTGTTCACTTTGACTTGATTCTTCATTTTCATAAGTTTCTAATAATAATATTTTATTTTCAGCTAGAGAATAGTCTTTATAAAACATATCATTTTCATTAATAGTTATAGCTAATCCTGGATTTAGTTCACTGGAACACTCTATTTCTCTCATACCAGTTGAAACTACTTTTAATGCTAATGCACCGTATTTTGTAGATTTATATTCTTCTTTATCAGCTCTTTTTATAATAGATCTAGGAACTATTAAATCTGGATTATTTATTTGATATACTATCCAGATAATATCTCCTCTAACTAATGCAGATAAACATGGTTTCTTTATAGTCATTTGTAATACTCCTATTCTTATGAATATATTAACTAATTATTATGATAACAAAAACAGATTTTTATAAAATGATGACTACCATTTTAGATAGACGAAATTTCAATTTTAATCACGAAAATGAAAGTATCAGATTATCTCTTCCATTAAATCTGGATGATATAAGAAATTTACGACAAACTATTTTATTATTATTTGGTAATCCTAATATACCACAACATGATTGGCATTTAGATCCAATAAATTGTGCGTATAAATTTAATTCTCATTATGTTGATGTTGATGAACAAACTATAAAAATCGATCAAAACGGTAGACTTTACGTAGCAGCTACCGAATTGAAAGAACAAATTAGAAAAGAAATATTAGAAGATGAAAAGTTCTTAAAAAGATTAGAACTTAAAGTTATCAGATCCATTAGAAATAAAAAGAAACAATGTTGCTGCAAATAATATTACTAACATTATCTCATTCGTCATCATTTAAAATATCGTCACTTATTTCTTCATTTATAGTTTCAGAATAATTTTCGTTTTCACCTTCACCAACAGCTTCATTATTAGCATCTAAAATGTTTTCATTTACTAACATATCATCTACTTTTAATTTCATTGCTTCATATTCTTGATTATGATCGTTTAACCAATCTTGAAGTTTAGCTCTACCTTGAATAGATTTTTCTACACCATCAATATAGAAATAAGCACCTTTTTGTTTTATAATTTCAAAGTTAACTAAGAAATCTATATATTCTTCATCTGGTTTAAACCCACCATTATAATATAAATTCATATTAGCATCTCTGAATGGAACACCCGTTTTATTCTTATAATTTCTACAACGAATACTAATACCAATAGTTCCATCTGCATCTTTTAATACATCAGTTTTTGTAACTCGATTTACTACCGATGCATAAAATTTTGGTGCTTCACCACCAGTAACAGATGGAAGGTGACTCATTGGTTGCATGTTAACTCTCTCTTGAGAGACCCAAAATAATGTAGTATTATAATTTGCATTTAAAATATTTACTTTTCTTAAAAATTCTGCAATAGCTTTTGCTCCTGCGCCGAAATTAGCTTTACCAGAAGGATCAGTAAACATTGCTCGTGTTGGTGCAGCCGCATCACTATCAAATATAATAGCTGCTATTTCATCTGAACGAATAAGTTCAGCTAATGCATCCGAGGCTGTTTCAATATCGTCTGGTAAAAGATGAATAAACTTTTTTGGGTTAGTATCTATTCCAACTTGTGATGCAAACCTAGCTTCAAAAGTTCTTTCAAAATCTATATAAATAACTTTATCTTTTTCTGGCATATTTAAATATTCTGGTAATCTCTTTTGTAATTGAGCTGCACAATAACAGCACATAATTGATTTACCAGAAGATTCTGGTCCTCTAAATCGTATCATTCTTCCAATCGGAGTTCCACCTCCGAATAAATAAGAAAGTTGTGGACTATCTATTTTTACTTTTTTAATTTTAGCTGAATTTTCTACATCTCCGAAAAGTTTTGGTTGTTTCTTTTGTATAGAACTTATTAAATTATCTAATTTTGATGGCATTATATCTCCTTAGAGATTATATTAACATAAACTACATAGAATAATTTATAAGACTTTCTAAATCAAAATTTGGATAATCTTTCATTAATCTTTCTAAATATACCGATTTTTCAACAAATAATAACTCTTGTTCTTCTTTAGATATAAGACCATCTTGAACAGCCATTTTATAAATGGGGGAATTTTTTATTAAAAATAATTTTATAAATATAGAATAATCGAACCCTAAATTTTTTACTACATTTTTTATGTTTTTTATTTCTTCAATAGTATCCCATGGATAACCAATAACTACAAATGTTTCCGCAGACATATTATATTTATGAATTATTCTTATTATATTTCTAATTTGATCATATGTTCCTTTTTTTCCAATTCTATTCATAGTTTGTTCAGTAAGACCATCCATTGCTATTACAATTCTTCTATCTTCTATAACTTTAGATAATAATGCAAGTAATTCTTCATCTAAATTATTAAATTGAATATTCATAAGATCTATTTTACAATTGTTTTCTAATAAAAAGTTTAATATTCCCATCCATAATTCTTTATTATAAAAAGGTAAATCATCCATAGATAAAAATTTTCTTATACCATTATCTATATAGAATTGCAAATCAGATATTACTTTATTTAAAGATGGTGAAATTACACATTTTCTAAATGGATAAGAAAAACAGAAAATACAAGCATTAACACAACCTCTAGTAAAAGAGAGGGCTAAATATTTATCTTTATACTTGTCAGTAATTTCTTTAGCTAAGGGGTATAAAATATCAAGATCTTTTAATACAAAAAGTTCGGTTTTTTCTTTTCCCCTAATAAACCAGTAAGGAGTTTCTTCTAAATATTTTTGTTTATTATTACTATTTAATAGTTCACTAAAAGGAATTTCACCTTCTCCTAAACAAATCGCGTCAAATAAATTTATAAATTTTTCTTTATTAAGACAGGCTACTGGTCCACCAGCTATTATAAAAGTTTTATTAAATTTTTTTCTTAAAAAAGAAATATAATTTTTTAAATTTTCGTATATTAAATTCTTTTCAAACTTTAAAGATACTCCAATAATATCAGGAATAAAGTTTATGTTTAAATTTTCTGATGGGTCTAAAACTATTTCAAAATTATCTATTTTACATTTATTTAAACAATACGATTTAATACTTTCTAAACCATATTCAGAAAAATTATCAAAATTATTATAGTAATTAGGATTAAAATTATCGTCTTCATATTGACCAGTATATACATTTATAGATTCATTTTTAGTAAATGTTAAATAATCCATAAACCCAATAAATAAAATATTCATATAAATTAGATTAACTTTTTAAAATAAATAAGGGAGCCATTAGGCTCCCTTTTCTAAGTTAAATTAAACTTTTATTTCTAATCTTTCCCAATCAATTCTATAAGTTCTTGTTTCTCCACCTTGAGGTGTTACTTCAAGAGTAAATAATCTTGGAGCTCCATTCCAAAGTATACAATTAAAATCTTTTCTACCTGTAAATGGATTTCTATGTGTATGGACTTCAGGTGTATTAAATGCATTAATATTTGTTATTGCTTCTGGTTTATATATATTTAAGCTTTGATTATATTGCTTTACTTCATATATCTCACCTTCTTCAAAAATATCAGTTAAAGTTATCCAAGAATAACCTAATTCTGCTTTTGCTGGATCAAACCCTGGACCATCACCAATCATAATATTACTTACATAATCACTCATTCCGCTTGCTACATTTCCGCTTATTACTAATGCATCATTCTTTACTGTTAGTTTCATTCCTGCTGGACTTAATTCAGTATAAAGACTGGCTACAAGTGGATCACCAATAGCATCATCAATAAGTTGTAATACTTCACTTATTAAATTATTTAATGTATTAAGTGCTGTTTTAATTGTATCATATTCATCTTGTGGATCATCAAAATCAGTTGCATAAACTTCTTTTGCTGTTGCTACTGCAGATTCGAATCTTGCTTGAATTCCATAATTTGCTGCTTTTGCTATGGCTGACCAACCACCGGTAATACTATTTATAGTTCTAATAATACCAAATGCGTCTCTTATAGCTTCTCCTAATTCTTGAAGTTCTTCTGGTTCTTTTGTTCCTTCAAATATTTCAAAATAATCTAGAGCTGCATTGAGTGCTTTAACATCCTTATCTATAGTATTATAAGAATATTGACCAAAACCATTATTAAATTTAGCTTCTAATGCACCGTGAGCCATATAAAGTTTATCATGCATACTTGCAAGTGTAAAGACTTCATTTCTAAATACATCACTTGCATGTTCTTCTACTTGAATATCAAGTAATTCATAAGCCTTTATAAGAAGGTCTGCAATATCATCAATAGGATATTCAGGTGCTGTTTGTAATGAAGCTTCGATTTTTTCTAATGCTGCTTGAAGTTTCTTTTCCATTTCTGCAACTTCTGCAAGTTTTAATGTTTCTTTACTAATAAGTTCTCTGGCTTCTCTTGCAATAGTTCTAAATTCATTACGTGCTGTTGAAGTTACGAAGTGTGTACCTGCAATAATATTTTTGCCGTCATCATCGTCACATGTTGCAATTCCTCTAAATGCAAGAGCATCAACTAATAAATTTCTAATTTCGTCTCTATTAACTTTCATATTTTCGATAATATCAGTTCTTCCAACGAGTGTTTCTAAATTACCTTCAAGATCTATAATTCGTTTTTCCCAACCAAAACCTTGTACTTCTCTTTCTACACCTAATAATGATACTTTATAAGTTGTACCGTTTTTCTCACCAATTGCAGCTGCATTTAAAGATGTAATCATGTGAGTATTTGCTCTTATAAAGTTTTCTGCTGCGGTAACTCTTGAAGTTAAAGCTGTTATTTTATTATTAAATGCTGATTCTAAATCATTAAGCTTATTAATAACTTCATTGATAGCTTTTTCTAAATCATCTGCTTCTAATTTAAGTAAAAGATCGGCTTTAATAGCTGCTTCTGCTGTTGTAAGTTGTGATACTAAATCATCTCTAATCCCAATAGCTTGTTTTCTAATTTGATTATACTCTTGAACAGCTTCATTACGAATTTGAGTATGTAATGCAGTTCCTGCAGCTTTAATAGCAGTATCTGTTTGAATTGCATCCATTTTAGAATTTAATTCTTTTCTAATTCTTGTATCTAATGCTTCAATAATAGGCATTAAATTATTTTGTATTTCTGTTACTCTTGTTGTAATAGCCGTATTAGCTTGTTCTAAAGTAATTTTTGTATCTACTTTGTCAACAAGTGCTTTAAACATTTTATGGCCTTCATCAATATCAGATTTAATATCTCTAATATCTTTTTCTAAAGCTTTTCTAATGTTATCTACAATTGATTTATAAACATTAACAGTATCAGTAATTTTCTTATCAACATCAGCTGGAGTAATTTTATCTCCAATAAGAAGTTTAAGATTACTTTCAATAACATTAAGTTTTTCTTCTACTTCTGCTCTGTCATCTGCTCTTTGTTGATTATATTGTTGTACTAAACTATTTACTTCACTTACTGCTCTACTAACTGCTGTAGTTAAATCACCAGATACTTTCTTAATATCTCCTGCGAGATCTTTAAGCATGTTTTCAGCAATTCCCTTATCTCTATTATATTCAGCAATTAAACGATTAACTTCACTTGTTGCTGTATTTATAGAATTTTCTAATTTTGTAGCTACTCCAGTAATTTTAGTTTCAAGACCTTGATATGCGATTTTAGCTGTTGTAATTTTTTGATCAACATCGTTTTTAGCATTAGTTAAACTAACACTTAAATCATGTTTTGCTATAGATAATTCTGAGTTTGTAACATCTAAATTAGCTGCAATTTTTTCAATTGCTTGTGCTAATTCATATTTAATTTTACCAGCTAAATCTGCTTTTTGATCTAATTCAGATTTTAATTCAGACTGTTCATTTTCAATTGCTCTAACACTATCTTTAATGCTATTTGCAACTTGTTGAGCACTCTTAATGCCTTCTTTTAGATGTTCTTTTGCACTTTCAAATTTACTTGTTAAAGATGCTTGAACTCCTTCAATTTTTGTATTTAAATCACTCTTATTAGCACTAACTGTTTCTTTTAAGAGTTGTTGTTCTGTTCCAATTTTATTTGTTTTAGTTACGAGACCATCAACTGTTACTCCTAGTTGGCTAATTTGGTTGGTGGCATCGGCTATTTTATTGTCGTAATCTGGAAATTTTGAGAATACTTCATCTGCCGTTAAGTTTATATCTAATACTATAACAAGTTTCCCACCGCTTCTTGATACAGTAAACTTTAAATACATAGTTTGATTTCGAGTTAGGTTGATTGCTGGTGTTGATACACCATTACTCATGATAGTATTATTTGGTAATACTAATCGAGTATCAGCAAACGCAATAATAGTAAGCCTATAATCTCTATTTATTACACCTGAATAATTAAGTTTATATTCTGGTAAACAGGCTTCTAAAATTCCCATTTCTCTTTTGATGTCAGCTAATCTTACAACAGGACTATGGTTTGGTAATTGCTCAAACTCATTAAAAAGATTTCTCCTTAATAATCCTGAAGAAGTAGTTGACCCGTCAGTGAAATTATTGCATTCGCTTTTTCTAACAAAATCACTATCGTCAATTAAATAATATTGTGGATTCATTATTTATCTTCTCCTCTTGGTAATTAGTTGAGAGAAGATTTATAAGTTTAATTACCGTCCCAAGGATTAGGACCATGAATATAATTCGTTATATAATAACAAATCCCATATTCTTGTACATCAGCTCTAAAAGCTATTCTATTTTCAAATTTAGTAATTGCAATTTCGTATCGAGTTAAAAGATTTCTATTCTTATCAGCTTCTTCTGTATTTTGTGGAATTGGCCATTGCATAGATTCGTAGTGTTTTCTAACAAAAGAAATTCGTTGAGCTAATTCTAATTCTAAAGCATGTTTATTTATAAAATCTATTAAAGAATAAAGATAATCGTGCATATCTTTAAATTTCTTAAATCTTCTAATTGTAGAATTATTTTCAAAATTTAAAGTTTCAAAAACAGTTCCTCTTAAACGATTCATAACTTCTGTATCTTTATCTATTCTAACTGAATCATATCTTTGAGGAAGTCTAATAACTTCTGGTGGTTTTGTATCTATAAATTTGTCTTTAACAAAATTTTTATTATTTACTATACCAAAATATTCCATAAAGTTAACAAATACTTTCATATTAAAATTACCAATAGTAATATCGTTATTTTTATTTCTAGCTTGGTTTAATATGAGAACTAGTTCTCTAAAAATTCTTCTGTCAGATAATGTTAAATGTTTAAAGTGTGCATTATAATGTAATTTTTGGCCAGGATAAAGTCGCTTCTGTTCTTGAGCAATAATAAAGTTATCTTTAGGAGATCTATTTGGGTTTCCATTAAAAGAAGTATAAACAGTTATAAATCTAGTTTTTAAGTTTATTCTCCAAAATGTCCATGCAAACGGATCATGGTTTTGTAAAGTAATAAATTGACCATTAAGACAAAACTGATTAGCTTCATCCATATTTATATTTTTTATTGCACCTGTTTCAGTATGTCTAGCTTGGTGTAACATAGAAATATATGCATTATCTTTATCAACTTCTCCTAAGAAACAAATATTCTTAAAAAATTCTATAACTGAAGGCCACCATTCTCTTAAATTAAAAACTTCAGCTTTTTCAGCTGCTAATTGTTTATTTATTTTTCTTATTATGCTCATTAGTAATCCTCATCATCAGAATCTAGATTTAAATTATCACTAAAATCTTCACCAAATTCATCTTCTAATTCGTCATCATCCCAATCGGCTAAATCTTCTTCATCTCGTAAATAATCAGAAAGATCTGTTTCTTCAGTATCTTCTTCATTATATATGTCTTCGAATTCATCTTCCATATAATCTTCTTCTGTGCCAGAAATATCATGATCTTCTGGATCATGATCTTCATCATACTCATCGTCCTCATCATAAATATCTTCATAAGGTGAGTGTTCTATACAATAAAATTTACCATCAAATTCATCTGTAGCTTCTTCTCCACAGACTTCACATACATCAAAATTAAGTTCTGGTTGGTCATCTTCATATATATCTTCAAATTCTTTATTCATAAATTTCCCTTATTTATTTAGTTTTCTCTAAACCTTTAACTAATTTTATTTCTTTAGCAACTTTAAGGGCTATTCGCATTAAATCTTTAGCTACATAAGGAGATCTAATTTGAGGTAAAGCTTTTTTAATAGCCTTTAATAACGCAGGTGTCATTAAAACTATTTTTTCTTCTGGTGATTTCATTAAAAATTTACCTTATTTTTTCCTGAAGGTAGACTACTATATTTCATTGTTTCTATTGCAGCTGATACATTCTCATCTTCTTTTGTAGAAGTTATATTTTTATAAGTTCTAGTTGCTTTATGACCACATTCACAATCTGTAGTAAATGCTGGAGATTGAATTTGTTTTCTTGAAAATGTTTTATCGCAATGTTCACAATAATATGAAACTATCATTTTTGATTGTCCTTAAAAAAGTTATATGGTTTTCTATGATTTCTAATTCTATTACAATTTGGACATTTAATCTCAGCGGGTGGAATAGAATTTATTGGGTATTGCAATTCCCATTTATGGGAACATAATTTACAGAAATACTCTACTTTTTTAATATCTTCGTTTATCATATAAATTTAGTATAATATTAACTATTTATTGTAATTTCAATCTTGATCTCGAAATCTCTTTCGTTTTTAAAGATAAATTTAAAAAGGAAACAAAATCAGAGATCAACAAACTATATCTAATTATATTATGGCAAGAAAAAAGAAAAAAGAACTAGTTGTTACATGGGTTGCCGGAGAAATATGGGATTCATCACAAAAAACATTATTTCGTAAAACTAAAACTTGGGTAGAATTTCGTAATAGAATAGTTAAACAACGAGAAAAATGCGAATTTTGTGGTTATGGAAAAAGGTTAACTTGTCATCATATTTATATGAATGATAGTGCAGATAATTATACAAATTTACAAGACGAAAGATTTAGGATATTGTGTAGTGGCTGCCACAAATGGGTTCATAGGGTTTGGTCTTCTTATAAAAGAAAAAAGGATCCGATACGACCGGATCCTAGATTTGAAGTTATATTAAATGAATTTGTAAAAGATTAAATATATTTATCTTTTGCTATTATTCCCATTTTTTCTCTATAAAATGTATTATAACAATCTCTACATAAAGCCATATACTTACCATCTCCAACTATAATTTGTTCTGTTTTAATTTCAGTATAATATGAAAATGTAGATTTGTTACTTCCACATTCTTCACAAACACCTGAAAGACGCTCTATATAATCTACTAATGGTAATATGTTAGATATATTATCCCAAGGTCGCATTTCAGTATCACCGTTGAGAGCGGCAATATAAACTTCTTTTCCAAGTAAAGCTAAATTATGAACATAAAATAAATGTTCTATAAATTGACCTTCATCAATACAAATTATATCGTATTTTTTAAGTTTAGTGGGTAGACCTTCATCTGTTAACTTATCACATAAAATTATATCTGTATCGATATCTTTATATCGAGATATAAAATCACGTGTATCAATTGTAGGTCTAACTAAACAATGTCTTAATTTTCTATAATTAGCCTGATCAATTACATCAAATAATTTAGAAGTTTTACTACTTCTCATTGAGCCAAGATATAAAGTTACATATCCTTTCATTTCTTTTTCTTATCTGCTGCCACAAGTGTTAACTTAACTTTTTTATCTATACACACTCTAATAATTTTTTCCATAAATTCATCAATAGTATATGCTAATCTTTCTTCTGGAGCATTACCTGTTCCATCATTACCATCATATACACCGACAAATCTTAATATATTTCTTTCTAAAGTTAAAGCAATGTGAGTAACTTCATGAGCAATAATATTTACATGAAGATCTTCTTCATTTAAAAACATTGCAGCAAATAATTTATAATCCTCCCCTTCAAATTCGATTTCTTGATTTTTATTATTTTCATATATTAAACCAGCAGCTCCTAAGTCTGGATCATATTTACTTTTATAACCAACCTTTTTGAGCCATTTATTTACGCCCATATTCATATTTTGTCTTGTATTAAATATGAATAACTCGAAAGCATTACTATACAATGATTGTGATATGACTGTCTGTACTTTACAGCCTCGAGATATTAAGTTGTTCATTTTAGAGCGGGATGACCCTCGCAATTCCCGTCCCGGTTTCGTCAACGATCGTATAATACTTTCGTAGTTCTGCAATATCTTTTTTATTATCATCAATCTCTTCCACAATTTTAACAAAATCTTTTAAAGTAATTTTTTCGGAAATATAATGTATCAGAATTTCATTGACTACATTATCAATAGTTGTATTATACTGTTCTGCCATTTCCTTTAATTTAGCTAACGTTTCTTCATCTAATTCAAGTTCTTCAGTGACATATTCTCTCATCTTTATCTCCATTTAATGTATATTAACTCTATCAATCTGGGCCTTAATATCATATCTATCTATATTTATAACATTATTTAACCATCCGAAGTTAATTAAGTCCTCTAAAGAGTTAAATCGAGTATCTTTCTTTTGTAGAATATCATTAACATCTTTCACTGTATTTGGCAAAGGTAGAATACTAACATTTTTTAAGTCTTTATCTTTAAATTGTTGAATAGCAGAAATTCCTGGAATATCATTATTTGGAATATAAAAGATATCAGATTTAAATTGACTTAATAGATAAAATTGTCTTTCTTTAATAGATCTTCCAAAAGTTGTTGTAGAATTTTGAAATATAGAATTAGTTCTTAAAGATATTAAATCCATTAAACCTTCTACTAAAAATAAAGGTTCATTCTTTTTTAATCTATTAAATTGATATAAAGTTTTAGTAGAACTATTTTTTGGATATAAAAGCTTTTTATAGTCCTTTACTTCTATTTTTTTAGTCTCTAAATGTTTTCTCCATTCTTCTTCAGTTCTAAGTTGTCTAGCTTCAAAACATAATAATTCTTTTTCTTCAAAAATTGGAATGAAAGCCATATCAGAATATGATCGCCATTCTTCTTTATTAGTTGGATCAGATTTTTTTACTGTTCTACCAAATTTAAGATATTTAATACCTAATCTGTCCATTAAATCTAGAGTAAAACCTCTTCTTTTAACCCAACTTTTACTTAATTCTGTAGTATACATTGGAAAACATTGTCCAGTAAATTTAAAATCTGTTTCTGGTATTAAAGATAAATCTGCTTGTTCTTCTATTTGTGGTTGAATTATAAGGGAACGATGTATTCCCATATCTTTATAAATTGATCTACCAAATTGTTGATAATATAAATTTTTTAAACTTCCAGAATATCCACAACTAAAACAGTTAAATACTCCTTTGTCTAAACTTATAGAACAAGAAGGTCTATTATCTATATGATATGGTGATAAACATTTTATTACTATTTGCCCAGTAGTTTTGCCATTTAAGGGAATATTTAATCTATTACATATCTCTACTGATATTTCTTGTATGGTATATTCCATAATAGTACATTAACTTAATCAAAAAGTTCTGTATCTTCTCCTAATCTTCTATTTATTTCTAATTTTATAAAAGAATCTCTTTTATTATTTTCATAATTTTCGCATCCGCTTAATTTTCCAGGAATTCCACAAAGTGGGCCTTCCATTAAATCTAAACACATTACACAAGTATCGTCTTTTGTACAAATAGAATCAAAATAATCATTCGAAGAGTTCTGCATTTTCATAGATCGGCTCTAATTGTTTTTTAATTATTAGTTTCTTTTCTTCTTCTTGTTTTTCTTTTAATATTTTATAACCATCACATGGTCTAGCATCTAGATTTATAAGACAAAGTGGTTCTTCTAAAGTCAATTTACATTTTTTACAACGTATTTTAAAACTTTCTTCCATAGTATTAGGAGGATTTCTTTTTAATAATTCAAAAAATGAAGTTAAATTATTTGGTGATGGAGTAGCCATTATGAAGTCTCCAATATATTTTTTAATAAGGATAATGTTTTTCTTCTTATTATCATTCCAGTTTCTTTAATTAAATTATTAAGTGCATCTAAAGGTGTTATAAATAGTTCTATTTTTTCTCCCGTTTTTACATTTATCTGATTTTGTATTTTTTCTATACCTCTTATATAAATATTAGGGTATTCAGATTTAGCTTGTTGAACACTTTTACAATTATGAATTGTGTATATATGAACTAGTTTATTAGAATTTTTATTAAATTTTGGTTTTTCACCAAATTTCATATTTTCATATTTTATAAATTGTGGTATTTCTATAGGATTACTTAAACCTTTTGATGTTAAACATTTTATAATTCTTGGTAATTCAGTAATATCTTCATCAATTTTAAATGGAAAAATACTACCACAATAATCTTCTTTAAATTGTCCATTACGAGTATGTATGTGTCCAAATGCTCTATGTTTACCATGAAATTTAGATATATTTATTCCACCATAAAATGATTTAACTTCTTTTATTGCTACATGTCCACATACTAAATCTACTTTAGTTTTATAAAATTCTTCTGGTAATTCATTAGAATAATAATCATCTAATATTTTACCTTCAACTCTTCTATATGGTAAAGCCATAATGTGAAAGCCATTTTTAGTATGAAATATTTGTTCTTTAAAAATTAATTCAATCTGACTATCACCAATATATTTTAAGAATTGTGTTGCATATTGAGACTTTTCGTGAACTAATCTATGGTCATGATTTCCACCAATTAAATAAATTGTTTTGAATTTTTTACAAACTATAGTAAAAAATTTAGCAACTAATTCTAAAGTATCACCAAGATTTGTAGCTTTTTCTACAACATCTCCTAATTGAATTAATTCGCATTCTTCTTTATTACCAAAATTTTGTTGTTCAAACCAATCTATAAATTTATTAAAAGCCTCTCTATCCCAATCCCTAGATACTGATAGATGACAATCTCCTAAGAGGTAAAGCTTATTCATTTATGTTAAATTAACAATAAAAAAGCAGCCCTGAGGCTGCTTGAATAAATTATTTTTTCTTTCCTTTTGGCTTTTTTACTTCTTTTTTAGCTTTTAATGTAGCCTTCATTTTTTCAGCTCTTTTTTGTTTTCTCGCTTCTTTTTCTTTTAAAGCTTTTTCTTTTTGTTTCTTTAAGTTCAATTTTGGGAGAGCATTTATTTCTTCTGGATCTTTTGCTCCGGGTTCCCAAATAGGAACATCAGCTGTTTTTATTTCGTTTATATTTACATTCTTAAAATCGAGTGCATTCATTTCAGCATAAGTTCTAGTACAAGAATCTTCAAATGCTACAATATATGGTCCACGATTTCCCTGAAAAATAAGTTTAGCAAAAGTAATTTTATTATCTTTTACTATTGGTAAACCCAAATCTTCATTTTCTTCATCATTCAAATCAATTTTCTTTTTCATATAATTATATAAGATATTATATTAACTTAATCAAAAAGCTCAGCATTACTATAAATTTTATCACGTGATTCTATTCGCCATTGAACACAATCTTTATCACAAAGTTTTATATAATTTTTTCTACATTGAATACATTTTTCTTTACCAGTTATACGTTGTAATAAATTTTCTTCAAATATAGAAAGTAAAACATTCCATTGTTTTTCTTCTGTATCTAAAAGATCACCTTTGTCTGGGTTAAAATCTGGATAAACTTCAATAACATGATTTGCAAAAAGTCTTTTATCTTCGTTATACCAACCTAAAAGAGCTTTTCTTGGATCAAACATATAATTAAATTAACGTTTCGTATTTTTACTATTATCTATTTGTTTCTTATTTTTATAAAGTTTAGAAATAGCGTCTGATTGGAGTTTATCTTGTTCTTTTTGGTTTTTTTCTTCCATTTTTTTGTTATTTTTAACAGTTTCTACAATTGCCATTATATTCTCCTTAATAATTAGTTTAGTCTTGTCTTGTTAAATATTCTTTCAAAATATTCACCAGTTTTAAATTGAGATGCATTAAGTGGTTGACCTTGTTCATCTACAGCAGGTTGTTCTTCTTGTTGTGGCTCTTCTTGTGCTGGTGGTTGACCATCAGCAGGAGGAGCAGTTTCTTGTTCAGCAGGTGCTTCTTGAGTTTGTTCTTGACCTTCTGCAGATTGATCTGTTCCTGTTGCTTGTGCTAATCCTTGATTTAAGGCATCCATTTTTGTTATCATATTATTCATCGTTTGTTCTAATGATATTAATCGTTGTTCTGCATTAGCTTGAGTAGTTGCATCTACTGCTTGATTATTTGCAGGCGGAGCAGCTTGGGGAACAGCCGCATTAACTGCTCCTGCATTTAAATCTGCTTCTTGTAACTTATTTAGAACTTTTAGGGTGTTTATCGTATCTATCATAATAATTAGTTGGTTCTTTTTTAATAAACATATCATTTATTTCTTCATCAGAATAACCAGCGTCCGACCAAGTTTTATATCTAATAGACCAAAACCATTCTTTTAAGTTTTTCCATGCATCATTTTGAGTTGCACGAACTTGTTTTGGTCGTTCTTCTTTAAATCGTTTTTCTTTTTTCTTACGTGGTTCCTTCCAATTACGATGTCCCATTATTTATTTAGTCAAAGAGTTCATATTCTTTTCCTAGATAAGTAATTATATATTCTACAAATAATTTTTTATTTAAGAAAAAATTTTCACCACCATAAAAAGTGAAGTCTGTTGAAATATATTCGTGAATATTTTTAAGAGAACCTTGTCTTCTATAATATGTTTTAGCTTTTATAAGAATACGTTTTATAAAATTTAATTGATCAGCTTCTCTTTTTTCTAAAAAAGAATATAATTTTATTTCTTTTTCTAGATCTATTTCACCATCTAATTGTTCAGTTAAATAACTCATAATTACCTGAAATATTCAAAACATTTAATTTATAAATAAGTTTTCCATTATGAAAATATTGAAGAGTACCACCATTTAAAACTAATTTATGATTTCCTGAACCGGGTAATACTAGAATAGATTTGTCTTGAGTTTTCATCATATTTTCATAATAAAATTTTATAGATTCTTTAGATAATTGAGCCATTAAGCTTCCTCTAATATAGTTTTAAATGGAAAACTAAATTGTTTAGCTAAACTAGCAATTTGTAATTGTTTTGTTTGAGCAATATCGTATACTCCAATCCACATAATTCCTTTTTCTTTTTGATGAATATCGAGCATTATTTTTTCCGCTTCTTCTTTAGATTTATGACATATTTGTTGAAGAACTAGACATACAAAATCCATACTAGTATAATTATCGTTTAAACCAATAATAACATAATCTTTTGGTTCTTCTATATCTAATTCTTCATCAATATCATTAATTACAGCAACATCTTCATTATACATCTATTACTCCAAATGGAAAACCATCTTTTAAAGGTTTTGGTTCTTCAAAAAATATTTTATAACCATTTATTATATTTGACTTTCTTGTTCCATTTTTTACTCGTGATATATAAGCTGCTTTATTTTGATGTTTGGGAAGATTAGGTCTTATTATAAATTCTGCTTCTCGTTGTGAAAAACATTCTATTATTTCATTAGTATTACAATTACGTAACC